>Ga0326728_10005754_pt1 | contig 34272 bp, 20 predicted proteins | sample MB3enrmetagenome_FD_207602 | JGI IMG/M metagenome (GOLD analysis project Ga0326728, IMG submission 207602) | Lab enriched peat soil microbial communities from McLean, Ithaca, NY, United States - MB31MN | ecosystem: Environmental > Terrestrial > Soil > Wetlands > Peat | place: USA: New York...
GAAAATGATCGCCGGCAGCGCCATGTTTGCCGGGAGCACTCCGCTGCCGCTGCCCCTGGCTTATGCGGCCCTGCGGGCCATCCATCTTTTGGAGAAGGATCAAAGTTTGCGCCGCCGTCTCAATCACAACGTGCAATACGTCAAGACCGCCTTGCGCGCCGCGGGTTTTCCAGTGCCCCTGACGCCGGTCCCCGTGATCGCGGTCATACCCGGAAACGCCGCCCAAGCCAGGGCGATCCAGCGGAATTTAATCGCGCATCGGGTTTTCCCCTCGTTTGTCAAGTATCCGGGCGGTCCGGCGGGCGGTTATTTTCGGTTCGTCATATCCAGCGAGCATTCCCAGAGGCAATTGGACGACTTGCTGGCCGGCATCGAGCGGTGACAGTCCATAACTTTAGCCTTCAGCCTTCAGTATTTAGCCTTTCTCCGCCATTATCCTTGCGTCGGTCGCCTACTTCGCGTCGCTACGCGCGCTTTCATTGTCGGGTTTGGCCATCTTCTTGTGCCAGTTGTTGAGCAAGTGCGCCGCAGTATCGCGGCCACCCAGGCCGAAGGCCAGACCCACCGCCACCGCCACGGCCCCGATGGCCAGTCCGAACGCGAGGTTGACGATGTCGTTGGCCAGCTCCATCTGCCGCAGCGCCATTGCGCCGGCCAGCAAGAGGATCGCGACCCGCGCGGCCAGGGACAGGAACGGCGCCTGCGGAGAATCGCTGGTTCGCACCACGCCGGCCACCCAGTTGGCCAGCAGCAATCCGAGGCCAAAGATGGCCAGCCCGAGCAGGACGTGCCCGCCCCAGACGACAAAGTCTTTGGTTAATCCAGCCAACATGGAGAAGCCCAAGAGATTTGCGGCTTCAATGCCGGCGAACAAGAGCACGACAATAAGAACGAGTTTGCCGGCCATCGCCGACGGAGAGCGTTCGCCTTCCCGGCCTTGTTTGGACAGACCCAGCTTGACCAGCACGTTGTTGAATCCGACCCCGGCCAGCACGTTGCTGACGATCCCGGCCAGCAGGCGGCCCACGACCCAGGCAATGCCCACCACCAGCAGGGCGCCAAAGATGGACGGGAGCATATTGGTGATCTTCGCGAGCATGGCGCTGGCGGGCGCGGTGATGGCGTCCAACTGGAGCGCGTTCAGCGCGGAAATGACAACCGGCAAAAGTATCAGGTAATAAACCACCAGAGCGATCAAGCCCGAGAGCTTGAGTTTGCCCAGGCTCTTGGCCAGCCCCCATTTCTCGCTCGCCGTGTCCGTTCCCGCCGAGGCGAGCAGGCTGCCCACGAGGCGTTGCACGATGCGCGCCACCAGCCAGCCAGCCAGGAGGATCACGCCCGCAGCGATGATCTGCGGCAAATAGGCGAAGAACTTGTTAAACATCGCCATGATTGGGTCGAGCAGGGGCTTGATGTCGAGTGTTCCCAGGATTGCCGGCAGGAAGAACAGGAAGATCAGCCAATAGACCACCTCGGAAAGCGTCTCGCTCAAAGAGGTCTTCCCCTTTGATTCACCGCCGACGGCATCGCCCAGCTTTTCGTCCAGCTTGACTCCGTGCGCTGCCCCCGCAATCAGGCGCTTGGACACGTTGGCGAGCACCCAGGCCGCAAGCACCAGCAGGCCCGCACCCAGAACGCGCGGCAGGTAGGCGCTGATGCTGGTGACGATGAGATTTAGCGGATCCGAAAGGCCTGGTAGTTTCAGGGCTTCAAAGAACGCCACGAGCACAACCAACATGATGGCGTAGAACACGACCCTGCCGGCCCACGCCTCGACGGGAAGATTGGGCGGGGCTTCCTTGCCGACTACCCATTGCGCCAGCTTGTTTTCGAACTGAGTGCGGCGCAACACCCGCCTCGTCAGCGCGGCGGCCAGGAGGGCAATGAACCAGCCGACCACCAGCACCACCAAGGCGCCAAAAAGATTGGGGCTGAATTGACTGACTGCTTCATTGAGCTGCTTAACAATTTCATTCATGGTGATTGTTCCTTTCCTGTTTGTCTTTTGCTTATGACAAGACTATAGACTAGGAAGCCTTGCGGGCGCTATGGGGTGTTTACCCCATCAAAGGGTTGACCCCTGTTTGCAATCATTTGGCGCCTCCGCCTGGCGATCCACTTGACGCGTCCGTCTCGTGAGTGTATCCATCTGTCCGATGAATGGCGCCAATATGCGAAAAAGAATTTTCTCTCTGATTGTTCTTGCAACGTTCATCGTCCCCCATCTGGCGCAAGCGGGTGACACCAACGGCATAGTGCCCGCCAAAATTGCCGCGACCGCCGCGGACAAGCACTGCGGCGAGAATGGGATCGTCACGGGAAAGGTTGTTCAAGTCACGATTCGGCCAAGGGCGGTTTTTCTGAATTTTGAAAAGCCCTATCCCGACTCGCCGTTTACAGGGGTCATCTTCAGCCGCTCCACCAACCAGTTCGGCGACTTGTCGTCATTGTCAAACAAGAGCGTGGAGATCAGCGGCATGATCGTGAATTACCAGGACAAGCCGGAAATCGTCCTCACGAACGCCAGGCAACTAACCATGAGCGTTCCTGGGATCGGAACTGGAGAGCAAACGCCCGCTCCTCCGCCCGTCGTGGCGCCGGTGAATGAATCGCCGCCGGCGAAGCCCGCAGCCGCGCCGGCAAACGCAACCATGCCCGCAGTCAATCCTCAAACGTTGCTGTGGCTCACGGGCTTCCTGGCAGGCTGCCTGGCTCTTGTACTCCGCGTTCGAAAAAACGCCCGGCGATCAGCCCTTCGGCCAGCCGCAGCCCTTTTGCCGGACTCGATCACTGCGGCGCCTCCCCCCGAAAGCCCGCCGTACGTGCGAGTTGAGATGGAAGGTTCCACGCAAACGCAATCGCAAACCTGGCTCCCACGTCCCAGTGCCGGACGCCAGACAGCCCGAATGCCCGACGCGGTGCGCGCGGGTGTGATCGCCAACCTGAGCCAGTGGCTGAAGCAGAACGTGGTGCAGCGCTTGGTGTCGGACCGGGCGGAATTGCTGGCGACGCAACAGGCCGCCGCGCTCAAAGTACTGGCGGTGGACGAACGCCTTGCAAAAATTGAACACCAAATCCAGCAGCGCAATCAAGATTACGAGCGGCGCATTGACGAATTGCTCAAGGCGCTCATCACCGCCGAGGCGGAAAACCGCGAAATGATCCGCGCCCAAATCGCGTTCCTCAAAGCCGAGATGGAAAAAGCGCGCCTCAAGGCGCGGCAGCACAGCAATGAGCCTCAGCAGTATTGAATGAGCCGCATATTTTATCATCGCTTTTGGCTTTCCATTTTCAACGTTTTTTTCCAGGCTTCATTCCGATGACTATCAAACCAAAGGCCGGCTTCAGATTTGGCCGCGCGGGCTGCCTCGTGCTGGTGACTGTCTTGGGCCTGGTCCGATCCGCCCTTGCGGCGGACACCAACGCCGCGCCCGGCGCGGATGACAAAATCGCCGAGGCCGGCACAGTCCGCGCCCAGGATTTCCTGCGCTCCTATCTGCAAATCCAGGAACAACTCCGCGACAGCCAATTGGCCATCGAAAGAATTCAGCAGCAAGCCGCCGCCGCCAGCGCCAGCAACTCTCTGGCCGTGGAAGAGCGTTTGCGCCTGATGGAGAAAGCCATTGCCAACGAGCGCGTCGAACAGTTAAGCGGCATTGCGCACCTGGACAGAACGATCCTCGTTGCCGCGGGCGCATTTGTGTTCATCGGTTTTCTGGGGTTGTTGCTCGCCGCGTTTTTGCAATGGGCCGCCGTCAACCGGCTCGCCGCCGCTGCCGCCAGCCTGTCCGCCGCCCATTCACCCCTGGGCTTGGGCGCGGGGGCGGGCGAGGCTCTCCTGCCCCCGGCCCGCGCCTTGGAACAATCCAACATGCGCTTCCTGCAACTGATGGAGCGATTGGAAGAGCGCCTCCACGACATGGAAGCGCCAGTCAAACCGCCCAGGACTCTGCCTGACGGCAACTCCGCCAACAGCTCTGCTGCGGAATCACCAGCCGGGGAAATTTTGCCGCACGCCGCGCCGGACAAAACCAACACGATCAAAGTGCTGCTCAGCAAAAGCCAGACCCTGATGAAATTGGACAAAACCGAGGCCGCGCTGGATTGCCTGGAGGAAGTCCTCACCCTGGATCCCGGGAACGCGGACGCCCTGGTCAAGAAAGGCGCCGCCTTGGAGCGGCTGCAACGCATACAAGGCGCCATCGATTGTTATGACCGCGCCATCGCCCGGGATTCGTCCATGATCATGGCTTATCTTTACAAGGCGGGCCTGTTGAACCGCATGGAACGACACAGCGAAGCGCTGGCCTGTTATGAGCAAGCGTTGAAACCCGGCAAATCCCCCGTCGAATAGTGAAAGAGTTTGGATTTTCTTGCCCAACGCGACGGGAGGCGACATTGTTATGACGCTTGAAATGGCACAGGTTGCGGTTCATGGTTTAAGCGATACTTTTGCGCGCGTAGCTCAACTGGATAGAGTGACGGCCTCCGAAGCCGCAGGTTGTGGGTTCAACTCCCGCCGCGCGCACCAGTTCCGCCCCTGTTTTGCCGGCATTGCGTGAAGCACAACATTTATGGCTGAAGATAAATCCGTCGTCAAACCCGTCGCAGCCCCGCCGCTGACGCCCCTCCAATTGAAATCCAAGCTGGCTCCGACGCCCGCGCGGGCCCCGAAGTATTCCGTCAAGGTGAAGAATGCGCAGGGTCAGGAGGTCGTTTTGGGGGACCCGCGCGCCAGCCGCGCCTTGGTGGCCCTCATGGACATGTGCGCCGTCAATGGCGGCGCGGCCTCTCATTGGGGCGGCCCCGCCGCCTTCGCCGAGATCATCTCCGCCATCCACGGCGTGATGTTCGCGGTCAAAGACCGTCCCTGGCATGAAGCTTACAATTTCGTCAACGACGCCGGACATTGCGAAAACGGGATTTACGCCTTGCGGGCCAATTACGGCTTCGACGGCATGACCTTTCAAGATTTGAAAGGGTTCCGCAGCATCAAGAGCAAGCTGACCGGCCACGGTGAATCCCACCTCAATCCCGAAGGCGTGCTCTTGAGCAACGGGCCTCTCGGCTCGGCCCTGCCACAGGCTCAAGGCCTGGCCCTCGCCGACAAGGTGCGGAAGAATGACCGCGTGACCCTCTGCACCGTTTCGGACGGGGCCTCGATGGAAGGGGAAGCCAAGGAAGCCTTCGCCGCCATTCCCGGCCTGGCCGCCAGGGACCGGCTCAACCCGTTCGTCCTGATCGTTTCCGACAACGACACAAAGCTTTCCGGTCGCATCAGCAAAGACGCCTTCAGAATGGTCCCCACTTTTGAGGCGATGAGCGCGCTGGGCTGGAACGTTGTCAGAGTGGCCGACGGCAACAATTTGCAAGAGGTCTATCTGGCGCTGGAGACCGCCCTGCAACAAGCCAGGGCAAATCCGCGCGCCCCCGTTTGTCTCTGGGCCAAAACCGTCAAAGGCTTCGGCGTCCGCTCCACGGTGGAGAGCGCGTCGGGCGGCCACGGCTTTCCGCTGGCCAACGCCGAAAAGATCGTTGACTTTGTCAACGAGATTTATTTTGGCGCGCCCGAAGTCCCCGCCGAACTGGCCGGCTGGGCGCGGGCCTTGCGCGCCGATTGGGAACAAAAAGAAGCGGCCAAAAAGGCAAAAGCCCCGTCCGCACCGTCCGCCCCCGCCGCCAAAAAGGAAAAAATCCAGGCCGGCCTGGCCAAAGGCGCCGTGCGCGCCGCGCAGGAGGGTTTTCCCGTCTATTCGGTGTCCGCCGACGTGGAGGGATCCACCGGCATGAGCTTCTTCCAGAAAAGTTTTCCCGACCGTTTCGTCGAGGTGGGCGTGGCGGAGGCCAACATGATCAGCACCGGCGCCGGGCTGGCCAAGTCGGGCCTTATTCCAATTGTTGACACATTTGGCCAGTTTGGCGTCACGAAGGGCAATCTGCCCCTGACCATGGCGGCGTTGTCCCAGGCGCCGGTCATCGCCATTTTTTCCCACGTCGGCTTTCAGGACGCGGCCGATGGGGCGTCGCACGAGGCCACCACATACTTTGCCGCCCTCTCGGCCATTCCGCACACGGTGGTCATCGCCTGTTCCTGCGCGGACGAGGCGGAGGCGTTGATGTACGAGGCGATCCGGCGGACGGCGCGCGCGCGGGAACAGGGACACAACGGCGAATCGATCGTCTTTTTTGTGGGCCGTGAAAACTATCCGACGCACTGGCTGGAAAACGCCAGGTATGAATGGGGCAGGGCGGAGGTTCTGTCCAGCGGAACCGATGTGGTCATTCTGGCCTGCGGACCGCTGGTGGGCCGGGCCATCGACGCGGGCCGGCAGCTCAAGGAGCAAAACATCGCCGCCACTGTCATTGCCAATCCGTTCATCAACCGCGTGGATTTGAAGACCATCGGACCCGCGGTCCAACAGTGCGCGGGCCGCGTTGTCACCATCGAGGATCATCAGGTCATTTGCGGCATGGGCGCGCAGGCGGCTCATGCCCTGGCCCGGGCCGGCATTGTCCATCGCATGAAGTCGCTGGGCATGCAAGGGGAGTTTGGCCAATCGGCCTATGTCGCCGAGGACCTTTATCAAAAGCACGGATTGACCGCGGGGAAAATTATTGACGCCGCCCGCGAGTTGATGAAATGAGGCGGGGTTGTGTCCCACATTCATAAATCCCTGCAAGGGCAGCTCCTGTTGGACGGCGGCAAGCTGCACGGGTCGTTTTTCCATCGATCCGTCGTCCTGATTTGCCAGCATGATGAGGAGGGGGCTTTCGGCCTGATTCTGAACCGCTCCAGCGACAGCAAAGTGGGCCAGGCCCTGGTCGCCAATGTGTCGGAGAGGATCAAGGGCCAGCCGCTGTTCGTGGGCGGCCCGGTGCAGCCGGGCACCCTGAGTTTCCTGCATAGCGACGCTTTTGTGCCGCAGGCCAACGTCATGCCCAACTTGAGCCTGGGCCATTCCCTCGACGCCTTGATGGACTTGAGCGAATCGGGTTCCAGCACCCAAAAACTCAAGTTGTTCGCCGGTTACTCCGGCTGGACAGCGGGCCAGCTCGATCAGGAAATGGCGCGCCAGGACTGGCTGGTCCATCCCGCTTCCATTGATTTGGTCTTCTACCCCGAACCCGGACGGCTTTGGAAAGAAATCCTGCGCCAGAAGGATGACAAGAGCCGGCTGCTGGCCGAGTCGCCCGACGATTTGTCCTGGAATTAGCCGCCCGCCAGCGCGGCCTGTTGCAACTGGATCAATTGTTGGATGCCCGCCTTGCCCACCGCCAGCATGGCGGCCAACTGTTCGTCATTGTAGGCGCTCTCTTCGCCCGTGCCCTGCAACTCGATGAACTCCCCGGACCCGTTCATCACCAAATTCATGTCCACCGTCGCCGCCACATCCTCCAGATACGAAAGATCCAGCAACGCCTGCGACTGCACGATTCCCACGCTGACGCCCGCCACCGGCTTGAGCAGGGGATCGGCCGCCAGTTTGCCCTTGTCCATCAGATTTCGAACGGCCAAAGACAGCGCCACAAAACTCCCCGTGATCGCCGCCGTGCGCGTGCCGCCGTCCGCCTGCAAGACATCGCAATCCAGCCAGATGGTTCGCGGCCCGATTTTTCCCAGGTCAATGGCCGCGCGCATCGACCGGCCAATCAAACGCTGGATTTCCTGGGAACGTCCGTCGAGCTTTCCCTTCGATATGTCGCGCGCTTTGCGGGTCAGAGTGGAGTAGGGGAGCATGGAGTATTCCGCCGTGATCCAGCCGCCGGCCACGTTTTGTTCCTTCATCCAGCGCGGCACGGTGTCCTCGACAGTGACACCGCAGATCACGCGCGTGTTGCCCCATTCGATCAAAGTGGACCCGGTGGCGTATGGGGCAATGCCATTTTGAAATCGGATTGGGCGCAATTGATCCGGTTTCCGGCCGTCGGGCCGCGCAGTCTGCGATGGAGAGGTCGTTGTCATGGCGCGCATCCTACCCGGCGTTGCCGCCGCCAGCAATGGGAATCACTTGTTTCCGCGGAGTTTAATCTCCGCTCCATTTGTAGTCGTATCCGGCAGGCGGGTCATAGGCACACGCCATATAACCCGGCACTTCTTCGTAGTAAATCTTGATATAACTTGCATGGCCGTCCACGAAGCTGACCACGTCTTTGGCGTCGTTGAACATGGGCCCTTCATTGAGCCTCGGTTGATGCCATGAATAAGGAAGCCAGGCCGGTGCTTCTGCAACCAGCACGGTTTTGACGGGCTCTTTTATCAAGGTAATTTTCAATCCGGCAATGCCAAGGCGGGAGGGATCGTCACGGGGCGGGAGATTCATCCCATTAAACCAATAACTAGTGTAATCATATTTGCGACTCTCATGCAGAGGCTCATTGGTGAGGTAAAGACCGCCGGTGGGCGGATCGTGATAGTGGAATGTGTCAGCCGGGCAGGCAAAAATCTTGTCTTGCGGCGATGAACGTCCTTTCAAGCCGACATAATTCATCATGCGTCTCTTGTAGGCGACCATGGGAGTTCCCTGGGAATGGTAAGCGGCGGGAGAAGCATCGTTTGAATCATCATAATACATGCGGATGCCCGCATTGATTTGTTTCAAATTGTTCAGGCAAGTGGTCCGTTTTGCGTTGCCTTTGACGGCGCTCAACACCGGCAACAACAATGCCGCCAGAATCCCGATGATGGCAATGACCACCAGCAGTTCGATCAGGGTGAATGCCCTGTCAAATTTGATCGTCGTTCTCATGTTTGTGTTTTGCAACAGACTGGTATCACAACCCGCCATCGATATACCAGCGTTTGTCAGGATTGTCGCATCGGATTGCCACCTGCCATTTCTCGACTCTGCCATTCTTAAGCCGGATTTCGTAAGGCACATAAACGCCTCCATATTTCATGCCGCCGATCCAGCCCCTAAACGGTTTCCCCAAACTGACGACTTGCAATCCGCCTAAATAGTTCCTCACTTCGAGTTTGTTCTTGAATTTGTCGCCGACAGGATAACCATTTCCCGGTTCACAGAACTTGGCGGCCTCCGTCCAATCCTCCCGACTGCAGGCTTCAAAAAAAGTCTTTGCAGCTTGTTCCGGCGTCATGCCCGTGTATCTCCCATATTGCGCCTCCACGTCGCTGGACAATTCCTTTGTCGAAGTAAAAATCCAGTGGTTCAGGTACTGATGAATGACAACTGTTGATGTGCCAACAGCCAGAATGGCCGCAACGCCAACGACGATTGCTGTTTTCGCTTTTGTCAATGCCATGATTTTCAATGCTCCCTTGATGAGGGTTAAGGTTGAACCGCCGGCCGCCGCGCCTTTGGCAACCGCCGCGGCAGTCACGGATTTTGCCAGGGCCGCTGGCGCGGCGTGAATGGAATTGGCGGAAATCGCCCCGGCGAGGATGGCTGTGGTGGAGGAGACTCCGTGTTTGAAAAAATAACGGTGCAGCTTTTCCAGCGCGTGACTGACCCGTTTCTTCGCCGCATTCTCGCTCACGCCGAAAGCCGCCGCCATTTCGGCAAAACTTTTGTCGCCAAAAAACCGCAGCACGACAGCGGCGCGCTCTGTTTCACCCAATTGTCCCATCGCATCTTCCAACAACGGCGCCAGTTCCTTCCAGGTTTCGTCGAGCGCAGTGGTGCGGAGTTCGGTTTGCATATAAGCCTCCTGTTCGCGGCGGGCGCGGCGGGCATCACTTTTCAAAAAGCCGGCTGCCGTCAACCGCGCGGTCTGATACAGCCAGCCGGGCAGAACGGTTTTGCCCGGGATGCGTCCGGCTTTTTGCGCAAGGATGACGAACACGGCCTGCGTGATCTCCTCCGCGGCGTCGGGATTGCCCGTTTTCCGCAACGCGGCGGAATAAACCAGGTTCACATGGCGCGAAACCAGGGCGGCAAACGCGGTGTCGGAATTCCGGCCAACGTATTGCCGCAATAAATCCATGTCAGTCGCATCGTCCATCCACTTATTAATGTCCGCCGACAGGAAAAAAGGGCCAACGCATTTTGCATCAATTCATGGCGTCACTCGAACCGGCCCGTTATGATCGCAGTTCCTTGTCTGACACGATATCAGCCCAGGGAATGCGGCACCACGTCCGGCGGGCCGACTTTTCGCATGTAATCCAGGATCAGATCCACCGCCGCCTGCGGGTCGTCCGTGACGGTGAACAGTTGCAAATCGCCCGGACTGATCATGTTGCCCTTTTCGAGCGTGGTCTTCATCCAGCGGAGCAGCCCGTTCCAGTACTCCCGGCCGAAAAGAATCAGCGGAAAACCGGGAATGCGCTTGGTTTGCACGAGGGTGGCCACCTCAAAGAACTCGTCCAAAGTGCCGAACCCGCCCGGCATGAAGACAAAGCCAACGCTGTATTTGACAAAACAGACTTTGCGCGAGAAGAAATAATGGAAACTCATCGGCACGTTGGCGAAGCGGTTCCCTTTTTGCTCGGAGGGCAGTTCAATGTTCAGGCCGATGGATTTTCCGCCGGCCTCGGCCGCGCCCCGGTTGGCCGCTTCCATGAGGCCCGGCCCGCCGCCGGTGATGACGGGCAGGCTGTTCCTGGCCAGGCCCCTGGCGATGGTCATGGCGGCCTTGTAATAAGGATCGCCCGGGCGCTTGCGGGCCGAGCCGAATATGCTCACAGACGGCCCGACCTTGGTGAAGACCTCAAAGGCATCGACGAATTCCGCCATGATGCGGAAGATGCGCCACGGGTCCTCCTTTATAAATGCTGTTGACTGGTTGTTCATGGGATTAATGTCTCGTGGCCGCGAGACTATACCGGCGCAGCCCGGGTTCAAAGCGCAAAGTATTCGGGGGGAGGCGGCGAGGCGGCGCCCTGCGCCGCGACGCCATCAACCGGCAGTTTGTCAGCTTGCAAAAACCGGGAATCAGGCCACAATCACGCACAGATTCTGACACAGACCCAAAATACAATATGAAAACAAACTTCGTTAAAATCAATTGGCTGTCCGGCCTGGCGCTGGGCGCGTTGCTTTTTCTCAGCTTTCAACCCGCCACCGCCGCTGACAAGCTCAAGGCCCTGATCGTCGATGGCCAGAATAATCACGATTGGAGGGCCACGACTCCGATTCTCCAGGCTGCTCTTGAAAGCTCCGGACGGTTCACCGTGGACGTCGCAACCAGTCCGCCGCACGGCCAAAGCATGGAGGATTTCAAGCCGGACTTCTCCAAATACAGTGTCATCGTCCTCAACTACAACGGCGACAATTGGCCTGCCGCGACCAGGACCGCGTTCGAGGATTACGTCAAGAACGGCGGCGGCATCGTCAGTGTTCACGCGGCGGACAACGCCTTCGCGCAGTGGGTGGAATATAACAAGATGATCGGCGTCGGCGGGTGGGGCGGCCGCAACCAGAATTCCGGCCCCATGATCCGCTGGCGCGACGGCAAACAGGTTCTGGAGGTTGGCCCTCCCGGCGGCAGGGGAACGCACGGCGGTTTCTTTTCATGGGACGTTGTGATTCGCAATCCAGATCATCCCATCACCAAGGGCCTGCCGCTGAAGTGGCTGCACGCCCGTGATGAACTTTACTCGATGCTGGCTGGCCCGGCCGAGAACGTCACCGTCCTTGCCACCGCCAACTCGGACACCACCCGCCAGGACGAACCCATTCTGATGACCATCAGCTATGGCAAAGGCCGCGTGTTCCATACCACGATGGGGCATAACGTGGAATCCATGAAGGACGTGGGATTCGTGACCACGCTCAATCGTGGCGCCGAGTGGGCCTCCACCGGCCAGGTGACGATCCCGGTTCCCGCCGACTTCCCGACAGCGGACAAAGTCAGCATTTGGACTCCGCCGGCAAAGTGAAAGGGTTGTGAAAGGGTCGTCCTTGCCGCGCAGCCCCGGCCGGGCTTTCGGGCGGCTCGCTTTGGGCGCGGTGGTTATCTTCGCGCTGGTGCTCGCAACTTACCGTCCCATTCTTCCGGGAAGCTTTTTGATGGACGACCGGCGGCTGGTCGAAACGGACAATCCGCTGGTGAACGGACAACTTGGGCCGTTCTCGATTTGGTTTCAAACGGATTTTGCGCTGTCCACATTCGTTCTTTGGGCGCAGTGGCTGGCGTGGGGGCCTCATCCCGGTTGTTATCATGCCGTGAACATGCTGCTGCACGCCACAAGCGCGGTGTTGGTGTGGCGATTACTGGCCCGGTCGAGGATTCCGGGCGCGTGGGTGGCGGCGGCGATTTTTGCGGTTCATCCCGTATGCATCAATTCGGTCGCTCGAATCGCCGAGCTGAAGAACACGCTTTCCCTGCCGTTCTTTCTCCTGAGTTTGTGGCTGTACCTTCCAAGTCTTAATCCTAATCCCAATCCCGGCCGAGACGCCCCGGCTGCGGTGCGCTATGGTCTTTCGCTGGTGGCGTTCGTCCTGGCGCTGCTCAGCAAGACTTCGACCGTCATGCTGCCCTTGGTGTTGCTGGCTTGCGCGGCGTGGCAATGCGGGCGAATCACCCGCCGGGACGTGCTCCGAACCAGCCCTTTCTTCGTCCTCGCGCTGGCTTTTGGGCTGATGTCCGCCTGGTTTCAAAAGCATCAAGCAATGGCCGGCTCGGCGCTTCAACCTGAAAGTTTTTGGGAACGGTTGACCCTGGCCGCGCGCGCCTTTTGGTTCTATCTCGGCAAGGCGCTTCTGCCCTTGAACCTGAACCTGGTTTATCCGCAGTGGAAAATGGATGCGACTGCGCTGGCGGCTTGCGTTCCGCTGCTTCTGTTCTGCGGCGTCGTCCTGGTTTGCTGGCGGTTCCGCCGCGAGTGGGGACGGCATGTGCTGTTCGGGCTGGGGATTTATGCCCTCACTCTGTTTCCGGCGCTCGGGTTCTTTGAGTCGCAATTTCTGACCAGATGGCGGGTCTCGGACCATCTTCAATACCTGGCATTAATCGCGCCGGTGACGCTTGCCGCCGCCGGGCTGGCCTTCCTGCTTCCGGTCTGGGCTTTCAGAGGCGTGGCCGCCGCCCTCATCGGGTTTCTCTCATTTTTAACGTTCCAACGCGCCCACGTGTTCGCGTCAGAGGAAAGCCTGTTCCGGGACACCCTTGCGAAAAATCCGGCGGCTTGGGGCATACAAAATGATCTCGGAGTCCTTCTGGCGGCCAGGAAGAATTACCCCGAAGCCGTGGACCATTTTGTCGCTTCACTCCAATCCAATCCGGACAATCCGGACGCGCAATCGAACTTCGGCCAGACCCTGGCCGCTCAGGGGAAATTCAAGGAGGCGGAGCCGCATTACCTGGCGGCCCTCAAGAGCAAGCCCGACGACCCGGAAACGCACCAGCGATTCGCAACAGCTTTGATGCAGGAGGGACGAAACCGGGAGGCGCTTTCCCACCTGCGCGCGGCGCTGGCGTTGTCCTCGAAGCCGGACCTCAGAATGCGCCTGGACTACGCCGCCCTGCTCCATCAGACCGGCGATCTGCGCGGCGCGGTGGCCCAGCTTCGCCAGGCGGTGCTGCTCCAGCCCGATTCGGTGGAAGCCCTCAACAATCTGGCCTGGCTGCTGGCCACTGCTGCGGACGACAAATTGCGTGACGGAGCCGAAGCGGTGCGATACGCGGAGCGGGCCTCCCGTCTGCCGCCGGTCAAGGAGATGTGCGTGCCCGGCACGCTGGCCGCGGCTTACGCCGAAGCGGGACGGTTCCCGGAGGCAATTGCGACAGCCGAGAAGGCGGTGGAAATGGAAACCGCCGCCGGAGAAACGCATTTTGCGGCCATCAACCGGCAGCTTTTAAGATTCTACCGCGCGGGCAAACCCTTCCATGAACCGCCGCCAAACAACGGAAAGCAATAGCCCGCAGCCAAATTGCCGACCAAAATGAACGAATACTGGTTTTCGAGGATCGACCCTTTCATGGCAAATAGGTGGCGGCCGAGAGGTTGGCCCAAAGCAAACTTTTGATTCAAGTTTTGCTTTCTTGCCCGAAAGCAAACGGTTTGTTATATTGCTGGCATGAGACTGCTCTTGGAAAACCTGCCGGCATCTCTGGGCGGGCAGCGCGATTGCCTGGCCAGTTGCCTGGAGGCCATGAATTCTGTCATGCCGCTACGGGCGGTTTATCTCTTTGGCTCGCACGCACGCGGAGAAGCGCGCGCCGATAGCGATGTGGACTTGTGCATCGTCGCCGATGGCGCCACGGAACAACTCAAAACCGCCCAGGCTTTCCGGCGAGCCATGCGCTTGATCAGACCCAAACCCGCTTTCACTCTGGTTCCGATTGCCGCCCGCCGGTTGGAGGAAAAGAGGGCGAACGGGGATTTCTTCTTCGCCACCGTGTTCCGAGAGGGGGTTCTGCTTGCCGCGGAAAACTGATGCGAACAATCCGGCGGATTGGGTCTGGATGGCCAATGCCGATTTGGAAATGATCCGTTTGGCGGCCGCACAGGAGGCGGCCGCTTCACCGCCTGCCGCAGCAAGTTGGCCGAAGCCGTCGAGAAAACCATGAAGGCGGAACTCATCCGGCTGGGCTGGACTTTGGAGCGGATTCACGACTTGGAACGCTTGTTGGACGAACTGATCGGACGGCGCTCTGATCTGGTTCCAGAACTTGAGAGCCTTTGCAGTTTGCTCGCCGATGCTTATTTTTCCGACCGCTACCCCGGATTTGACCTCGATGATCCTGATTGGCCATTGCTAAAGCGGCAACTCGAAACGATAACAAAAGTGCTGGCTACGGTACAGGACCGGATTGAAGGCAAGAGGCCCTAATCTCCGGCGCAAATCAGGATTCCTTTGAATTCTTGTTTCAGCCTTTGGCCTTCAGCCCTCACCCTTTCCCTTGCGCCCCACGACAACACTTAAAGGTGTCATGGCAAAAATTCCCGCTGTTTTCTATTGACAACATGGCGGGGGTGTGGCGTGATGGACGGCTATATCGGGGGAACGTGCATGGCTAAAGATTCGCGAAGAAGCGGCGCCGCAGCAGGTTCGGGCAACACGACCAAATATGATGCCCATCATAGCGTGTTGGCCAAAGCCTATGGAGCACAGGCCGATTTGCGCCGGGAATTGGCCGATTCAAAGGCTGCCGTGGCGGAACGGACGGAAATCCTCAATATTTTCGCCGACTGCTCAGACCCGCAGCGCGCCTGGCTGCTGCTGGAGGATTATTTTGAAAAGCTCTCCCTCTCGCGCAAGGATTTCACCAGCCACGATTGGTGGAACAAAGTCGTCAAGGCCCAGGGCAAGAAGCGGCTGGAGGAAACGGCCATTCTTTTTCTCCGGTCCAACCGGCCCCTGCCCGCCGAGCTGCAGCCCCACGCCAGTTTGCAGCGCTTTGCCGAAATCGAGCACGGCGAAAAGGAGCAGCACCTTGTCCGCCAGCTCGAACACTGGCTCTTTCCTTCGGCCCCGGCCCATCTGGACGCCCCGCGCGCCAGTCTGCGCGTGGTTTGCGAACCAAAGCCGATCGGCGAGGATTCGGCGCTGCATGGTTTGTCGGTCGGCTTTCACGTTTCCCGCCTGCGCACCGGGGAGAAGGCCAAGACGCTGGCTGAAATTGTCGAGCTGACGGCGCGCGCGTCGCATGAGCAGGAACTGTTTTCATTTGCCGATTGGGAATTCATCCAATGGCTGGCCGAAACCCGCGCGAACCCTGAACAGCTTTGGGGATCATTGGTTTTGACCGGCTTGGAACTGTTGCAATGGCTGGTGCGCTGGGGCGATCAGGGCCGGCTGCAAATCGCCGGGCGCCAGGACCCCGTCGTTTTCCACGGGCACCTGGCCGAATTGGAGCCGCGCCTGGAAACGGTCAACGGCGAATTGTCCTTTACTCATCAATTGGCCCTGCCTGGCGGCGAAAAACATCCCTTCGGCGGCGCCACATTTTTCGCGGGCCGCCCTTCGATTGTCCTGGTCGGCCATGCCTTCTACCTGCTGCGGAGCGCGCCGCCGGACGACTTGCTGAATTCCTGGGCGCGGCAGAAATCCCTGCCGGTCAGCAAATTAAGCCACAGACTGTTGACCAAGCTGCGCAAGACCCAATCGTGCCGTGGAATGGATTGGGAACAACTCTGCGTCGTGCATCGGGCCTTGCCCCGGTTCACCTTCGAGTTGGTGGACGATGCCGTGCGCCTGCGTCTGTTGGCGCGGACCGACGGAGAGCAGCGCCCGTGGCATTGGAACGGTTCGGAATGGGAATGCGATGTGCCGCGGGCCGAAACCGATGGGAAGCCAAGAATTCTGGATGATCCGCGCCTGGACAAAGCCGTCCAATGGCTGCGGCGCTTGGATTGGTTCACGCCCGAACCGGGCCTTTGGGTGGGTGACGCCAATGATAATTTCCTGGGCGCCTTTGCCGCGGCCTGGCCGGAACGGCCGCAGGAGGCCGAGTATTTGGGCAATCCGGCCTTTCACCGCTTGTTCCTCGCCTCCCGGCCGTTGCGGCCCCGCCTCGCCATCAAAGGCAGCGGCATTGATTGGTTTTCCATTTCCGCGGAATGGGAGGCCGAGGGCGTCAAACTCACCGCGGCGGACTTGCAGCGGCTTCAATCGGCCACCGGACGATTTGTCAAATTGCCCGACGCCGGCTGGCTCGAACTGGACACGGCCGCGGTTCAAGAGGCGCACGAAGCCTTCGCCGATCTTGGTGTGGAGGGGCTGGTTCCCGTGCCGCAACGATTGGGATTGGAACAGGCGGCGCATCTGGATGAAGCCGGCTTGCGGCGTTTTGGCGAATCGGCCATGGCCCGGGCGTTGCGCAAAAGTCTGGCGGAATTCAGCGGCATTCCTTCCGTGCCTCTTCCCGGAAAGATCAACGCGGAGTTGCGGCCCTACCAGCGTTCCGGCTTCGATTTCCTCTGCCATCTCAGCCGTCACAAGCTGGGTGGCATCCTGGCCGACGACATGGGCTTGGGCAAAACGCTGCAAACCCTGGTCTGGCTTTCCTGGCTCAAAGCCAACAACCGCCCCAACCAGCCCGCGCTCGTGATTTGTCCCGCCTCGGTTGTCCATAATTGGCAGCGGGAGGCCAATCGCTTCACCCCGTCGCTCTCCGTCCTCATCCTGGAAAGCGGCCCGGCCCGGCACAATTTGCGCAGGCTCATTCCCGAACATGATTTAATCGTGACCAATTACGCCTTGTTGCGGCGCGACCTGGAGGCGTTGCAAAAATTTTCCTTCCGCGCCGTCATTTTGGACGAAGCCCAATTCATCAAGAATCCCGACGCCCAAATCACCCAGTCGGTCAAACAATTGCGGGCCGATCAACACCTGGCCCTGACCGGGACGCCTTTGGAGAACCGGCTGCTGGACCTTTGGAGCATCGTGGACTTCATCCAGCCGGGCTACCTCGGAAATGAACACAAATTCCGCGAGAAATACGAGCCGCGCGGCGAAAACGCGGCGGACGAGCAACGGATTGCGCGCCGGCGGCTTTCGGCCCGGTTGCGCCCGCTGCTGCTGCGCCGCATGAAGCGGGAAGTGGCCCGGGATTTGCCGGACCGCATTGAAGAGCGGCGCGATTGCGAGCTGGGCCAGGCGCAACGGAAGCTTTATCTGGCTGAATTGCACCGCAGCCGCGAACAGGTCATGAACACCGTCGCCGAACGCGGTTTGGGCAGAAGCACCATTCATGTCCTGGCGGCTTTGACCCGGTTGCGCCAGATCTGCTGTCATCCGCGGTTGGTGGGCAACGATGCGGCCTCCGGCAAAACAGACACCCTTTTTGAATTGCTCGAACCGCTCATGGCCGAGGGCCAAAAGGTCCTGCTCTTCAGCCAATTTGTCCAGATGCTCAGAATCCTGGAAAAGGACTGCGCCGCCCGCCAGATCCCCACTCACATCCTCACCGGCGAAACCAAGGACCGCCAGCAAGTCACCCAGGCCTTTCAAAACGATCCCAATGGCGCGGTGTTTCTCCTCAGCCTCCGCGCCGCCGGCACTGGTTTGAATCTGACCACCGCCAGTTATGTCATTCTCTATGACCCCTGGTGGAACCCGGCGGTCGAAGCCCAGGCCATTGACCGTTCCCACCGCATTGGCCAGACCGACACCGTCAACGCCTATCGCTTGATCGCTCCCGGCACCGTTGAGGAGAAGATATGGGAATTGCAGCAGCGCAAGGCGCAGACCATCGCCGACGTTCTCGGCGAGCAAGGCTTCGCCAGCAATCTCTCCCAGACCGACTTGGAATACCTGTTTGCCGAGGACTGATTTCTTAATTGTTATTTTTTAATCTTCTTCAATCATTCTCTTCGGAAATGAAAATACGCGATTGTGAGGAACCCTTTGCCTTTTTGGACCCTTTATGAAGAACTCATCAACGATCCCAAGCCTGAAAAGCGGTGCTTTCCACAACCGCCTGGTTGGCGACATGCCCACGGTCGGCATCCGTCCCGCGATTGATGGCCGGCGCAAGGGCGTTCGCGAGTCGTTGGAGAAGACCACCATAAACATGGCCAAAGGGGTTGCCAGGCTCATCGAATCCTCGTTGCGCCATTCCAACGGCCTGCCCGTCAAATGTGTGATTGCCGACCGCTGTATTGGCGGTGTAACGGAGGCCGCGATGGCGGCGGAGAAGTTCCGCCGGGCAGGCGTGGGCGTTTCGCTGACGGTGACGCCATGCTGGTGTTACGGTTCGGAGACGATGGACATGGATGCGGCTATTCCGAAAGCCATTTTGGGGTTTAACGGCACGGAGAGGCCGGGGGCGGTCTATCTCGCGGCGGTAAGCGCCGCGCACACGCAAAAGGGGTTGCCGGCTTTCACAATTTATGGACGCGATGTGCAGGACGTCGGTGACACGGAGATCCCCCGGGACGTGTCCGCCAAGATTCTCAGTTTTGTCAAAGCCGGTCTGGCAGTCGCTACAATGCGCGGCAAGTCCTATCTTTCGATCGGCGCCGTCTCCATGGGCATTGCCGGCTCGATTGTGGATCAGGATTTCTTTGAGGACTGGCTGGGCATGCGCGTCGAGTCTGTTGACATGACCGAACTGGTGCGCCGCATCGAAGAGAAGATTTACGACCAGGAGGAGTTCAAGCGCGCTTTGGCGTGGGTGAAGAAGAATTGCGTCGAGGGCAGGGACTGCAACAAGGTGTCGCGCACCCGCCAGCGCAAGGACTGGGAATGGGAATTTGTTGTCAAGTCCGCCATGATCGTTCGCGACCTCATGATCGGCAACCCGCGTCTCGCCAAGCTGGGCTTCTGCGAGGAAGCATTTGGACACAACGCTATTCTTGCCGGCTTCCAAGGCCAAAGGCACTGGACCGATCATTATCCGAACGGGGATTTTCTGGAGGCAATATTGAATTCGTCCTTCGATTGGAACGGCCTCCGCGAGCCGTTGCTCGTGGCGACGGAGAATGATTCCCTCAACGGCCTTTGCATGTTGCTGGGACATCTGCTGACCAACAGCGCCCAAATTTTTGCCGATGTGCGCACCTATTGGAGTCCAAACGCAGTCAGGCGCGTGACAGGCCGGAACCTGGCGGGCGTGGCGGCGAACGGGTTGTTGCACTTGATCAACTCCGGCGCCGCGGCCCTGGACGGTTGCGGCAAACAGACACGCGGCGGCCAGGCGGTGATGAAACCATTCTGGGAAATCACACCGGAAGAGGCGCGGGCCTGTCTGGAAGCGACGGCGTGGCCGCCCGCGATTTATGAGTATTTTCGCGGCGGCGGATTTTCCAGCGCTTATGGCACGCGCGCCAACATGCCGGCGACCATGATCCGCCTCAACCTCGTCAAGGGACTTGGGCCGGCCCTGCAAATTGCGGAAGGCCAGTTCGTGGATTTGCCCAAGGAAATCTACTCGGTGCTGGAGGCGCGGACCAATCCGACCTGGCCTTCACACTGGTTCGCGCCAAATCTGACGGGCAGGGGAGTCTTCCGCGACGTGTATTCCGTGATGAATGCGTGGGGCGCGAACCACGGCGCCATCAGTTGCGGCCACATCGGCGCGGATTTAATCACGCTGGCTGCAATGCTGCGCATCCCGGTTTACATGCACAACGTGGCTGGGGAAAAGATTTTCCGGCCAGGCGCATGGACGGCCTTCGGCACGGCCGATTTGGAGGGCGCGGACTTCCGTGCCTGCGCGAATTTCGGGGCGTTGTATCGAAAAGCATAAACAGAATTCCGTTCCGAAATTACTTATGCCGAACCTGAAATCAAGTGGCAGGGCTGCCAAAAACCGGGATGCGGCGCGCCTCACACCAGCGACTCCGCCATCGTGCGCATCTGCACCTCAATGATCCGCGACCCGGGCGATTGTGTGCAGGCCAGGAGCACCACGGCGGCAACGTCCTCCGGTTCGAGCATGCCGGATTGCTCCACCGCCTTTTGGGTGCGGCCCTTGCCGATCGCGAACTCCGTCTTGACGCCGCCGGGGCAGATCGCGCCGACTTTGATGCCGCTCTCGCGAAGCTCGCGGTCCAGCGCCTGCGCGAAACCCACCTGCGCAAACTTCGTCATGCAGTACGCCGCCTCGCCGCCAAAACCGTAAACGCCGGCCATGGACGAAATCATGAGGATCGTGCCCGACTTTTGTCTTAGCATCACGGGGACGGCGTGGCGCGCGAAAAGGAAAGTCGAGCGGACATTCGTATCCATCATCTCGTCATATTCCTCCGCGGAAGTGTCCACCAGCTTCTTGTAATTGCCCATGCCGGCGTCATTGATCAGGATGTCGAGGCGGCCGAACGCCTTGGTGGCCGCTTTGACGGCCTGAATCGCCGTGCTTTCCTCGCGGGCGTCGCCGGTGACGATCACCGCCTGTCCACCGCGCGCTTCCACTTCCTTTTTCAACGCCTCCAGACGTTCCTTGCGGCGGGCGGTGAGGACAAGTTGGGCTCCCTCGCCCGCCAATGCCCGGGCGCAGGCCCGGCCGATGCCGGAGCTGCCGCCGGCATGGCGGCGCGGATCAAGCAGGGCAAGCCGGGCGCAGGCCCGGCCGATGCCGGAGCTGCCGCCGGTGATGAGGGCCGCTTTTCCGTGTAGTTTATTTGACATGCTGTTTATCTGCGTTCTTGCGCATTGTGGTTGATAACCCATCCGCCCGGCGCTGTCACTCTGAAATTTGACCGGCGGCTCCTTTCGTGCGCATCTTGACACTGCAGCCACATTATGTCTGCCGCACGCTCCCCACCCCATCCCCTGACAAATACGGGAAGAAGAGGAAACGCGGGCGCTCTGAGCAGAGAGGGCGGGGAGGGGGTTCGCATATTTCGGATATTTCGTGGTTAAACATCTTCTCCAAGTCCTTCCCCTTCAGTCTGTTGCACTTTAATGATGCCGATTACAAAAATAGTTGAAAATAATAATTGTTTAGATCAACATATATGCTATGATACAGTCCGATGATTGGCTCAATGAAGCCATGCCGAAAAACTGAAATATTGAACCAACAACAAACCCATCAAAACTATGAACGCCCGCAATGGCAAAATCGCCCGCCTGCCCCGCGAAATCCGCAACCAACTGAATGAACGCCTGGAACGCTCCGAGCCAGGCCCGCAACTGCTCGAATGGCTCAACCAGCTCAAGGAAGTCAGGAAAATCGTGCAAAACGACTTCGCCGGCGTCCCCATCAGCAAGCAGAACCTGAGCCAATGGCGCCAGGGCGGCTTCGAGGAATGGCTGGCCCGGCGCTCTTTGTGCGAAGACGCCCGGGAGGTGAAGGAGTTGGCCGAGGAGATGGACGACGAGGATTCGCAAATGGTGCTGGCCGCCCGCTTCGGCAGGTTGATTGCCAACTGGAACGGCGAGGTGGACGAAAAGTTCGAGGCCAAGTCGCGGGTCTTGAACCGGCTGTGCCGCAGTGTGGTACAGTTGCAGCGGGGCATGCACCGGTCCCACCACGAGGCTTTTGAAATGACGCGCAAGCTGGAGGAAAGGGAGAAAGCCGACGAGGAAGTGTTAAAGAAGAAACTGGTGAAGCCTTGCTATGACATGTTGAGATTGCCTGTGATGGCCAAAACGTTCGGGGGCGGCACGGCGGGCCGGAAAATCGCCCAATACATCCTGGCGGTTCAGAGAGGGAACTTGGATGCCGACTTGGACCTCCTGCCCACCGACAAGTACGAAGTTGAAGAAGCTGCTGAAAAGGAAGCAGAACCAGTCAAACCGACCGGAAGGGAAGAGACAGTTAAGCAGGCCGGAGAAACCGACGACCAGCAAGTGGCTAAACCGTTGGAGGAAAACGAGATAGATGGCGCAAAGCCTTTGGGCGGGCCTGCCCGCCGTAGCCGTTTCGGCGAAGGCGGGTCAAAGTCGGTCAAAGCGGGTCAAACCGATTTGCCACCCATAAATCCGACCCGTCCGACCCCCTCGGAAGAGGATTCCGGGGCCGGGGTGTTGCAAGCCTTGGTTCTGCGGTCGGGGATGGAGGTTTGAAAAAAAAATGAAAACATTCCATAAAAATCCCTCGTCAACAGCAGGGGAACTGCTATCCTCACGCTCTATTATGTGTATGGCGGCGCTGCCGGCTTTGAGCGGGATCTCTTACGGTTATTTTGATGGCATCATTGCCGTTTGGCTGCTCATCGGCATCTTCCGCGGACGCAAGCGCGGCATGAGCCAGGAACTTCTGCCCACCCTGCAATGGCTGGCCATCGTGATCCTGGCCGGGTTGTTTTATCCTCCTTTGAGCGGCGCCATTTTCCAAAACACCAGCGGCGCCTTCAATCACCTCTGGTCCAACATCACCGCCTATGTTTTGATCGCCTTTGCCATCAACCTGTTCTTCATCTGGCTCAAACAGACGATCGGCGAAAAGTTGACGGGCAGCGACTTGTTTGGTCGCAGCGAGTATTACCTGGGCATGATGGCCGGACTGGTGCGCTTTGCCTGCATGATCGTCGTCTTGTGCGCGCTCGTGCATTCGCGCGTGTACACCCGGGCCGAACTGGAGGAAACCGAAAAATTCCAAAAGAAAAGTTTCGAGGACATTCGTTTTCCCACTTACGGCTCCATCCAGCACGCCCTCCTCACCGAATCCTATGCGGGCCGGTTCATCCAGGCCAACTTGTCCCGCTTCCTGATTGCTTCAGCCTCGGCGGCCAAACCCGGCGAAACCATCGCCCAAAAGCGCCAGGAAACGATTAACGAGATCCTGGGCGCCCCAAAAAAGTAACCCCTCCCGGCCATGGGCGGATTCTTTTCTCCCGCAACGCTCGAACAAGTCCGCGCCGCAAGCGATATTGTTGACGTGATCGGCGCTTGCGTCCCGCTCAAACGCGCCGGGGCCAATTTTGTCGCGCTGTGTCCGTTTCACAAAGAAAAAACCCCCAGCTTCAACGTCAACCCCCACAAGCAGATCTTTCATTGCTTCGGATGCCACAAGGGCGGGGACGTCTTCACTTTCGTCAAGGAATACGAAAACATTGATTTCCCCGACGCCGTCCGCCGCCTGGCCGAACGAGCGCGCATACCGCTGGAAACGGACAGTCAGGGCGGCCGTCCGGAAACCAGGCACCTCAAGGACCAACTGCTCCAAATTCACGAGCAAATCACGCAACGCTGGCAAACGGCCCTGGCCTCCGACCCGGCGGGGCAGGCGGCGCGCGACTATCTGGCCCGGCGCGGGGTCGGGCAGGAGGCCATCCAGCTCTTCCGCCTGGGATTCGCCCCGGAGGCCTGGGACGACACCGTCAATTGGGCCAAAAGCAAATATTTTGAACCGGGGCTGATGGAGCAGGCCGGCTTGATTTTGAGGAAGGAGGGAAGCGACCACTTTTACGACCGGTTTCGTGGCCGGCTCATTTTTCCGATTTGCGATGAACAAGGACGCGTCATCGGCTTCAGCGGCCGGGTGCTCTCCGGCGATGAAAAAACGGCCAAGTATGTCAACTCGCCCGAAAGCCCCATCTTTACCAAAGGCAGGGTCATGTATGGCCTGGACAAATCCAAACGCGCTTTGCTTGACAAGCACTGCGCCGTCATCTGCGAAGGCCAGTTTGACCTGATCGCCTGTTTCATGGCTGGAGTCACCCACGTCGTCGCCCCGCAGGGCACGGCCCTGACCGCCGACCATGCGCGAATCCTCAAACGTTATGTCGATGAAGTTGTCCTCTGTTTTGATTCCGACAATGCAGGGCAAGATGCGGCAGTGCGTTCACTTGACAGTCTCCTCGCTTCCGGCCTGGCCATTCGCGTCGCCGTTGTGCCCGCGCCGCACGACCCGGACAGTTTCGTCAAGGAGTTAGGCGGCCCGGCCTTCAGTGAACTGATTGAAAAGGCGCGGGGATTCTTCGATTATTACCTGGATCGCCTCTGTGGTACACATGATATCGCTACGGATCGAGGCCGTCAAACGATTGTTCGGGCGATGGCGGAGGCGGCTCACAAAACAGGTAACGCCGTTTTAGTGGAAACTTATGCTCGAAAAACGGCGTACCGGTTGCGTTTGGGAGGGAGCATTTTAGGAGTAATTAACGATTTTCAAAAATCACCTGGGACCGGTGTCGCTGGTTATGATGAAACTCCATCGGCAGACAAACCGGTTCCAATGGCGCCTGAAAAATGGCTGTTGCAATTCCGGTCGGACAACGATGAATTCGCGCAAGAGAGATGGCTATTGCGATTCCTTTTGGAGAGTGAGGACTACGTATCATGGATAGACGCGCACCTTGAATTGGATTGGCTTTTGGATCCGATGGTTCGGGAAGTTGTTTCTCAGAGATTGAGAGCAGAAAAAAATGGGTCGTGGCCCGGTCTTGCCGTGTGGCTTTCTCAACTCGACAATCTAGAGTGGAAAAATGCGATCACGCTAATTCTCGCTGACCGCCGCCAGAGTCTGGCCGAAAGGAATCTAAAAGGTCAGGCCACGCAGGGCAACATCATTAAAATTCTTCGTGACAAATATATTGAGCGTCAATTGGCGGCCTTGAATCAACGCTTGCTCACCCCCGATTTGAAGGAAGACGAACAAAGGCAGATTCTGGCGCAGACTGATCGCCTGCGTCAAGTAAAAAAACAGCCCCTGGCCGCCAAACCGGGCGAGGCCGCGGCTCAACCCCCTGTCAGCCGGCCATCCTGAAGCTCAAACACCCGTTTCATGCGGGCCGCCAGATCAGGAGCATGCGTCACCAGGATCAGCGTCACTCCTTCCTCGCGGTTCAGTTCGATGAGCAGGCGGGCCAGCTCTTCCGCGGCGGCGCGGTCGAGGGCGCCTGTCGGTTCGTCGGCCAGCAGAAGTTCAGGCTCGTTGATTAAAGCCCGCACCACGGCGACTCGTTGCCTTTCCCCGCCGGAAAGCTGGCCGGGGCGGTGATCGATGCGCCCGCCCAGTCCGACGCGATCCAGCAATCGCCGGGCGCGCTCCGGGGCGCTCCTGCGTTGGGCGGACTCCGATGAGGCCAGAGTGGGCATGAGCACATTTTCCAGCACCGTGCATTGCGGCAGCAAGTGATGGGCTTGGAAGATGAATCCGATCTGGCGGTTCCGCACGGCCGCCAGTTGAAGTTCGTCCAATTGGGCCAGGTCCCGCTCCCGCAGGAAAACCCGGCCCCGGGTCGGGCCATCCAACGTGCCCATAATATTCAGCAGCGTGCTTTTCCCGGAACCGGAAGGTCCGGAAATGGCCGCCGATTCGCCTGGCTCAATCACCATGCTGATGCCGTCGAGCACCCGCACCGGAGGGCCATCCAGAACCGAGTCATACGATTTGGAGACATCCTCCAACTTCAAGAGTGGCGCGAAGATATCCGTCACTGTTGTTGCAGGAGGAAGCTGCCGGATTGGTCGGTCTCGAGGAACCAGCCGGCGGCGTTGGTGGCGTTGGTGGACGTGCTGTCTTGCAGGACCACGCCTTTGCCCACGATGCCGGCGCCGGTGGGCCGGAAGGTCACGGTCAGAACTCCGGTGCCACGGGTGATGACGCCGGTGAGATCGCCCGGGCCGTTGTTGATCAGTTTGTCGCCCACGACGGCCAGGTTGCTGTAAGCCGGAGTGCCGTTGATGATGAGTGTGCCGTTGGTCAAGTTGGTCAACGCGCCCATGCCCGCCTGCGGCGGAATGTAGAGCGAGCCGAGTATGGTGATGTTGGTGTTGGTAAAGCCCCCCGCATACAAGGTGCCGGCCCGGCTGGAGATCTTGATCCAGGTGAGATTGGTGCCCAGGACCGTTTTGGGATTGTTGGTCAGGGTCAGCCAGCCCTGGAGCGAGCCTTGGCGGGTGTAGAGGGAGGCATAGAGCGGAATGTTTCCGTTCGTGGCAACGGGGACGGATTGGCTGAAGGCGACGCCGTCGCCCAGGCAGCCGCTCAAGGCAACATGGCCGGCCGGATTGTTGGTCAGGATGGCGTAACCGTAGCCGCCGGGTTCGTTGGTCGGGGCGCTGTTCCCGGGAGGAATGATCAGGGTGTAGCGGCCGGCGTAATTGGTCGCCGGGTTTGATTTGGCGTTGAAGGCGCGGTCGGCCCGGAGTTCGGCGCTGGTGGTGTTGTTGATTACACTGCCGATGATTTGATCGTTGGTGAGTTGCAAAAAGACCATGAGAGGTGTTTTGCCGGAGCGGGTCACTGTCTTTTCCACGTGGAGCGACACGTCAAACGTGCCGCTAAAGGGATAGGAGCCGCCGTCCAGCAGGATCTTGGCGCTGTAATCGCCGCGGCCGGAGACCGGCAGGGTGGCGGTGAAGAAGCCGGAGCTTGCTTCGGTCACGCCGTTGGTCGGGGAAAACAATCCGTCATAGACGCCGGCAAGGGCGGTGAAGGGATTGGTGACGAAGTTGGCCTGCAAGATCAAATTGGAGGACATGAGGAAGGATAGGGAGGCGCTGTTGGGCGTGGCGATCAGGCTGTTGGTGCTGGTCCAATTGGTAAAGACCCAGTTGCCGACGGGCACGGCTTTGACGGTGTAAACCTTGTTGAGTTCCAGGTAGGCGTTATTGGCCTGGCCGGTGATTTTGCCGTCGCCGTTGATTTGCAGGATCAAGTGTGACTTCTCCGAGGGCGACGGCAGACTCGTGGCACGAAAGACAGTGCGCGTTGCCGGCATGGACAAGATTCCCAGGTTGGTGCTTTGCGCGGTGATGACATTGGCTCCGGGAACCAGCGGCACGTTGCTGATCGACCAGTCAATCGCTTCCTGCGCCACTTCCTCAACCCCGCCGCTGACTGGAACCAACACCCTTGTGTAATTAGAGGCGCCAAAGGTGGCGAACATGGGCGCATTCGTGTTGATTGTCACCAGCACATTGGTCGCAGCCGGCTGGTTCCCTCCGCTGCCTGTGATCGTGCCTTTGACGGTGATGTTGGAGTTGGTCGTCAGGGAATTATTGGCCGGGGAGGTTATGGCAACGACGGTCTGGCTGTTGGTGATGGGACTCACACTCGTATTGGTCGTGGGAATGAACTTGACGTTGAGGTGGGCGGCCCCGCTGGCCCCCAGGTAGCCGTCAATGGCGATATAGTACGTGTTGATGCCCAAGTTGGTAACCACGATGCTGGGCTGGCCTTGCACAGGATAGTTGGTGATATAAGCGGCTCCCACGTTGGTCAAAGTTTTGAAACTGGCAGGGCTGCTGAGGCTGGTATAGACGGCCAGAATGGTGTTGAAGGTGCTGTTCGTGGTGTCGAACTGGAGCAAGCCGTTGCGGTACTCAGTGTAGCTGTACCAGTAGGAAGCCCCGCCCGGCTGGCCGGCGTGGGCGGGTTCCCCTTCCTCCTTGGTCGCCCCCACCGTGCTGAAGGATTGCGACAGGGTGAAACCGCCGACGTCTCCGCCGCTATCCTCCGGCCGGTAGCGAGCCTGTGTGGTCTCAGCCGTCAGGACCACTGCGTCGCCAAACTTGTCCTCCGCCAGATTGCTTGGAGCGCCGTTTGTGCTTTGCGCCGCGATTTCGATGGCGGCGGGCTGGCTTTGCACGGAGCCAACCCCGTTGGCGGCCTTGACGTAGTAGATGCCCGCCGCGCTGGCCGGGAAATTGCTGACGACCAATTTGGAGCCATTGCCGCCCGCCACGGGGGCGTTGCCAAAATACCACTGGTAGGTGGTGGCGTTGCTGGCCGTCACGCTGATGGTGACGGTGTCGCCGACCGTGACGTTCTGGCTGGCCGGTTGTTGCGTAATGACAGGCTCCGCCACGTTCAAATAATTGGCGTCCAGCATGAGGAAGTTCGGGCAGTACAACACCACACTGCCGGTGTAGCCTTTGTAACCCGCCACCGCTATCTGGTAAGTGGTTCCCTGCACGCAGTTGAATGAGACCAGGCTGGTGAAGTACCCGGCCGAGTCGTCATCCTCGCCGTTCGTCGTCAAGCTGCCTAAACTGCCCGTGTAAACGCCCAGCAGGGTGTCGAAACTGCTGCCCAGCGTGGACAGGGAGATGACACCGGTGAAGTCGGCCGTCCAGTTGAACCAAAGGAAATTGCCGGCCGGTTTGCCCGCGATGGACGCCAGTTCGCCGCTGGCGGGGGAATTGACATTGTTGCCCGCCACCGGCCCGTTGGTCGGATTGATGGCCAGGCTGGTGGCGAAAGTGGTGTTGTTCGAGTTGACCACGCCGTTGCCAAAGTTCACCGCCACAGCGAAGGTCGGACTTTCCTGCGAGGCCACCTCGTTGGCCACCAGCACCTGGTAATCGCCCGACTCGGACGGCTGCGCGTTGCTGATGGTGTAAGAAGAGTTCGTTGACCCCGCGATGAACTGGCCGTTGCGCTGCCAATGATAATAGATGGGAACCGAATCGCTGGTACTCACACTCAAGGTAACCGTGTCGCCGATGTTCACATTGGTCGGCGTTTGCGTGATTGAGCTTATGGTGGGCGGGCCCAACACAGTCAGAACCGCGTTGGAACTGGCAAGCGACTGGCCGTCACTGCTGGCGATCACGTAATAAGTGCCTGATTCATTGGTGGTGAGGCCGGTCAGGGTGAGGGTTGAGGCTGTTTGCCCGCCCAACGAAGTGGCGCCCGGTCCGTAGTTGGCCCACCATTGATAGGAAACGCCATTGGTGGGGCTGGTGGTCACGCTGAACGTCGCGCTGTTGCTCACTCCCACGGTCTGATTGGTTGGCTGAGTCACAATGGCGAAGCTGGTGTCAACCGCGATGGTCACGGGGGCGGAGGTGCTGGTCAGGCCGGAGCCGGTGTTGTTGGTGGCGACCGCGGTCAGCACGTAGGCGCCGTTGGACGGCGCATTCCAAGTGATGGTGAACGGACTGGACTGGGCCGAGCCTGCCAGACTGGTCGCGCCATCGTAGGTATAGTAGAAAGCCACTCCGGTGATCGTCGCGTTCCCCGTCGTCGCCGCGGCGCTGATGGAAATGCCCGTCGCGTCCGTAAAGACCTGCCCATTCACCGGATTGGTAATGAGGACCGAAGGATGCAGGTTGCTGCCCTTGGCCAGAACAAAGTCATCCAGCAACATGGCATTGAAGGTGGTGAAGCCCGTGCCTTCCGAATTGAACTCAACACTGGCAATGCCTCCGCCGGTGGAAGTGTTGGTCAGAGTGTAGGTTTGCGCCGGCACGTTGGTGGCACTGGATATCTGCGGCTCACTGATCGAGTCCAGCGGCTGGCCCAAAGCGTCAAAGGCCTGCACCTGCCAGGCCGGGTGCGTGACAAACGGATTGGCCAGCAGTTCCGGCCGCGTAAAACTAAATTGACCGAGCAAATTCGAGGTGAAGCCCACCGTGAAACTCACCGGCCCGTTGGACCCGGTTTGCGTCAGCAGGTTGGGCAGCGAAGACGGGATCACAAATCCATCGAGAGTCGCGTTGGTCTGGTTTTCCGCCACCACAGCCGTCCCCGGAAGACTGTTGTTGGTTAAAGTGACGCCGTACGGCACCGCCAGATAATTGGACAAATCAGTCACCGCCTCCGCCTCATCGAAGTCAATCTTGAACTCAGTGGGATTGGCCCCAAGCCCGACGATAACGGTAATCGGGGCCGAGGACACCGCGTAACCGGACGCGTCAACCAACTGGGCCGTGAAGGTGTAAGTCCCGTTGAGCACGTTGTTCAACGTCAGGCTGTAGGGAGAGTTGGACGCGCTGCCAATCAACGTCGGCCCGGAATAGAAGGCCACATAATAGTTCGTGCCATAGCCGTCAACAATACTCGTCGCGCTCAGCGTAATGTTGGTCGGGGACGTCCCGCCGGCGGGCTGGGCCAGACTGATGGAGAGCGGGCTGGCCACCACATTGCTGCCCAGGACCAGATCATCCAGCAGCACGGCCGCAAAGGCCGCCGTTCCCCCCTGGCTGTCCGAATCAAAACGCACACTGGCGATGTGGCTCCCCACCAGGTTGAAAGTGCGCGCCGGAATATTCGTGTTGGTCAGGAGCAGCGGTTCGCTGACTGATTCCAATACATTGTTCGACACGTCCAGGATGCTGGCCGTCCAGGCCGGATGACTGATGGCGGAGGAGCCGTTGGTGTCCAACTCCACCCGCGTGAACCCAAAACTTTCCAGGGGCGCGGCAAAATCCAGCGTGAATGTCACCGGCTGGGTCGATCCCACCTGCGTAAACAAATTCGGCAGCGAGGACGGCACCGGCAATTCGTTGGTCGCAGAACTGTTCTGACTGATGGTTTGCAAACCCGTGGCCGCTTCCAAACTCGTCCCGAACGTCACATTGGTGATCGTGACCCCGAAGTCAGACAAATAACTGGAGAGGGCCTCGTCGTTCATCACCCCCAGGCTGGTGTCCAGGGGATCAAAGTCGATCAAGGCCGTCCCCGGCACATTGACCGTCACATAAACCGTCTCCGAGGTGACGGCCGGACCATTGCTGGGCGTTGCCACCGCCGAGAGTTGATAGCTTCCGGGGGCAAGGTTGCTCAGAACAATGCTGATATTGGTCGCGGCGTTGGCCGTTGCGACGACCGAGTTCATGTTCAGGTTCGTGTAAAGCGCCAACGTTGCAACATTCGTAAAATTCGCAATGGCGGTCATGGTGATGCTCTGGTTTGTCGTAAAAGAGGCCCCGTTGGCTGGCGAGGTCACAATCACGCCCTTGGAAACAGTGAATGTGCCAATGTTCGTCGTGACAGTGTAGTTGGGCAGACGGTCGTTCGTGTCCGTAAAGATTGGCAGGATGGGATACGTTCCCTCCGGGCTGTTGGCGTTGGTTCCGCTGCAACTGAAATTAGTGGCCGTAATAATGTCCCCGTTGGTCAAACCGGTGATTGTGCTTGTGAACACCGGAATGGGTCCAACCCCAAGCCAAACCGCATTGGACACTGTGACGGTCAAGGGCGCGGGCGAAACGACCAGACTCACACTGTCGGTCACGCTGCGGAAATCAACCGTGTCAGTCGGGGTGAAGGTGCCGGAAAGAATGTTGGTGCCGGCGTTGAGCACTGTGCCGTTCGCCGGGTTGTAGGCAAAGCTGCCGGGCACGTTCGCCGTGGCGTTCAACTGGTTCGAGCTTAAGGCTGTTCCGTAGGTGATGGGGGCGGGGGTGGTCCACGTAATGGCCTCAGTCACTTGGGAGGCGTTGATGATGGTGGCTTTAAGACCAGTGCTCAAATCAGTATAATCACCATTGTAACAACTGACGATGAAATCCAGCGTTTCATCTTGCGTCAAGGCCGTCGTGAAGAGGAACGGGTATTCGGAATTGTAAGAGCCGCCGGATGTGAACTGGTAAAAGTTGGTTGTGGTACCATTGGCGAGAATGGTGAGGTTATGCGCTTGAGTGTCGATGTCTTCGATGCGAAACAGCCCGGTCACCAGGTAGGTACCGTTTGATGGCGCGGTAAATCGGGCAATGGAGGCATAACTTTGCGGATCCATCAGCAGAGTATCGGGATCGTAAACGACCGAGCCATTTGTAAAGGCGCTGCCGCTGAAATCCTTGTCAATAAAACACTCATCTCCATAATTCGTCGGGCCGTTCCACCAGCCGACTTCGGTTCTGGATTCGTCTGAGGTTGCATTCGTCATGAGCTTGAATTGGCCGCCTGCGTAGGTGGACCAGCCATAACTCCAGACCCCGTTCGGATTGGTGTTCGTGCTGAAGTCGCCCACAACGTCGAAACCGCCCGTGTTGGTGGTGAACGGAACGACGGTGATCGAGGGGCCGATGGCGACGATGAGGGCGCCCTGGCTGTTGGTCACGCTGAGGCTGGGAGAGTAAATGGCGGCGTCGCCGTACGTGTAAACAGGATTTTGATTGGTGCTGCTTCCCACCCCGTCGCCAAAATTCCAGTTCCAACTGGTGATGGCATAACCCGCGCTGTCATTGGCCGGAGCAGTGAAGTGAACGGTCAGGGGCGCCAGGCCGTTGGTCGGAGTGGCCGTGAATTGGACAACGTCGCCGCCAAAGACCGCCACAAAAGCCAGATCGTCATAATCATCCTCAAGGCCCCACGGTGAATTGGTCAGTTGGGAGAGATCGCTGATGTTGTCATAGACAAAATAACCATTGGTATAAACAGATTCCGGCACGCCTTCCCATTCGGTGGTCCCGGCGGGGCTGTTGGTGTCTATGCTGGCAAAGGCCACATAACTCGCGCCGGGAGTCAAGGCCAGATTGCCGGTATTGAAAGTATAGGGTTGAAAGCCTGATGATTCATCCGTGTTGGTTGCAGGGCTTTGGTACAAAATCGGTCCGGTGGCTTCGGAGCCGTTCCAAGCCATGACGTAGAACTCAAATTCAGTGGAGCCCGTGACGTTTTCAATATACACGGTAAAACTGGTCAGAACGGATGATTGAGTCGGCGCGATGAAGGTCTGCCCATAGGTGGTGGTGCCCGATTTCCCAAAATAAGAAATGGGAGTGGTCCCGCTCGGCGAGTTTGTGGTGGCAAGAACCACGGTTGTGGCTCGTGGCAGAACTACCAAAGCCACAGTGTCGGTCACGCTTCTGTAATCATTGGTGTCGTAGGGTCTGAAAACGACGGAAAGCGTATTGGATCCCGCGGGGAGCACTGCGCCGTTGCTTGGAGTGTAGGCGAAGCTGCCGGGCACGCTCGCCGTGGCATCAAGTTGGCTGGAACTCAGGGGAGCGGGGTAGGTGATCGCGGCGGGATTGGCCCAGGTGATTATCGGAGTCGCCTGATTCACAGTCAGCGTGGCGGAGGCGTTGGCCGAGCCATAAGCGTTGCTCACAACGACTTCGTAAGTGCCCGCATTGCTCATCGTGACGCTGGTGAGGGTGAGAACATTGCTTCGCGAACCCGTAATTTGGGCGTTGTCCGTGAGATTGGCTGTATTGAACTGCCACTGGTAATTCAAGGGGGCGGAGCCGGTGGCCGAAACCGCAAAGGCGACGGAATTGCCCGCCGGCACGGTCTGATTTGTCGGTTGCGCGGTGATGACGGGCGGCACTTCACCCATGCACATCCCTGCGCTTCCAGCGTGGTAAATGGCAGCCACTTCGTTCGACGAGAGGGCGCGGTTGAAAATGGAAACTTCGTCAATCTGGCCTTGGAAATAGTAACTGGCGGGCGGGAACGGCCAATAAACAAGACTGTCATAACCAAATCTCCACCAACCGTTGTAAACCTCGGCATTGGTCACAGCGGCGTTGGCGCCCACCAGGACGCCGTCCAAATAAAAGCTGAGACCCGTGCCGGCGGACAAACTTCCCACTGCCTGGTGCCAATTGTCATCGTTGTAACCCGCGGCAGAATTGATCTGCTGGGCTGATGTAGTCCAGACTCCAAAATGGACCGCCCCATTGGTATCCATGTACATGTTGCGGTCATAAGTGCCTATGTTCGTTTGGCTGCTGTCGAAACTGATTAGCACTCCTCCATTCGAGGTGGCTGTTCTGAACCACAGGCTCAAACTGAATGTTTGCGGATTGGTTATGAGCAACGAAGTGGCGACGAACCCGGTGGCTCCATCCAAATTGAACGCCTGTCCCACCTCGCCATTGGTGTATGTGACTCCGCCCTCCAGAATCCCGTTGTTTCCACTGACAATGTCGAGCGCATTGCCATTGGCCGGCCACCAACTGACCAGGCCCGATGGCGGCGGCGCACATCCTGCGCTTGGCAACACCACCAGACTCACACAGTCGGTCACGGTGACGTATTGATTGGTGTTGGCCGGCGTGAAAACGACGCAAAGCGTATTGGTGCCCACGTCCAACACGGCGCCGTTGGTTGGAGTGTAGGCGAAGCTGCCGGGCACGTTCGCCGTGGCATCGAGTTGGTTGGAACTCAGCGCGGTGCCGTAGGTGATGGGGGACGGAGCGGGCCAGGTCAGCACGGGGACGCCAAGGGACAGCTTGTAAACGGTTCCGCTGCCATTGGTCCCGCCGTCGGTGGTGGTGCCGTACAAATAGCCGTCGGAGCCATACGTCAAGAGCGAGGGGGTGGGGACAAGAAAACCGTTGTAGTAAATGA
>Ga0326728_10005757_pt1 | contig 34243 bp, 29 predicted proteins | sample MB3enrmetagenome_FD_207602 | JGI IMG/M metagenome (GOLD analysis project Ga0326728, IMG submission 207602) | Lab enriched peat soil microbial communities from McLean, Ithaca, NY, United States - MB31MN | ecosystem: Environmental > Terrestrial > Soil > Wetlands > Peat | place: USA: New York...
TAGGTAATCCGACAGCTCGCACCTCGCGCACCGGCGCGCCAGCAAAGGTGAGCACGATGTCCAGGTCGTGAATCATCAGGTCCAGCACCACATCCACGTCCAGCGCGCGCGGCGTGAAGACGGAGAGGCGGTGCGCCTCAAAGAACATGGGGCGGCGCAGTTGCGGTTGGATGGCCAGGACGGCGGGGTTGAAGCGCTCGAGGTGGCCGGGTTGCAGGATGCGCTGGCCTTTGGCGGCTCGCGCGATCAGATCGTCGGCTTCGGCGAGCGAGGCGGCCAGAGGTTTTTCGACGAGCAGGTCGAGTCCCGCATCGAGCAGGGCCGAGGCTACCGCATGATGATGCACGGTGGGAACGGCGACGGTGGCTGCGTCGAGGTGGAGATCGGCGGCGAGCAATTTGTCCACGGAGGCAAAGACGGGAATCGCGTATTTTGCCGCGGTCTCAGCGGCGCGGGCAGGGTCCGTCTCAACAGCGGCAACCAGGGCGATGGACAATCCCGCCGAGTCAGGGCCCGCTGTTTCGAGCTCGCGATAGACGCGCAGGTGGTTCTTGCCGAAGGCCCCGGCCCCGGCAATGGCAACACGCAGAGGGGCTTGGCTCACGACTGCGGCATCCAGCCTTGCGGCGTCTTGCTGGATTGCTCCGGCGCATTGCCTCCGACGGCCTTGAGGCAGCGGCTGTAGAGTTCAAGCAGTTGATTGATGTGCTCCTCGGGCTTGGGCCCGGCAGAGCCGCTGAAGCCGGTGGAAGGCGCGGCCGGCTTGCCTACGCCCGCCGTGACGGAGACAAACTTGAGCAGATCGAGGGCGATGTCTTCGTTGCGCCGTGCGCCGAAGCTCATGTTGGGTTGGGCATCCATGTTGAATATTCTCCATAGGGGATGCTAGCAGATTGAGGGTTGCGAGCGCTGTGCCCGACGGAAGCTGCGTCGGACCGTTGGATCAAATCGCACGGGATTTCCGAAAGCCGGAATTCACTGGAAGCGCGATTTCCTCACAGGCAAACAGGCACTCGGAAAGAAGTATTGGAATCCGGGATGGTTGGAGATATTCTGAGAACGCTATGACGACTTTTTTGTATCGTTTTCGATCCACCGATAAACTGCTTGGGGCAGAGTACCAGGAATTGGAGAAACTGGAGATATATTTCGCATCGCCAGATGAACTTAATGATCCATTGGAGGGTTTCACGAATCTGTTCTGGAGGGGCGACCAAATCCTATGGACCAACCTGCTTAACCACTATTTGATGTGCCTTATGCAGACAGTCTTCGACGCGCACATCTTCGGGCCAGATCATACGTTCGCCTGCGATCAAAGCTATGTCTTCAGCACCGAGGCATCATTACCGACTCCAGAATTAAAGGGCCTATATCACCGGATTTGCGACATTTTCTTTCAGCACGAAGATGCTGTACAGCTTCCGGTCCTGCTCTCGGAGCGCAAATCTCCGGTCAGGCGCAACGAACTTACCATGTACCTGCGATTACTACATCTCCACGCATTGAATGCAGTGCTCACAGGGATGGAGGAACGTCCTTTGGGGATACCTCGTGCAGCGGACGATCCATTCCGTGCTGCGAGCACGAAGGAAATACCTTGCAAAGCTATTCTGGATGAAATATGCCGTCACGAAATCGAGCATCCAGACCAACCTGATTTCGCTGAGGCAATGAGCGCTTCCGGGAATATTACCTCGATGCAACTGGATATTATTAACGAGTACAATGGTATATCGTTGAAGCTTGGTCGAGCTTGGCAAACCATTATCTCGGAATTTCCGGCACGCCATGTCGGCCAGCTCGAGCGATTGCTCTACCGCGACTGGTACGTAGCGTCCTTCATGGAAGATCCCACGGATGCAGCAATGTGGGGTCATTATGGAGATGGACACAGAGGGGTATGCCTCATATTCAAAACGCAGGTGAGTGCAAGCGGAAAACCGGCTATCAGATTAAGACAAATCAATGCCTGGAGCGGCAACAAAAATGGCGTAACCCCAATCTATGGGGATCGCACACATGAATTTCAAAGGATGACGTACGAATCGAATTTCGTTGAACTTAACTTTTTTCGCTCTTTGGGAAGAATCACGATGCCCATGCTCAATTATTGGTGCAGAGACCTCACAGGAAACGTCAGCCCAATTGTCAGTGATATTGTGTCGGAATCTGCGAGTTGGCGTGAGAAGTACTGGGAAGATTTTTTGAAAGCCTTGACCACTAAACTGCCAGATTGGGCCCAAGAGAAAGAGTATAGGCTCCCATTCTATAGTTTCATCACCGATTTCACAGAGAAGTCAACTAGAAAGCTACAATATCATTTCGAAGACCTACAAGGGTTGATCTTCGGCATTAAGACCTCAACTGCGGAAAAGATCAAGATTATGCGCATCGTTGAGGATAAGTGCAGGAAAGAAGGACGAACTGATTTCGAATTCTACGAAGCTGTTTATTCATCCTACACCGGACGAATAGTAAACATGAAGATGAGCTTGATAAAGTTTGCCTGAATTGAGGCGACCTGGTCGCGATACTCTGAGATTTATGCGGACGGCGTACATCGGAATGGGAGCAAATCTGGCCAGTTGGGCGGGCGCGCCGGAGGCGACTCTGGTGGCGGCGGCGTTGCGGCTGGAATCGCTGGGACGGGTGACGAGCCGGTCATCGCTTTACTCGACCGCGCCGGTGGGATTTACTGCACAGCCCCGCTTTGTGAACGCGGTGGTGGCGCTGCAGACGGAGCTGGGGTCGCGTGAACTTCTGGATGGGTTGCTGGCCATCGAGAAGGAGTACGGAAGGGACCGGGCGGCAGGAGTGGTGAACGGGCCGAGGACAATGGATCTGGATATTTTATTGCTAGGAGATTTGAAAATCAGCGAGCCGGGTTTGGAGATTCCGCATCCACGGTTGGCGGAACGGGCCTTTGTACTCGTGCCTCTCTGCGAGATTGCGTCGGAGGTTGCTGTGCCGGGGTGCGGGAAGACGGTGGAAGAATTGTTTGATTCCCTAAAAAGAGCAAATGCAGGTCCTTCGACTTCCCCTTCGCGTTGCTCAGGGTCCGCTCAGGATGACAGCATTTTGGGCAGGTTATCCGATGCGGTGGTTCGTCTCCACGACGATGCCTGGCCGCCCCGGTAGAATCGTCTGGTGGGCCTTGAATTTCAGATCAGCGCAACAACCGAAGCCGGCGGGCGGCGGGGGCGGATGCTTCTGCCTCACCGCTCTGTGGAGACGCCGGTCTTTATGCCAGTGGGCACGCAAGGGACGGTCAAGGCCGTTGCCCAGGACGTGCTCGAAGGGCTGGGCACGGAGATCATCCTGGGCAACACCTATCACCTTTACCTGCGGCCCGGCCATGAGGCCATCCGGCGCATGGGCGGACTGCACCGCTTCATCAGTTGGCCGCGGGCGCTGCTCACCGACTCCGGCGGCTTTCAGGTTTTCAGCTTGAGCCAATTGCGCAAGGTCACGGATGATGGAGTCAGTTTCCGCTCGCATCTGGACGGCAGCAGTCATTTTTTTACTCCGGAACATTCCATGGACGTGCAAATCGCCCTGGGCGCGGACATTTGCATGGCCTTCGACGAGTGCACCGAGTACCCGGCTGACCGCTTCCGTGCGATGGAAAGCCTGCGGCTGACTATGGCCTGGGCGCGGCGATCGCTCGCTCACTTTCGTGCGCACCGCGACGATGTGGTGTGGCATGAGCAGCTGGGCGGGCAGACGCAGAGTTTGTTTGGAATCGTCCAAGGCGGAATGTATCGCGACCTGCGCCGCGAGAGCGCCGAGCGCCTCGTGGAGATGGACTTTGACGGCTACGCGATTGGAGGCCTCAGCGTGGGCGAGCCGCGTGAGTTGACCATGGAGATGATTGCCGAGGTGCTGCCTCTGCTGCCTAAAGATAAGCCACGCTACGTGATGGGCGTCGGCTATCCGGACGAGATCGAGCTATACGCGCGCATGGGCGTGGACATGATGGACTGCGTGTTGCCTACTCGTGCCGCGCGCCATGGGTTGCTTTTCACCAGCGAGGGACGGCTAAACATCAAAGGCAAGAAATACGCCGAAGATCAAGGCCCGCCCGACCCGGCCTGCGATTGCATGGTCTGCCGGCGCTACACGCGGGCCTATCTGCGCCACCTGATGCAGGCCGGCGAGGCGCTCTCCGGCACGCTGAACACCATCCACAATCTGGCCTACTACCTGGGGATCATGGAACGCGTGCGGAAGAGCCTTCATCCCGAAAGGTGAAGGCTCATTCCTGGCCGCCGATGGCGCTGCCGAGCAATTGCTTCAGTGCCTGAACGTATTCGATAAACGCCTGCCGGCCGGCTTCGGTCATGCGGTAAAGGGATTGCGGCTTGCGCTGCACAAATTTCTTTTCGACCGCCACGTAGCCGGCTTCTTCCAGCTTCAACAGTTGCGCGCCCAGGTTGCCGTCTGTCGAGCCGGTCTTCAGGCGCAGCCAGGTAAACTCCGCCTCTTCAACGCCAATCAGTAGCGAGAGCAGGGCCAGGCGCAGCTTCCCGTGAATCACAGGATTCAGCTCCGGCAGCTCAGGCATGGTGGGCCCCCTCTCTACGCGCGCGGGCTTCGCGAATCATCAAGTAAACGCCGAAGACGATCTGACAAAGGAACATAGCGGCCAGAAAGGCAATTGAACTTTGGCGCGCAGTGCCGAAGCAACAGACCACCACTGTTGCCCACCAGACTGCCGCGCAGGCAAACTGCAGCTTCCACTTGAGAATGATGCTGGAGGCTGCGTTGGCTGTTGCCAGCAGGGTTGCCATCACAGCCATGAAGACGTGGGGGTAGGCGTGCTGGTCCATCCTGTAGCTAAAGCCGAGAGCGTCAAGGATAACGAACGCCGAAATGCCCATGGCTGCCCAGGTGGCCCAGATAGCGCGTTTGGTTGTGTTGCTCGTCCTGTAGCCACAGTTGCGCCTCTTGCGCCAGATGATGAGCGTCATCAGCACACATGCGCCGACCATGGTGATGGGCCAGGCCAGGTAGTAGTGGGACAAGTTCGACCATGCGATAGCGGCAAAATAGGCCACTCCCCAGAGGACGAAGGTCCAGCCGTAGCTTTCGGTGGTGCGCCGGCCCTCGGCGATCATGGTCTCGATCAGGTTGAGCCTGTCTTTGAGTTCCAACTCTTCATTACCTACTCTCATGGCAATTCTCCTGTGGCATGGTGAGCTTTTCAGTGAGGATGCGGCTTAGTTGTGGAGGCGAGGCTCAAGCGAACTCCCAGCGGCGGGCGATTCTCCGGGCGACGACAAAGAGCACGATGCCGACGGCGAGCAGGACGCTGACTTGCGGCCACAGGTCCTTGACCGGGAGATCGCGCCAGAAGACTTTGGTAAAGCCGTCGATGGCCCAGGCGTTGATGGTCCACAGTCCGGCCTTCTGCATGGCCTCGGGCATCAGGAAGCGGGGAAACATGCTGCCGCCTACGGCGGACATGGTTAGAATGAGCAGCGTGGAGAGCGCGCCCAACTGCGCCCGCGTGCGGCAGATGCTGGCCAGCAACATGCCAAAGGCGGCTACGGCGAAGGCAGTGCACAGGCCCATCACCACAAAGCCGGGAATATGCGTGAAGAAATCGAGTTTGAAGACTACCCGGGCCCAGAGAAACATCACCACAAGTTGGGTAAACGCCAGCAGCGTGTTGTAGGTAAGTTTGCCCATCAAGAGCTTGGTCATGGTGATACGTGAACTGAGCACACGGTCCAAGGTTCCGCTCTCGGCTTCATCCAGCAAAACACCGGCTGAGCCGCTGGCGGTGAAGAGCAGGAACATTACGCCGATGGCGGCGGCATAGAAAGAGATCATGGGATTGCGTTTGTTTTGTCCCACAACCGCGCGGGATTTGACAGCAATGGGACCGGTGAAGGAGTCCGTCTGCGCGGGAGTGGTCCCGGCGGCGGCTTGCCGGTTCTCACGTTGCCGTAATTTTTCGAGGTAGCCGTCCATCCGCTTGCGCTGCTCGGGCGTAAGTCCTCCGATGAATTGATCGGTGTACTTCATTCCCTTTTCCGCCATGACTTCGGGCATGGAGGTCATACCGGCTTTTTGCAGAAGGCCAGCGACCATCTGCGGGGCGATCATGTCGCTGGAGTCGTTGAGCAGTTGAATTGTTGTGCCGCCTTGATCGCCTCCAAAGGAGATGGGGTTGTCGCCAAAGCCGTGGGGAATAATGAGCGCCACTGGAGCCTCACCCGCCTTGACCGCAGCCTCCGCACTGGCTGCCGTGTACTCCGGCAGCGGTTCTTTAGTTTTGGACGAGGGTCTGGTGCTGATGCGGAGCGAGCCTTCGCGCTGCAAACCGCGCACCAGGTCGAGCGATGCGCGGCTGTGGTCTTCGTCCACCAGGATGACGCTGATCTTGGCGGTGGAATCGTGCTGTCCGCCAAAGATGACGGCGAAAATGCTGAAGAAGACGATGGGCAGAATGAAACTCAGCGCAAGCGCGGCGCGGTCGCGGCGCAAGGAGACGATGGCGGTACGGACAATGGGGATAATCAATCGCGTAGCTCCCTTCCGGTGAGGTGCAGGAAAACGGACTCCAGATTGGGCCGCCGCAGCGTTACATCCACTAGCTTGAGGCCGGAGCGGGCGGCGTCATCGAGCAGACCGGCGATCAGAGTGGAATCTTCGATGGTGAACTCAGCGGCGCCATCCAGCAGACGCCCCGCGTGCTGCTCGACCCATGCGCCGATCACGGCGGGAGGTCCGTCAAAGTGCGCCAGCACCTGGCTGCGCTGGGCGAAGACGCTCCTGACAAGCTCTTCATGCGCGCCCTGGGCGATGATGCGGCCGTGATCGATGATGGCGACGCGATCGCAGAGCCGCTCCGCCTCCTCCATGTAATGGGTGGTGTAGATGATCGCGGCCCCTTCGCCGCGCAGCGCCTCGATCATCTCGAAGATGCGATTGCGCGACTGCGGATCGACGCCGACAGTCGGCTCATCCATCAGCACAACGCGGGGCCGATGAATGATTCCAGCCGCCATGTTGAGCCGTCTCTTCATTCCGCCGGAGAGGTTCTTCGCCAGCTCACCTGCCCTGTCCTGAAGCGAGGCCCAGTCCAGGCACCATGCCACGGATTCCGAGAGCTTGCCGCCGGAGAGACCGTGGTAGCGGCCAAAGGCGGCCAGATTTTCCCTGCACGTGAGCCGGGGATAGAGAGCCAGATCCTGCGGAACCCACCCCAGAGCCGCGCGGGCCTCGGATGTATTGGCCGGATAAGCGAAGACGGAGACGCTCCCCTCGTCGGGAATGACGCGACCCACAATACTGCGAATCAACGTGCTCTTGCCGGCCCCGTTTGGCCCCAGTAGTCCCAGGCATTCGCCGCCGCGCAGTTCAAGCGAGATGCCATCGACGGCCTGTACTTGACCGAATCGTTTGGCCAGAGAAACGACTTCGAGCGGGATCGATTCGAGGAGGTTCGACAAGGGTTGGAGCGGAGCACTAGAGATCGAAGGGACGTTCATGCGGTTGCCCTGCCCTTCTGCCGAACCATAGCGAGAGGATGATTCTGCCGGGTGGTGTAGAAGCGATTTAAGGCGTTCAAAATCATCATGGAGAGTACTCTATAATATAGAGCGACCAGTGTCAAGAAGTATTTTTGATTATTTTTAGGCATGTTTTGTGCGTTATGCGAGGATGAGCCGAGAAGTCTGGGAGTCTATCATCGTGGGTTTGTCGGGCTGACTCGGTTGCAACGGCCTTGACTGTGCCGCGCGAAATTCGCTCAACTGCTTGATTACGCGCTCCACGACCTCGGTCCAGTCGCCGGGGATACGCTGGCGGAAGAGCCGCGCTGTCGGGTACCAGGGGGTGGCTTCCGTCTGCTGCATCCAGCGCCAATCCGAGAGGTGGGGCAGCAGAATCCAGACCGGCATGGCCATGGCGCCAGCCAGGTGGGCAATGCATGTGTCGGTGGTGATGACCAGGTCGAGCGTGGCGATCAGCGCGGCGGTCTCGGCCAGGTCACGGTCGCGGCTGGAGCCGTCGCTAACGAAAACGTCTTCCGGCAGGGCGGACAACTGCCCGGCGGCATCGCCTTTTTGCAGTGAAATCCAGGTAATGCCAGGGATGCGCATCAGGGGCAGCAGCGTGGCTAGCTTGATGGAGCGCTGGCGGTCGGCCTTGTGGCGGGGATTGCCGGCCCAGGCAAGACCCACGCGCAGAGGCCGCGCTGCAAACCGTTCATTCGACTGATTATCGGGAAACTGCACTCGTTTATCCAGCGCAATTGCGGGATCGGCTCCCAGATAAGCGCCCGGCCAGGGAACCGTCTCAACCGTGGTTCCGAAGACAGCCGGCAGACTCATCAGGGGACATTCGAGATCGAAGTCCGGAGGTTTGATGCCCAAGGGAGCCGTCACCGCCTGCCCGGCGCGCACCACGGCCAGCGAAGCCATCAACCGCTCGACCGGCTCGCGCACCTGCACGATCACCGTGCCGCCGCGCGCCGCCACCAGCGACGCGTAGCGGCAGAACTGGATCGAGTCGCCCAGCCCCTGCTCGGCATGGAGAAGAATGCGGTGTCCTTTGAGGGGCTCGCCCTGCCAACGGGGCTGGCGGAAGATCATGGGATTGCGATGAACCTCGCGGAAACGCCTGCGGGCCTCGTAGCCCGGCCAGCCTCGCTGCCAGTCGCCCAGCCGCAGCCGGGTCAGCGACAGGTTGTAGTGTACGCCGGGGTTTTCCGGATCGAGTACAGCCGCTTTCTCATATGCCCGCAAGGCCTGGTCCATCAACCCCAAGTCCAACAGGGAGTTTCCGCGGTTGGAGGCGGCGGCGCGGTGACCAAGGGCTTCGGCTTGCTCGAAGACCTCGACCGCCTCCTCGAAGCGGCCGTCCTTGTGCAGCAGGATGCCGTGCATGTTGACGGCCTCGGAGTGATCCGGCTGGCGGGCCAATGCCCAGCGCAGCCACTGCCATGCGCCAGCCGGGTCGCGCTCGGCCGAGCGAAACTGGCACCATGCCACCAACGTATCCACCAGCTCCGGGTTAAGGGCAAAGGCCTTGCGCAGATAATTTTCGGCCTCGGCAGGGCGGTAGCACTCCCGCTCCAGGATTGCCAGGTTGACCCAGCCGGAGATCAACTCCGGGCGCAGTTCGACGGCTCGCAGCAGGGCGGCCTTGGCGTAAGCCTCGCGCCCCTGCTCGCGCAACAGGCTGCCCAGATTCATCCAGGCGGCGGCAAAGTCGGGGCGTAGCGCCAGAGCCCGGCGGTAGCGGAGTTCGGCATCCTTCGGCTTTCCCATGCGCGACAGCACAAAGCCGGCGGCAAACTCAGCCTCCGGCATCCGCGGACAAATCGCCATCGCCTGCATGTAGCGCGCCAGAGCCTCTGCATTGCGGTCCAGGTAGGCCAGCGCATTGCCCAGGCCCATGTGTGCCGTGGCCAGCGCCGGCTGGCGCTTGAGGGCTAACTCAAACTCTCCAATTGCCTCCTGCGCGCGGCCCGAGGCAAGCTTCAGTTCGCCCCATCCCATGCGAGCCAGCGCGTTCGTGCCGTCCAGGCTGATGGCATGAATGTAGGCGCGCTCCGCCTCATCGTTGCGGCCGGCGGCCTTGAGCGCCTGGCCCAGCGCAACCCAGGCGGTGATCATGCGCGGCGCGGCGGCCACGGCAACCCGGGCCATCCTGACCGCGGCCTCGGATTGGCCGCTGGCCAGCGCCACCAGGGCGATGCCCACCAGCGCCTGCGGGTGACAGGGGTTTTCCTCCAACATGCGCTGGCAACCGAGCGCCACATCGGTTAAATGGCCGGTGAGTTCTTTGGGAAGACTCGCCTCGCTGGTGTGCTTCGTCATTGGAGTTTGGGAATCGCCTTAATCTGGAAGCTAGGCGGATTGCGGCGGGTGCTCAACAGGAAATCGCTTGGAATGAGCTTTTTGTGATGTGAAATTTCCCATTATTTGGCGGGTTCGGTTTTGGGAGCAAAAAATAAGCAGCGCGAGCTTACCTGCGTTGCAATCAGCGAAGGGGAGTGTTCAAACGCCTCTCCCCTTCACTGGTTGGTTGTCCCGCGCATCAGATCGGCAGCACCAGCAGTCCCGAATCCAGCAGTTTTTCCGTCAGCCGGTCCAGAGCCATGGGAAACTTGTAGGAGATGGTGCGAACGCCCATCCCCAACAGGATGGCTGCTTCGGCCTGGGTGTACTCCTGAAGCACAATGCGGCTGATCATCATGCGGTCGAGAGAGCCAAGCTGGTTGAGGCATCTCTCCACGTCGAGGACGAAGATCACCGCGTCCTCGAAAGTGCGAATGGGTCGGCTTGAGCACCATCCCCGGGCGATGGGATCGCCCAGGATGTTCGGCGCCCTGCCCACCTGCATGGAGGCGTAAAGGTAACGACGCAACAGGCTCTCTGTATGCTTGCGGTAAAAGCCCAGGCTGACCACCGGCCCGGCGGCCGGTGCTGTTACGGCAGGCTTTGGGGCCGAAGCAGCGGCTGGCCTTTGTCCCAACGTCCTCCGCTCTTCGTACCCTGCCCGCTGTGGACTGTAACCTTCCCAAACCGCCGGCAACTGAAGGGCGGCACTCATTGTGCACCCCCGGTTGCTTCTGTTACGGCCCAGACTCTGACCAGCGTCCTGCGCGCCGGGCGTCCACGCCGTTTACGACTTTCCGGAGTTGGAAAGTCTTTCAGTTTGGTCTCACACTCCTTGCAATAAACGCTCCCTTGGGTCTGGGCACGGTACCAAAGACAACCACACCCTTCGCAAATTTTCAAATGCACGCGCAAATCCATGACGATTTCTCCATGTTCTTGTTTTTACCCGGCGGACTTGCTTTAAAGTGTTGTTTCCGCGGGTCAGAAAGTACCGGGTACAGCTGCTCAGGGTTCTTGTGCCCTGATGGGGGATAGCTGCCGGAATTCTCTCGTTTTTTGTCATGCTCATGGCGCGCAGAGTCTGGAATTTCGGTGGTTGGCCGTCCCTGGGCGCCTCTGTGCAATGCGCTTCGGGATGGGGAGGAGAAAGCCGGAAAAAATGTCACTGCCCGGCAAATGTTCATTAATCGCTGAAGGGGGCAAGATATCGCCCGTTTCAGCCTTGCGGCAATGAAGCGTTTCTCAAAAGATTCCCACAGGCCAGCACCGGATTAAGTAAAGCAAATCTAGATAAATAGTTATATTGCGTCAATCTCCTCAAGCAGAATTCCGTTCTCGCGCTTTTCATTCCCACATAAAGCGCCCACAATGAAGGCCAATCAGTCCTTCATGTTTTCTATAAGAAAATGAAGGATGTCCCCTTCTATTGCTGGTGGCGGATTATCCACAGATGAATTTTACTCAGATGCACGAGAGACTCCGCCTGGAACTGCTGCGCAGGATACAACGGGGGACGGTCAGCGTCTCTTTGCTGGCGCGCCAAACCGGGTTTGGGCAATCGCATCTGTCAAATTTTCTGCACAATCGGCGGCAACTCTCGCTGGAGGCAATGGACCGGATATTGGAGGCGCAGCACATGACAGCCGGCGATCTTCTGCCTGTGGATTATCATCGCGAAGCTTTTCCTGCGGATGAGGAAGCTAGCGTGGTCCCGGTCGTCAGCCATGCGGTGGCTCTTTTTGAGCCGTACATCCGGCCCTCGGCGGCGCAGACCCTGCTGCACCTGCCCTCCGGGCTGTTGCAGTCGATCCGGACTAGGGTCTCGAACCCTCGCCGCGCCTGGCAGAGGTTTGTAGCGGTGCGCATTCCCGCCGCCGATGCGCTGCCTATGGAGCCGCTGGTGCTGCCCGAAGCCATCACGCTGATCGACCGGCACTACAATTCGCTAATGCCCTACCGGCCCAACCGGCCCAATCTGTATGCCGTGCGCAACGGCGCCCACCTGACGCTGCGCTATGTGGACTTTGTGTCTAACCGGCTGGTATTGCGGCCGCACAACATCGCGTTTCCGGTGGACTTGCTCGAAGTCGATCCCGGAATGCCGCCCAGCGATCTGATTGCCGGGCGCATCGCTTTAATTCTGAACGAGCCGTGAAGCGGGAACTCAATAGATATTGCCGGCTCCGTCCCTCACCCAACCACTTGCAGAGCATTTGAAGCGTAGCGCAATATCTCCCCATCGGTAGTCACCAGCGCCAGTCCTTCCGCTGTGGCCTGCACGATCAGCATCCTGTCAAATGGATCCTTGTGAATCGGCGGCAGCCCGAAGACTCCTGCTATGTGCTGGGGGCGCACAAGCAGCGGAGTGGCGGCCAGTTGATCCAGCGTCTCAAACCACCATACGCGCGGATCACCCACATCCAGAGTGCCTTTCATGCTTTTGAGCATGACCTCCCAATAGGAGGCCACGCTCAGATAATTGGGACCTGTGGCAACGGCGGCTTTTGCCGCGGCGGATAGCGCGCTCGACTGTGCTATCGAGAAGATTGCCACGTGAGTATCGAGCAAGTACCCATGAGTTGAGACTTCATTGCTCAACTGTTCTCACCAATAAGTTCTTCTTCGGTAATGGGATCATCCCAGCCGGGCAGCAGGCGGATGCGGCCCTTCATGCCGTCGAAACGCGCCTTGCGGCGCTCCGCGGGCGGTGGAGCAAGCTGGGCGACAGGGCGACCGTGACGGGTGATCACCACCTGCTCACCGTTCTCGACCATCCGAATCAGCTCTGTAAAACGATTTTTGGCCTCAGCGATGCTAACATCCATACCTGTTATTATAGCCAGAATTTATAGCCATAACAAGCTCTTGGCGCAACAATTGCCCTTTGGACAGAGATTTCGCAGGATGCAGCTCCCATTCTGTCGATTCTCAGGCCTTGTGCACTGTGTCTGGGTTTTCGAAGCTGGTGTACGCGGCAATCCAGTTTAGGAAGACGGTGCCGGTGGGGCCGTTGCGTTGCTTTTCGATGATGATTTCGGACTTGGCTTTGTCGGCCTCGCTCAGCTCCTCCTTGTGTTTGTAGTAGGCTTCGCGATGGATGAAGGCCACCACGTCGGCGTCCTGCTCAATCGAGCCGGACTCGCGCAAGTCGCTGAGCATGGGGCGTTTATCATCCTTGCGCTGCACGCCGGCGCGGGAGAGCTGGGAAAGTGCCACGACCGGCACATTCAGCTCCTTGGCCAGGGCCTTGAGGCCGCGGGAGATGGCCGAGACCTCCTGAACGCGGTTTTCATATTGCTTTTTGCCGGAGGAGGGCACCGTGGCCGACATCAACTGCAAATAGTCCACCACCACCAGGTCCAAGCCATTTTTAATGTGCTTGAGCCGCCGGGTCTTTGCGCGCATCTCATCCAGCGAGATAGCGGCCGTGTCGTCGATGAACAGGCGGGTTTCGACCAGTTGGTTCAATGCATTTTGCAGCTTGATCTGGTCCTCCCCGCTCACAAAGCCCTTGCGCAGCTTGTCCTGGTCCACCCAGGCCTGGGAGGCCAGCATACGGCGCAACAGCGACTCCTTGCTCATCTCCAGGCTGAAGATGGCCACAATCGCGCCATGGTTGATGGCCGCATTCTGGGCAATGTTGATGGCCAGTGCGGTTTTGCCCATGGAAGGACGAGCGGCGATGATGATCAACTCGCCTTTTTGCAGGCCGCTGGTCTTTTTGTCAAACTCCGTAAAGTCGGTGGCCAGGCCGGTGACCTCGCGGCTGTGCTTATATAAATTGTCGATCGTCCCGAAGGACTCATGGACGATCTCTTCGAGAGACTGGAAGCCCTGCTTGAGACCTTTTTCGTTGACCTCAATCAGTTGCTTTTCCGCAGAGCTCAGAACATCCAGAGCCGCCTCGCCCTGGTTGGCGGCACGCGCAATGGCGTTGGAACAGATGAGCATGAGCTTGCGCAACATGCTCTTGTCCTTGACGATGCGGATGTACTCTTCGATGACCGGGCGGCGCGGCAAACCCTCGGTGAGCGAGGCCAGGTAGGCTACGCCGCCAATGGATTCGATCTCCTTGAGGCGAGACAACTCGTTGGCCAAGGTAACAATGTCCACGGCCTTCTGGGCATTGATCAACTCCGTCATGCGCATGAAGATGCGCTGGTGGGAGTCGAGGGAGAAGTCTTCGGCCTCAATTTTTTCGGCGGCCTCGGCGTGGGCGGCGTTGTCCAGCAGAATGGCGCCGAGGATGGTCTTTTCGGCGTCCACGTTGGCGGGCAGTCCGGAGTCGAAAGCCAGGTTTGCAAGGGTGGCCATACCAGAAGAGTGTAGGACGGGAGCGGCCTGTGCAGAAGCAGTCCGACTGCGGAAATCTGGAAAACGGCGCTGAAAATGGATGCCCGATGCAGCTGAAATACTTTATTCTCAATGCAAAGCAAGGAGAAGAAGTCCATGGCCAAGGAAACATTGAACCCCGCCAAGCTGAAGAAGGTTCTAGCGGCGCTGGAAGGCAACTGGAAGGCAGAGATGGAGGGCTACCACACCTACCAGACGCTGGCCGACCGGGACACGGACCCGGTGCGCTCTCAAGTCCTGCGCCACCTGGCCGGCGCCGAGTGGGAGCACGCCACGCTGTGGCATGGGCGCATCGTGGAGTTGGGCGGAGCCGAGCCGGTCTACCATGGCAAGCCCGGAGGCGAGGCCGACTCGCTGGCCAACCGCGCCGGCGGCATTCGCATGGCCCTCAGGCGCCTGGAGATCGAGGAGAGCCGCGACATCGCCCGCTACGGCGAGCAACTCAAAGGCCTGGGCGACCCGGAGTCCATCGCCATCCTCGAACACGTCATTGAGGACGAGAAGGAACACTATAAGGAACTCGGGTCGCTGTTGCGCGGCCACTACCCGCCGCCTACCGGCGCGCACAAGATCAACGCCCAGGCGGTACTCGATGAGATGCTGGCCAAGCGCAGCGAGGGCCGCAAGCAGCCCGGCAGTTGGATCGGCGACGCCATCTACGGCGTCAACGACGGCCTGGGAGCCATCTTCGGCATCGTCAGCGGCGTCAGCGGCGCCACCGCGGGCGACAGCAAATACGTGCTACTGGCCGGGCTCTCCGGCCTCATCGCCTCTGCTCTTTCCATGGGCTCGGGCGCGTATCTGGCCGCCAAAAGCGAACGTGAAATCTATATGGCCGAATTGGCCCGCGAGCGCGAAGCCATCCAGATGAACGGCCCCGAGGCCCGCGAGTTGCTTTCGCTCTACTACCAGGTGAAGGGCCTGCCCGAAGAGGACGCCCTTAACATGGTGAACCACATCGCCAGCGACCCCGAGCAACTGCTTCGCGCGCTGGCCTCGGAGCGGCTCGGCGCCAGTGAAGAGGCGCTGGCAAACCCGCTGGTCTCAGCCGGCTCAGGCGCGCTCTCCACCGCCGTCGGCGCGGCCATCCCCATCATTCCCTTCTTCTTCATGAATGGAATCGAAGCGGTCATTGCCGCCGCCGTGATCTCGCTGGCCGCGCATTTCGCCGTTGGCGCAGCCAAGTCGCTCATCACCGTCCGCAGTTGGTGGTCCTCCGGCTTCGAGATGACCGCGGTCGGCGCGCTGGAAGGCGCTGTCACCTACGGCATCGGCTTTCTGCTGGGCAAGGGAGGGATGTAGGCAAGCTCTCGCCAGGTTTCTCCTGAGGCCAACCCGATAAAATGAAATCGGCTTTCGCCTCAGGGGAAAATTCGTGCTGAAAAAGATTCTTTGTCTGCTTGCTTTTACTGTAACCCTGCTGCCGTGCATCCCTGTCAAGGGACAAACCGCTACCGACATCGTCGTTGAGCGCAATGTTTCGATGCAGACGCGCGACGGCGTAACGCTGCGCGCCGACATCTACCGTCCGGCCGCGGAAGGCAACTATCCGGTCTTGCTCACGCGCACCCCATACAACAAGGACAACACCGCTGTCTTTGCCCGCAAGGCCGTAGCGCGTGGCTACATGGTGGTGGCGCAGGATGTACGCGGGCGGTATGCCTCCGAGGGCGAGTGGTACACCTTTAAGCACGAAATCGACGACGGATACGACACCGTCGAGTGGGCGGCCGCGCTGCCTCACTCCAACGGCAAGGTGGGCATGTTCAGCGGCTCCTACGTCGGCGCAACGCAGATGCTGGCCGCCATCAGCCATCCGCCGCATCTGGCGGGGATCTGCCCTGTTGTGACGGCCTCGAACTACCACGAGAACTGGACCTACCAGGGCGGAGCATTCGAGCAGTGGTTCAACGAATCGTGGACCTCGTCTCTGGCTCAGGATTCTTTCAACCGGCAGGTTACGCAAGCAAAGAACGCTCTGGTTGGCAGCAAGGTTCTTCCACTCAGGCAGTACCCGCTCTTCAACAAACTTGAGTTGGGTTCCGGCCCGGAGGGCTATACCCGCAAGCTGGCGCCCTACTTCCTCGACTGGCTTGATCATCCCACCTACGACAGTTATTGGAAGCAGTGGTCGATTGAAGAGAACTATGCGAACATTCAGGTTCCCGCGCTGACCATAACAGCCTGGTACGACATCTTTATGGGCGGTTCGCTGCGCAATTACATGGGCATGAAGACCGGCGCAGGCACGGAGGCGGCGCGCAAGGGCCAGCAACTCGTGATCACTCTCGGCGGCCACTCCGGCTGGGGACGCACCATCGGCGAGGTAGACTTTGGTCCCGACGCTCCTTTTGACGAGAACGCGATAACTCTCGATTGGTACGACTATCTCTTTCTCGGCAAGCAGAATCAATTCGCCAACGGCAAGCCGGTCAAGATCTTTGTGATGGGCGAGAATAAATGGCGCGACGAGGAGGCATGGCCCTTGGAGCGGGCTAAAGAAACACGCTACTATCTGCACTCAGCAGGCAGGGCCAACAGCGTTACCGGCGACGGCGTGCTATCCAACGCAACCTCGGCAACCGAAGTGGCAGACAAGTTTATCTACGACCCTGCCAACCCCGTTCCCACCGTCGGCGGCCCGCTCTGCTGCGACGCCGTTCACCTTGCTCCCGGCCCCCGCGACCAGAAAGAAGTTGAAAGCCGTCCTGACGTTCTCGTTTATTCCACCGAGCCTCTGGAGCTGGATCTCGAAGTTACTGGCCTTGTAACTCTCGACTTATACGCCATCTCTTCGGCAGTTGACACGGATTTTACCGCCAAGTTAGTCGATGTGTGGCCCAATGGCTTTGCACAGAATCTAACCGAAGGGATTTTGCGTGCCAGTTATCGCGAATCGACTGCCGAAGCCAAGCCCATCATTCCCGGCAAGGTCTATGAGTACAAGATCGACCTGTGGTCCACGAGCAATGTCTTCCTGAAGGGACACCGAATTCGCCTGGAAGTAAGCAGCAGCAACTTCCCACGCTTTGACCGCAACCTGAATACGGGTAAGTCCGCAAGTACGAGCGCGGCCTTTGTGAAGGCGACTAACACCATCCTTCACGATGCCGCGCATCCCAGCGCGCTGATTTTGCCGGTGGTGGCGCAATAAGTCTCAGGATCGAGAGTCGATCAGCTCTCGCGCTGCTCTCCGTCCCAGACGGATGCAGTCGGGGATGCCGATGCCGTCGTAGGCGTTGCCGGCTAACAACAATCCCGGCAGGGCGGCGACGCGGGCGTGGATGCGCACCATGCGCTCCTGGTGGCCGACTGCGTATTGGGCCATGGCTCGTGGCCAGCGAGAGACTTGGGCGTGCAGCGGCTCGGCGGATGATGGCAGAATCTTTTCGCCGAGAATCTCGCTCAGTTCGCGGCGCACGGTGGCCACCAGCACATCGTCCGGCGCGGCCATCAGCGCTTCGTTTTTCATCCCGCCCAGAAATGCGCGCAGCACCGCCTTGCCCGGCGGCGTGCGCCCCAGAAACTTGCGATGCACAAAGGTGCAGGCCAGCATCGAGCGGCCCTCCACGACCGGAACCAGGAAGCCGAATCCGTCCGGCAGGCGGCCCAGTTGAGACTCGTCATAGATCAGATTGATGGTGATCGACGAGGAGTAGGGAATCGCGCGCAACTCCCCGGCCAATTGCGAGTCAACCCGGCTAAGCAGTTCACCGGCGGCCCAGGCGGGCGAGGCCAAGATGACCGCGTCAAAGATTTCGCTCTTGCCGCTGGTACTAACCTTCCATCCATCGGCTACTTTTTCCATGCCGCTGACCGGCGTGGAGAGGCGCACCGAGGCCGGATCAAGCCGCGCTGCCAGAGCGTCAACCAACTGGTTCATGCCGCCGCGCATTGCGGTGAAGATTGCCCGCGACGCCGGTGCACTGCCGGGAACTTTCGTCGGACGCGCGGTCTTTTTGGCCGCGTCTTTCATTCTGGCCAGCATCTTGTGGTGCGCGGCCAACATGCCGCGGGTAAGCGAGCCGTATTCGTTCTCCATCTCCACCAGGCGCGGCAGCACGGTGCGCGCACTCAGTTGCGCGGAGTCGCCGCCAAAAATTCCGCTTAACAGCGGATCGGCCAACCGGTCGACAGCCTCGCGGCCAAAGTGCCGCTCCACCAGCGCGGCAACAGACTCATCCGGCAGCCCGGAAGGCCGCGGCGGGTGCAGCAGTTCCAGCCCCATGCGAATCTTGGTTGGCAAACTAAAGAGCCGCGTCAGCGCGGTGGGAATCAGCTTGGTGGGGATCAGGAACATCAGCCCATCGGGCAGCGGGACGAGCCGGTTGCGCACCACAATATAGGTTTTGCGGTCGGTGTCGTTCGAGGGAGTCAGCTCGGCGCCCAGGCCCAACTCACGGCAGAGTTCTGCGGCAGCCGGCTTCTCGGTCAGAAAAGAATCCGGGCCGCGCTCCAGCACCGCGCCGTCCACCACCTCCGAACTCAGTGAGCCGCCCAGCCGGTCGCGCGACTCAAAAAGCGTATACTCGACTTTTTTGCCTGCCCGGCGCGCCTGTTCCAGCTCATAGGCTGCCGCCAGTCCCGCGATTCCACCCCCGATAATTGCCGTCCGCATCGTTCTCACTACATACCATTAAAGCAGTTCCGGGCTGGAGATGCGGCAGGGTCCATTCATCCGGGAAGCTGCATTCATCCCGGTCAAGCAGGCGGCTTCCCGTATCTGAGGCGTATTAGTGCGGCAACGCTCCCCAGGCCCGTGGCGAGCAGGCTCAGCGTCGTGGGTTCCGGGACCGGGGATTGCTCATTCAGGTTGTATCCCACCGCATCCAGAATATGGATCTCCGCGCCGCCGTCGGTGGTAATGTACTGGGTCGAGCCCGGGCATCCTACGGCGTCCTGCACATGCTGGCATTGCTGGATGAAGTCGGCGTAGTCGTTGCCATTGGCGACCGTGTTGTAGGTTGCCGTGCCGGCGCCGTTGGTCACGCCGCCGTTGTAGGAGAAGTAGGCGCCCGGAGTGGTGCTCTTCAAGACCCGAACTCCGGAGCTCTGATAGCGGAACAGATCCACCGCCGAAGGGCTTGAGCCGCCGCAGGTGTCCACTAGCGAACCGGTGGTCGTACCAATGCAGGAGGCCGAGCCGAGGATTTCGTCCGTTTCGTGCTCGATAACGGTATAGATGTTGAACTGGTTGGCGGCCTGGATGCCGGTTCCGTAGTAATAGCCGTAGCCGATGTTGGACAGATTTGATGCGGGAGCCAGGTAGATGACGCCGTCGTAGCAGCCGCTGGAGCCTGGGTTGGCGCAGAAGCCGAGGCTTGAGGTCACGCCCGCGCCGGCGCCAAGGCCAAGAGCCTGCGCCAGGGCGGTGGTGACTTCGACGTTTGCGCCGCCGTAAAGACTGGGCTCGGTCGCGGGAAGACTGGCCAGCGCGGCCACGTCGATGGCATCTCCAGAGGAGTCCGCAATCAGCGCGTTTCTGTAGTCGGTATATGAAGTGAAGTTATGGTACTGTAAGCTTTCGCCGAGCCCGGCGCTGGAGTTGAAGGCCACGTAGATCGAGGCGTTGGCATTGCTGAAGGTGCTGGAATATTGTCCGGCGATGGTCGTCTGGAGTGTGTTGCACACAGAGGTCGAGATAGACGAAGCGCAGACGTAATTGATGCCTGAGGCGCTCACCAACGCCGCGCTCGACAGAAAGGTTACTGCCACAACGGTCAGATGCATCAAATTGATTTTCAATTCTCCTCCTGGGGCCATCGCTCGACGAGGCCTGGGGATAGAAAGCTGCCGGGCGACCGAGACGGAATGGATACAGTTATCGGCAAATCGGGGAAATGGGAACGGTCTCCAGGGAAATCCAAGGGAAGGGAGCCGGACCTGGAATATTATTGCATTTTAGGACATTCAGTGCGACGTAAATTCCGTCTGAAAATGGAGAAATTTAATCTTATTTCTCTCAGAACATTCGAGACTGTGCAATCTCTTGCACATATAAGTGGAAATAATTCAGGAATTCGTCCGGGCTTTCACAAAGAAGATGCGATTTCCATCCGGATCCTAAATCCGCACGTTCCCGTATCGAAAAAGTGTACCATACGGATTGAACAGGATAAGCAAGCGCTTGCGCGCGCAGCCCAGCGCGGAAGGAGTTTAAAAAATCATGGTGAATCGAACAAGCATCGTTTTGTCGGCGTTTATCTTTCTGTTGCAGATGGCCGTGGCAACTTCTCAGCAACCCTGGCAGCGGCTGCAGATTCCCACGGCGGCCGAGGTGGCTGCGCAATGGAAGACTCCCCCGCCGGAGTACGGCCCCGAGCCTTACTACGGCTTGAATGGTCCGGTCAGCATCCCGCAGGTCGAGCGCGATCTGGACACGTTGCATGGCCTCGGTTTCCAGGCGGTCACCGTGCAGGCCGGCTTCAATATGCCCTTTGCCTATATGTCGCCGGAGTACCTCGCCTTCTTCCGCAAATTTGTCGAGGAGGCGAAGCAGCGCAATATGCGCGTGTGGATCGTCGATGATGCCGGCTACCCCAGCGGCTTTGCCGGCGGCAAATTCACCACGGAAAAACCCGAACTGCGCATGCAGGCGCTCGAAGTGGCAGAGAAGTTTCCCGTGGCCGGAGGCGCGATTGTGCATCGTGAACTGGCGCCCGGTGTGGTGAGCGCTGCGGCTGTGGACCAGAATGGCGTGGCGATTGTGCTGACCTTGCACGGCAACACATTGGACTGGACCGCGCTCTCCGGCAACTGGACTGTGCTCGTCGTGGACCATGAGTTCCGCACCTCGCCCACGCGCTCTGATACCAATCCCAAGCGCGTCAAAGATGGCTCACAGTCGCTGGAAGATTATCTTGACCCAGTTGCCACGGCACAGTATCTGAGCTTTACGCACGAGCAATACAAGCAGATAGTCGGCGATGAGTTCGGCAAGACTATCCTCGGCTTCCGCGGTGACGAGCCTGACTACTCCATTCCAGGACTGCCCTGGACGCCGAAGTTTTTCCAGCACTTCAAGGAAATCAAGGGTTACGATGTGCAGCCCTACGTCGCGCTTTTTGCGCAGACGCCTTCGCGCCGCGATCCCGGCATTCCCATCCATCTTTCGCCGGAGCAGATGCGCATCAAGGGCGACTACTACGATGTTTTCTCGCAGATGTTCGCCGCCGGATTCTTCAAGCCGCAAGGCGACTGGTGCGCGGCCAACCATCTCGAATACCAGGTGCACCTGAACCACGAAGAGCTGGAGATGGAACTGACGCGTAGCGAGGGCTCCTTCTTCCGCGCCATGCGCGCCGTCGAGGTGCCCGGCATCGACGCCATATGGCATCAAATCTGGAAGGACACCATCTCCGATTATCCGCGCCTGGCCAGTTCCGCCGCGCATGTCTATGGCAAGTCGCGCGCCTTCACCGAGAGCTTTGCAGCCTACCGTCCCGCTCCCAATGTCGAGATGGCGCGTTACATTCTCAACGAGCAGATGGTGCGCGGAGTCAATCTTGTCGAAACAATGTATTTTCCGGCAACCTCTGCCGGCGCCAGGCCGCCTTCCGGGTATATGGGAGAGCCGGGATTTCCGGATTTGCTCGCCTATGTGCGCCGCTTGAGTTACCTGATGGCCATGGGACGGCCCGCTGCAACAGTCGCGCTTTATCTGCCGTCGAGTTCGATGTGGCTGGGCAATGATGCTTCCGACACAGCGTTTGTTTCCACCGAGCGGCTGCTCAGCGAGCACCAGATTGATTTCGACATCGTGGACGAAGATGCGCTGGCGCGCGACCTGAAGCCGCTCAAAGGCAGCTTCGAAACGCTCAGCGGAAACCGCTATCGCACGGTGATTCTGCCTGCGCCAATGCTAATTTCGGAAGACGCGCTGGCGCGGCTGAAGGCCTTTGCGCATGGCGGCGGCAAGGTCGCCTTCCTGGGCGGCGCGCCGCAGCTCATTGCAGGCCAAACCATGCGCGATGCACGGCCTGCAACCGCGGCAGATTTCTCCTGGGCAGCCTTGGTGAACGCTCAGTTGCCGCCCACTCCCACGCCGCCCATGGAACCTCCTGCCGTGCCGCCTGCTCCGCAAGTGGTTCCCGAGGAAATTCTTGCGGCGGTCAACGCCGCGGTGATTGCGCCGGTGATCCGGCTGGATTCAGCGGATACAGCTCTGCGGGTGATGAAGCGCCGCTGGAAAGATGCGGATGTATATCTCTTCTTCAATGAGAGCGCGCAGGCCAGCGATCACAAGGTCACGCTCATCAGCAAAGGCCGCATCGCGGAAGCCTGGGATCCGCAGGCCGCAACCGTCACCCCGTTGCAATCCACGCGCACAGGTAAGAGTCTGACAGTACAGTTGAAGTTGGCGGCTTATGAAACGCGTGTGATTGTGGTGCGATGAATAGCGGTACGACGTACATTTCTGTCATCATTCCCGCCTTTAACGAGGAGCGTTACCTTCCTGCCACACTGCAAGCCATCGAGAACTCCGCGCTTCTTCTCCGGTCACGAGATGGCGTGAACACCGAAGTGATCGTCGTCGATAACAACAGTGCGGATGCGACTGCAAAGGTGGCCCGCTCGCTCGGGGCGCGCGTCGTTGCGGAATCGGAGCACAATATCGCGCGGGTGCGGAACCGCGGTGCGGCAACTGCACAAGGAAAGGTGCTGGTTTTTCTCGATGCCGACACGCACATCCCCGCGGAACTGCTTCAACGCATTCACCAGGTGTTCGCCGCACCGGGCTGTGTGGGAGGCGCCGTGGATACCGAATACCGGCCAAAGAAACTCAGTATCCGCGTCTATTTAGGCCTATGGCGGCTGCTTGGCAGGGCCGTTGACATGGCACAAGGGGCAACACAATTTTGCCTGCGGGACACCTTCACCGCGCTGGGCGGCTATGACGAATCATTGTTCATGGGTGAAGATGTGGACTTCTATGCGCGTATGCGCAGACATGCTCAGCACGCCGGAGGGAGTGTATGCTTCATCGATGATCTCAAGGTTATGCCTTCGTGCCGCCGCTTCGATCAGTGGTCTCTTTGGCGTACGCTAATATGGACTAACCCACTGGTGATCGCACCATTACGTCGCGCACGTTTCATGTGGCGAGGGTGGTACGATGCCCCGCTCCGCTAATTGTCCAGCCTGCGCGCAGGCTTGCCGAAAACTCACGGTGATTTGAGTCGATGTGGAGGACCATGCCGATGCGTCATGGTCCTCCGTGTTGTTTACAGTGTCTTATCATCCACGCCGGCCAGCGTTGTATCCGCCGCCGCCCTGCTCCAGCCAATGCGCAGGTCCTTCACGCCGTGCAATGCGAAAGCGCCATCCGTCCCGCGAGGGGCCGTCACTGCGAAGAAGTCCGCCCTCTCTACTTCCGTCAGATAAAACGCCGGGCGCGCATCGGGAGTCGAGTTGGCAATCTCCACGTGACTCATCTCCAGATTGCGCATATGCCGCATAAAAAATCCCGACGCCGGCGTGACGCCGAACATCTGCGGCTCCGGATATTTGTTCTCGTTCTCCGGCGGCTGAATCTTTGCCATCTCCGCCGTGCCGCCGCCCACCGTCTCGATATAAATGTTGGAGAGCTTCACATCTTCAATCGCGTAACCCGGAATGCCGCTCAGCACGCAACTGATTCTCTGCGGCGCGTTGTAGCAATCAAGATTGCTGATGAGAATACGCTTCAGCGTTCCCACCTTGGTAGTTTCCTTGGGTCCGCGCTGCCGCGCGCCCAGCCGCATGAAGATCGGCCCTGAAACCAGATCGCGCATCGTCGTGTTGGTAATGGTGATGTCTTCTATAAGCGCGCCATCGACCGTTTCCAATGCGTAGCCCTGACAACCTTCAAAGACGCAGTTCGAGATGGTGATGTTGATGAAGCCGCCATTTGATTCCGTGCCGCACTTGATGCGGCCGGTGCGCGGCACGTGAAAGTCGGGCGCATACTTTTTGAAGGTGCCATCCAGCACCGTGCCTAACTCGTAATATCCCGTAACCCAGCAGTTAGTAATGGTCAGGTTTCTGGTAGGCCGCGCATAACCCAGCGCATAACTCGACTTAGGGCAGATGCCGTCGTCCCACGGCGAGTTCACCGTGCAGTTGGAGACACGCACATTCTGGCAGCAATCGATATCGATGCCGTCGCGATCGGTGTCGATCTTTAGATTGTCAATGGTCAGGTTATCCACGCCGGTCATCAACAGCGCAAAGTGGCCGCACTTGAGCATCGCAAAATCGCGCAGCAAAACATTGCGGCAGTTCTTCATCGCGATAGCCTTATTGCCCACTCCCGGCTGCTCGGCCTGATACATCGGATAGTTGCCTCGGGAAGGCCGCGGGGGGTGAGCGCTACTCCGTGCCGCCGCTGGAGTACTGCTGTTTGCGCCGGCGCCGGCCGGGGGTTCGGGACCGAAGCCTCTGCGCTCTGCTTCAGGAGGACGCCCAGGGCCTACGCCAAAGCTTAGCCCTCTGCCCCAGATAAGTCCGGTTCCGGTGATGCTGACGTCGTGAAGGTCCTCGCCCCAAATCAGCGAGTTATGCCAGTGGTTATGGCCGTAATCCTGATATGCGTCCCACTCGGTCTTGGGCTCGGCGGCATCGTACACGCCTCCGTTGTATCCGGTCTGCTCGCCGGGCTTGGGCGAATCGGCGGCAATGAGGACGCAGCCTTGCTCCAGATGCAGGTGGACATTGCTCTTCAGGCGAATGGAAAAACAGAGATAGCTTCCTGCGGGGAAGATAACCACGCCGCCGCCCACCGCTGCCGCAGTTTCGATGGCTTTGTTCACGGCCACGGTATCCAGCGTCTTGCCGTCACCTGTTGCGCCAAACTTGCGAACGTCAAAAAAGGCTCCAAGCAAGAATCCCGCTGACCCGGTGGCGCCGTCCTCCGCCGAAGCAGCGAAGGAAGCAGCAGGAATCGCGGCAGCCGCCATGCCAATACCTCCTGTGCGCAAAAAATCGCGCCGCAGCGAATTAAATGAAGTCATAAAAATCTCCCCTGAGCATGGATTGTACATCCCGCCAGGCGCAGGGGGAGTCGGTGCATCAATCGTCTCACCTCGCGCACCGTCAACTCCGGCACGGGCCCGAACTACGGCTGGGTTTATGACCGCTACGGCAACCGCTTGCAGCAGAACCTGACCGGGGGAACGGGCAGCGGCTCGACCTTTACGGCTTCCGTGAACCCGGCAAACAATCAGTTGGTGGGCTACAGCTACGATGCCGCCGGCAATACGACCTATGACGGCTTCCACACCTACACCTACGATGCCGAGGGGCACATCACGGCGGTGGACGGCGGCCAGACGGCACAGTATGTCTACAACGCGCAGAACCAGCGGGTGCGGGATACAGTGGGCAGCACGGCGACGGAGTACGTCTTCAACGCAGCGGGCCAGAGGGTCTCGGAGTGGAATGGGACGATACTCGCTCAGATCAAGGGCAAGTACTACTGGGGCGCGATGCCCGTGGCCTATTACGCGGGCGGGGCGGCTCACTTCGAGCATCAGGACTGGCTGGGGACGGAGCGGATGCGCACCTCGTATAATGGCGGCGTGGAAGGCTCCTACATTTCGCTGCCCTTCGGCGACGGCCAGGTGACTAGCGGCTCGGACACCGACGCCAACCACTACGCCCAGCTCGATCACGACACGGAGAGTGACACGGACCACGCGCAGTTCCGGCAGTACTCCAATGCGCAGGGACGGTGGCTTTCGCCCGATCCGTACAGCGGCAGCTACGACGCCTCCAACCCGCAGAGCATGAACCGCTATGTCTATGCGCTCAACAACCCGCTGGCCGCCGTCGATTCGAGCGGGCTGGACACTATTAGTCCCTATCAGCAGTGGTGCGTCTCTCTTGACGGCGACCATATCTGCGCTATACAGGAAGTCAACACCGGGAGCGGGGGTGGCGGTGATGGTTTCTTCTGGGTTACCGAATTGGAACCCGTATGGGTTCCCGGTTATGAAGTGCCATACGGGGATTATGTACCGGGCTATTGGACATACCAACAGGTGAGTTATCCATTCTACATCCCGGTGGTGACCGTCCAAAACGGCGGTGTCGGCGGTGGCGGCGGCGGCGCCGCCGCAAATACTACCGGCTGTAAAACTGGCTTAGGAATCGGGATTACTGCTGGTGCGGACGCTGGTGCCGGAGTTGGAGTCATTGGCGTAGGTGCAAATGGGAGTGTAGGCGCAGCCCTATTCGCCGGGAATGGAGTTAATGCAGGTGTTTTTGCTTCAGGAGGAGCAGGAGCAAACTTCTTTAGCCACGCGGTCTCGGCCGTCAAAAGTATAATTTCATCAAACTTTGTGGGCGCTGGAACAGGTATCGGCGTCGGAGTATTCATAACAAACGCCAGTCAGGCGAGTCAACTCAACGGCCCCAGTGCGACATGGAATGTTGATCTAGGTTGGGTAGCAAATGGAGCAGGACAAATAACACAGGGACAGATGCTTCAGGAAATACCATCTACACCTTCAGTTTCACACTTGGCAAAGGATATGCTGTCTTATATCACAACGTCACTGATTATATCGTTGCGAAAGGAACAGGTAAACCAGGATGCTAATGTCAAAATCTCATAAGAAGTGCAATGCTGCATTTGTTGAGAACCGTAAGGGTCTGATCTGGTTATTCTTGACTTATATTCCGGCAAGTTTCATCGCGGGCTATGTGGGGTATTGGCTGTTTCATACCTACATATTCGGATTCATTGTTGGTGGAGCTTACATGGTTTGGCTTATAGTTATTTGGGTTCGCATCTTATTCGCAACACTACGTTGATGAACTTCAAGTCCCAAATAATGCGACGCCTTGGTACAAGAACAAATGCATCAAGAATGCCGGGTGACCCACCCTTCGCGTACTTTGCGAAGGGTGGGATTCGGCAACATGGCCAGCGATACCTTCCACGCGTACACCTTCGACGCGGAAGGCAACATCACGGCGGTGGATGGCGGCTCAACGGCGCAGTATGTGTACAACGCGCAGAATCAGCGGGTGCGGGCAGTCGTAGGCAGCGCGGCCACGGAGTACGTCTTCAGCGCGGCGGGCCAGCGCGTCTCGGAGTGGAATGGGACGACGCGCGCCCAACTCAAGGGCAAGTACTACTGGGGAGCAAACGCCGCAGCCTGGTGCTCCAGCTCAGGGTCCCAGTGTTTGGGCTGGTAGATGCAGCAGGGCTCCTGGGCCAGGGGGTCGCCGGTGACGGCGTAGGCGCGGGCGCGGGAGCCGCCGCAGATCTCCTTGTACTCGCAGGCGCCGCACTTGCCCTCCAGCTTGCTGGTGTCGCGCAACGACTTGAAAATAGGAGCGTTGCGGTAGATCTCGCTAAGCGGGGTCTCACGGATGTTGCCCGCGTGAATGGGCAGAAAGCCGCTGGGGTACACGTTGCCCACGTGGGAGACGAACAGGAAGCCTTTGCCGTCGTTGACGCGCCGTGTGGCCCAGCTGGCGGTTCGGGTTTTGGCGTCGGAGGTGGGCGCACCGGGTTCGTAAGTGGCAGGCTTGGCGCCGCCCGGATGGCCCTGTCCGTTGCCCGTCATATTTGCATGACTCACGCGTCTCTCTTCCAGGTTGTTTTGCAGCAGGTAGCGGCGGTAGTGCATGGCTTCGGTGGTCTTGATCTGGAAATTTACCCGCTGCGAGAGCTTATAGATTTGCCCAAAAATACGCTCAAATTCGTGTGCATCTAGTAGGTCATTTAATTGCCCGCGTCCCACGGGAACCAGGAAGAAAACATTCCACATGACGATGGCCAGCTTCTCAAAGAGGACGCATAAACCATCCAGATCGTGGGCGTTGTGGCGGCTGATGGTAGTGTGCACCTGGATGGGAATGCCAGCCTCGTTGGCCCACTCGATAGCCTGGATGGTACGTGCATAAGCGCCGGGAAGTCCGCGAAATGTGTCGTGAATCTCAGGGGTTGAGCCGTCCAGCGAGATGCCCAGCCGCACCAGTCCAGCCTCCTTGAGCTTGAAGATCGCCTCGCGGGTAAGAAGCGGCGTGGCCGAGGGGGTGAGCGCAACCTGCACGCCTTTATCGGCGGCGTAGCGGATCAGCTCGAATACGTCGGCGCGCTTCAACGGGTCGCCGCCGGTGAAAACAAAAATCGGCACGCCCATGGACGCAATCTGGTCGATCAGCGCTTTGCCTTCGGCGTTGGTGAGTTCGTCGGGGTGGGCGATGGGCTGGGCGGCGGCGCGGCAGTGCTTGCAGGCCAGGTCGCAGGACTGGGTGACCTCCCAGATGGCGAGGAAGGGAGTTTCATCAAAGTTCAATCCGCCACGGGCGGGGATATTGTGCATCGGTTGCATGAAACCTCCTACGGAATCGCGCAAAATAATCGGAGCGGGCGGGCCGGGAAGCAGGGCCTGAGCCGGGGGACTGAGCTGACTTTCGTCATTCAAGGACTCTAATACTCTGCCGATTAGATGATTAATCTCGGAAAGGAGACCATCTTGAAAGCATAAAGCAGAGCCCTTTGACGAAAAAACCGCTCCAAAGCGCCACGATTCGACTCCAGAAGAGCAGTTATGGGGCCAGCCTGGATGTGATTTATATCACTTTATCTGATTTGGTCGAATGTTCGGCCATTTGCTGCTGGACATTTTCCCGAAAAAGGCGCACACTTCCCACTCTGTTGTTCGATTTTCCTGGAGTCGGCGTTTTTTTCACGAACACATTGGTTTCCGGCGTACCGGAGGCTAGAGTTTATGTGACCCTGTCGTGATTCATCCACCCTGCGCTGCGCATTGGGCGCCGCAAGCTGATGCGAGTCTGCTATTCACCTGCCGCACCTCCAGGAGATTCTTATGGCTACTGTCCTCAAGATGGGTTGGAGCAAACCCTCCACCATCCTGTTTGCCGCTGAAATTCCCGCCAATGAAAAGGCCTTCTCCTTTGCTCTGGCGCAAGCCGTCGAGTATGGCGCGGAGCTGATTCTTTTTCACGCCTATGACACGCTGGTGGTGTCAGCGACGGAGAGTTCGAGCGTTCTTTACTACGATCCCGCCGCCGCGGCCCGCGCCGAGATGGAACATCTGGAGCCGCTGGCTGAGCGCGCCCGGGATGAGGGCGTGGAATGTGAGACGGTGCTGCGGCCGGGGCTGGCCGCCGACCAGATTCTCACCTTCCAGCGCGAGCGGCAAATCGATCGCATCGTCATGGGCACCCACTCTCCGGGCCCCATCGGCAAGCTGCTGGTGGGCTCGGTGGCAGAGGCTGTGCTGCGCATGGCTTCCGTGCCGGTTTTCATCGTCGGTCCCGAAGTGGTGGACTGGGCGTCTTGCGACTTTGCCATCCGCACGATTCTGTGCGGCCTAAGCATGCACGAATCCAGTTCCATGGTGGCCAACTTTGCCGCGGAGCTGGCAGCCGAACATAACGCGCGCCTGGTCTTGCAGCGTGTAATCCGGCCCCAGGAGCGGCAGGAGGTTCTGGCCGGCCGGAGTATCCATCAGATAGAGGACGAGCTGGTCGCACTGATTCCGGTTGCGCTGCGGAAGAAGATCGCCGTGCATCCGATTGTGACGCCGGGCGATCCGACCGAGGAGCTGCTCTACCAGGGCGGAGCGCAACAGGCCGACCTGATTGTGCTGGGCGCGCAGGGTGCATCGGCTTTTGCCGCCGTGGCTCGCCTCGGTGTGGTGTACAAGATGCTGGCCCACGCGCGCTGCCCGGTGATGACGCTTTCGCCGGTAGTGCTGGCGGCCAAAGGATTCAGAATGGAAAAGGCCCATGCGGCAGCCGAGGTCTATCTGGCGGGAGTGTTTTAGATTCTAGCCCCGGCACGCTAATGCGGACAGCGGGTGCGAAATGGAGTTAATTCGCCAAGATTCCTGGCGCGGCCTTTGCTGGCTTACTCTACTCTGAGCCGGTGCGGTCGATGCCATACGAGTCCAGCACATCCCGGAGTTTCACTACACCAAGTAGTTTGTGAATGTCGGCTCGGTGGATGACTGGCAAAACATCAAGATGGTAAGTGCTCATCCTCTCCAGAGCCAGATGCATGGCGTGATCCATGTGGAGATGGGGAACATGAAGCGTATCGATGATGTTTTTGAGCGGCTGTTCATTTCTTCCGTCGACCAGTGCAATTTCCAGCGTCTCTCGGCTCAACATTCCCAGAAAGTAATTCTTGTCCGCCACCGGCCAGATGCGGAATGGACTGGAGCGAATCTCTTCCACCGCATCCTGGACACGCATCTGCGCGGATAGAATTTGCGGGGTGCGCTGCATCACCTGAGCCACTGTGCGCCTGCTTTTTTGGTGGAGAGTGCCTGCGGTGGGCAGATGAATCCCGTCCTGATGCGCCAGCGCCTCGTAGATGGGCTGCGTCTGAAAGCGCCGCGAGATGAACAGGCTGGTCAGGTTGGCGATCATCAGCGGCACAATCACGGCGTAATCCCGCGTCATTTCAAAGATCATCAGCACCGAGGTCATCGGCGCGCGCACGATGCCCGCAAAAAGAGCTCCCATGCCCACCAGCGCATACGCTCCCGGCGTGGCCGTGTATCCGGGCAAAAGAGTGTGGGCCACCGTGCCCATGGCCCCTCCCAGCATGGCGCCGAGAAATAAGCTCGGGCCGAAGATTCCGCCCGCGTTGCCCGAGGCGTAGCTGACGGTGACGCCAACCAGCTTTAGCGCCACCAGCAACAGCATCAGCTTGAGCGCCATCGAACCATTCAGAGCGTAACCCACGTAGGTGTAGCCCACGCCCAAAACCTGGGGCACAAACCAGCCCATCAGACCCACCACGACGCCGCCCACTACCGGATGCCACCACTGCGTCTTTTTGGGCAAACGCAGAAAGAAGCCGCGCATCCCCAGCAGCAGCTTGGTAAAAGCCACCGACAAAAATCCGCCGGCTATGCCCAGAAGCGCGTAGATGCCCAGTTCCATCGGCTGACCCAGGCTATACTGCGGTGCCTGAAAAAGCGGATTATTGCCCAGCAGCAGTTGCAGCATCCCCCAGGAAGTGGCCGAGGCCAGCACTACCGATCCCAGAATCGGCGCGTTCATATCCCCCATGACTTCTTCGAGAGAAAACACCACTGCCGCCATGGGCGTATTGAAGGCCGCCGCAATGGCCGCCGCCGTGCCCACCGGAATCAGGGCCTTCACCTTTTCCGGGCTCAATCCCAGCGCGCGACCGAGAACGGAGCCGATTCCCGCGCCCACCTGGACCGACGGTCCCTCGCGGCCCAGTGGAATCCCACTGGCCAGCGTGGTCGCCGTGCAGAAGAATTTGCCCAGAACGGTGCGCAGCGAGATAAATCCATCCCGCGCAAAGAGTGCGGCCTTGGTCTGCGGCACGCCGCTGCCGCGAGCGTTGGGGAAATAGCGGTAGAGCAGGAAACCCATGGCCAGAGATCCAGCCACGGGTATGGCAACACGCCTCCACGCGGCGCTGTCCACCGGATAGAGGCGCATTCCCAGCCGCTCGGTAAGCACGATAAACGCCACCACGGCGAGGCCGGTCAGCGCGCCAATCAGCAGTGAGAGAAGAAGAAATACCTGCTCCTCGCGCTCGTGAAAACGCGCGCTCCAACGCGCCCCAAGGCCTGCGAGCCATTTACTTTTAGGCTGGTTCTCAGCGGTTGCGGCAGGCGACATATGAACATTTTACGCGCGGCATCTCATCGTCCGGGGAACAACAGTCAGGCACACTGCAGTTCACTTGGCACGTAATCGCCACAGCGCTCAGCGATGAATTCAACAGGCCAAACAACCCTGATTCCGGGCAAATAACTGGCATCCCGGAGATTGACCTTCCGCCAGAAGACTAAGACTCATGGAATCCCGCCCGCGATCCGAGTATACTGACAGCAAGGTGGCAGGTTTTTGAGCCTGCCCTCCAACAAGTGAGGTGCGTCTTCCGCAGTGACTTCGGCTCACTAACATACGACCTTCCAGCCTCGGGGACTTCCCGTTGGCGCGCGGTGGTTCGTGTGCTGCGAAGTCCTATGGACTCCTTGAGTTGTGCCCTCCTTCCTTCCTCCTGTGCCCTCTGCGGCTCCTCTCTGCCGCATCTCTCTTCCGTGCCCATTTGTGATGTTTGCTGGACGGAGTTTCCCGTCCTGAGTCCCTCTGCGTCTGGCGCCCTGTGCTCCCGCTGCGGCGACTCTCTGGACTCTCCGGTGCAGGCCGGCCCATCGCGTTCCGGGCTTTGCCGGTCCTGCCGGATGGCGCCGCCTCCGTTTGTGCGCGCGGTGGCTTACGGAGTGTATCAGGACCGTATGAAGGCGGCCATCCATGCGCTCAAATATGACCGGCTGCACGCGGCGGCTCGCGGGCTGGGCCGGATGCTTGCCCTAGCAATAGCCAAACTGGCAAAGGATGCGCCCGGCGAGATGCTGGTGGTTCCGGTGCCTCTGCACCGTTCAAAATATGCCGAGCGCGGTTTCAATCAGGCTCGCTCGCTGGCTTTTCATGCACTCGGCGCGTTGCGCAAGTCGCATCCGCAGTGGCAGCTCACGCTGGCTTCGAGCACGCTGATGCGGCAGCGCGCCACCGAGAGCCAAGCCGGACTGACGCCGCGCCAGAGGCGCCTCAATGTGAAGGGAGCCTTCGAGGTCTCCGACGCGTCCGCGGTTACACTGAAGCACGTTCTGCTTATCGATGACATTCTCACTACCGGCGCAACGGTTCGCGCCGCTGCTCAGGCGCTGGCTCAGGCGGGAGCGGCCTCGGTGTGGGTGGCCACGCTGGCCCGGGCGCGGCGCGTATACAACACCCGCCGTGGTTCGTCCGTGCGCTTTGACGACGCGGAGGAAATTTCAGGAGTTGCCGGCAAATCGCCGGTTGAAGTCATGCAAGAGGCAAGCATTTATTCATCGCACGAGCAATAATCTTTTTAACGAGGGGAAAGAAGATGTCGCTGGGAAAAGCCATGATTCATGCACGCAAGCAGAAGTCCATCGCCAGGGCAGCGGCGCTGGCCGGCGAGAAGGTGACGGTCCACTCCGCGCACATCCTGCAGATGCCGGTGCTGGTGCTGAACGCATCCTATGAGCCGATCAACATCTGCGGCGCTCGCCGCGCTTTGGTGCTGGTGCTCAAAGGCATTGCGCGCACCGAGGAGGAGCATGGACTGATTCTGCACGCGCAGAGGAGCCGCATCGCCATGCCCTCGGTGATCCGACTGCTGGAATATCGCCGCATCCCCTACCAAACGCGCGCCCTCTCGCGTAAAAACATCCTGCTGCGCGACCGCAACACATGCCAGTACTGCGGCGAGACATTGCCGCCTGCCGATCTGACTCTGGATCACGTGGTTCCCCGCTCACGCGGCGGCAGCTCGACCTGGGAGAACCTGGTGGCATGCTGCCATCCCTGCAACCGCCACAAAGGCAACCGTATGTTGAGCGAAATCGACGACATGATTTTGCTGCGCGATCCGCGGCCCTTCTCGTTGCACACCAGCCGGCAGATTATGCGCATGTTGGGCAGGGCGGATGACCGCTGGCGCAAGTACCTTTTCTATTGAGCTGTTCCTGCTTGTCTACCTGTAGGTCTTGTCGTCCACGCGGCTCAAGTCAGTGTCGTTCATGACGCCGATGGTGACGATGGCGAAGGTAAAGACTTCATTGCCTGGCTCGAGATGTCCGGCGATGGTTCGGTCCGGCGTTCCCAGCGTCACGTGGGCGTGAATCCTGCCGTTGATAATGTAACCGTTCATGCTGACCAGGTCGGCGGGCTGAGTGGGGTTCTGCTCGAAGGTGTCGTGCGAGGGCATGGTGCGGTTGCTGACTTGGTGCACGTGGTAGCCGCGCACGGAGCCCACGGCGCTTATGATGACACCGTTCCGGATGTGTTCCTGCTTCACCATCTTTTCCATGCCCGCAAGCAGGTCGGTCTTGTATTTGAAGCGCAGAATCACGATGCGGTCGAAGTGGCCGGTGAGGGCATAGACATCGGGAACAGCAGCGCTGTTTTCCTTGGCGTCGTCGGCGGGATTGGGTGATGGGTTGACGATGTCTTTGCGGGTTTCCTGGGCGCGGAGCAAGCCGGACGTT
>Ga0326728_10005759_pt1 | contig 34234 bp, 27 predicted proteins | sample MB3enrmetagenome_FD_207602 | JGI IMG/M metagenome (GOLD analysis project Ga0326728, IMG submission 207602) | Lab enriched peat soil microbial communities from McLean, Ithaca, NY, United States - MB31MN | ecosystem: Environmental > Terrestrial > Soil > Wetlands > Peat | place: USA: New York...
AGCCGGCCTGGCGCAGGATGCCGCAGGCCCTGGCGCTGCGCCCGCCGCTCTTGCAGTGGATCACGATATCCGCGTCTTTATCGAACTCGCCCACGTGCTTGGGAAACTCGCCCAGCGGGATCAGCTTCGCTCCGGGTATGCTGGCGATCTTGTATTCGTGCGGCTCGCGCACATCGATCAGCACGAACTGGTCGCCGCGATCCAGCTTCTGCTTCAACTCCGTCACGTCGATTTCGCCGTCGTTCACCTTGGCCTCCTGGGCGGGCGCGGCCTCCTGCCGGGGCACCCCGCAGAATTGATGATAATCGATGAGCCGGGTGATGGTAGGATGCTCGCCGCACACCGGGCATTCGGGATTCTTGCGCAGCTTCAGCTCGCGAAACCGCATGCCCAGCGCATCATACAGCAGCAGGCGCCCCACCAGCGGCTCACCGATGCCTAGAATCAGCTTCACCGTTTCGGTCGCCTGGATCAGCCCGATGGTGCCGGGCAGTATGCCCAGCACGCCGCCTTCGGCGCAGCTCGGCACCAGGCCCGGAGGCGGCGGCTCGGGATACAGGCAGCGATAGCACGGCCCGCCCTGGTATGCGAACACGGTGGCCTGGCCCTCGAAACGGAAGATCGAGCCGTACACGTTCGGCTTGCCGAGCAGCACGCACGCGTCGTTCACCAAATAGCGCGTGGGGAAGTTGTCTGTGCCGTCCACCACGATGTCGTAGTCTTTGAGGATTTCGAGCGCGTTCTCGCTCGTCAGCGCGACTTCATGCCGCGCCACCGCGATGTGCGGATTGATCGCCAGCATCTTCTCCGCCGCCGAATCGAGCTTCTTGCGGCCCACATCCTTGGTGGAATGGATTACCTGCCGTTGCAAATTGGTGAAGTCGACCACGTCGAAATCCACCAGGCCTATGCGCCCCACGCCGGCCGCCCCCAGGTATAGCCCGAGCGGCGCGCCCAAACCGCCCGCGCCCACCAGCAGCACCTTGGCCGCCTTCAGCTTCTGCTGGCCTTCCATCCCCACTTCAGGGATGATCAGATGTCGGCTGTATCGCAGAATCTCTTCGTTCGAAAGCGCGGGCGCCGCGTCCTTGGAGGGCGCCAGCGCAACAGCGGTTGCGCCGCCCGCAATCGAGGGCACCAGCGAAATCGTGTCGCCTTCCGCCGCCGGCGTCGCACCCTTGCCCAGGTAGCGTATGTCTTCGTCGTTCAGATACACGTTGACGAAGCTGCGCAGCTTGCCTTCATCGGTGAAAATCTGCTTGCGCAGGTCGGGGAAGCGGCGGGTCAACGCGTCCAGCGCCTCGCCCACGGTCCCGCCCGAGACCGTGACGGCGTTCTCCTTGGCTGTGTACTGCCGCAACGGCGTGGGAATCAGAATCTTCGGCATGTCAGTACTGCAACTCCTCTCTGGCGGCTTCGGTGCGGTCGAAGTTCGGCAACCAGCTTTTGGCGTGGTGGAACTCGCGCTTTTGCACCGAGATCACCACGAATGAATACCAGGGGCAGGAATTCTCCAGATCGGTTTTCGAAAAGTACGCATCGCAATCCGGATGCGAGTGGTAGATGCCGATCAGGTCCAGATTCCGCGCGCGCGCGGCCGAGTCGGCGGCCAGCAGATCTTCCGGCCGCAGTTCGTAGCGCGCGGCCTGCGCGCCGGCGAAGGCGTTCTCCAGTCGCATAGCTTCGCGCACAGTCTTCGACTCGCCTTCGGTCACGCCCAGCATCGCCCCGCAGCATTCATTGGGATACGTCTCGACGGCGTGCGCCAGCATGGCCTTCCAGGGGCCGGGTTCGATGCGGATCATCCCTCGTTCCAGAACCGTTCGCTCAAGTATTTTTCGGCGCTGTCGCAAAGCACGGTGACGATGGTCGCGCTTTCGCCGCGGCCGGCGAGCTCGCGCGCCAGCTCCGTGGCGGCATGCACGTTCGCTCCGGAGGAAATCCCCACCAGCAACCCTTCCTCGCGTGCCAGCCGCCGCACCATGCGGTAGGCATCTTCGGTATCGATCCACACGTTTCCATCGGCCAGTTTCTCATCGTAAATCCCCGGCACGATGGCGGTGGGCATGTGCTTCAGACCCTCCAGTCCATGAAAGCCGCTCGAGGGCTGCGCCGAATAGCACTTCACCTCCGGCAGGTCGCGCCGCAGCCGCCGCGTGACGCCCATGAACGTTCCACTCGTCCCCATCGACGCCACGAAGTGCGTCAGCGTGCCGCCGGTCTGCTCGATGATCTCGGGGCCGGTGCTTTCAAAGTGAGCCTTCCAGTTGGCCGGGTTGTTGTACTGGTCGGGATAGAAATACGCGTCCGGGTCAGCCAGGTAGAGCTTGCGGCATAGCCGGATCGCCCCGTCCGAGCTTTCGTCCGCCGCGCTGAACACCATCTCCGCGCCGTATGCCTGCAAGATGCGCTTGCGCTCCTCAGAGGCGTTCTCCGGCAACACCAGCTTCACGCGGTAACCGCGGTTGGCGCCGATCATCGCGTAAGCGATGCCGGTGTTGCCGCTGGTCGCGTCCAGGATTGTGCGCCGCGGGTTCAGCTTGCCGGACCGCTCGCCATCGAGCACCATGTTCAGCGCCGCCCTGTCCTTCACCGATCCGCCCGGATTGAAATATTCCGCCTTGCCGAAGATTTCGATATCCGGAAATTCGCGCGCGATCCGGTCCAGGCGCAGCAACGGCGTATTGCCGATGGTCGCCAGCAACGGCTCTGCCTGCGTGCGTGCCAGACGCGGAATGGGAAGCGCTTGGGCCATGCCTGTACTTCTATGGATTCCTTGCCCGGCACGCTGGATTCAAAGATCCATGTAGCTGCTGGCAAAGGAATTACTGTTTCCTCGAGCTGGCTCCATTGTACCATCTACCCAATCTCTGTCAAGAAGGTACAGTATATGGGCTTAAGGAGAGAGCGATGGTTGGGTTGCGGTATTCCAGGAGCCGACGCTCGCTCCGCAAGGCTCGTAAAAACCAGGTCGCGCTGGCCCCGCTCGATTCCAGTTCCCGTCAGATCATTGCGTTACCGTCTGGGTGAAATCGAGGGATCCAGCCCCGAGACAACTGCCACTTCCCGTGAGCATCGCGGAAATGGTGTAGACCCCCGGTCCTGGGAACAAGCCAGGCGACGCGTTGCATATAGCCAGTCCGTTGCTTAACGGTATCTCGCCAGACGCAGTTCCATTGCAAGGGATGATAAAAGTGCCTGGCCCGCTACCAGCGTAAAACACAACTGATCCCGTGGCATATGCGGGGCTGGCGGTGGCTGTGAACAGCGGCCCCGGAGTTGGGTTAGTGTTCGATGACGAGTTTTGATCGCTGACAGCAGTGAGCGTTGGTTGGAGGGGGTTCACCTGCTGTTCGATGGTAGGTGAGGTACTGCCGGCGGTGTCGGCGTCGCCGTTGTATGTGGCCCGGAACGAATAGGTGATAGGAACGGGCCATGATGTGCAGGGGTTGGCGCCAGGGAAACAATTAACAATGCCGGCGGAGAGGCTAGAGGTCGTGAATGTCGCCTGACCGCCGCTCAGTGACACAGTTCCGAGGCCCGCGCCGGAGGCCACCGGTCCATCGAAGAATGTTACGGTGCCGGTCGCGTTCGAGGGTATAACGGTTGCCGTGAATTGCACGGCGCCACCCCACGTAGATGAAGCATCACTTGAACCAAGGGCGGTCGTGGAACTCCGCTGGTTTATCGTCTGCGTCAGAACAGCGGATGTGCCGCCTTTGTCGGTCCCATCGCCGCCATATGCTGCCGTGATGGAATGGCTTCCTACGGTCAAAGTAGAAACAGATAGTGTAGCCGTGCCGGCACTCAGAGTCCCGCTGCCGAGCGCCGTGCTTCCATCGGAGAATGTCACCGTACCCGTCGCGGTGGCCGGCGACACCGTGGCCGTGAATACGACCGTTTGCGCGAAGACCGCGGGGTTAAGGTCAGAAGCGACTGTTACCGTCGATGCAGAGAGGCTCACGGTCTGAGTAAGTACTGCTGTGCTGCCGGTGCAATTGCTGTCGCCGTTATACACGACTGCGATGGAGTGAGTGCCGAGGGAAAACGTGGAAACAGACAACGACGCCACACCAGCGCTCAGGGCTTGACTGCCGAGCATGGTGTTTCCATCGAAGAAAGTCACTACCCCGGTCGCTGTGGAAGGCGAGGCCGTGGCCGTTAGGACGGTCGCCTGACCGACAATCGATGGATTCAGACTCGAGGTTAAAGCGAGGGTTGTCGGCGTCTTGGTGGCCACCCACTGGCAGTCCGGGTCGCCAACCCTGACGTCGAACGGAAGATAGATCCTCGACGTCGTGCCTGTCTGAAGGCTCGTGTACGTAAGGAACGCATCGTACCGTTTCTCGGATATCGCGGCGGGCGCATTCGTACAGGTCGGGAAAGCCACGTTGACTTGATCCAGACCCACAAACTGCGGCGACTCCCCGGCCCACAACGGTGTCGGACTCATGAAGGTTCCAATCGGGATTGACGGAGTATCGGGAGCCGTCGGAGGTTGCACGCCTAAGGTGCCCTCAATATCCTTGCCAAGCTGCTCCACGCCGAAGCCAACCGGAATAATGGTTTTGCCTGTCTGCAACCCGGTCTGAGAATCCAGCGCGACTCCGCCACGCAAAGCCGTCATCCACAGAGTGATCAGCCGCCCTTGATAGACCGGATTCTGGGAAGAGATCAATTGCCCCGAAATTGCATCGGTTACCGCTCCCACCGGCGCCCTGTCCTGCCCACTGGACCACGACAAACCGCAGGAGCCTGGATCGATCAGACTCGACGAGAAAAGACAGTCATAACCTACCTCAAAGACCACGCTCGAATCCGCCGCGCCGGATGGATCGACGATCAGCCGCCCCGGACCACCCAGCATGGAGCTTTGGTCGTCGATTCGCTGGCCGTCTCGCAACAGGACGATGCGGTAAGAGACCGGTCCGGCTGCCGTAGTATCGGGAACCAGGAAATTGATTTGCGCCGGACTTACATAAATCAGGTTCGCGATGATGTCGCACGAAGCGTCAAAGCAGGTATCGCTTGCTAAGTGGACCTCGGTTCCACCGAGCGGGCTGCTCCACGGCGAGGGTGAGACGACAATGCTATCCGCCAAATTCGATCCGAAGATCGTCGCCATGCTGCGCGGCGCCAGGGTGACTGTCGAGGGCGGATTATCCAGACCGGGCAACGCCGCGTTCGTCACATTCGCAACCGCGGAAATCGGCTGACCGACGGTCAGAACCACATTAATCGTCTGAGAGTCGGAATATGAGGTGTCCGCAATGACAACCTTGCCCGTGAACGTGCCAACCGAAAGTGCGGCACAGTCGGGCTGAATATTGAGGCTAAATGGAGTGGTGCCGGATTGAACATTCGCCGCGAGCCACGGCACCGAAAATGTGACGGAAGCATTCAGAGGCGTGCTGCTGGTGCTTTGAACCTGGACGGTCTGTGGCGGCGGGCTAACAAGTCCTGCGGAACATTGAAATTGCAGTTGACTTGTGCTGACCGTCACAGCCGGGGCGGCGACAAGTAGAGTTACATTGACTGTAACATTGCTGCCTTGTGCACTGCTAAACAGGATCGGGTACGAGTACGTCCCGGCGGCAAGGCCGGTTTGATCGACAGCGACCGTAATCGTTACCGGCGCCGTGCCGGTACCGGCCCACGGCGAGGTCGGGTCATTAGGCAGAGGATTGTACAGGATTAACCACTTCGGCAGAAACGGTCCATAGGCCGAGGATACTGCAACGCCAGAGTTTGAAGCTCCGACTACCAGAGTTTGTGAAGCCGGGGAAGGCCCGTCCTCAAACGCATTGAAAATAAAGCTCGACGACGACAGCGACAGGGTCGGTGGGGCTGGAGTGACAACGAGAATGACCAGAACCCCCACTGTATTAGACATAAACGGCGATGACACCTGAACATTGCCTGTGTAGGTGCCTGCGGTCAGACTGGCCAAGGCGGGAGGATTCAGTGCAATGGTCAGGGTCGCCGGAGTGCTGGCGCTGCTCAAGAACGCCTGCAGCCACATGTCGGCGGCAGTGCTGGAAACCGACAATTCGGGAATCTGAAAACCGGGGTAAGTACTGGTGATGGAAAAAGCCTGGGCAGGAGGCACAGGGCCGTTGATTTGATAGTTGAAGGTCGCAGTTTGCTGGGCGGACCCTACGAACGGCAGAAGGAAAATGAGGGAAACCATCGCTGCAATCTTCATTGAACCGGCCTCCAAATCCAATTATCGGACCCGAATAGCTGAAGTCAAGCCTCGCTTCTCAGCGCTCTTCACGCAGATGAGCATCCGACGATTGTGGAGTCGAAAGCGCCTGTTCCCACCACTAATGCGTGCTGGCGGCTAATGCGTGCCGGTGGCTTCGGGGACGGGGGCGAAGGGGCTGATGAGATTGTTCTCGCCGTCGAATTCGAAATCGATGGCCGATTCGATTTCGAGCGCGGGATTCTTCTCGATTTCCGCGCGCAGGTTTTCGCTCAGCGCGAAGCGGCCGAGCTCCATGGTGTTGCGGATCCAGGCGTAGGTCACTTCGCGCAGGTCGATTTTGCCGACGGTCGGCGAGATGCGCTCGATGGCCTCGCGGTCGGTCGGAAAATGAATCGGCGTGCGGATGGCGGAAGGCGTGTTGGCGGTGAGCGAGTTGATCCAGGTGGGTTCCCAGTCGATGCGGTTGACCAGCCGGTCGGTGACCACGTCGGCCAGACCCATGCCGACGCCGCTGTTATAGGTGAGCTCGCTCAGGTTGCGGACGAAGATCCGCTCGAACTTAGGGCCGGGCCATGGATTGTACTGGCCCTGAATGCCGCGGTTGACTACCTTGGTGTCCATCCCCGCGCCGGAAATGTTCTTGCCGATCTCGTCCATGATGAGGATGTCGGCATCCGTCGGGACGCGCGCCATCCAGGATTTCACCAGCTCCAGGTTGGCCTCTTCGCGGACCTCCATTTCCTCCACCGGAACGGCATCGAGCTTGGCAGTGTGATGGTGCGCGTCCTCGAGGATGGCGAGGCCGCCGAGGATCTTGCCGGAGGCCAGCACCTGGCGGCCGACAGTGCGAACCACGTATTCGAGGCCGAGCCGATACGCATAAGCGTGATAAATCTGCGCGCCGGCGAATTTGCCGAGGCCGATCGCCATCATCTTGAACAGGCCGCTTTCGATCTTGCCCGCGAAGTCCGTGTGCCATTTCACGCGGCCCACCAGCATCACGCCGCTCGCTTCGTACGCCGTGCGGTCCATGAAGGCTTCGATGCCGTCGGCGGTCTTGCCCAGCGAAACCACTGCCAACTGGCTGACGATGGGGCAGCCGACGCCGGATTCGGTGATGCCGTAGTGGGCCAGCACGTCGGCCTGGCCGGCGGCGGAGGCCGCGCCGTGGCTCCCCATGGCCGGGAAGATGAACGGCTCGACGCCGGCTTCCTTCCAGTACTGGACGACCGCGCGCACGATGGTCGAGATGTTATGGATGCCGCGGCTGCCGACTCCGATGGCCACGCGGTCGCCCGGCTTCAAACGCGCCGCAAATCGGGCGGCGGCGAGCTGACGGCGGACTTCGGCCGCAACGTCGGGAATCTGGCGATCGGGGAGATTCTGACGGACCAGCAATAGGCGAGGTAATTGCATACTCGACTATATTTTAGCGCCAGGGAGGCGAGGCTCGCGTCGCCTCGCGTTGGCCGGTCGCGTGACCGGCCCCACACAGCTAGTATTTTCCAATTACTGATAAACAGGCTCTATTCCCTTAATATGGAGTCACATGAGAAAGCTCGCTGCCACGGCTGGTCTGGCTCTCGCTCTGTTTGGCGCGCCGACGGACCGTCCTGGCCCGCCGGATTACGCGTATGTCGCTGCCCCTCAATACGATAGCGCGGCATGGCGGAGCGGCCACGAGCGCTTCCCGGCGGGCGCCGCAGTGATGCTGGCGACGGCGCAAGGGCAGCGGAAGCTCGCCGCCGATTTCTACGCTTCCACCGACCCGGCGGTCTCCTTCGATGGGTTGCGCATTTTGTTCGCCGGCAAGCGCACCGCCGCGGGGCCCTGGCAGATTTGGGAAACCGCCATTGCGGGCGGCGCTCCGCGGCAGTTGACCACGGCTGATTCCGATTGCATACGCCCGCTGTACTTGCCCGATGGCCGCGTGGTTTATACACGAGTCTTCCCTCGCGGCTCCGAAATTCAGATCGTTCCGCTGGCCGGCGCCGCGACGCCCGAGACGCTGACATTTGTTCCTGGCTGGTACCTCACCGACGAGGTGTTGCACGACAGCCGGATTCTATTCGAGACCAACGGCGACTTGTGGACGGTTTACCCGGACGGCACCGGCGTCGAGACCATCCGCTGCGATCATGGCCCGCAGCGCTCGAACGCGCATCAGGTTGCTTCGGGAGACGTGATCTTCAACGTGGGCAAGCGCCTGGCGCGTTTCACGCCGGCGCTGGCCGAGCAGACCGGCGTGCCGCAGCCCAATCTGGAAGCGGCCGGTCCGGGTGCGCAGGTTTCGGCGGACCGCTGGCTGATCCCGCTGCGCAGCAGCCCCGCGCGCCCATTTCACCTGTACGATTGGAATAGCTCGAGCGGCCAGCGCGTGGAGTTGAATCCCGCCGCGCCCGGCAACGCGGTCGAGCCGGTGGTAGTCGCCAGCCGCGCGCCGCCGCGCGATTTTCCCTCGGCGCGCGTGCCCACCCGCACCACCGGGAACCTGCTGTGCCTCAACGCGCACGAATCGAAAACTCCGATTACGGGCGATATCGCGACAGTCCGCGTCTTCACCGAGGATGCCGCCGGTGCTTCCGTGCTGCTCGGCCAGACGGTGGTTGAATCGGATGGCTCGTTCTACGTGCAGGTGCCGGCCGACCGGCCGCTGCGCATGGAGCTGCTGGGCCGCTCCGGCGCGGTGACGCGCGCGGAAAAGAACTGGTTCTGGATGCGGCCCAGCGAACAGCGCATCTGTGTGGGCTGCCACGCCGGCCCGGAACGGTCGCCTGAAAACCGGGTGCCCGAGATTCTCAACCGCACCACAGTGCCGGTCAACATGACGGCGATCCCAGGACAAACCAAATGATCATGAGAACGGCATCCTTCGTTTCTGCTTTTTGCCTGGCGGCGGGCCTGGCGCTGGCCCAGCCAACCGGCGCCACTGGCGTCATCCGTTTTGACGATGCTACGCCGACGTCCGGGATCACCTTCTCGCATTCCTTCGGCGCCGAAAAGCTGGGCTCGCTGCTCGAAAGCACCGGCGCCGGCTGCCTCTGGTTCGATTTCAATAACGATGGCAAGCCCGACCTGTTCGTGGTCAGTGGCCGTCCGCTCGGGCCCGGCATACATCCCTACCCGCTCCGCAAGCAGCCCGCCGATGCGCCGCACAATCACCTGTATCGCAACGATGGGAACGGCCACTTCACCGACGTCACCGTACAAGCGGGCCTCGCCGGCGACAGCTTCAGTTTCTCCGCCATCGCCGCCGATTTCGATAACGACGGTTACACCGACTTACTGGTCACCAGTTATGGCAAAGTGACGCTCTACCGCAACAAGGGCGACGGAACCTTCGAAGATGTCACGGTCAAGGCCGGGCTCGGCAACGTGAAGGGATGGGCGATCGGCGCCGCGTGGCTGGATTACGACCGCGATGGCTGCATCGACTTATTCATCGGCCGCTATGTGAAATTCGACCCCACTTACCGCTCTTACTACGCGGCCGATAACTACCCGGGGCCTCTCGACTACGAAGGCGATACCAACCTGCTGTTCCACAATACCTGCAAGGGCACCTTCGTCGACGTCAGTGAGAAGTCCGGCATTGCGGCGTTCAAGGGCCGCACCATGGGCGTCACCGCGGGCGATTTCGATGGCGATGGCTACCCCGATATTTACGTCGCCAACGACAAGACCGAGAACTTCCTTTTCCACAACAAGGGAAACGGCACCTTCGAGGAGATCGCGATGGAAGCCGGCGCCGCGTTCGGCCAGAACGGTGAATCCACTTCGGCCATGGGCCCGGTCTTCTTCGACGCCGAGAACAACGGAAAAGTGGACCTGTGGGTGAGCGATTCCAAGTACAACCGCCTGCTGCGCAACACCGGCAAATTGCCGTTCGTCGATATCACCCAGCAGGCCGGTATTTCGCAGCAAGCCGCGCAATACACAAGCTGGGGCACCGGCGTTTACGATTTCTCGAATAGCGGGCTGCGCGACATCTTTATCGCTCACGGCGGCCTGATCCACTTGATCCCGCAAGAGGATTCGATTTTCAAGAACCTGGGCGGAGGCAAGTTCGAGGACGTGTCCACCGGCGCGGGGCCGTTCTTCGCCACCAAGAGCGTGGGGCGCGGGGCTTGTTTCGCCGACTACGATACCGACGGCCGCGTGGATGCTTACATCGTCAACCTGGGCGCTCCGGGCACGCTGCTGCACAATGTCTCTACGCCAGTGGGCCATTGGCTGAAGGTCAACCTGGTGGGCACCAAGAGCAATCGCGATGGCATCGGCGCGGTGGTCGAGGTGGAAGCCGGCGGCGTCAAACAGCGGGCCGAACGCACCGCCGGTTCCGGATACCTGAGCCAGGACGACTGGCGGTTGCATTTCGGTCTCGGCGCTGCCACCAAGGCCGACAAGATCACCGTCCTGTGGCCGAGCGGCATACGGCAGGTGATGGAGAACATTCCGGCCGGCCAGGTGTTTACGATTACGGAGAAGTGAGGATGGGGATGGGGATGCGAGTCGCGAGGGACCAAACGCCGGGCGGCGTTGCTGCACTGCACCGCTCCCTCACGGGGTGCCCTCTGGGCCCGGCTCAGAATGCGCATCGGAACCGCGACCGTAAGGGAGCGGTTGTGGCGGCCGGCAAAGCTGCTTCGATCCTCGCCTGTCTCATCTTCGCTTCGTTCGCCGCCGCGCAGACCCGTTATCCCAGTCCCGATGACCTAGTCTTATCGCCGGACGGCACCCGCCTCTATGCGGTCTTGAGCGGCACCGGCGAAGTGGTTGCCATCGATACCGCCAAGCGCGCCATCGCCGGCCGCGTCGCGGTTGGCAGGGTCCCGCGGGGCGTTGCGATCGCGCCCGACGGCGCGCGCCTCTACGTCACCAACTCGTGGGCGGACACGGTCAGCGAAATCGATGCCGCGACGCTCCAGCCGCTGCGCACGCTGCCGGCCGGTTTTGAGCCGACCGGGATCGCGTTCGATGGCCGCGGCGCGCTCTACGTCGCCAACCGGCTGAGCGATGACGTGGCCGTGGTGGATCTGTCGAGCGGTGCCATTACGCGCCGATTGATCGCGGCCCACGGCGCCAGCTTCGCCGCTGCCTCGGCCGACGGCTCGCGCATTTTCGTCACTCACATCTACCCCATCCTCGGCCAATTCCGCACGCCGACGCGATCGGAGATTACGGAAATCGACGCGCGCAATCAGATCGTCGCCAACCGCATTACGCTGCCGGATGCCGCGGGCGTTTTCCATGTGGCCATTTCGCGCGACGGGCGGCTTGGCCTGGCGGCGCTGCTGCGTCCGCACAACCTGGTGCCACTCGCGCACGTGGAACACGGCTGGGTGTTCGGCGATTCGCTGGCGGTCTTCGGTGAGGATATCGGCGGCGCGGTCCAGCTTCCGCTCGACGCCATCGAAGATTACTTCTCGCTGCCGTTCGGCGTGGCCATCGCTCCCGATAAGAAGCGCGCGTACGTATCCGCCAGCGGTTCCAACGAGGTCGCCGTCCTCGATCTGGCGCATCTGGTGGCGGCGGCGCGTTCGCCCTCGGCCGCGCGCATGGCCAACGATCTTTCGGCGGCCTCGCGCTACGTGATCGCGCGCATTCCGGTGGGCCGCAACCCGCGCAACATCGCGCTCTCGGCCGACGGGGCGACCCTGTGGGTGGCCAATCGCCTGGATGACAGCATTTCGATCATCGATACCGCGCGGCTGGCGGTGAGCGGCAGTATCGCGCTCGGTGGCCCCGCCACGCTGACGCCGGAACGCCGCGGGGAGCGTCTATTTTACTCTTCGCAGTTCGCTTTCGGCCACAGTTTCGGCTGCGCGAACTGCCATCTCGATTCCACCTTCGACGGTCTCAACTGGGACCTGGAGCCGGATGGCTTCGGCATCGACATCGTCGACAACCGCGCGCTTGAAGACATCGCCGACACCTCGCCTTTCAAATGGAATGGCCAGAACCCCGACCTCGAAACCGAATGCGGCCCGCGCACCGAGCGCTATTTCTTCCGCTCGCAGGGCATCCGCGGCGACGACCTGGAAGACTTGGTGGCCTACATCAAAGCCATTCCGCTGCGCCCCAACCGTTATCGCGCTCCCGACGGCGAGCTGACGCCCGCGCAGGAGCGCGGCAAAGCCATCTTCCTGCGAACCAACCGCAAAGACGGCACTCCCATTCCGGAAGGAAACCAGTGTTTCGTTTGCCATTCCGGCAAGTACTACACCAACCAGCTCGTCGCCGATGTCGGCACCGGCAAGCCAACCGACCGCTCGCCGCTGATCGATACTCCCGAGCTGACCAATGTGGTCAACAGCGCGCCGTATCTCCACGATGGCTCGGCACATACCTTCGAGGAGATCTGGACCATCTTCAATCCCAAGGACCAGCACGGCGTCACCAACGATCTCGCCAAGGATGAGTTGAACGACCTCATCGAGTATTTGAAAACATTATGAGAGCCACCATCATCGCCGCATTCCTGGCCGCCTCGGCGCTCGCCGCGCAGGATCTGCCGCGGTTTCGCTGGGAGAATTTCACGACCGCCAACGGACTGCCCGACAATCGCGTCTACAGCGTTTGCGTGGATGGCGGCCGTATCTGGGCAGGCACCGACAACGGGCTGGCGCTTTACGAAAACGGCAAATGGCGCGTCTTCACCACCGCCGATGGCCTCGCGCACCGCGCGGTGCTCTCCCTGGCGCTGGACAAGAAGACGCACACGCTCTGGATCGCCACCATGGGCGGGCTGAGCCGCTACTCGGCCGGCCGCATCGATACCTTCACCCAACTCAATAGCGGCCTGCCCAACGACGTAGTCTATGGGGTCACCGTGCAGGGCGACCTGGTCTGGGTGGCCACTGCCGCCGGCGGCGCGCGCTATGACACGCGCACCAACCAGTGGAGCATCTTCAACGAGCGCAATACGCCCATGTACGAGATCTGGACCTACAATGTGACCGCCGCGGAAGACAAGGTATACTACGCAGTATGGGGGGGAGGGGTGCTGGAGTACGACGTCAAGACCGAACGCTGGAAGGACTATAACGATCCCGACGGCGAAAACGAGATCGTGCTCTTCAAGGACCAGGGGCTGATTCACGAAATCACCACCTCGGTCAGTTATGTCAATAAGATCCTTTGGGCCGCCACTTACTTCGGCGCCAGCCGGTATGACGGCCGTAACTGGCGTAACTTCTTGGATAAAGATAGCGGCCTTCCCAGTAATTTCCTGAACCAGGTGAAGACCGTGGATGGCACGCGCACCTGGTTCTCCACCGATAAGGGGCTGGCCTATTACGATGGCGTCCAGTGGGCCACTTACCGGCCCGCTCTCGATACGCACGCGCCCGAAATGCTCGTGCGCGACGCCGCGGGCGCGGTTACCCATGTGCCCGTCACCACCGCGCCAGCCTTTCATTACACGTTTGGCATCGATTTTCAAAATGACGATATCTGGGTGGCCACGGCCAAAGGCCTGAGCCACGGAATCCGTATGAAACCGGGAGACAAGTAAACCATGACGATACTCGACACGTTGGACCGGATCGGCAAGACCACGCAAGTGAAGACGAAGGCCATCACCGAACACTCGGTTCTCAACGAGGCCTATGACTACGAAAAGCCCAGCTCATTTTCGCGCGGCTTGCGCATTGACCTGGATAACCTGGTGATCCTTTTGATTTCAGGCACCGCCAGCATCGACGAGCAGGGGCGGACCGTGCACGTCGGCGACTTTGACGCGCAGCTTCGCCGCACTTATTACAACATCACCGGGTTGCTGTCCGCCGAAGGCGCCACCTGGAAGGACGTGGTCCGAACCACCTGCTACTTGCGCGACATCGAGCGCGACTACGAGGCCTTCAACAGAGGACGCACGGAGTTTTTCCGCGAACAGGGTCTCGATCCACTGCCGGCCTCGACGGGCATCCAGGCCATCCTGTGCCGCCCCGAACTGCTGGTGGAGATCGAAGCCATCGCAATGTTCATTCCGAAGCCGAAGGAGTAAGCAGATGGGCGCGGCAAAATGTGGGGCGGACGCTCATCTTCGCTCACTTCTTAAGCCCGGAGGGCGAAAGACAGTGGCCCATGGCGCTCTTAAGCCCGAAGGGCGAAAGACAGTAGCCCACGGCGCAAGCCGTGGGTCTGAGGTAACCGGACGCAGCCCCGGAACGGGGCGTAAGAATTCTGCCGGCAAGGGAACCTATCGCCCCGCTCCGGGGCTTTTCAACCGTTCATGCCGGTCCCAAGGCTCACGCCTTGGGCTACTATCTTTCACCCTCCGGGCTTTCTCTGTCCATGTTACGTTAGCGCCTGTCGTTATCCGCATGGCTGCCACGCTGACCCTCTTGCTGGCGGTCCCACTGGCTTGGGCGCAATCGGGCGCCTGCTCCTGTGGCGCGAACCCGCCCGGTCCGCCGCAGAGCCGCAGCGTGGAGTCTTATGCCAACACTCCCGACGATCTGAAGCCGTTTTCCAAATTCACCCAGCCCTATTACCAGCACTACACCAAGACGCCCGAATACAACGGCGCCGCCGCTGACGTGACTACGCTGAAGCCGTCCGACGTTTCCGAAGTCGCCATCGGCTTCCTGGGGCCGATCGAGGCCCACAAGGATATCGCGCTCGGCACGGCCATGCTGCACGGCGCGCAGATGGCGATTGACGAGGCCAACGCGCGCGGCGGCTACGGCGGCAAGCCATTCCACCTCAAAGTTCACAACGACGCCGCCACCTGGGGCGCCTCGAGCAACGAGATCGTCAAGATGGTCTATGACGAAAAGGTGTGGGCCATGCTCGGCTCCATCAGCGCCGATTCCACTCACATCGCGCTGCGCGTTTCCTTGCGCGCCGAACTGCCCATCGTCAACAGCGCGGCGACCGACCCCACCATTCCCGAGACCCTGATTCCGTGGATTCTCACCAGCATCCAGGACGACCGCGTGCAAAGCTACACGCTGGCCCGCAGGATTTACACCGACCTCGGTTATAAGCGAGTAGGCCTGCTCCGCGTCAACGAGCGTTACGGCCGTTTCGGAGTCGTCAAGTTCCGCGACGCCTCCCGCCGTCTCGGCCATCCCTTGATCATCGAACAGAAATTCGCGCCCGGAGATACGACCTTCACTCGCGAACTGCAAGTGATCAACGACTCGCGCGTGGATGCCATCGTGCTCTGGGCCGATGCTCCGGCGGCCGGCACGATTCTCAAACAGATGCAGCAGATGGGCATGAAGCAGCCGGTCTTCGGCGCCGCGCGCGTGCTGGGCGACGGCCTGTTCGCCAATGCGGGCAAAGCAGTCGAAGGACTGGAGGTGGTCTACCCGTACAATCCCGATCGCGACGACCCGCTCTGGCTCGATTTCCAGAAGCGCTTCACGGCCCGCTATCAGGCCACGGTGGACGCGTTCTCCGCGCTGGGCTTCGATACCATGAACATCCTGCTCGACGCCATCTGCCGCGCAGGGTTGAACCGCGGCCACATCCGCGACGCACTCTACAGCCTCGAGCGGTACAAGGGCGTCACCGGCGAAATGGTGTTCGATCCTAATGCCAAGAACGTGGCGCCGCTTTATCTGGGCAAAGTGAAGGACGGCAAGCTCGCGTGGCGGCGCTATACGATGGATGCGCCGTACGCCAAAGTCGGCGAGAACGGCGTGGAGTACGCCGGACCGAAACTGGCCGATGCGCCCGCAGCCGCCGAGCGAAAGATTGGCGTCTTCGGGCCCGGCGCGGAGGCGCTCGCCGCGCGCATCGGCGCCGCCGGATATCGCGTGGTCGGCGTCAACTCCGAACAGGCGTGGGGGAAAGCCTCGGATGAACTGGTCAAGCTGGTCTACGATCCCGGTGTCCTCGGCCTGGTCGCCACCGACCGCGCCTCCGCGCACCTGGCCGAGCAGATCGCCGTCAAGACATTCATCCCGGTGATCGGCATTTCCGCCGACCGCACGCTGACGTCCACCAACGTCCCGTGGATCTTCCGGCTGGATGCAGGGACCACGCTGGCCGATGCCGTGCGCTGCCTGACCGACGCCGCCAACCGCGCTGGCCCCAATCGCGGCGCCATCCGCGATTACCTCGCCAAAGGCAACCTGGTCGCCGGCCGCTTCGCTTTCCGGTCAACCGGCGAACTGCAGTAGCGTCCCCATTCCGATCACAAGGCCCGGCGACCGCTCCCTCGCGGCCGCGCCTCTGCATGAATCGGAGCCGCGACCGTCCGGGAGCGGTTTGCCGCCATCGGCCACTGCCGGCGTGCCGAGGCAACTGCCCGAACTGATACACTCAAAGGAAACCCTATGGCGAAGGAAAAAACCGAGGAAAAAGCCGAGAAAGAGCCCGTGGGCATTCGCGTCTGGGCGCCCGTGGTGGCGCTGGGCTGGCTGGTGCCGGGCGGCGGCCATCTGCTGTTGAAGCGGACCGGCCGCGGCGTACTGCTGCTCGTCGCCATCACCGCCATGTTCTTATGCGGGCTGATGATGCGGGGGACCATGTTCACGCCGCAAGGCGACGACCTGCTGACCGTGCTGATCAATTGGGGCGGCTGGGTGGGCAATGCTTGCAGCGGCATCCTCTACCTGATGTCGGTGTGGCTGGGCTACGCGCAGCCCGATGTCGCCGGGGCCGTGCATGATTACGGCACCAAGTTCCTGGTCACCGCCGGCCTGCTGAACCTGCTGGCCGTGGTGGACGCTTTCGAAATTGCCCGCCGGAGGAAAAGCTGATGCCCAAAATGAACCTCTCTCACTTCGAGGCGGCGCTCCTGTTTTCACTGCTGGTTTCCGTGGTGCTGGGCGTGGTCACCAAGAATAACGACCGCGACCGCCTGCACTACGGCGTCTACACTTTTGTCTGCTTCCTGGTGGCGCTGTTCGGAATCGGCTGGCTGATGTACCTCGGCCACGGCTGAGCGGACTCGGCGGCTAAGTATGACGCCGACAGTGTTTAGTTGGCGGCCATTAAGCCTCCCAGCGCCGCCCTGCTTCTACTTCCGCCCGTAGATCACCGTGACGCTGGTCTGCCCGCCGCTGGCGCCGGCGGTCACGTTTAAACTGCTGCCGTTTTCGCCGGAAGCGGCAATCGTGCCTCCGTCGGCAGTGTTTGCCACCAGGTTGGTCTTCATGCCCATGCCGTTGATTTTGTCCTGATAGAACTTCATCACGTCCTGGGCAGAGTCGGACGTCTTGAAGGTGAAGGTGCCACCCTCGCCCTGATCGCTCGATCCGGTGAAGGCGACCTCGGGTTTGGATCCGGGGTACGCGGGAATCCAGGAAGGAATCTTGCTCGTGTCGCCGCCGATTTCCACGTTGGCGCCATTGTCGCCGCGCATGTTCATGTGGAAGCGGCCGCGCTGGACATCGCCGAAAGACATCGTCACTTCATGGCCGGTGCGCCTGTCGCGCATGGTGATGGTGCCGTCGCTATCATTGACGCGCACAAGCTCCATGTTCGGGTTGAACGCGGTGATCATCTTGCTGGCGGCCAAGCCCGGATTGCGGCGCCACAGATCCGGATCGATGCCGGCCTGGTGGAACTTATGCACCCCGTAGGAGATGACGCCGACCACAGCGACTCCGCCCAACAGAAACAGGCCGAGAATGATGACCAGAATCCAAACAATGGGGCTGGTCTTGCGTGGTGCCGGCATCGCGGGCGGCGGAGGGCCGACGGGCGGCGCCTGGTAAGCAGGCGCCTGAACCGGGGGTGGCGCCTGAACGGGCGGAGGCGCCGGCGCGGGCGGCTGCTGCCCGGCCGCGCTGATCGGTGTTCCACATTGGGTACAGAACGCGCCGCTGACCTTGGCGCCACAGGTCGTGCAAAAGGCCATAAATCCTCCGCTCGGTTTACTGTACGACAAAGCACCGCGCGAGGCAATGGGGACCTTGGCGCGCTATTTCCCCTCGCACTTCGAGCTGCGTTCGTATTCGGCATTGAATTCGCAGCCGATCAGCGCGATCAGGGCCATCATGTACATCCACACCAGCAGCGCGATGCCGGCGCCGACCGAGCCGTACATCAGGTTGTAATTGCCAATATTGCGGACGTACCAGGCGAATCCCGAGGTGGCCAGCATCCACAACACGGTGGCCAGCACCGCGCCCGGCCACACCATGCGCCAGCGCTGCTCGCGGTTGGGGCCGAAATAGTAGAGCAGCGTGGTCACTAGAACCGTCGTCAGGAACGCCACTGTCCAGCGCGCCAGCCGGCTCACCAGCTTCCACCCCCACGTCAAGGGGTTGAGCATCGGATCCACCTTCATCCAGTTCAGCACCACTTTTTCCACCTGGTTGCCGAACACGATCAGCAGCGTGGCCGCCACCAGCGGCGCCGCCGCCAGCAGCACCAGCGCGATCCCCACCAGGTTGCCGCGCGGGAAGCTGCGGTCGCGGGGGATACGGTAAGCCGCCTGGAAACCCTCGATCAAACTGTTGATGACGCCCGAAGCGGCCCACAGCGAGATCAGCCCGGCTACAATCAGCAGCGAAATCGGGCGCGCCCCGGTAACGCGGAACTGCTGCACCACCAGGCTTTCCGACCCCGGCGGCACGATTTGCGAAAGCGCGTTTTCCATCGTCTTCGACATGAAGGGAGCGCCGCTCTGCACCAGGATCGTGGCGGCCGATGCCAGCACCGGGAAAAAGGAAAGCAGCGCGGAATAGGCCGCTCCCTTCGCGATGCCAAAGCAATTGTCGTCGAATGCGGTCAAAAGGCTGCGCCGCAGCAGCCTGCCAAAATTGAGCGGAGTGAGCACCACAGCGCCAGTATAACTGGCCTGGCCCTGTGGGGCAGGTTGCCAAACCTGCGCGCCGATTGTTCATTCGGCGCAGCCGGGCGAAGCCCGGCAGTTTCCCCTCCGACCCGTAGGGGCCGGGCATGCCCGGCCCGCGCCCGCTTCGATTATCAGTCACCACACATCTCCCCAATTCCTCCAATGACTTACCTCCCAAAACCCTTGACGCACCGCTTATCCTTGAATTGGGACTGTGGCGCCAGGCTCCGCTGCTAGTCCTTACTTGCTGGCCAGCAAGCGTTGCACTCAGGTGTTACTGAACTTCCGGCGCCCGTGAACGGCATGCGGGGTCCCCCTTGGGCTGGACTCTCGACGGAAGACTTTGGGTTTCGAAACCTATAACCGCCGGCGGAATACGGATAGCCATTATCGCCGCCCGCCGGATATCAGAGAGTAAGGAACGAATCGGCAACGATATGTCCGCCATCCAGCGGGCCTAGATCATCGAAGTTTCTACTCAATCCATCGGGTGGCCGATACGCACGGCGATTAAGTCCGCGAAGCCCGGCCACCCGCAACGTATTCATATCTCTTCACCCACTCCTCTCGGCCGCAGTGTGCCCGAACCCTTCCCCTGTATTTCTCCACGATCACGTCATAAATCGAGGCCGGCACCGGCATCTCGTTCCTCTTGGCCGGCCGAACAACCTCACAGTGCCTCCGGCCTGCCTGTCGCTCGCCGGAATCGCACGAACGGAAAACGCTCGCCGCAATTCGCTATCCTGTTGAAGTATGCTCAGCGATCGGTTGCGCGAAGCCGGAGTGGTGGGCGCGGGCGGAGCCGGGTTCCCAACTTACGTGAAAGCCAAGTCGCAAGTCGAATTCGTGATCGCCAATGGCGCCGAATGCGAGCCCCTGTTGCACAAAGACGCCGAGATCATGAAGCATTTCCCCTCCCAGATCCTGGCCGGCATGGAGGCCATGATCGACGCCACGGCCGCTAGGTCCGGCAAGTTCGGCATCAAGACCAAGAACCAGGAATCGATCGACGCGCTCAAGCGCAGCCAGCCCTCCGCCCGCATCGAGTTCGTCGAGTTGGGCGATTTCTATCCCTCGGGCGACGAATACGAATTGGTGTACAGTGCCACCGGCCGCCTGATTCCGCCGGGCGGCATTCCACTCCAGGTCGGCTGCGTGGTGAATAACGTGGAGACGCTGTACAACGTTGGTCTGGCCCTCGAAGGCCGGCCAGTGACGGAAAAGTTTCTCTCCGTGTGCGGCGCGGTCGCGCAGCCGAAATCGCTGTGGGCGCCGGTGGGCACCCCGTTTCGCGATTTGCTGGCAATGGCCGGAGGCGCCACCGTTGCCGACTACGGCATCTTTGTCAGTGGCATCATGATGGGCACCCTCACCTTCGATGCCGATGACGTGATCACCAAGACCACCGGCGGCCTGATCGTGCTCCCCCGCGACCACTACCTGATGACGCGGCGTACGCGCTCGCAGGCCGAGATGAACCACATCGGCAAATCCGCCTGCGATCAGTGCAGCTATTGCACCGAGTTCTGCCCGCGTTACCTGCTGGGCTACGAAGTGCAGCCGCACAAGGTGATGCGCAGTCTCGGGTTCACGGCCACCGGCGCCGATATCTGGAACCAATGGTCCGAGCTGTGCTGCGCCTGCGGCCTGTGCACGCTCTATGCCTGTCCCGAAGATCTGTATCCCAAGGAAGCCTGCGACGATGGCAAGCGCGACCGCCGCGCCGCCGGTTTGCAGTTCGTCCAGCAGAAGCCGGTCGCCGTGCATCCCATGAAAGAGTTCCGGCGCGTGCCGTTGTCGCAGTTGAGAAGGCGGTTGCAGGTGGAGGAGTATGAACGGGAAACGCCCTTCGATCCCGCCCGGTGCACGCCCGCCATGGTGCGCATTCGCATGAAGCAGCATGCCGGCGAGGCCGCCGCGCCGGTGGTCCGCGAGGGGCAAAAAATCAAAAAGGGGCAAGTGGCCGGACGCGTCGATGACTCCAAGCTCGGCGCTCATGTGCACGCGAGCATCGCCGGCAAGGTGCGCGCGGTCACCCCCGAATACGTGGAGATAGTGGCATAAATCATGACCGCGAATTCCATTGGATTAATCGAACTCACCAGCATCGCGGCCGGCTTTCAGGTTACCGACGCCATGCTCAAGACGGCGGCGGTGGACCTCATGCTGTCGCGTTCCATTTGCTCCGGCAAGTACATGGTGATGGTCAAGGGCGAAGTCGGAGCCGTGGAGGCCAGCGTCGCCGCGGGCGTCGGCGCGGGCAATTTCTCCGTGATCGATTCCTTCGTCATTCCCAACCTGCACGAATCCGTTTTCCCGGCCATCGCCGGCTCCGCCAAGGTGGAGACGCTCGAGGCGCTGGGAATTCTGGAATCGTTCTCGGTGGCTGCTCTGATTGAAGGCGCCGATGCGGCGGCGAAAACGGCTGCCGTCCAGTTGATCGAGATCCGCCTGGCCATGGCTCTCGGCGGCAAAGCCTTCGTCACGCTGACCGGAGACGTGGCCGCCGTCCAGAGCGCCATCGATGCCGGCGCCGCCGTAGTTGGCCAGAAGGGCATGCTGGTCAACAAAGTCGTGATCCCGCGGCCGAGGCCGGAACTGCTCAACGAGATGATCTGACGAACTTCCGGGAACCGTCCCATGGGAAGAACAGGCAGCCTTCGCGCCGGGCGCGCTGGAATCGGCTACCATCGGAGAGGAGGCACTGTGACCCGAGTTCAGGAAATTGCGAAGCAGATGTGCGCCCTTTCCGGAGCCGAACTGCGTGAGTTACGGGCTTGGCTGGATGAGTACGAGGACCGGACGTGGAACGAGAAGTTCGAGGCTGAAGTTGCCGCCGGCAAGTGGGACTCGCTAGCGGAGAGGGCGTTGCGCGACCACAGGGAAGGCAACTCGACTCCGCTTTGAAGCATTACGCCTCGCCGGCGTTTTGGGAGGCATTCGGCTCGCTCGATCCGGCGGCACAGAAGGCGGCAAGAAACGCTTTCGACCTCATGAAGAGCGATCCTCGACACTCGAGTGTCCGGCTCAAGAAAACCGGCCAATACTGGTCGGCGCGGATCGGACGCAGCCACCGGGCCGTGGCGGTTGAGGCGGAGGACGGCTTGGTGTGGATCTGGATCGGCCAGCACGATCCGTACGAGCGCAAGCTCAGTTGACGCCGGCGCCGCCGTGGTGGGACAGGAGGGCATGCTGGTGAACAAAGCTGTCATCCCGCGCCTGAGGCCGGAGCTGCTCAACGAGATGATCTGATCTAGCGCGGTGCTTGCTGCCGGGCCTCGGCCTCGGCAGCGGCCTTTGCCCGCCTGAGCCGGGCGAGGATCTCCTGTTTCTCGGCGGCTAGAATGTCCACACCCGCATCCAGGTCATACTTGTTGACGGTCATATACCGATCATCGATGTAGTACCGTGGGTCTCCGGATAACGAGGAAGGCTTGCAGACGTAGGATGAGACTATGTACCGGTGCGCGGCATAGTGAGCTTCATCCGGGCCCCATATGTAATCGGCGGTGACGAGTATCCTCGCGTCGGAGACGGTGGGCTCATTCCAGAACGCATGCTGACTTTGATTCGAAACATCAGCATCCGACAGGAGCAAATCGTCCAGGTCCTTCCCTGTCCCAAGCCGAAGGAGGGCGAAATGAATCATCCAGCCGCTGACGCCGCCGGACGCTGCTGAGAAGAAGATGGCGGGCAGCCCCTTCTTCAACTGGACTACGGTCGCTGTTGGGGAATTTCCGAAATCCTTGGGCGCAGTGTAGCACTGCCGTTGCGGCGGCCCTTGGACGCACACTGTTGCCGGACCCGTTGGGAAACCATAGTCGCCGCGCTCAGGTTCGGTAATCGTGATTTCGCGCCCCACGAACTTGGGGAGATTGCGGCTGACGACGGCAGGCTGTGCCCCTGCTGTTAGCCCCGAAAAGAGGAACGCGGCGAAAATGATCGACTTCGCTGTCACGGCGGACAAAGAAATGTCGAGATGACTCTCGACACAGCAGGCCACGACTGCCTGCGCCACGAACGTCTATTCCGTCTTCGAGTAGTAATACGTGTACTTGCTATACAGCTCCGACGCGCGGGCGCCGTTGGCGACAATGCCGAGCACGTTGTTCTCGCACAGCGACTGAATGGCGCGCGTTACGTTGTCGAAAGTCGTGGTGCCGATCTTGACCACCAGAATCGTGCCATCCGCCATGGTCGAGAGCAGGTTCGCGTCCGCCGAAAACAGCAGCGGCGGAGTATCGAAGATCGCCCAGTTGAACAGGCGCGGCAGATCCTCGAACAACTGTTTGGCCTGCCGCATATTCAGCAGCTCGAGAGGATTCTTCACCGGCGTGCCGGCCGGCAGCAGGTAGAGGTTGGTCTCCTCCACCCTGCGCAGCGACTGCGCAAAGCTGCACTCGCCGGTGATGTAATCGGAAAGGCCGGGCGAACGGTCGATCTGGAACAGGTTGTGGACGATGGGCCGCCGCAGATCGAAATCGCCCAGCAACACCGAGCTTTCCGTCAGATGCGCCTGGGCCAGCGCCAGGTTGACGGAGGTGAAGGTCTTGCCTTCCGCCGGCGACGGGCTGGTCACCACGATCGTGTGCAGCGGCTGCAACGTTTGCAGGTGATTCAGCCGCGTGCGCAGCGTGCGGAACTCCTCCGCGGGGGTTTCGTGAGAGGTGTTCAGATCCAGCAAGTGCGATTCCGGCGCCGGATTAAACGGCACCGTCTCGATATCGCGCAGCGCCGCCGGGTCCAAGGTCGAACGGGCCGACGACGCCGGGCCGCCCCGATTGACCGGCAGAAACTCGGGCGTGCGCGGCGCTTCCGTGCGGACTTCCGCCGGCGCCTCCCCGTTCAACAGGGCGCCCTGTTCGGCCCGCCGCAAAGCATCGTGTACTCGACTCATGGTTACCTCCAGCCGGACTCGCCGCGGCTAGGTCCTGCCAAAAAAGTGATAGTAAACGGAAACCGTCATCGCCAGGCAGCCGACAATGAAGGAACTGGACCACGCCAGCCAGAACAGGCGCCGCTTGCGGCGCACCAGTAACGCGTTTTCCAATAAGGGAATGCTGCTCAACACGGGGAGGTTGGTGTAAGCGCGCACGTCCTTCAGATTTTTCAGCGAGGTGTCGCGCATCTCCTTGGCTCCCGCCAGCACAATGCCAATCACCAGCCCGAGGGCCGTTCCAATCGCCGCCCAGGCCGGACGGTTCGGATCGGTAGCCTGTTCCGGCAGCGAGGCCGGATCCAGCAACTCCAGATTCTCGCCGCCCTTGTGCTGCTCCAGGTCCTTGGCCGTTTCCGAGGAGTCCCGCTTCTGCACCATGCTCTCGTAATTCGTCTTGGCAAGCTGATAGTCGCTGGTGAGTTGCATGTACTCCTGCTCGTTGAGCGGCGCCTGCTCGATGCGCGCCTGATAAGCCGCGATTTTCTGAGCCACCAGCCCCTGGTTCTTGATGATCCTGTCGATATCGCCCTGCGTGGTCTGGATTTGGATTTTGATGGTGGCGATGCTGTTTTTCAGCTCCTCGAGCCGCGCCTGCACCCCGACGTTCGCTACCTTCGTCGGACCTTTTTCCGGCGTCGAAGCCGCCTGCGCTTCCAATTGCTTCTCGAGATCCGCTTTCTGCGATTCGGTAACTGAAATCTCCGCCCTAATGGAGTTGATCTCCGGATAATTGTCGCCGTACAGCTTCAACATGGACGCCAGCCTCGATTTCTGTTGGGTCAAAAGCGCCTCTAGCGCGACCAACTGCTGGCTCTTCACCCCACCGCCTCCGCCGCCGCTGTTCACCACGTCCTCGCCATGTTGCGCGTAGAAATTCTGATCGGCGACCAAGTTCTGCAACGACTGCTCCAGCATCACTTTGCGCGCCTGCGCCTGGGATAGCGTGTCGGCCATCCGGGCGGCTTCGGCCTCGGCGGCGTTTTCCGCCTGCACATTAGCCTGGAACTGGTCGGGCAATTTCCCCTGGTTGGCCACCTTGAACTGCGTTAGCTTCTGATCCAGATCCTCCAGGTGCTGCTTGGCGTTCTTCAATTCGTCGCCCAGAAACTCCGTCGTCACGCTGGCCGTCTTGGTCATGTAAATCAAGTTCTGTTCCTCGAACTTGCCGATCAGCTCGCGCACCACCTGCTGGGCCTTGTAACGGTCCGTGTAGCTGAAGGAGATGGCGAAGGCCTGCACGCGGCTCTCGGTTCCCGACCCGGTCGACTCGTAAGGCTTCACCTGGATGGCCTTGTTCCGCATGTCCTGCACGATATCCTCGAGCGGCTTCTGCGTGCGCTCTTTCTTGTACAGATCCAGGTGCACGATCAAGTCCGAAAGGCTGCTCCGGCTCAAGATCTCGGTTTCCATCTCTTGCAGCCGCGTGCCCATCTGGGTGGCCAGGTCGGCGTGAACCAGGCTCTGCGACACCTGCTGCGGCGTGATCGTCATCACGGCCGTCGACACGTACGTGTCGGGCCAGAAAAAGGCCACCACCACCGAGATCACCAGCCCCGCGAACATCGGCCCGATGATCCAGGAGCGGTAGCGCCGGACCATGTCGATATAATCTTCAACGTCCGGTTGGCGCCGCGAAGCGCTGCCATAATTCTGCGCTGCACCCATATCGCTTGTCGTTAACCTCCGATGCCTTCGAGCTCCCCGCCCGCGTGTCAGGGAACGATAATCTGGTCCCCCGGCTCCAGGTATATGTTCTGCTCCCGGTTCTTGCCGTGGCTCACCTGGTTATAGTTGAACTTGAATTCCTGGGTGCCCCGCAAAATGCGGATCTTCCGCGTGTTGGCAAAATCGCGGAATCCGCCGGCGTTCACCAGCCCCTCCATAATCGTGGTCGGGACCACCAGATCGTACGATCCTGGTTTATTCACTTCGCCTTGAATGTAGTATTTCTTGCTGTGAACCGCCGTCAGCCCCACGCTGACGTGGGGGTCGCGAATCAACTGGCCATCCACCAGTCGGCGCGTGATGTCTTCCTCCACCTGCTGCGGGGTCTTCTCCGCGACCATCACGTCTCCCAGCAGCGGAATGGAGATCGCCCCATCCGGACGCACCGGAAACTCCCCGGACATGGGAGCGTTGTTCCAAATCGAGATCTTCAGTACGTCTTCCGCGCCAATCACGTAGACTTTCGCGCTTGACGGAGCAGCCTTGGCCGGGGCGGCGGGGGCGGCCATTTTGGCGGGATCGATGGTTGCGCCGCCAGCCGGATGGGCGCTAGCGGCAGGCGGCGGATTCTGTGGCGCTGGGGCCGCCGCCGGCTGCTGCGGCGTCTGCGCCCCTGCTTCCGGGGCCTGGCCAGCCAGGCACCAGGCGGACCACCCGGCCAGCGCCGTGGCAATCAGAACGGTTCTCATGAATTCCTCAAATGAGCAAGTGGAAGCGCGTCTCGGCGGTTCGCCGCCTGCTATGGCGCATCTGGTCCATTGTACAGCATTCGGCCAGGCCGGTAACACGTTCCAATCATCCTAGCCTGCCGGTTCCAGTACGGCGGAAACCGGGTGAAGCCGCGCGCCAGCAAAGGTATACACTTCCGCATAGTGTATTCTCCTAAAAACCGGAGGCGGCCAGCGTCCCGCACTTGGAAGCCATAGGATTATCAGCTAGTCTGGAAATGGCAAGGCATTCCTCTAGCGGCATTAAACGTGCACTGGGGCTGGAGAAGAATTGTCTCGCTGAGCCCGGCCGGCGGCCAACATGAAGGAACTGAAGTTCCAACTATCTACCGCGCTGCTCACCATCGCAACCGTTGCGGCGGTCGTCGCGGCCGCCATCAACTTCGAACAACGTCTTCAATTTCATGGTCTTGCCGAAGATGGCGCGATTTGGGCGGACCGCCAGGGCGGGGTCCAGGCGGAGCACGTCCGGCCGCGCAGCGGCGCTGCCAACGCCGGCATTCACGCCGGCGACTGGCTGCTGAGCATCAATGGCGAGCCGGTCAAACAGGCCTTGGACGTGACTCGCATTCTGGTTCGCGTGGGTACCTGGACCAAGGCCAATTACCACCTGCGCCGCGGTAAGGAATTCGATGCCATCGTGATCACCGAAGAGGTGGCTCGCGACCGCGCGGTGACCTACCAGTACCTGGTCGGCTGTGCGTACCTGATCATCGGACTTTTTGTTTACTTTCGCCGGGGCAGCGCGCTGAAAGCGACGCACTTCTATGTGCTCTGCCTGGCCTCGTTTGTGCCCCTTTGTTTTCACTACACCGGCCAGTTCAATAATTTCGACAAGTTCATCTACCTCGGCAATGTGGTAGCCGGCCTGGTGGCGCCCACGGTGTTTCTACACTTTTGCCTGACCTTCCCGGAGCCGCGGGGCTGGTTCCGGAAACGTTACCGGCGGGCACTGCTCTACGTCCCGGCCGGGCTGCTCTCGCTGGTCTCGATCGGCTTTTATTCCGAAACACTGAAGATCGGCGTCTCTCCGATTGAATTGAACTGGATGCTGAACCGCGTCTTGGTCCTGTTCGCGGTGGCGCCTTATCTGATTGGCGGTTTAGCGGTCAGCCTGGCGTACCGCAAGGCCGAAGACCCGATTGTGCGGAAACAGCTCAAGTGGCTGCGGAACGGCACGTTTTGCGCCATGTTGCCTTACACGGTATTCTACGTGCTGCCGTACGCGGCCGGCGCCGTGCCCTCCGGGAACCTGCGCCTGGCGGTGCTCTCCGTGGTTCTGCTGCCGTTGAGCCTGGCCTACGCCATCGTTCGGTACCGGTTGATGGACGTGGATATCCTGTTCCGCCGCGGATACGCGTACACGCTGGCCACCCTCTGCGTGCTGGCGGGATTCTACCTGATCGTATCCACGCTGGGCACCCTGGCGCACGTCTACTTCAAGGACCTAGGCAACGGCGGTTCGCTGATTGTGATGCTGATCGGAGCCTTCCTGTTCCAGCCGATCCGCACTTGGATACAGGAGAAGCTGGACCGCTATTTCTACCGCGACCGCTACGATTACCGCAGCACGCTGGTGGAGTTCGCGCAGGAGCTGGGCTCGGAAGCCGACCTGGATACGATGCTGAACAAGGCGGGCGAGCGGCTGATTGCCACGCTTTCGGTGAGCCACCTGGCCTTCTTCCTGATGGAGGAGGGCGTGATTTCCCCGGCCGGCGAGCCGGTCTTCCGGCTGCGCAGCGCGATGGGCAACAACCCGCGGCTGGCCGCCGACACGGCGCGGGATCTGGACCTGAGCTTTCTCAACTGGAAGCTGCCGGAGCCGTACCTGTTCTTCGAGCGCACACACCATCAACTCGACGCCATCTCCACTTCCTGGCCGCCTTCGGTGCGGCGCACGATTGGGGACCTGGACCTCACGTATTACGTGCCGTGCACCGTGCGCGGCCGCACCATTGCCTACCTGGGCATCAGCCGCACCACGGACGGCGACTACCTTGCCAGCGTGGACATGGAACTGCTGACCACGCTGGCCGGCTACGTGGGCATCGCCATTGAAAACGCCGGGCTTTACCGCTCGTTGCAGCGCAAGGTGGATGAGTACGAGCGGCTGAAGGAATTCAGCGAGAATATCGTCGAATCGATCAACGTGGGCATTCTGGCGGCCGACCTGGAGGACCGGGTGGAAAGCTGGAACAGCCAGATCGAGCAGTTGAGCGGCGTCCCGCGCGAGCGCGCCGTGGGCCGGCGCCTGGCGGAGCTGTTCCCGGCCGCCCTGATGAGCGAATTCGACCGAGTGCGCGGCGAAACCGGCATTCATCACATATACAAATTCGTGCTCAAGCTGCCGGCCGGGCCGAGCGGCAATGGGCACCCCGGTCCGGCGCAGCCGCGCCGTGAAGCCACCTTGAACATCGCTATCGCGCCGCTGGTTTCCAAGGACCAGGAACGGATCGGCCGGCTGGTGATCTTCGACGACGTCACCGACCGCGCCGAACTGGAGCAGCGCCTGGTGCAGGCCGACAAGCTGTCGAGCATCGGCCTGCTGGCCGCCGGCGTGGCGCACGAGGTGAACACGCCGCTGGCGGTGATTTCCACCTACGCGCAGATGCTGGCCAAGCAGGTGGCCGACGACACGCAGAAATCGGTGATCCTGGATAAGATCGCCAAGCAGACCTTCCGCGCCAGCGAGATCGTCAATTCGCTGCTCAACTTCTCGCGCACCTCGAGCACCTCGTTCGGCGAAGTCAAGCTCAACCGGGTGATTCAGGAGACGCTCTCGCTGCTGGAGCATCAACTGCAAAAGACGGGCATCCAGGTCCACACCGATTTCGATCCCGAGTTAGGGCCCATCCACGGCAATGCCGGCAAGTTGCAGCAGGTGTTTCTCAACCTGATCCTCAACGCGCGGGACGCCATGCGCACGGGCGGAGCCCTCGAAGTGCGCACCTGGCAGGAGGGCTCGCGAGCGCGCGTCGAAGTGGCCGACAGCGGCACCGGCATCGCCCCCGAGCACCTGCACCGCGTCTACGATCCGTTCTTCACCACCAAGCCCGCGCGCCAGGGCACCGGCCTGGGGCTGGCGGTGACATATGGAATCATTCAGGAGCACGGCGGTTCCATCGAGGTTAGCAATCGCCCCGGCGGCGGCGCCCAGTTCCGCATCGAATTGCCGCTCGCCAAGACTGCCGTCGCGGCGCAACAACCGGTAAGCGCCGCTTGAAAATGACCGACACGCCATTCAGCCCATCTGAAAGCAAAGGCGACATCCTGGTCGTCGACGACGAAGCCGATATCCGCGAAGGCCTCGAACTGCTGCTCTCGAGCGAAGGGTTCAAGGTAACTCTGGCGCAGAACGGCACCGAAGGCATCGAGAAGATGGATGCGCACTTCTACGATCTGGTGCTGCTCGACCTGATGATGCCGGACCGCTCCGGAATGGACGTGCTGGCCGAGGTCCGCACGCGCGACCGCGAGACCCCCATCTTCATGATCACCGCCTACGGCTCGGTGGAAGCAGCGGTGGAGGCTCTCAAACTCGGCGCCAACGACTATTTTTCTAAGCCCTGGGACAACGAAAAACTGCTGATCGAGATCGGGCGCATGATCGCGCTGCGCCGGCAGGAATACGAAAACACGCACCTCAAGCGCGCCCTCAAGGAGCGCTACAGCTTCCCCAACATCATCGGCCGGAGCGAGCGGATGGTGCGCACGCTGGACCTGGTGGCGCAGGTGGCCTCCAGCCGTTCCACCATTCTGATCACGGGCGAGACCGGCACCGGCAAGGAGATCATCGCCAAGGCGATTCACGCCAACTCGCCGCGCGCCGACCAGCTTTTCGTCGCCGTCAACAGCGGCCAACTGCCGCCGGACCTGCTCGAATCCACCCTTTTCGGCCACACCAAGGGCGCCTTCACCAGCGCCATGCAATCCAAGAAGGGCTACTTCGAAGTGGCCGACAAAGGCACCATCTTTTTCGACGAGATCGGCACCATCGGCCCGGAGACGCAGATCAAGCTGCTGCGCGTCATTCAGGAAAAGGAGTTTACACCGCTCGGCTCGACCGTCCCCATCAAGGTGGATGTGCGCATTCTCGCCGCCACCAACGCCGACCTGCACCAACTGGTCAAGGAAGGCAAATTCCGCGAGGATCTTTACTACCGGCTCAACGTGATCAACATCGCGCTGCCTCCGCTGCGCGACCGCAAGGAAGACATTCCTCTGCTGGCGGATTATTTTTTCACTTATTACTGCCGCGAGAACGGCAAGTATCTGGATACGAACGGCCGCTCGGTGCTGCATTTTCAGCCGGAGGCGCTGCAGGTGCTGATGGAGCACTCCTGGCCGGGAAACGTGCGCGAGCTGGAGAACGTGGTGGAGCGCGCCGTGGTGCTGGCCACCGACGCGAGCGTACCGATCGACGTGCTGCCCGAAGCGCTGCTCGAAGCCAACGGCATCCGCCTGCAGCGCAGCGAAGGCACGCCGCTCGCGCCCGACGCCACGCTGTTTCAGATCGTCAACGATTACGAGCGGCGTGTCATCATCGAGCGGCTGGAGCAGGCCAACTGGAGCCAGACCGAAGCCGCCGAAGGCCTGCACGTGCCGCTCTCGACGCTCAACCAGAAAATCAAGCGCCTGGACATCAAGATCCGCAAAAAGGGCGAGTAGGTAGGGCAGGCTTTAGCTTCCCAACGCCCTGCGGGCGAGTGTTCTGTGTTATGCCGCTTTCCCCGCAGCAGCCGGAGATCGTCTTTTACGATGGCCATTGCGGCCTGTGCCATCGCGCGGTGAAGTTTGTCTTGCGGCATGACCGCTCGGGAACGGCGTTCCGCTTTGCGCCTTTGCAGGGAGAGACATTCCAGGCGAGAGTTCCCGCCGACCGGCGCGGCAGCGTGCCCGACAGCATGGCCGTCGAGGCCCGTGGCGGCGGGCTTCTCGTTCGCTCAGATGCTTGCATTCACGTGCTTCGGCGGCTCGGCGGGAGATGGAGAATCATAGCGGCTCTCGTGGCTGCAATTCCGCGCCCGTTGCGGGATGGGCTCTACGCGGGGTTGGCGCGCATTCGTTACCGTGTTTTCGGGCGGCGCGACGATCTCTGCCCGATGGTCCCACCGGAACTGCGCGAACGATTCGATCCGTGAGCGGGTGGCGCAACGTTGCCGTAGCGCCGGCGGTCTTGGCCGCCGGTGTTTTCCAGAGAGTGGAGGAAAGTCCGGCCGGGAGCGGTCTGGCGGTCCAGCGCGTGCCAGGCAGAGGCACCGGCGGCAAGACCGCCGGCGTTACCGCGCGGTTGGCGAAAGCTTCAAACTGTCCATCACCTCGAGCGCGAAGCGGGCGGATACGGTGGCGCGGCCGCCTCCCATTTCCATGGCGACCTCGACGGCTTCGAGTATTTCCTCGAACGTCGCCCCGGAGGCGACGGCTTGCTCGATGTGCCACTGCATGCAGGATTCGCAATCCTTGACGACCGAGATGCCGACCGCGATCAGCTCTTTATGCTTCTTGGGCAGCGCGCCATCGGCGTAGGCCGCCCGCTCCATCTCGAGAAAACCCTGATACACCTTGGATTGCAAGGCAACCAACCTGGCGTGCGCCCGCTTGCGCTTCTTCGCGATCTCTTCCAGTTTGTCCATGGACCGTCCTTGACGATGAGGTAGGACAGGCCATCGGTTCTTGTGGCCTGTCGCTGACGAGCGAGACGACAGGCGACAAAAACCGATCGCCCGTCCTACCGACCTACCGCGGCACGATCTTCACCGCGGTGGTCACGATCTTCGAGCCCTGCACGTGGCCGGTCACAATGACACTCGGCTTGAAACCGGGGGCCTGGCCGGCGAGCATGGCGCGGCCCTGCGGGTCGGCTTTCACGGCCGCATCGGCGAAGGTGTTGCCGCCTTCGTCCAGGTCGGCCACGCGCCCATCGGCCAGCAGCAGCGCATAGGCGTGCGTGCCGCCCTTGATGGCGCAGGTGGGATCGGATTGGCGGCTCACCAGGTCGGCAACCTGGTGCGGCATCGCGTCCGCCCGTTCGGCATCCAGCGTGCGCGCGTCCACCGTAATCCCCGAAGCGGTTGCGCCGCTCGCGGCCGCCTTGGCATTCGTATCCGGGGCCGGAGCGGGAAGAGCCTGCGGAGCGAGACGCAGGTTGTAGCGGGAAAAGTCGCGGCAGGAGGCGTCGATCAGGATGCCGCGCAGGGGCGCCGGCGTCTCCGCCGACAGCGCCGCACTGTGCGCATGCTCCTGGTCCGGCTTGGCTGTGGCGGGCGTCTGCGCCGGCGCCGCCAGCGAGGCAGCCGCCGCGATCGCCAGAATCTGTAAGCGAGTATTCATCTCAGCCATCCATTCTGCCACGTTATGATGGATGCGTGACGCCCCCAACGCCGGCGCCTGCCGAAAGCCGAGTCCCGTTACTCCCAGCCGCCGGTTTGCCGCGCTGACCGCCTATGGCCTCTTCCGCCGCAACGCGTCCGCACCGGCGCCCGATCCCTTCCTGGTTGCCGCAGGCGGTGCTGTACTGTTTTTCGGCCGGCTGCCTGGTTTGGGTGCTGCACGGCTATCCTCTGCGCGACCTGGTCACCGCGATTGCCGCGCTGGACTTTCGCTGGGTCCTGCTGGCCGTGGGTTTCGATCTTTCCGTGTACGTCTGCCACGGCTGGCGCTGGAACACGCTGCTGGCCCCGGTGGTGCGGCTGCGCTTATGGCGCACCGTGCAGGCGGTCTACATCGGCCTGTTCGCCAATGAGCTGCTGCCGTTGCGAACCGGAGAAGTGATTCGCTGCTACCTGCTGGCCCACTGGAACAATTTCCGCATTTCGCTCAGTCTCTCGTCGGCCGTCGTGGAAAGGCTGATGGACGGGCTTTGGATGGTGGCGGCCTTCGCGATAACCGCCGGTTTCGTCAAAACCATACCGGCAGACCTTACCCTGCTGGTGCGGGCCCTGGCGGTGCTGCTGGTGCTGGGCGCCGGCGTCTTCTGCTGGGTGGTGTGGCACAAGCAGGATGCTCACGCGGAGATCGGCCAGGGCCGCTGGTCTTCCACTTTGCGCCACGTAGAGGAAGGACTCCACCTGATGGGAGGCCTGCCCACCCTGGGCAAGACGATGCTGGTCAGCCTGCTGTACCTGCTTCTGCAAGTCGCCACGGTGTGGGCGCTGATGAAGGCCTATGGCCTCGACCTTTCCTTCTGGGCGGCCTTCGGCGTGCTCACCGTGGTGCGCCTGGGAACGGTGATTCCCAACGCGCCGGGCAACCTGGGACTGTTCCAGGTGGCATGCGTGGTGGCGCTGGGCCTGTTCGACGTGGAAAAGAACGATGCCAAAACATTTTCGTTCATCATGTTCTTTTCGCTCACCGTGCCCCTGCTGGTCGGCGGCGCCGTAGCCACGGCGCTGGCCGGCCTCAACCTGGGCGAGTTGCGGCACCGCGCCGCGCGCACCGCGCAGGCCGCGCGCCACCAGGCGCATCCGTAGCGTGAGCTTGCGGCGTCGGAAGAACAGCCGAGACGACTCCGCCGGCTCGGCAGGCTGGACAGCCCGCATAGTCTTCCCGATTGGCTCGCAAAAAACACCGGCGAGCATATTCGGCGGCTTGCGGGAAAAGTACGCGGCATTAGGCTACGCGGGCCGCGCCAGGTTTACGCCAATGCCTGGTCGAGATCGGCGATGATATCGTCGGCGTCCTCGATGCCTACCGAAAGCCGCACCAGGTTATCGCGGATGCCGACGCGCTCGCGGTGCTTGGGGGAGAGTTCGCGGTGCGAGCTCATGGCCGGATAAAGGATCATGCTGTGCACGTCGCCGAGCGAAGTGGCGCGCACCACCAATTGCAGCCGGTCCAGGAAGCGGAAAACTTCAGGCCGGCCGGCACCGCGA
>Ga0326728_10005761_pt1 | contig 34221 bp, 45 predicted proteins | sample MB3enrmetagenome_FD_207602 | JGI IMG/M metagenome (GOLD analysis project Ga0326728, IMG submission 207602) | Lab enriched peat soil microbial communities from McLean, Ithaca, NY, United States - MB31MN | ecosystem: Environmental > Terrestrial > Soil > Wetlands > Peat | place: USA: New York...
CGATGCTACCCGCGATGCCGATGCCGCCGCCTTTGCCGCCCTCATGCGCCACATCAAGGAGGTGGACGGCGTCGAGCACACCGTGCTCATGATGCAGGTTGAGAATGAAGTCGGCGTCCTGCGCGACTCCCGCGATCGCTCGCCCGCCGCTAACCGCGCCTTTGCCGGCCCTGTCCCTGCCGAGCTGATGCGCTACCTTGAAGCCCATAAGGACACCCTTGTCCCCGAGTTCCGCGAAGTCTGGGCCGCCAACGGCTATAAGAAATCCGGCACTTGGGAAGAAGTCTTCGGCCCCGGCAAACCCGCAAGCCTCGAAATGCCCATCCAAACCACCAGTTCGTATCTGGGTTTGATGGAGCATGAGGGCGACTGGCTCAAGCTCACCTGGCCTTCGGACGAGATCTTCATGGCCTGGAATTATTCCCGATTCCTTCAGAAGGTCGTCCAGGCCGGCAAGGCAGCCTATAACATCCCCATGTATGTGAACACCTGGCTGCAGTCGCGCGATGAAGCCTGGCCAGGGAGTTACCCCAGCGGCGGCCCTCTGCCCGAGGTGCACGATATCTGGCGGGCCGGCGCGCCGGACATGGATATCCTTGCGCCCGATATTCATATCGAGTATTTCGACGATGTATGTGCGCGCTATTCCCGCAACGGCAACCCCCTCTTCATTCCCGAAACCAGCACCAATCCCGCAAATGCCATAATGGCGGTGGGTAAGTACAACACCATCGGCTTCTCCCCCTTCGGCGTGGACAGTGTTCGGCCGGTCACCTCGGACCTAGCCGCCACTTACAGCATGCTTGACCAGTTATCGCCCATGATTCTCGCCCACCAGGGTCTCGACGCCATCACCGCCGTGCGCCTGAACAAAGGCGATGCACCCAAACAGGTCAAGCTGGGTAACTACACGCTCACGTTGACTTATACAGGCCGCCATGCGTTTCTTCCTCCGCAAATCAAGGGAGGAGTGGAGCTTTCTCCGCGATTCGTTGACCCGGAAGCCGCTGCTGCAAAGCCGCTCGAAGCCGCCGCCATTCTCATCTCCACCGGCCCAGACGAGTATTACTTCGCCGGTGGCGGCATGAGAGTCGATTTCACCCCCAACACCCCTGGCCCGCAGAATGTCGGCCTCGGCGACGTCCAGGAAGGCAAGTTTGTCGAAGGCAGGTTTGTTGTCACCCGTCAGATCGCCGGCGACGACGACGCCCAGGGCGAAATCCTCACACTGCGTCCCAACACTATCCTGCGCGTCACCCTCTACCGCTTCCCATAATGCAATGCCGGCGGTCAACTCGCGATTGACCGCTGTCATCCAGGCAAAGGAGCTTCGGACCCATGCGACCGCTGAAACTTATCGCCATTCCGATCACTGTGTTCTTGGCCTGCGCAGCTTCGCAGGCGCAGCCGGAGAAGCCCGTGCAGCCCTACCCGGTACTGCTCACCGAGCGGGTCGGCACGGCCCCTCCGCCGGCGCAGATCTTCAAGGTCTTCCAGTTTCCCGCCGACAAAATTCCCCGCATCGACGGCGACGACAGCGATTGGGCCATCGTCCCCGATAGCTATTCGATCGGTCTGGATCAGATGCACGACGACGAGCATAAACACGACAAGCCCGATCCCAAAGACCTCGATGTCCATGTCAAGGTGGGATGGGTAAAGGGCTTGAACCGGCTCTATTTCTTGTATGAGGCCTATGACAACTACTGGGACTTTGCCGACCCCGGCCTGCATAACGATACCTTCGAAATCGTCGTCGATGGAGACCGCTCCGGCGGGCCGCTGATTCCTCAGTTCCGCAACAATGCCGACCAGGATACCTGGGACGCACACTTTTCCATGCATGGCGTACAGGCCCAGAACTACCACATCATGACCCCTTACGAGGGCAAGGACTGGGCGCTGGCCTGGGGTTGCCAGCCGTGGATCAAGGAACTGCCCTGGGCCAACCATGCCCAGAAATACAGCTTCAAGCATGGCGAAAGCGGCAAGTATGTTCTTGAGTTCTACATCACGCCATTCGACTACGCCGGCTGCGAGGGGCCGCGGCGCGCCGTCGAGTCCGAGCTCTACGAGAACAAGATCATCGGCCTCTCCTGGGCGGTCATCGACTACGACGGCAGCAAGCAGAACAACGGCTTCTGGAACCTCAGCCCCGAACACACCATGTACGGCAACGCGACCCTGCTGCGGGAGTTCCGCTTGATGCCACTGGAGCCGGAGTTTCAGAAAGCGATTGAGGCCAAATGGAGCTTCAAGGTATTGGATATGAATCGCCGGCTCGTCGCGTTTGAGGATGAGTCGGCGGGCACGGTGACAAGCTGGCGATGGGACTTTGGGGACGGGACCCGTTCCACCGAGCAGCATCCGATTCACCCGTATGCCAAGGCCGGGCAATATGTGGTGGTGCTGTATGTCGAGGGCCCCGCGGGTAAGTCGCGCTTGTCCAAGATCTGGGACGTGACCGTGCGTTGAGTCTGGAACAGATCTGGAACAAAGGTCTAGATCGGCGCAACCTCGAGAGTCCCGCAAATTCCCTCAAGGCTGCTTGCCGATTCCGTCCGGCCCGCCCACCCTTGGCGGCCCTGGGGGCACGGGCTTCGCACCCCCCGTGCCCACCCCGATCGCCCGTAGCGGCATTGCCATCGCCCCCGGCGTCTGGTGCATGGTCACAATAATCGCCTCCGCCGCCTTCTTCCCCGCGCATTGGTACGAGTGCGGCGTCGAGGCGTCGAAGTACACCGCGTCACCCTGCTCCAGCGTGCACTCTTGATCCCCATGGCGAATCCCCAACTCCCCCGCCAGCACATACAGAAACTCGAATCCCGGATGCATGTGCGCCTTCGCTTCCATCTCCTTCGAGGGTGGCAGGAACTCCGCGAAGTACGGGTCCATGTGCCGGTCGGGAACCATGTACCCCAGGCTCTCAAACATGTAAGTCGGCACGTCCACCCCCGTCTGCGGCAGCCGCACCCGCTCCTTCCGCCGGTGGATCCGGAACAGCGCCTGCGGTTCCGTCTCAAAGAAATACGACAAATCTTTCGAGAACACCATCGCGATCCGCGCCAGATTCCTCAGCGTCGGGACCACCCTCCCCGTCTCCAGTTGCGACAAAAAACTCGCCGAAAGCCCGGTATGGTTCCCCAGCTCCACCAGCCCCATCGACTTCTTCAGCCGCAGCCGTTTGATCCGCTCCCCAATCCGCTTCTCAGCGATAAACCGCTCCGCCGTCTCCGGGTCCACCTGGGTCTTCTGCGTCTCTTCGCTTTTCACTACTACCGCCAGCTCGCCCATCGCCGCCCTCCAACCCGTCTATCCATAAGATGCCCTTAAACCAATTCTTTGTCCAGGTCAAAAATAATTCACGCCCCACTAAACCAATCTCGCCCAATCGTCACCATCGTATTCACCAGCGCGCAAATCTTATCCACCTTATCGATACGCCCCGTCCATCGCCCCCTGGCCCCGACCTCGCGTTATCCTGTTAAGTCCGGCCACCCGGCCCCAAGGATGCCTGGGTGCCCATCTTCTGCGCGCTGTTTGCGGAAAGGATGGGAGACCATGCCGCTCAGAGAGCCCAAAGCCCATGCCCCAAGACCCAACCGCCCCCGCCTCCGCCCTCACGCCAGAACCAAACTCCAGTGCCGCGCCACCGGCGTCCACCGCACCGCAGGCACCCCCACCCTCCGCCCTCCCACTAGCAACAGATTCCAGTGGCGCGCAAGCGCCGTCCGCCCCACCGCAGGTGGTGGCAACCATCGCCACCCTCGCCCGCCACGAAGGCCAATCCGTCACCCTCCGCGGCTGGCTCTACAACCTGCGCGAAAGCGGCAAGCTTCTTTTCCCCATCTTTCGCGACGGCACGGGCTCCATCCAGGGTGTTGCCCACGTTAAGAGCGTCCCCCCCGCCGTCTTCGAAGCCCTCAAAGGCCTCACCCAGGAGTCCTCCGTCGTCGTCACCGGCCGCGTCCGCGCCGACAAACGAGCCCCCGGAGGCTTCGAGCTCGACGTTGAAGACCTCCAGATCGTCCAGCGCGTCCCCGAATCCGACCCCTACCCCATCACCCTCAAGGAGCACGGCATCGACTTCCTCATGGAGCACCGCCATCTCTGGGTCCGCTCCCCGCGCCAGTCCGCCATCCTCCGCATCCGGGCCGAAATCATGCGCGCCGCCGCCGAGTACTTCGATACCAACGGCTTCATCCGCACCGACCCGCCCATCCTCACCCCGGCGGCCTGCGAGGGCACCTCCACCCTCTTCCCCGTCGACTACTTCGGCGACCCCGCCTACCTCACCCAGTCCGGCCAGCTCTACATCGAGGCAACGGCACTGGCGCTAGGAAAGGTCTACAGCTTCGGCCCCACCTTCCGCGCCGAAAAATCCAAAACCCGCCGTCACCTCACCGAGTTCTGGATGATCGAGCCCGAAGTCGCCTTCATGGACCTCGACGGCCTCCTCGAGCTCGCCGAGAACTTCCTCTCCCACATCGTCCAATCCGTCCTCAAGAACCGCGCGCCGGAACTCGCAGTCATCGGCCGCGACCGGGCAATACTCGGAGTCATCGCCCCGCCCTTCCCACGCCTCCGCTACGACCAAGCCGCCGACATGCTCAACCAGGCCCACAAGGACGGCCACCTGGAAGCGACTTTCACCTATGGCAACGACTTCGGCTCCCCAGACGAGACCTGGCTCAGCAGCCAATACGACCGTCCCGTCATGGTCCACCGCTACCCGGCCAACGTCAAAGCCTTCTACATGGAGCCCGACCCTCTCGACGCCCGGTACGCCCTCTGCGTCGACGTCCTGGCGCCGGAAGGCTACGGCGAAATCATCGGAGGCTCGCAGCGCGTCTCCAGCTTCGAGCTGCTGAACGCCCGCATCGACCACCACCAACTCCCCAAGGAAGCCTTCCAGTGGTATCTCGACCTGCGCCGCTACGGCAGCGTCCCGCATAGCGGCTTCGGCATGGGCATCGAAAGGGCGGTCGCCTGGATCTGCGGCTTGGACCACGTCCGCGAAACCATCCCCTTCGCCCGCACCCTCCACCGCATCTACCCGTAGGAGCTTTGGCTTTGAAAGGGCTCGGTCCTGACCGCGCCGCAAGGCGGCAGCGAAGGGTACGGGCTTCAGCCCGTACATAAAACCATCCACCAGCTTTTTGGAAATCGACCAGCGTGGCGAAGCCGCAATGTGGCATTAGTTGAATATGTGCTCATCGACTTTGCGATCAAGCTCCTCCCGTTTTTCTCCGGCAGGATGCATCTGCGCAAATAGTCATTAGCAAACAGATTGGAGATTCACCACAGAAGCTTTGCAAGCTAATTCAAATCCATGGAAGTCAACGTCCATCCCGCTAAGGTCAACGTCTCGCGCCTCATCGTCCGCGCCGTGACCGGCTGACCTCCGACCTCCGACCCCTGTGCCGAATCTTCCTCCCCTCGCAGGCATCCAACAAGCGCGCCCGATTCTTCCCGATCTTCCTTGAAGGAGCCCTCGTCCATGCCCCTATGCGCCCATGAAGTCAATAAATTAAAGCAAGCCCCGCCGGTCGAGGGGGTCTTGCTCGTCGTCCTGTGCCGCTGGAGTCCGCGCTCCTTTCCCGACTGCGGGGTGAGCAAGGCCCAGGACACCCAGGTCACCAAGTCGGTGAATTCCCTCCTGGACGCCCGCGTCGTCGATGCCATCCTCCAATCCCGTTTCCGCCCAGCCACCCTCGACAACCAGCCCATCCCGATCTCGATGAGCCTCACCGTAGGCGTCCAGCACTAAACCCAGCCGTAACACCGGAGCGGTAGGCCGGGGTTCGGACCCCGGCTTCAACCCATGAACAATGAAACCCAGGAATCTTTCCGGTCCCTGCCCGGAAAGATGGCTCACCTATTCCCCAACCGCTAAAACGGATACTTCTCGAACTGCACGCAAAGCCGCGCCACCATCCGGCTGAGCCCCACTGAGTCCGCGGGCGTAAGCCGCGCCAGCCGGCGCAGAATCGCCAGTTGCGTCCGCAACAGATCTCCGTCCGCCGAGGCCGCCAGCACCCGCCGCGCCGCCTGTTCGGCCAAGCCCATCGCTTCCTCCGCCAGCAGCCCCGTCATCGCCGCCGCAACCTCAGCCGCGCCCCCTGATCCCCGATCTACCAGCTTGCGCGCTCTGAGCAAACCCGACTCCAACGCATAGACCTGCATGAGGATATCGGCCAGATCCGCCATCACCTCCTGCTGCTCCTGCAACGCCGTCGTGAACCGCTGGCTGGCCACCCCGGCGGCGAACAGGCCGATCTTCTTGACCGCCGCCAGGACCTCCGCCTCCCGCGCCAGAGTCGCGCCCGCGTCCGCTCCAGAATCCACGCTGCGCGGCGCCGTCAACTCGTCCATCACCTTCTTGATCGCCCCCAGCAGCGGGAACTCCCCGGCCATGGCCCGCTTCATCAGGCGCCCGGTGATGATCAACCGGTTGATTTCGTTGGTTCCCTCGAAGATCCGGTTAATCCGCGCATCCCGGTAGGTCCGCTCCGCCGAGTAATCTTCAACAAAGCCATACCCGCCCATCGTGGCCACCTGCTCGTCGGCCACCAGGCTCAGCATCTCCGACCCGTAAACCTTCAGAATCGAGCACTCTACGGCATACTCCTCGATCCGCCGCTGAATGGCGCGAGGTGAATGCGCCATCTCCTCGCCAAGTTGCGCCAGCCCCGCGTCGATCATCCCCGCCGTCCGGTAGGCCATGGTTTCGGCTGCATAGAGCTGTGTGGCCGAGGCCGAAATCTTCCGTTGGATCAGTCCGAATTCGGCGATCGGCTTGCCGAAGGCCACCCGCTCCTTGGCATAGCGAATCATCTGCCTCAGCGCGTGCCGGGCCCCGCCAATGCACGCCACGCCCAGCTTGAACCTGCCTACATTCAGCACGTTGAAGGCGATGTGGTGACCCTTCCCCACCTCGCCCAGCAGGTTCCCCACGGGAATCCGGCAGTCCTGAAGCACCAGCGGACAGGTGGACGAGCCGCGAATCCCCATCTTGTGCTCTTCGGCGCCCACCGTCAGTCCCGGCGTGTCGCGTTCCACCAGGAATGCCGAGAACTTCTCTCCCCCGGTTACCGGATCCAGTATTTTGGCAAAGACCGTGTACAGGCTGGCGATGCCGCAGTTGGTGAGCCACATCTTCTCGCCGTGGAGTATGTACTGGCTACCGTCCTCCGAGAGCGTAGCCCGAGCGCGGATATTCATCGCATCCGACCCCGAAGTGGCCTCCGAAAGCCCATAAGCCCCGATCCACTCCGCTGACGCCAGCTTCGGCAGGTAGCGCCTCTTCTGCTCTTCCGTCCCATACCAGACCAGCGGCAGCGTAGCGATGCCAACGTGCGATCCGAACCCTGTCGAGAAGCTGGCCAGCACCGATAAATGGTCTGTAATCAGCGTCGAGGAGACCTTGTCCATCCCCATCCCGCCGTATTCCGCGGGAACATCGACGGCCGTCAGCCCCAGTTCGCCGGCCTTGCGCATCAACGCCGCCAGAACCCCCGGCTCCTTGGCCTCAATGGCGGCCGCCGCGGGCAGAATCTCTTTCCGCGCAAACTCCGCCGCCATGGCTGCAATCTGCCTCTGCTCCTCGTTCAGGTCTTCGGGGGTAAACACTTCGCCGGGAGTACGGTCCTCAAGTAGAAAACTGCCGCCCGCCGCGGCAACGATGTGAGAAACGGTAGAAGTGGACATAAAAGAGCAAGCCTCCATCGGCACTGCTCACCTTACGCCAGAGCGTCCGGCCGCGGCAAGGGCAAGCAGGCTATCCTGCCAAGTCATGTCTGGTCAGGTCAAGGCGACCATGCAGCCCGTGAGCCGTCCGCGCGGATCGCAGAATTTCTGCGATTCTGAAGTTCGGAGAGCCAGGAATGCAGACGATCGTCATGGGCAAACGCGGCACAGTGGTTATCCCCGCCAAAATGCGCAAGCGCTATCGGCTCGACGAGGGCAGCGCTCTGCTTCTTGAAGAACGCAAAGAGGGCATTCTGATGCGGCCCGCCATCACGGCTCCCATGGACCTCGATATCTACACCCCCGAGCGGCTGGCCGCGTTCTTCCTGAACAATGTCACGGATAGGGAAGGCTACCCGGTGGCCCGCAAAGACGTGGAGCAGATGGGCACTGACCCGGATTCAATCGACCATATCCGCTGGCCAGACTGACCCGCTCCGGCGCAGTCTCTCCTGCCCCATCGCGTACAATTGCCCGTATCCCGGCCGTGGAGGCTTGCCCTGTTGGCCCCGCTTTTGACCAGCCTGAAGTCCGTCGCCAGCCTGCTCTCAACTGAGCTTGGCGGGCTGCAGACGCGGCTGGCCGCCCATCTGGCCCTCGGGCCCCAGAACGGACTGCGCCATTACCTGAGAGCCATGCAGTCTACCGACGAAACCTTCAAGCATCTCTATCACTGGAACCCCTTCGACGCCGCCTTTCTTTTCCCTTACTTCGCCGTCATGATCGTTCTAGCCGTCTACGGCCTCCACCGCTACACCCTTGTCTACCTCTACTTCAAGTACAAAAAGAACGACAAACCGGACCCGCCCCGCCACTTCGCCGAACTCCCCAACGTCACCATTCAGTTACCTATCTTCAACGAGCAATTCGTCATCGACCGCCTGATCGAAGCGATCTGCGCCATGGAGTACCGCCGCGACAAGCTCGAGATTCAGGTGCTGGACGACTCGACCGACGAGACCCAAGCAGTGGCTGCCGGGATTGTGGAACGCTACGCGGCATTGGGGCATCCCATCGTCTACATTCACCGCACCAATCGCCATGGCTACAAGGCCGGGGCGCTGGATGCGGGCTTGAAGGTGGCCAAGGGCGAGTTTGTGGCCATCTTCGACGCCGATTTTGTGCCCCCGCCGGACTGGCTGACGAAGGTGATCCACCACTTTGCCGAGCCGGAGATCGGCATGGTGCAGACCCGCTGGACCCACCTCAATCGGGACTACAGTACCTTGACCCAGATTGAGGCGATCCTGTTGGACGGCCACTTTGTGATCGAGCATGGCGCCCGCTCCCGTTCCGGCGATTTCTTCAACTTCAACGGCACCGCCGGCATGTGGCGGATCAAGGCCATTGCCGACGGCGGCGGCTGGCAGCACGACACCCTCACGGAGGACACCGACCTGAGTTATCGCGCGCAGATGGCCGGCTGGAAGTTCAAGTATCTGCCTCACGTCGAGTGCCCCTCCGAACTGCCCATCGAGATGACCGCATTCAAGACGCAGCAGGCGCGCTGGGCCAAAGGGCTCATCCAGACCAGCATAAAGGTGTTGCCGAAAATCTGGCGCTCCGGCGTGCCGCGCCGCATCAAGATCGAGGCCGTCTACCACCTCACGGCCAACCTCAGCTACCCGCTGATGATCGTCATGTCCGCGCTGCTGCTGCCGGCCATGATCGTACGCTTTTACCAAGGCTGGTTCCAGATGCTGCTGATCGACTTTCCGTTGTTCACGGCCTCCTCGTTCTCGATCGCGGTGTTTTACCTGGTGAGCGAGCGCGAACTCTACCCCAGGACTTGGATGAAGACCTTTGTCTATCTGCCTTTTCTCATGGCCCTGGGCATCGGCCTCACGGTCACCAATACAAAGGCGGTGATGGAGGCTCTGTTCGGCTACAAGACTGCCTTCGTGCGCACGCCCAAGTATCGCGTGGCCAAGAAGGGAGAGAAATCCCAGGCCGCCAAATACCGCAAGCGCCTGGTCCTTGCGCCCTGGATCGAGCTGCTCATCGGCTGTTATTTCCTGCTGTCGATCGTCTACACCTTCTCCAACCACAACTACTTCACGGCTCCCTTCCTGATCCTGTTCGTGATTGGCTACTGGTACACCGGCCTGATGAGCCTGCTGCAAGGCCGCTTCGAGCGCTGGCGCACCGGCGGCACCGTGAGCAACGACGAATCCAGCCCCAAGCCGTTCCCGGTGGGGGTGTGAGGCAAGGCAGTGGAAAAGCCCATTCAGGAGCCAAAGGTCCGATGGGACCCTCACAAGGCAAGGACGAATCTTCGCAAACACAAGATTTCGTTTGAGGAAGCCGCCACGGTTTTTGATGACCCGCTTTCTGTGACAAAGCCGGACCCGGACCACTCTGCCGCGGAGAACAGGTTCCTCACTCTTGGGCTATCATTCAGACATCGGCTCGTTCTCGTAGCCCATACCGACGACCCGGACGAGATACGCATGATCTGCGCGAGGTTGCCCACGCGGAGCGAACAATATGCCTACGAAGACGAGTGAATCCACAAAGTTCAAGGATACCATGCGCCCTGAGTACGACATGAGCGGCGGCGTCCGAGGGAAGTATGCCAGCCGTTTCAAGGGCGACGTGGTAATGGTGCCCATTGCTCCCGATGTCGCCGCTGCCTTCCCGGACGCGGACTCGGTGAACGAGGCCTTACGCGTGCTGCTCAAAGCGGCAAAGAGAGTAGCTTCTGCAGCCTGAAGGACGCTGCTTTCACGAGGTGCACGTTGCAAGATAGTTTGAACAGCTTTTTGACCACTCCTTACGGATTCGCGATCTTTTTTGTAGCCCTGTGGTGCGTCATCTCCTACATCATCAGCCTCACCGGCGATTGGTTCGCTCTCTCCAGGCGCTTCACCAGGCAATCTGAACCTTATGGCGAAACCAGGAGCGCGGGCCCATTTTTCTATGGCGTTTACACGCGCTTCTGGACCCACTACGGCAGCGTGATTCGCATGATCGCGGCGGAGGATGCCCTGTATCTCTCGGTACTCATCCTGTTCCGCGTGGGCCATCCTCCGCTCTCAATTCCGTGGAAAGAGATTCAAATCTCCCGGACTCGGTGGTTTTTCCGGCGCTACGTGGTTCTCACGCTCGGCCAACAGGAACAGATCCCCTTCCGCATCTCGGAGCGCATGGCGCGGAAGCTGGGAATCCTTGGACGGATTCCTGGATCCAGCGATCCGCCTCCTGAGCCGAACTTCGATAAGCTGAACGAACGCTTTTCCGCCCCTGGGGAGAAGAGACCGGGCTAAACTATTCAAGAGGCAACCATGCTAACCGCCGACAAAGTTCGCGCCGCACTCGAAGAACTTGCCCCGACCCAGGAGAAAGTCGATCTGGCCGTGAAGACGGCTGTCGAGATCGCGCAGCCTTCCCGCGTCATCCTCTTCGGCTCCTGGCCGCGCGGGGAGGCCAAGTGGGACAGCGATCTGGACCTGGCGGTGCTGATGCCCGACGCATTTCTCGACCGGCTTGGGGAAATTCATCGATGCACCCGGACGAAGCTTCATGAGATTCCGATGACGATCGATCTTGTCGTCACGACAGAGGGTACAGCCAGTCAGTTCCTCGGATCCGTCAACTCCATCTACCACCGCATCCTGACACAAGGCCGGGTTGTCTATGAGCACGACAAAGCCTACCCAGGCGCAGATTCTTCTCGTTAAGGCCGCCGAGGACGAGAGGGCTCTCGGCGCGCCCAATCTCTCCGATTCGATTCTTGGCTTCCATGCGCAACAGGCGGTCGAGAAGCTGATCAAGGCGCTGCTTGCGCAACTCAATGTGGACTTCGAGATGACGCACGATCTGGAATGTCTACAGACCGCGCTGGCCGCTTTGGGTAAATCGCTGCCTCCGACGCCTATTCCGCTCGATCAATTAAGCGACTTTGCTGTCGTCTATCGCTACGATCTCCTTTTCCAGCTCGATTCGACGGACGTTACCGAGATGATTGAATCCGTGCGCCTGATCCGCGAGCACGTTATGGCCCGCATCGCCGCGCTCGCGGCGACCCCCTAGCCCCCTCCGCTACAATAGTCTTCAAGCGCCTGCCGTGCAAGGGACTCGAATTCCCGGCCCGCCAGGCGCATCCGAACATGATGCTAGCCCAATCCCTCCCCGAAGCCCTCACCTTCGACGATGTGCTCCTGGTGCCTGCCTACAGCGATGTGGTGCCGATCCAGGTGAGCACGCAAACCTGGTTGACCCGCGAAATCACGCTCAACACTCCGCTTCTTTCGTCGGCCATGGACACGGTCACCGAGTCGCGCATGGCTATTGCCATGGCCCAGCAGGGCGGCATCGGCATTGTGCACCGCAATCTCTCCATTGCCGACCAAGCCGGCGAGATCGACAAGGTGAAGCGCTCGGAGAGCGGCATGATCGTGGACCCGGTGACCATCGGCCCGGACCAGATGATCGGCGACGCCCTCGATGTCATGGCCCGTTACAAGATCTCCGGGGTGCCGGTGACGCAGGGCAAGCGGCTGGTGGGAATCCTCACCAATCGCGACCTGCGCTTTGAAACCCGCACCGACATTCCCGTCGGCGACGTGATGACCAAGGAGAACCTGATCACCGTCCCGGTAGGCACCACGCTGGAAGAAGCCGAAGTGATCCTGCACAAGCACCGCGTGGAAAAGCTGCTGGTGGTCGACGATCAATACAATCTCAAGGGCCTGATCACGGTCAAGGACATCCAGAAGAAGCTCAAATACCCCATGGCCAGCAAGGACGATCAGGGCCGTCTGCGAGTGGGCGGAGCCATCGGGGCGACGGGCGACTACCTGGAGCGGGCCGCTGAACTGGTTCGGGCGCGTGTGGATGTGCTGGCCATCGATTCGGCGCACGGCCACTCCTCGCGGGTGCTGGAGGCAGTGCGAGAGGTGAAGAAATGCTTCCCCCTGATTGGCGTGCTGGCCGGCAATGTGGCCACGTATGCGGGCACGCTGGCCTTGATCGATGCCGGCGCTGATGCCATTAAGGTGGGCATCGGGCCGGGCTCCATCTGCACCACGCGCATGGTCACCGGCGCGGGCATGCCGCAGATCACGGCCATCGCCGAGGCGGCGCGCGCTGCCCGCGAACACCGGATTCCGGTGATCGCCGACGGAGGCATCAAGTATTCCGGGGAGATCACCAAGGCCATCGCCGCCGGAGCCAGCTCGGTGATGATCGGGTCGCTTTTTGCCGGCGTGGACGAGAGCCCCGGCGAGACCATTCTCTATCAGGGCCGGAGCTTCAAGAGCTACCGCGGCATGGGCTCATTGACGGCCATGAGCCAGGGTTCCGGCGAGCGATACTTCCAAAGCACCTCCGACCTGGCCAGCGCGGAGTTGGGGACCGAGGGCGTGGTGCAGCGCGAGCGCGCCAGCCAGAACCGCCTGGCGAAGTTCGTACCCGAGGGCATCGAGGGGCGCGTGCCCTACCGCGGTCCGCTGGAGTCGATGATCTTCCAGCTTGTCGGCGGCCTGCGCTCCGGCATGGGGTATGTAGGTTGCGGGTCGATTCAAGAATTGCAGGAGAAGGCGGTATTTGTGCGCATCTCCGGCGCCGGTCTCCGCGAAAGTCACGTACACGACGTGATCATCACCCGGGAGGCGCCCAACTATCGTGTCGAATAGCAAGCGTGGCCTCCGATACTGGTTCAGCGCCTGGACTCCGGTTGCTCTTGGGATGGTTGTCATCGCGCTTGAATCCACGGAGTTGATGGGTGCCGACCACACCAGCCACCCGCTGCGATGGCTTTACGAGTTCATCTTCGGTCACGTAGCCGACGCCCGCTGGGAGGTTCTGCATCACTTCATCCGCAAAAGCGGCCATTTTCTCGGCTACGGGGCAATCGGCCTGGCTTGGCTGCGCGCCTGGTGGATGACTCTGCCCCACTCCCGCTTCCTCCCGGACGCTGTCCTCGCGCTCCTGGGAACCGCGCTGGTAGCCAGCGCCGATGAGTACCACCAGACTTTCCTGCCCAACCGGACGGGCTCTGCATGGGACGTTCTGTTGGACTGCTCCGGAGCCATCACACTGCAACTGCTGGTCTACGTCTTCATGCGCATCTTCCGGCCCAAGCGGCTGGCGCGAGCTGCGTGACGGCAGGCAATTGGAAATACCGATCACATTGCTTTTTTAGGACGGTTTATTCGCATTTGCGGGGGAAAACTGACGGCCGGTCTAACCACTGGCCCTGATCGCCGATCATAGTTGTCCCATAGCAGGCTGACACGCGGTACACTCCATGCCGGTATTGATACACATCCAATGCGCGCTCATCCGCGGAAACGTGCGCCCCGAGAACAATGTCTCTATATCCGTTCGTAGACCAGGGACGCACGATCACTTTTTCGTAGCCATTCCCAAACTTCCCATCATCAAGGATCACCCTCATCCGGCCTCCAGCGAATTCGAACACCCAAAAGGAACAGTTCCCGGTGGCACTGCAAAGCGGAATCTCCGGTGCCTGGGCCAATACCGCGCGCGTGCCATCTCCTTTCAGATCAACAAGCTCTACTCGCACGCTTTCCGCATACACGCGGATCTGCCTTTCCGTCATATCGCCTGATAGTCCCTCGGTATCTCCATCGGGGACCATTTGATGAGAGATGAACTCAATGATTGCATCCTTCTCAGGGAGTGTGAGGTCTCTTGCATTTCGGACCGTATGTTTGTAGGAAAGTTCGTGTGCAAGCTGCTCGCTCCAACGGAAATGCTCAGGAGTGGCAGTAAGACGCCGCGCACGAGACGCCGTTTGGGCGAGCGTGGCAACGCAGGCCACTAACAGAATTGACAGGAGGAACTTCATCGGGTGGATTTTAGACCCAAAAAAGACGGACGGGCGCATCTAGGTTTGGAAACGCGCCCGAGTGGCTTGCTGAATTCCCTCAAAGAGGACCGGGTCAGGCGGCCTCTTCCTTGGCTTCTTCCTTCTTCGACTCTTCCAACTGCTTTTCCAGCTCGGCCCGCTTCTTGGCCTTCACTGCGTCGCGCTTCTGGCGCTTGGCATCGAGCTGCTTCTCGGCGCCCAGCAGTTCGATGAAGGCTTTTTCGGCTCCGTCGCCTTTCCGGAATCCAGTCCGGACGATGCGGAGGTAGCCGCCAGCGCGGTCGCCGTAGCGCGGCGCCACGGTCTCAAAGAGGCGGTCGACCGACCGATCGGTCATGAGATAGCTGAGGGCCTGGCGGCGCGAGTGCAAATCGCCCTTCTTGCCCAGCGTGATCATCTTTTCTACCAGCGGGCGGACAGCCTTGGCCTTGGCCACGGTGGTCTCTACACGGTCTTCTACGAGCACGGAGGTGACCAGGTTGCGCAACAGGGCGCGGCGGTGGCTGGTATTGCGTCCGAGCTTGAATCCTGCATTGCGATGGCGCATGGTGAAACTCTCTTTCAGTGAACAGTGGTCAGTTGTCAGTAGTCAGTGAACAGTGGTCAGTAATCGGAGATCCTGGATCGGTGTTTTGGGCCTGCAAAAAGTTCACTTACCCGATTCGCTGAAAACCGATCACTGACAACTGTCTCTAAAAGTTCTCTGTTTCCGTGGGCAACTGGAGGTCCACCGAGTCCAGGGGCTCGTCCTCGTCGTCGTAGTGGCTGTAACTTGCGGCCAGCGCGGCGGCGGGCGGAATGCTGGTGGGTCCGGGAACCGCGTTGCCTTGTTCGTCGATCTTCATGCCTAGAGAGAGCCCCATCTGCGCGAGGATTTCTTTGATCTCGTTCAAACTCTTGCGGCCGAAGTTCTTGGTCTTCAGCATCTCGGCTTCGGTCTTCTGCACCAGCTCGCCGATCGACTGGATGTTAGCGTTCTTCAAGCAGTTGTAGCTGCGGACCGATAACTCCAGCTCTTCCACCGAGCGGTTGAGGTGATCGTTGCGCAGCAGAATGCGGCCTTCCTCGCCGCGGGCCTCGGCCTCGATTTCCTCCTCGAAGTTGATGAAGATGTTCATGTGGTCCTTCAGCAGCTTGGCTGCCAGGCCGACCGCGTCGGCGGGCAGCACGGCCCCGTTGGTCCACACTTCGAGGGTGAGCTTGTCGTAGTCCGTAATCTGGCCCAGGCGGGCGGCCTCGACAACATAGTTGACGCGGCGCACCGGCGAGTGGACCGAGTCCACGGGAATAAAGCCCAGACCCAGGTCGGCGTCGAAGTTCTTGTCGGCGGAGATATAGCCGCGCCCGCGCTTGAGGCGCATCTCCATGTCCAGCTTGCCCCCCTCGGAGACCGTGGCGATGTAGACATTTCTGTCCAGAATCTCCACGTCGCCGTCGGCTTCGATCATTCCTGAGGTAACCACGCCGGGTTGGTCGGCTCGCAGATACAATGCCTTGGGGCCCTCGCCCGCAAGCTTGAAGGGAACCTGCTTCAGGTTCAGGATAATGTCGGTGGCGTCCTCGACCACCCCGGTGATGGACTGGAACTCGTGCAGCACGCCCTCGATGCGGATCGCGGTAACCGCGGCGCCCTCGATCGAACTGAGCAAGGTGCGGCGCAGGGCGTTGCCAATAGTTGTGCCAAAGCCGCGCTCAAAGGGCTGGGCGCTGAACTTGCCAAATGTGTCGCTGAGCGTCTCGGCATCCACTGCCAGCCGCTTCGGCTTCTGAAATCCTCTCCAAAGCATATCGTTATCTCGTTTCCCGCACGGCATGTTCGTCGCGATGCATTTTGCGGCGGCCGCGCAAGTTCTCCTTCGGTTGGAATGAGGGACTAGGGACTAAGGGACTAGGGACTAGGTCACGATGTTGGTGCAAGCGTGTTGTCTATTCCCTATTCCTTTCTCTCTTTTCCCTTTACTACTTCACTTACTTCTCAATCTCTCGTTTGAAAATCCAATGCAAGCCAGTTCTATCCTGGACAGGACAAACCAACTCCCAACCATGCTCACCCGCTATTCGGAGTATCTCACCTTGTCCGTAAGTGCCGTTCTGATCAGTCGATGCAGCTTCAAACACTTCTTCCATTGCTGAAGGCCCGAAATTCTTTAACAGAAAACCAGTTGCAGCATCAATGTGAACATATTCATATTCCCATTTTTTCCGCATCAGAATGCCTCCACGACTACTTGGCAGTTGATGATTAGGGACTAGCTCACGATACTGATGCTGCCGTATTTTCTAGTCCCTTAGTCCCTAGTCCCTTAGTCCCTCTACTTGCTGTACAGTTCGACAATCAACTGCTCGTTGATGGGCAGGTTAATGTCCTTGCGCTTGGGCAGGGTGAGCACCCGGCCGGTGAGGGTGTCGAAGTTCATCTCCAGCCATACGGGCAAGGGGTTGGAGGAAGCGTACTGCGCGGCCTGCTCGACGATGAGCATCTTCTTGGCGCTTTCGCGGATCGCGATCTCGTCGCCCGCATTCACCTGAAAAGAGGGAATGTTGACCTTGCGGCCGTTCACCGTGACATGGCCGTGGCGGACCACCTGCCGGGCCTGACGGCGCGAGATGGCAAAGCCCAGCCGGAAAGCTACGTTGTCAAGACGCCGCTCCAACTGCTGCAGGAGCAGCTCGCCTGTGACCCCGGTGGCGCGATTGGCCTTCTCATAATACTCGCGGAACTGGCTCTCGAGCGTGAAGTACATGCGCTTGGCCTTCTGCTTTTCGTGCAGTTGCAGGCCGTAGCCCACGATCTTGGCCTTGCGGTCCTTGCCGTGCTGGCCGGGAGGAAAGTTTCGCTTCTCCAACGGGCAGCGGTCGGAGGCGCACTTGGTGCCTTTCAAAAAGAGCTTGGTGCCTTCGCGCCGGCAAAGGCGGCAGACTGCTCCGGTATAACGAGCCATTTCTTCTCCTGACTTCGGATGACGGCCGGTTTACGCGTAATGCAGCTTTCAGCTATTAGCTCTCAGCTTTCAGCTCGTCTTGCGTAAGCGAGCTTTCCTGTCTTGAGCTAGCAGTGAATCACTGCCTGGGATGCTTCGTCCCGGCCCGTGTTTGGCTTCCAGCTTTTAGCTTCTAGCTGTTAGCTCTTTCTTGCCATGATCGAAGCATTCGGCTTCCCAACAGACAAGCTAAGGGCTAAAAGCTAGTAGCTGCTTCTTACACTCTGCGCCGCTTCGGCGGACGGCAGCCGTTGTGCGGCACCGGCGTCACGTCGCGGATAGTGCGTACTTCAATGCCTGCCGCGGCCAGCGCCCGGATAGCCGATTCCCGGCCGGAGCCCGGCCCTGCGACGCGGACGTCCACCGCGCGCAAGCCGTGGTCCCGCGCCATGCTTGCGGCGTTTGAGGCCGCCTGCTGCGCCGCGTAGGGCGTGCCCTTGCGCGAACCGCGAAAGCCCAGCGAACCCGAACTTTTCCAGCTCAGCGTGTTGCCTACCTGGTCGGTGATGGTGACGATGGTGTTGTTGAACGAGGCCTGAATGTGCGCGATGCCGAAGGGCACATTCTTGCGCTCCCGCTTCTTGAACTTCTTGTTCTTGCCGGCCTTGCCGGCTCCAGACTTCCCCGCGCCGGCTTTTTGCTCTGGTTTCGCCATTAGGTCTTACCCGTCGCTTTCTTCTTGCCGGCAATTGTGCCCTTCCGCGGACCCTTGCGGGTGCGGGCGTTGGTGTGGGTGCGCTGGCCGCGAACCGGCAGCGACCGCCGGTGGCGCGTGCCACGATAGCTCTGGATGTCGATGAGGCGCTTGATGTGCATCTGGACGTCCTTGCGCAGGTCGCCCTCGATGTTCCCCTCGTCCTCGATCACCTGACGGATGCGGTTGACCTCGTCCTCGCCCAGGTCCTGGATCTTCTTGAAGGCATCGACGTTCGCCTTCTCCAGAATCTTCAGCGCGCGCGGATTGCCGATCCCGAATATATACGTGAGCGCGATCCGAGCCTGCTTGTTGCGGGGCAGATCGACGCCAGCAATGCGTGCCATTCGATTTCCTTGTACTTCGGTTTTGTGCCTCCGGCCTCAGCCGGTTCGCACGGGTTATGCGGGAGGTCTCCTGGGGTTCATCGCAAGCCTTGACTCCGGCTAACTAGCCCCTGCTCAGGTGACAGTGGACAGATGACAGTTCACTTCCAGCCCTTTTGGCGCCGTTCACCGTCATCTGTAACCTTTCATCTGTAACCTGTCTTGGAGGTTTCCGCCTGTGCCAGCCTCCGTTAGCCCTGGCGCTGCTTGTGCTTTGCGTTCTCGCAGATCACCCTGACCACTCCGTGGCGGTTGATGACCTTGCACTTGACGCAAATCTTCTTTACCGATGCGCGAACCTTCATTGCTGCTGTCCTTCCCGAAAGCTGCTAGCCGTTAGCTTCTAGCTCAATTCTCGCGATTACTTAGTCTTTCGACTGCCTGCGAACAAGCTAGCAGCTAGAAGCTAATGGCTACTTGTAGCGGTAGACGATCCGGCCGCGATTCAGGTCGTAGGGACTCAGTTCCACGGCCACGCGGTCGCCGGGCAGGATGCGAATGAAGTTCTTGCGCATTCGTCCCGAGACATGGGTCAGCACCTCGTGATCGTTCTCGAGCTTGACCTTGAACATGGCATTGGGCAATGTCTCGATGACCACCGCCATTACCTCAATCGCGTCTTCCTTCGACAAACCGCATCCATTTCCGCCGGCTCTCTGGGTCACAACCGGCCTGTTATCCCCAATCCAACTACTCCGTTAACACTCTCGCTCCGGTCGCGGTCACCGCCACCGTGTGCTCAAAATGAGCGCTCATGCTTCCATCCGCGGCCACCGCCGTCCAACCGTCGCCCAAAACCTGCACGTCCGGCTTCCCGGCATTGACCATGGGCTCGATGGCGATCACCATCCCCGCGCGCAACCTCATGCCGCGGCCCGCTTCGCCAAAATTCGGCACCTGCGGCTCCTCGTGCATATGCACGCCGATCCCGTGCCCCACAAAATCCCGCACCACGGAAAACCCCTCGGCCTCGACCAGCCCCTGCACGGCTGCGCCGACATCGCCCAGGGTCGCACCGGGCCGAACGACTTCAATGGCCGCGTGCAACGACGCCTCGGTCACCCGCAGCAGCCGCGCCGTATCCGCGTCGATCTTCTCGCCCACCGGCACGGTGATGGCCGCATCCCCGTAGTAGCCATCCACGATCGCCCCGAAGTCGAGCGAAACGATGTCCCCTTCCTTGAGGACCCGCTTGGGCGACGGTATGCCGTGCACCACCTCGCTATTGACTGAGGCGCACAGCACACAGGGAAACCCGTGATAGCCCTTGAAGGCGGCCTTCCCACCCAACTCGGCAAGCCTCGCCTCCGCGGCCTTTTCCAGATCGAGAGTGGTGGCGCCCGGTTTCACCTTGCTGCGCACCGACTCAAGCACTTCGCGGACCACCCGGCCCGCGCTGCGCATCTTTTCGATCTCCTTGGACGACTTCAGTACAACCGCCACTAACCCAGCTTTCAGCAGTCAGCTTTCAGCAGTCAACAATCAGCGAGTGCCCCAGGCCGGGTAACGGCTGAAAACTGACCATGGAGAACTGACAACCAGCTTCTCACGCAAAACTCCACCCTGCAGCTACGCTACTCGCGCAACCGCTCGACGGCGGCAACAATTCCGGCTGCAATCTCGTCAATCGGCCGGTCTCCATCCACTTCCGCAAAACGTCCCAGCTCCCGATAGTGCTCGACAACCGGCGCGGTCAACCCTGCATAAGCGCGCATGCGCTCCTTGAAGACCCCCTCGGTGTCATCGGCTCGCTGGACCAGCGCTGCACCCTCTACATCGCAGAATCCACTTCGTTTGGGCAGATGCACATAGGCGTTGTAGATGGTCTGGCAGACGGGGCAGTTCCTGCGCCCGGTAATCCGGCGCAGTAATTGATTATAGTCCACTTGAATGCTGACGGCAACCACAGGAAGCGAGCTGGACTCCGCTGCCAGACGCCCGTCCAGCCAGCTAGCCTGCCCCAGCGTGCGCGGAAAGCCATCCAGAATGTAGCCGTTGGCGGTGTCAGGCTCTTTCAGACGGGCCGCAACCATTTCATCGACCAGGGAGTCGGGAACCAGTTCCCCGCGCCCCATGATTTCCTTGGCCACCCGGCCCAGCGAGGTGCCCTGAGCCACATTGGCGCGCAACAGGTCGCCGGTGGATATCTGCGGAATTCCCCAGATTTTCACCAACTCCTTGGCCTGGGTTCCCTTTCCGACGCCCGGCGCGCCCAATAAAAGAATTGGGCCGGGAAGGGTCTGTCGACCCGTTTCCCGGCCTTGTTCGACTGCGGTCATAAATGAGGACATTACCAGGTTTTCCTTCCGCGTATGCGACCGGAGCGCGGGGAAAAGCCGTCATAGTGCCGCATGATCAGCTGCGATTCGATCTGGTTGACCGTATCCATGGCCACACCCACCACGATCAGCAGTGAAGTGCCGCCAAAGTAGAAGTTGACCCCCATACCGTGTGTTGTCCAGGTCGGCAAATTCTCAAAGACCCGGCCGACAAGCCACAAATGGTCCAGCCGTATGCCCGAAATCAGGAAGGTGGGCACCAGCGAGATCAGAATCAGGTATCCTGCGCCCACCAGCGTAATGCGGGTCAGGATATCGTTGATGAAGTCCGAGGTGCGCTTGCCGGGCCGGATCCCGGGAATGAAGGATCCCGACTTGCGGAAGTTATCGGCAATGTCGTCCGGTTTCATCACGATGGAAATATAAAAGTAGGCGAAGAAAACGATCCCCAGCATGTAGAGCAGCTCGTACCAGGGCTCTCCCGGACGCAACGCCTCCATGATGGAGTGGAGCCAGGCGGTGTGCTGGGCAAGTTCGGTCTGGCTCAGCAGCATGGGCGCCGAGAGGATGGAGCTGGCGAAGATGACCGGCATCACGCCGCCGGAGTTCACCTTGAGGGGCAGGTGGCTGGATTGCCCGCCCATCATGCGCCGGCCCACGATGCGTCGTGCGCTCTGGATGGGAATGCGCCGCTCGCTCCGCTCGACAAAGACGATGAAGCCCACCACGGCCACCATCCCCAAAACCAGAAGGATAACCACCAGGACCGTCAGCGAGCCCCAGGCGTTGGTCTGGACTTTTTGATACAATTCGGCCACGCCGCGGGGCAGCCCGGCGACAATTCCAGTGAAGATCAGCAGGCTCATGCCGTTGCCGATGCCGCGGTCGGTAATCTGCTCGCCCAGCCACATGATGAAGGCGGTGCCGGTGGTCAGCGTCAGCACCGTCATCAGGCTGAAGCCGATGCCCGGATTCAGCACCAGGCCCTGGCGGGTGAGAATGGCCGCGATGCCGATCGATTGCAGCGCCGCCAGAATGACCGTCATGTAGCGGGTCCACTGCGTAATCTTCCGCCGGCCCAACTCGCCTTCCTTCTGGATGCGCGCCAGCGGCTCATACACCACCGTGAGAAGCTGAAAGATAATCGAGGCCGTGATGTAGGGCATGATGCCCAGGGCAAACACGGTCATGCGGCGCAGATTGCCGCCGCCGAACAGATCCATCAACCCCAGCGCGGAACCGCTCTGCTGGTTGAACAGCACTTCCAGTTGTGCGCCATTCACGCCGGGCGTGGGAATGTGCGCGCCCAAACGGTAGATGGCCAGAATGCCGAGCGTGAACAGCACCCGCTTGCGCAGATCGGGAATTCGGAAGATATTGAGAAACTTCTCAAGCATGTCTGATTATCCGCTTCAGGGCGTTTGCCGCCGCCCTCGAGTTTTTCGCCTACTCCATCTTAGTGCATTCTCCGATCTCTCATGAGCCTACAGAAACCGGTCAACGCCGACTATGCGTGCGGTCACATCTGTTCAGCCGGCACCAGCCGGGCGCCCGAAAGTCTCGATTTTGGGACCCAGGAAGCCGCCTTCCCCTCAAGCGTTTTCGCGGATCGTGCAAGGCTACGGGCGCCCCACCTGGGCGCCGGGGCGCCGCGTCCTTGCCTTCGCGGCTGGGGTGGGATAGCACGATGCCGTATTGAAGGAACGGTGAAAATGCTCTACGCCGCCGCCGGAGCCGCCGGGCCGCCCAGAATCACGGCCTTGCCTCCTGCCTTTTCGATCTTCTCGACGGCCGATTTGGAAAACTTGTGCGCGTGGATGGTGATGGCCGCGGTCAGCTCGCCTGAGCCGAGAATCTTGATCGGCGCCTTCTTGCTCGAGGCCAAGCCCAGCTTCACGTAGTCGTCCAAGCCAATCTCGGTAACCGCCAGGCCCTCGACATGCTTGGCAATCCGGTCCAGGTTCACCACCGTGTATTCGGTGCGGAAGATGTTGGTAAAACCGCGCTTGGGCAGGCGGCGGTGCAGCGGCATCTGGCCGCCCTCAAAACCGCGCATCAGGCTGAAGCCGGAGCGCGAACCCTGGCCCTTGTGGCCGCGGGTCGAGGTCTTGCCCATGCCGGATCCCATGCCCCGGCCCACGCGCTTGCGCCCGGTGTTGGCCTTCTTGGGCGCGCGCAGATTGGATAGATTCTTTGCCATGATTTCCTCGCTGTAGCGCCGGCGGGGTTGATCCCTGCCGACTCGCGTTGGTGAACCAGTGAACGAGTGAAATAAGAAGCACGAATGCGTCAGGCGGTTTTACTTCACTTCTTCACTTCTTCACTTCTTCATTAGTCTTCCAATATCCTCACCAGGTGCGGAATGGCCTTCACCATCCCGCGTGTGGACTCCGTGTCGACCCGCTCGACGATCTGGTTGAGCCGGGTGAAGCCAAGCCCCTTCACCACCGCCTTGTGCTTGGCGGGCGTGGAGTTCTTCGAGCGGTAGTACTGGATGCGAATGGTTTTGGTCTCCGCCATGGCTTACATCTCCTCCACGGTCTTGCCGCGCATGTTGGCCACTTCTGCCCGGTCGCGCAACTGCACCAGCGCGTCGAACGTGGCCTTGACGACATTGTGCGGGTTGGGGGAGCCCAGGCTCTTGGTCAACACGTTCTGCACCCCAGCCGAGGTCATGACCGCGCGCACCGCGCCGCCGGCAATCACGCCCGTCCCTTCGGGGGCGGGCTTGAGCAGCACCTGGCCCGAGCCGTAACGGCCCAGCACCTGGTGCGGAATCGTGGTGTCGGTCAGGTTGATCCGGAACAGGTTCTTCTTGGCCGACTCGATTCCCTTGCGAATCGCCTGGGGAACCTCCTTGGCCTTGCCCGAACCGTAACCCACCACGCCTGAAGCGGCGTCGCCCACCACCACCAGCGCGGCAAACGACATGTTCTTGCCGCCCTTTACCACCTTGGTCACGCGATTGATGGCCACCACCTGATCCTTCAGGTTGTACTGGTTGGCATCGAGTTTCTTCTTCAAGATCGTCATTGCTCTCTCGTCTCTTCTTGAGCTACCGGCTTTTAGCTCCTAGCCTCTGGCTTTCTTCTTGCTCCAGCCGAGTCTTTCGACTCCGCGCGAACAAGCTAGTAGCTAGAAGCTAAAAGCTAGAAGCTGCCTTTTAGAACTCCAGGCCGGCCTCGCGCGCCGCATCGGCCAGCGCCTTGACGCGCCCGTGATAAAGGTAGCCGCCGCGATCGAAGACCACCTTCTTGATGCCCTTTTCGACAGCCTTCTTTGCCACTGCCTTGCCGATCTCCTTGGCCGCCGCCAGGTTGCCGCCGCTCTTCAACTTCAGGCTCAGCGTCGAGGCCGAAACCAGCGTCTCGCCCCTCTGGTCGTCGATCACCTGCGCATAGATATGGTTCAGCGAGCGGTAAACGTTCAGCCGCGGGCGTTCCCCGGTGCCTGCCAGCTTTTGGCGTATGCGCGCGTGAATGCGCTGGCGGATTGCGTTTCTCTTGGTCTGCGTAATCATGGTCTTTCTCACCTATCGGCGGAGCCGCCCTGCGACACCGTTCGGTTGTAAAGCAGCTCTTAGCTGCTAGCCTTTAGCTTCCAGCTCTTCTTGCTTGAACCCCGCTCTTCAACTTCGCACCAAAAGCTGGAGGCTAGAAGCTAATCGCTGGAAGCTGCCTCATTTCGCTCCCGTCTTGCCGGCCTTTTTCTTCAGCTTCTCGTCCGAGTAGCGCACGCCCTTGTTCTTGTACGGGTCGGGCTTGCGCAGCGAACGCATGTCGGCCGCCACCTGGCCCACCTTCTGCCGGTCGATGCCGGAGATCGTGAGGTGGAGCTGCTTGGGATCGATCGCCACCTCAATGCCCGAGGGCAGCGGAAACTCGATGGGGTGCGAGTAGCCCAGCGTGAACACCACCGTGCCCTTGCCCTTCAGTTCGGCGCGATAGCCGATGCCCACAATGTCCAGTTCGCGCTTCCAGCCCGCGGTCACGCCCTGCACCGCGTTAAAAACCAGCGCCCGGGTCAGCCCGTGCACCGCCGCGTACTTGTCGCTCTCGCGGTTCACGTTTAGAACGCCGTCCTTGCTTTGCAGAGAAATGCCCTCTGCGATCAGCGCCGACATCTTGCCCTTGGGCCCCTCGACCAGAACGGTATTGCCCTCGACCTTGTACTTGACGCCCGCAGGCAGCGGGATCGGCTTCTTTCCTATGCGCGACATCGATTCAATCCTTCTTGCGGCTTGCGAGTCCCGGGAAGCGGTTGTCAGTTGTCGGTATTCAGTCATCGGATAACCGATTCAACGCTTCATCGTTCCACTGCAGCCCTAAAAACAGCTTCCAGCCTTTAGCCTCTAGCTTCTAACTCACGTTGCTTAACCCAAGTCCATCGACTTAGCAGAAACAGCTAAGAGCCAAAAGCTAAGAGCTAATAGCTGTCTCTACCACACTTCGCAGAGCAGTTCCCCGCCCACGCCTTCGCGGCGTGCCTGACGGCCGGTCATCACGCCCTTGGGCGTGGTCAGAATCGAGATGCCCAGCCCGCCCTGCACCCGCTTGATCTCGTCGCGGCCGATGTACACCCGGCAACCGGGCCGCGAGATGCGCGCCAGGTCGCGAATGGCCGCTTCCGTGCCGCCGTACTTCAGGTACACGCGCAGCACCAGCTTGCCTTCCTCTTCCTGGGTCTTGTAGTTCGTGATGTACCCCTCTTCCTTGAGAATGCGGGCAATCTCGGTCTTCAGTTTCGAAGCCGGAACATCCAGCTTCTGATGACGCGCCCGGATCGCATTCCGGATCCGCGCCAGAAAATCCGCTACTGGGTCGGTCAGACTCATTGCTTCTCCTTCATTCCCCGTTCGCTCCCCGTTGTCCTTCAACCGGATTCAGGGAGAACCTGCGGAAATGCGTACTACAGTGATCGGTGGTCGGTTGTCAGCCATCAGTAACGGCTCGTTGGTTCTTTCACCGTTTGTCAGCCCTCCACGCTAGCAACTGACCACTGATAACTGATCGCCGACAACTATCCTTTGTTACCAGCTCGACTTGACGACGCCGGGAATCTCGCCCTTCAGCGCCAGCGACCGGAAACACAAGCGGCAGACGCCAAACTTGCGCAGAAATCCTCGCGGCCGCCCGCACAGTTGGCACCGGTTGTGCTTGCGGCAGCTGAACTTCGGCTTCCGCGCGTCTTTCACCCTTTTTGCAGTCGTTGCCATAACTCCTCTTCAACCCCAGCAACTAGCTTCTAGCTCCTAGCCTGCTCATTACCTGACCCCGTCTTCGACTCACGGAGGAGACCCCAATTCGTTTTGCCTCCGATGCTCGCTCAACCTCGAACAAGCTAGAGGCTAGAAGCTAGCAGCTAAAAGCTGTTCTTACGCGCCCTGCCGGAACGGCATCCCGAAGTGCTTCAGCAACGCCCGCGCCTGGTTGTCGTCCTTGGCCGTGGTCACGATGGTGATGTTCATCCCCTTCAGCTTCTCCACCTTGGAGTAGTCGATTTCAGGGAAAATCAGCTGGTCGCGCAAACCGAGCGTGTAGTTGCCGCGCCCGTCGAAGCTCTTCGTAGACACGCCGCGAAAATCCCTCACCCTGGGCAGCGCCGTCGAGATCAGCCGGTCGAGAAACTCGTAGGCCTTGTCCGAGCGCAGCGTGACCATGGCCCCAATCGACATGCCCGCCCGCACCTTGAAAGCCGCTATCGACTTCTTCGCCTTGGTCGTCACCGGCTTCTGCCCGGCAATCTGGGTCAGGTCCGCCACCAGCGGATCCATCAGCTTGGTGTTCTGCGTGGCCTCGCCGAGGCCCATGTTGATCACGACCTTCTCCAGCCTGGGCACCGCCATCGGATTCTCAAGCCCCAACTCCTTTTGCAGAGCCTGCTTGATCTCCTTGTGGTACTTCTGTCTCAGCCTTGCCGCCATCGCTCTTTGCTCTCTTTCTTCCGGCGCCCGGAGCGGCTTGCGGCCACTTGCCGTTGCGGAAGGGTTTTCGAAAAACAGCTACCAGCTTTTAGCTGCTAGCTTCCAGCCCGTCTCACTTCCGCTTAGCCCTTCGTTTCACCAAGAAGAGCTAGAAGCTAAAAGCTGGAGGCTAGAAGCTGCCTCTCTCACTTCTTCGTCGGCAGCGTTTGCCCGCACTTCTTGCAGATCCTGACCTTTGTGTCGCCTTCCATCTTGTAGCCCACGCGCGCCGGGCCGCAGTTGGGGCAGACCAGCGCGACATTGGAAACATTAATCGGCGATTCCTGCTCGGCGATGCCGCCCTTGGTCCGCTGGCCCCGCTTGCTCGAAACCGTCTTCTTGACCACTCGCACGTGCTCCACCAGCACCGTGCCCTTGTCGGGAAAGACGCGCAGCACGCGCCCCGTCTTGCCTCGATCCGAACCCGTCAGAACCTTGACCGTATCGTTGCGATGAATATTCAAACTCGGCATCTCTTCTCCAAATGCAGCTATTAGCTCTCAGCTCTTAGCTTTCAGCTCATTTCGTCAAAGCACCGCCTGTAGTCTCAGCACGAAAAGCTAACAACTGTTCTTACACCACTTCCGGCGCCAGCGAAACGATCTTCAGAAACTTCTTCTCGCGCAGTTCGCGGGCTACCGGACCGAAGACGCGCGTGCCCACCGGCTCGTGCTGGTCGTCGATGACCACCGCCGCGTTCTCGTCAAAGCGAATGTAGGTGCCGTCGCGCCGCCGGTGCTCCTTGCGGGTGCGCACGATCACCGCCTTCACCACCTTGCCCTTTTTCACCGTGCCGTCGGGCGAGGCTTCCTTGACCGCCGCGGTCACGATGTCGCCGAGGCCGGCCTTCTTGCCCAACCCTCCCCCCAGCGGAAGGATCACCTGCAGCTTGCGCGCGCCGGAGTTGTCGGCCACCGCGAGCATGGTTCTCATTTGCACAGCCATGGGTTCTTCTCCTTACTCGCTCGCTTTAGTTGGCGGCCTTGACCTCGGGAACAACTGCCGCTTCCTCGATCTGCGAGAGCGACGAGCGGCGCACAATCTCTTCGAGAGCCCACCGCTTCAGCTTGCTAAGCGGCCGAGTCTCGCGAATGCGCACCACGTCGCCCAGCCGCGCCGAACTCTGCTCGTCGTGGGCATAAAACTTCTTGGTGCTGCGCACGATCCGCTTGTACTTGGCATGCGCCTTGCGCATCTCGACCTCGACCACGATGGTCTTCTGCATCTTGGTCGAAACCACTTGGCCGACCTTCTCGTTGCGCCGAGCGCCTTGAGCCGCCGGCGTCTGCACTTCTTCTGTCACCGCCATCTAGCGGCCTGCCTTTCGGTTTTCGACGGCCGGCGCTGTGTCCGGCGCCGCGCCGCGAATGCCTAGCTCGCGTTCGCGAGACACGGTCTTGATCTGTGCAATCTCCCGGCGCAACTGGCGGAGCTTCTTCACTCCGTCGTTCTGCCCCAGCGAGACCTGAAAGCGAAGCCGGAACAACTGCTCGGAGGTTGTCTTCTCCTGGTGCGTCAGTTCTTCGTCGCTCAAGTTGCGAATCTTTTCAAGTTCCATTGTTGCTTCTCTCTCCAACCAACTGCTAGCTTCCAGCCCGTTCTCCGTCGTCCCGCCCCATCCGCCTCCGCTTAAGCAGCGCCCAGCGGACAGCTAATGGCTAAGAGCCGGCAGCTACTTCTTCACCGCGGCTTCAGCCCTTACCACGCCCGGGCGCATGACAAACTTGGTGCGCAGCGGTAGCTTGTTCGACGCCAGGCGCATTGCCTCCTCGGCAACATCCGCAGCCACCCCTTCCATCTCGAAGAGGATCTTGCCCGGTCTTACTACGGCAACCCAGTGATCCAGCGCGCCCTTGCCCGAGCCCATGCGGACTTCGGCCGGCTTCTTGGTGATCGGCTTGTCCGGGAACAGGCGCAGCCAGATCTTGCCGCCGCGCTTGATGAAGCGGGTCATGGCGATACGGCTGGCCTCGATCTGGCGGTCGGTGATGTAGCCGCACTCCAGCACCTTCAATCCGTACTCGCCGAACGAGAGCGACGACCCACGCCACGCCTTGCCCCGGCGTTTGCCTTTCTGCTGCTTCCGAAACTTCACCTTCTTTGGCATCAACATGACAAAAACCTCGAAACGAGTTATCAGTTGTCAGTTTTCAGTTGTCAGCCGGCCGCTGCCACAATGCGCATTGCGCCACTCACAACCGGAAACCGACAACCAACTGTCCCACAATTCAAAAACCGCGAAACTGACAACTGACCACCGACAACTGAAAACTGTTCTTAAAACACCGACGTGCCCACTGCCGGCTTGCGGCGCTTCTGCTCGTAGATGTCGCCGCGATAGATCCAGGTCTTCACGCCGATCACCCCATAGGTGGTATTGGCCTCGGAGAACCCGTAATCGATGTCGGCCCTCAGCGTGTGCAGCGGCAACTGCCCATCCAGGTACCATTCCGAGCGGGCAATCTCATTGCCATTCAACCGGCCCGAGACACGCACCTTGATTCCCTTGCAGCCAAAGCGCTTGGCCGAGTCCACGCTCTTCCTCATCGCCCGGCGGAAGCTGACGCGCTTTTCCAGTTGCAGCGCGATATTCTCCGAGACCAGTTGCGCATCCAGTTCCGGCTTGTTCACCTCGATGATGTCAATGAACACGTCACGGTTGGTGCGCTTGCCGAGCTCGGTCTTGAGCTTCTCGATCTCCGCGCCCTTGCGGCCGATCACGATACCCGGCCGGGCGGTGCGGATCAGAAAGCGCAGCTTGTTGCCCGGACGCTCGATCTCCACCGAGCTGACGCCCGCGGCCTTCAGCTTTTCGCGCAGCTCCGCCTTGAGCTTCACGTCCTCCACCAGGAGCTTTGCAAAGTCGCGCTCTGAGAACCAGCGCGAACGCCACGGCTTGTTCACTCCCAGCCGGAATCCGTACGGATGGACTTTTTGTCCCATATGCTTCCTCTCAAAAACCTCTAGGCCTTCTTGCCGGCCCCTTTTTTTGCTGGCGCTACCGTCTTGGCCGCTGCCTTCGGTTCCTCGGCCTTGGCCTTTGCCGGCTTGGCCGGCGCCTTCGGTTCCTCGACCTTGGTCACCAGGCCCGCGGCAGCCTCGCGCTCGGTCACCGATAAGACAATGTGCGTCAGCCTGCGCTGGTAACGATACGCCCGTCCCATCGGCGCGGGCCGGATGCGCTTCATGCGCGGTCCGTCGTTGGCCAGCGCCAGCTTGACGTACAGATTGTCCACATCCAGATCGATGCCCTGTTCGCCGGAGACATACTTCGCGTTGTCCACCGCCGAGGTCAACAGCTTATGAATAACCGGGGCGATGCGCTTCTTGGTGAAGGCCGCCACGGCCAGCGCCTCCTCGACCCCCCGGCCCTTGATCAGATCCAGCACCAGGCGCGCCTTCTGCGGCGACACCCGCTGGAACTTGGCCTCGGCCCGGTATTCCTTTGTCTCGACTGCCATTGCCATGCCCTCAAATCAGCTATTAGCTATTAGCTCTCAGCTTCATCCTGCCGGAATCCGGCCTAAGTGCGCCAAACTCCAGAACCTTTGTCTTCCCGCCGCTGCCAGTTCCACCTCGATCAAGCCGAAGGCTGACGGCTGAAAGCTGTTTCATCGCGGCTTGGCGCCCGCCTCGGCCGCCTTGCTGCCCCCGGTATGACCCTTGAAGGTGCGGGTGGGGGCGAACTCGCCCAGCTTGTGTCCCACCATGTTCTCGGTCACGTACACCGGGACGAACTTCTTGCCGTTGTGCACGGCGATGGTGTGGCCCACAAACTCGGGAAAGATCGTCGACCGGCGCGACCAGGTCTTCACCACCTTCTTGTCGTTGGCCTGGTTGAGCACCTCGATCTTCACCGTCAGGTGCGCATCCACAAACGGGCCCTTCTTTGTCGAACGTGCCATAAAACCAGCTCCTAGCTCCTAGCCTCTGGCTCTGAAATCCTAGCTTTCGGCCGGCTATTGCCTGAAATCTCGTGCTCCGCAACCATTAGCTAATAGCTAAAAAGCTAGAAGCCAAAAGCTGTCTTTCCCTACTTCGCCCGGCGGCTGACAATAAATGCATCAGTCCGCTTGTTATTGCGCGTCTTGTAGCCGCGCGTCGGCTGACCCCACGGGGTCACCGGATGACGGCCGCCCGAGGTCTTGCCCTCGCCGCCGCCGTGCGGATGGTCCACCGGATTCATGGCGACGCCGCGGTTGGTGGGGCGAATGCCCTTCCAGCGGTTGCGTCCCGCCTTGCCGATAGCCACGTTCTCGTGGTCGGTGTTGCCCACCTGGCCGATGGTCGCCATGCACTCGGCGAGCACCTTGCGGGTCTCGCCCGAAGGCAGCTTGAGCAGCGCGTAGTCGCCCTCTTTTGCCACCAACTGCGCCTGGGTTCCGGCCGAGCGGGCCATCTGCGCGCCCTTGCCCGGCTTGAGTTCGATGGCGTGCACCGTAGTGCCGGCGGGAATGTTCTTGAGCGGCAGCGCGTTGCCGACCAGGATGTCGGCCTCCGGACCCGAACTCACCGTCGCGCCAACCTTCAGGCCCACCGGCTGCAGAATGTAGCGCTTCTCCCCGTCGGCGTAGTGCACCAAAGCAATCCGAGCCGACCGGTTCGGATCGTACTCGATCGTCGCCACCTTGCCCGGCACGCCGAACTTCTCGCGCTTGAAGTCGATCAGGCGCAACTTCTGCTTGTGCCCGCCGCCGTGATGGCGGATGGTCAGATCGCCCGAGTTGCGGCGTCCGCCTGTACGCTTGCGGACCGCCAAGAGCGGCTTGTGCGGCGTGTCTGTCGTCAGGTCGTCGTTGACCAGCGAGGTCTGGAAGCGCAGCGTCGGCGTTACCGGTCTGTAGGTTTTGATTGCCATCGTCTTTGTCCTTCACGAGCTATTAGCTTCTAACTGCTAGCCTCTAGCTCGTCCTGCTCATCGAACTTCTGCATCTAACTCCCTAATTCGCTCTGCCATCGGGTCAGCTGGGAGCTGGAAGCTAGCGGCTAATCGCTGCGTCTTACAGGTTGCTCACGTATTCAGGCAGCTTTTCGCCGGCCTTCAGCCGGACGTAAGCCTTCTTCCAGTCCGGGCGGAAGCCCGCGTACTTGCCGCGGCGGCGTTCCTTGCCCACAACATTGGCGGTGCGGACCGCGGCCACCTTCACCTTGAAAAGTGTCTCGACGGCCTGCTTGACCTCGGTCTTCGATGCGTCCGGGGCGACATCGAACACCAGCGTCCCCTCGGTCTCTTTCACGCTCAGCCCTTTTTCGGTGATCAGCGGGCGGCGAATCACGGTATAAATGGTCGGCATCAGGCGGCCTCCGTCGCATTTTCTTGCACTGCGGCGAGCTTGCGCCCGGCGCTGCGTTTTGACACGTTCTTCTGGAGCATCTCGGCAATCTGCTCGATGGCGGCTTTGGAAAAGATTGCCCGCTCATAGCGCAGCAGATCGTAGGGATGCACCTCGTTGTTGAGCACAAGTTCCACTCCCGCGAGGTTGCGCGCGCCCAGCAGCAGATTTTGAGTGAGCGCCTTCCCGTTCTCAACCAGCAGCACCGTCCGCTTCACATCCAGCTTGTTGAGCGCCGCGCGATAGAGCCTGGTCTTGGGTTGCTTGAGTTCGAGCGTATCGACCACCGTCAGCTTGCCGTCCGCCAGCTTGGAAGCAAGAGCCGAGCGCAGCGCGCCGAGTAGCTTTTTGCGCGGAAAGGCGTATTCGTAGCTGCGCGGCTGCGGTCCGTGTACCGTGTAGCCGTGCCGCCACAACGCCGAGCGCACCGAACCGATGCGAGCGCGGCCCGTCCCCTTTTGTTTCCAGAGCTTCTTGCCCGAGCCGGCCACCTCGGTGCGGCTCTTGGTCTTGTGCGTGCCCTGCCGCAACGAGGCGCGGTAGTGCTTCACCGCCTCCCACAGCAGAGCCTCGTTCACCTGGTCGGGCGCAAACAAGGCGTCCGCCAGTTCCAGCGACCCCACCTTGTCCCCGTTCAGATTCAATACATCCACGTTTGCCATCGTCTTCTTCTTCATTTTCCGCCGTGAGCATCGCTCACAGCTTTCAAACTCGTGTGCGCCGCAAGGCGCGATTGGCCCCACCGCAGCTGGTTACTTCCTCTTGGCCTGGGCCTTCTTCGACGCCTTCAGCGGATCGACTGTGCCGGACCCGGCAAAGCCGCGGCGCTCGCGGGGCGGCGTCTTGGCCTTCGAAATCAACACATAGCCTTCGCGCGATCCGGGCACCGCCCCCTCGACCATCAAAAGATTCTCTTCGATGTCGATGCCGCGGATGCGCAGATTGCGCACCGTCACCTGCTCGGCGCCCATGTGGCCGGGCATGCGCTGGCCGGGAAACACGCGCGAGGGAAAGCTGGAGGCGCCGATCGAGCCCTGCACCTGAAACATGTGCCCGTGCGACTTGGGCCCCCCGCCGAAGCCGTGACGGCGCACCACCCCGGCAAAGCCCCTTCCCTTGGAGGTGCCGATCACATCCACAAACTTCGAGTCGGCAAAGATGTCCACCAGCACGCGGTCGCCCGACTTGGTCGGCTCAGCGCCTTCGGCGTCAACCATCAGGGCCACTTCCTTGATCACCTTCACCGGCGGCGCTTCGGTTTTGGCAAAGTGGCCGGCCTGCGGCTTGGTCACGCTCTTGGCTTTAACAAACTCCACCAGCCCAATCTGCGCGGCCTCGTAGCCGTCCTTGGCCAGGGTCTTCAACTGCGTAATCACGCAGGGGCCGGCCTGCAGCACCGTGATGGGATGCACCTCGCCCTTTTCGTCGAAGACCTGCGTCATGCCGATTTTCTTACCCAGAATTCCCGTAACTGCCATCTCTGCCTCACCTCATCATGCGGGCTAGATTGCCTGCACTGCCGGAATTGTTTGTGAGCCATCAGCCATCAGCCTTCAGCTATCAGCTTTCAGCCAATTCCTGCCACTCCGCAGGAATTTCAACTCACCGTGTCCTTAAGCTTCGGTTCCTTCAACCGGCTACCCCGTCTCGATCAAGCTGAGAGCTGAAAGCTGACGGCTGAAAGCTACTTTTCGAATGCCTTGATCTCGACATCGACGCCGGCCGGCAGATCGAGCTTCATCAGCGCGTCCACCGTCTGCTGCGTCGGTTCGAGAATGTCGATCAGGCGCTTGTGGGTGCGGATCTCGAAAGCCTCACGCGATTTCTTGTCCACGTGCGGCGAACGCAGCACGCAATACTTGTTTTTCATCGTCGGCAAGGGAATCGGACCCGCCACCGTTGCTCCGGTGCGCTTGGCCGTCTCCACTATCTCGCCGGTCGAGGTGTCCAGCACGCGATAGTCGTATGCCTTCAACCGGATGCGAATTCTCTGTCCTACCAT
>Ga0326728_10005762_pt1 | contig 34221 bp, 25 predicted proteins | sample MB3enrmetagenome_FD_207602 | JGI IMG/M metagenome (GOLD analysis project Ga0326728, IMG submission 207602) | Lab enriched peat soil microbial communities from McLean, Ithaca, NY, United States - MB31MN | ecosystem: Environmental > Terrestrial > Soil > Wetlands > Peat | place: USA: New York...
ACAACGACGGCACGCTGGACGCGCAGAGCGGAACGTTGCAGTTAATATATGCCAATTCTGGAAGCGGCGCGGGTTTGTTCTCGGCGGAGGCTGGGGCGACATTGGCTTTTGACGGCAACTACACGGTTGGCATCGGCGGTCAGATCTCGGGAGCGGGCACGAATGTGTTTAACGGCGGCACGTTCACGCTGAACGGGACTGCGACCGTCTCCAATCTGGTGCTGGCCGGGTCAACGCTGACGGGAACCAGTGGAGTTATCGCGACAGCTTTGACTTGGACCAGCGGGTCGATGAACGGCACGTTGACAGTGGCGACCAACGGGGTGCTGGCGATGGCGGGAAACAATGGGAGTGCTTATAATTGTTTTGGTGTCTTGACCAACGCGGGCACCGTGCTCTTGCAGAGCGGGAATCTCCAACTCTACGGCGGCGAGTTGGTGAATTTGCCCGGCGCATTGGTGGACTTTCAGAGCGACGTGTCAATTACCTGGGCGGAAGGCAACGAGTTGATTGTCAACGAGGGGACCGTGCGCAAATCGGGCGGCACAGGCATCAGCTACATCGAACCCAACTTTTACAACGACGGCACGCTGGACGCGCAGAGCGGAACCTTGCAGTTAATCTATGGCAATTCTGGAAGCGGCGCGGGTTTGTTCTCGGCGGAGGCCGGGGCGACGCTGGCTTTTGACAACGACTATACGATCGGCAGCGGCGGCGAGATCACGGGAGCGGGCACGAATGTGTTTAACGGCGGCACGTTCACGCTGAACGGGATTGCGACCGTCTCCAATCTGGTGCTGGCCGGGTCAACGCTGACGGGAAGCAGTGGAGTTATCGCGGGTTCTTTGACCTGGACCAGCGGGGCGATTGCCGGCACATTGACAGTGGCGACCAACGGGGTGCTGACGCTGGTGGGCAACAATGGCAGCGGTTATTACTGTTATGGCATCTTGACCAACGCAGGAACCGTGCAGTTGCAGAGCGGGAATCTCGAACTCTATAGCGGCGAGTTGGTGAATTTGCCCGGCGCATTGGTAAACTTCCAAAGCGACGTGTCAATTACCTGGGCGTATGGCAACGAGTCGATTGTCAACGAAGGGACCGTGCGCAAATCTGGCGGCACAGGTATCAGCTACATCGAACCCAGCGTTTACAACGACGGCACGCTGGACGCGCAGAGCGGAACGTTGCAGTTAATATATGCCAATTCTGGAAGCGGCGCGGGTTTGTTCTCGGCGGAGGCTGGGGCGACATTGGCTTTTGACGGCAACTACACGGTCGGCAGCGGCGGCCAGATCTCGGGAGCGGGCACAAATCTGTTCAACGGCGGCACCTTTACACTGAACGGGACTTTGACCACCTCCAATCTGGTGCTGGCAGGGGGGACGCTGACGGGAGACAATGGAGTTATCGCGACAGTGTTGACTTGGACCAGCGGGGCGATTGCCGGCACATTGACAGTGGCGACCAACGGGGTGCTGACGCTGGCGGGCAACAATGGCAGCGGTTATTACTGTTATGGCATCTTGACCAACGCAGGAACCGTGCAGTTGCAGAGCGGGAATCTCGAACTCTTTAGCGGCGAGTTGGTGAATTTGCCCGGCGCATTGGTGGACTTCCAAGGCGACGTGTCAATTACTTGGGCGTATGGCAACGAATCGATTGTCAACGAAGGGACCCTGCGCAAATCGGGCGGCACCGGCACCAGCTACATCTACCCGGTTATCAACAACACCGGCACGCTGGACGCGCAAACTGGCACGATCAGCCTGCTGGATGGCGGCGTGGTTGGCGGCTTGTTTGAAGGCGCGGGCACGATTCTGTTGAGTGGCCGCACCTTTACACTGAACGGGACCATGACCGCCTCCAATATGGTGCTGGCCGGGGCGACACTGACGGGAAACAATGGAGCCATCGTGGGAGCTTTGACTTGGACCAGCGGAGAGATTGCCGGCACGTTGACCGTGCCGACCAACGGGGTGCTGACGCTGGCGGGCAACAATGGCAGCGGTTATTATTGTGAGGCTTTCCTGACCAACGCAGGAACCGTGCAGTTGCAAAGCGGGAATCTCGAACTCTACGGCAGCGAGTTGGTGAATTTGCCCGGCGCATTGGTGGACATGCAGGGCGACGTGTCCATTGACTGGGCGTATGGCAACGAGGTGATTGTCAACGAAGGGATCGTGCGCAAATCGGGCGGGACAGGCACCAGCTACATCTACCCGGTTTTCAACAACACCGGCACGCTGGACGCGCAAACTGGCACAATAAGCCTGCAGGATGGCGGCGCGCTGGGCGGCTTGTTTGAAGGCGCGGGCACGAATCTGTTGAGTGGCCGCACCTTTACGCTGAACGGGACCATGACCGCCTCCGATGCGATGGTTCTGGCCGGGGCGACACTGACGGGAAACAATGGAGCCATCGTGGGAACTTTGACCTGGACCAGCGGAGAGATTGCCGGCACGTTGACAGTGCCGACCAACGGGGTGCTGGCGCTGGCGGGCAACAATGGCAGCGGTTATTATTGTTCTGCCATCCTGACCAACGCAGGAACCGTGCAGTTACAGAGCGGGAATCTCTACATTTACGGCAGCGAGTTGGTGAATTTGCCCGGCGCATTGGTGGACATGCAAGGCGACGTGTCCATTGACTGGGCCTATGGTGACGAGTTGATTGTCAACGAAGGGATTGTGCGCAAATCGGGCGGCACAGGTGTCAGCGACATCTATCCGGTTTTCAACAACACCGGCACACTCGACGCGCAGAGCGGAACGGTGAATTTGGTTGACAGTTATAATTTGGCCGGCGGCACGCTCAATTTTGGGATCAGCAGCCTGGCTAACTTTGGAATGATCAACCTTTCCGGCAGCGCGACATTGGCCGGAAACCTGAATGCAAATCTCAACAATGGTTTCGTTCCAGCCATTGGCAACACCTTTCAGGTAATCACCTACAACTCTTATTCGGGCAGTTTCTCCAGCACGAATCTGCCGCCGGTGGCGGTTTGGCAGACCACCGCCGGAAGCACGGCGTTGACGATCCAGGTGGTCAGCCTGGTGCCGGCGACAGTCTGGCCAACCCCGGTGTCGATTGTCTATGGGACCGCGCTGAGCGCGGTGCAATTGGATGCCAGTTCCACCATTGCCGGCTCCTTTGCCTACAGCCCGCCAGCCGGGACGGTCATTCCATCGGGCAACCAAACGCTTTCAGCGACATTTACACCAGCCGATCTCGTGCATTATTCGCCATCCAACGTGACCACGACAATCTATGTCCAGCCGGCGCCGCTGACGGTGGGGGCCAACAGCCGGAGCAAAACCTACGGTCAGACGGTGACCTTTGCCGGGACGGAATTCACCCACAGCGCGCTGATCGGCAGCGACTCGGTGACGAGCGTCACCCTGACCAGCGCCGGTGCGGCAGCGGGCGCGAGCGTGGGCGGGTCGCCTTACAGCATCGTGCCAAGCGCGGCGGTTGGGAGTGGGGTGACCAACTACAACATTACCTACGTCAACGGTTCGTTGACTGTGAGCAAAGCCACGCCGATGATCACATGGGCCAATCCGGCGAGCGTCATTTACCCCGCGCCGCTCACCAGCGCGCAGCTCGACGCCACCGCCAACGTGCCCGGCTCGTTTGTCTATAATCCGCCCGTTGGAACCGTGCTTGCCAGCGGGAACGGACAGACGCTTTCGACCACCTTCACGCCGGCGGACGCCACCGATTACAACACGACCAACTCGAGCGTGACGATCAACGTCTTCACATGCGGTGTTGCGCCATCGGGCTTGGTCAGTTGGTGGAAAGGGGATGGGAACACGTTCGACGTCATCGGCGGCAACACCGGCACCAATGAAAACGGCGTGACTTATGTGCCGGGCGAAGTCGGGCAAGCGTTCAACTTCACCGCTGACCAGCAAATGGTGGTGGTGGGCAACCCGGCCAATCTCCAATTGCAGAATTTCACCATTGAAGCCTGGGTCCGGCGGGCCAGCACGGCGGTCGCTTCGAGCGATACCACCGCCGTCAACGGCAGCGCCTTGTTGTTCGGTTATGGACAGGGCGGCTACGGCCTTGGCATGTTTCCGAACGGCGAGCTATTCTTGACTCAGATCGGCATCGGCTCGGCGCCCGCCACCGCAGGTGTGACGGACACCAATTGGCATCACGTCGCCGTGACCGCCACCAACAGCGGGACGGTGGTGTTCTACATCGACGGCGTGGCATCTGCGGCGGCCGGAAGTTACAATCCTGTTTACCAGTTCACCACTGAGGCGGCCATTGGCGGCCGGGCCGACAATCTTGGTGGCAACAACAACGATTCGTTCCTTGGCGCCATTGATGAAATGTCCGTTTACAACCGGGCGCTGGCGGCGAACGAAATCGCCGGCATCTATAATGCCGGCCCCGGCGGGAAGTGCGTTCCTTCAGTGACGATTACCTGGACCAATCCGGCGGGTATTGCCTATGGCGTCCCGCTCACCGGCGCGCAACTCAATGCCACGGCCAATCTCGCCGGCGGGTTCGATTACAATCCGCCGCCGGGGACGGTGCTTCCAGCCGGCAACGGCCAAACGCTGACGGCCATCTTCACGCCCACGGACACGGGAGACTATCCAAATCCGGTCACCAACACGGTGACGATCAACGTCCAGCAAGTGGCCTTGACCATCACGGCCAGCAACGCGAGCAAGAGTTACGGGCAGACGGAGACCTTCGCAGGCACTGAATTCAGCGCCGTCGGATTGGTCAACGGCGACACCGTAACGAGCGTGACCCTGACCAGCACCGGAGCGCCGCCGACTGCCAATGCGAGCGCAACGCCGTATAACATCGTTCCGAGCGCGGCGGTCGGGACGGGGTTGGCCAACTACGCCATCAGCTATGTGGATGGCTCATTGACGGTCAACCCGGCGCCGTTGACCATCACCGCCAGCAATCTGAACATGTTCGTGGGCAACGCGGTGCCGGCGCTGACGGCGAGCTACAGCGGCTTCGTCAACGGCGAAACCCCCTCCGTGCTCAACGGTGTTCCCGCGCTGGCCACGACCGCGACGAGCAGCAGTCCGGCGGGACCCTATCCGATATCCGTTGGGCTGGGAACAATTAACGACTCCAATTACACCTGCAGTTTCGTGCCTGGAACCTTGACGGTCCAGCAGGCCACGCTGACCATCACCGCCAACAACGCGAGCATGACTTACGGCGGGACCGTACCGGCGCTAACGTTCACTTACAACGGCTTCATCAACGGCGACACGGCGGCGTCCCTCACCACCGCGCCGTCGGTCTCGACGACCGGCACGAGCCTCAGCCATGCGGGGAGCTATCCAATCACGGTGAGCGGTGCGGTCGATCCCACTTACATTTTCGTTTATGTCTCGGGCACATTGACGATCAGTCCCGCGCCGCTGACCATCACGGCCAACAGCACCAGCAAGACTTATGGGCAATCGGCGGCATTGCCGGGCACAGCATTTAGCAGCGTTGGATTGCTTAACGGCGACACCATCGAGGGTGTGACGTTGAGCAGTGCCGGCGCCCCGCCGACGGCGGCTGCAGGCTCTTACCCCATCGTTCCCAGCGCGGCTAGCGGGCCGAGGGCGGGCAACTACTCCATCACCTACAGCAATGGCACTCTTGCGGTAAACCCGGCGTCATTGACAATCACCGCCAAGAACGCGAGCAAGTATTTTGGGCAGACGTTGACCTTTGCGGGGACGGAGTTCACGGCCAGCGGCCTGCAGAACGGAGAGACAGTGGGATCGGTGACGCTGAGTAGCCTCGGCTCGGTCGCCACTGCAACGGTCGCTGGATCCCCATACCCGATCGTGCCCAGTGCCGCCACGGGAGGCAGCTTCGCTCCGGCCAATTACACGATCAATTATGTGAATGGCTCGTTGACGGTCAACTCGGTGGGGTTGCCGCCGATGATCAACTCCGTTCTTCCGAGCGCCGGTCCGAACATCGGGGGCACGACCGTGACCATCAGCGGGACGGGTTTCGAGACTGGGGCGACGGTGACATTCGGCTCCTTGCCCGCCGCCTCGGTCACGGTGGACAATTCCACCGTCCTGACGGCGGTGACCCCGGTGTCGCCATCCGGCTTGGTGAACGTGAGTGTGACCAACGCCGATGGGAACAGCGTCACGGCCTCGAACGCGTTCACATTTGGGCTGGCACCCGCCATCACGACACAGCCGACGAACCTGTCGGTCAACCAGGGCCAGAACGCGGAATTCCAGGTCCAGGCCACGGGCGATCCGACGCTGACCTATCAATGGAAGTTCAACGGCGCGGGTCTGCTGGAAGACAGCCACACGACGGGCACGCAGACGGATACACTGACGATCAACGACGTTGGGACGGGCGACGCCGGCAATTACACCTGCGTGGTGGGCAACCCGTATGAGCGGGTGACCAGCGCCGCGGCGGTGTTGAGCGTGATCGTGCCTCCCACCACGATTACCGTGTCGCCCCAAAGCGCGTCGGTGGGTTATGGGGGGAGCGCGAGTTTTAGCGCGACGGCCAACGGCACGGCGCCGAGTTATTTCTGGTATCAGAACAGCACCCTTTTGGGCGGGCAGAACGGGCCGGTTTTGAACATTGCCAGTGTGCAAGCGAACGCCAGTTACACAGCGGTGGCTTCCAACGCCGCCGGGTCGGTGACCAGTGCTCCGGTAACGGTGACGATTCTCACTTACTGCGCCAGCGTTCAAGCCGCCCAGACGACCTATCCGGAAGGGACGATATTCATCCCCCTCAGCGTGAAGACGTTCAACTGCGGATCAAGCGCGCCGGCGCCGAATTCGGGAGCGGCGGTGTGGATTTACACGGCCGGCACCAGCCGGGCGTTGCCGGTGACGACCGATGGTTCGGGCAACGGCACTGCCTATTTTACGCCGCTGCCGGTGGAGGTTGGATTGTGCCAATACGGCGTGGCGTTGCCGGGGCAAGGGCCGCCGCCGGTGCAGGGATCGTTCACGATTATTGGAATGAATTTAAGCGCGCAATCGGAGTCGCCACAACTCATCCCTGGGATTCCGCAGACGAACACGCTGCTGCTGAACAACCTGACTTCGGTGCCGTTGACCGGGATCACGGCAACCATTTTGGGCGCGCCGACCAACGTCAACGTGCAGGTCAGCGTGCCCGCGTCGCTGCCGGGCAACGGCTCGGTGCAGACCACGTATATCCTGGAGGGGATCGGCACGACGGCGTCGCAGGCGCAATTCTCCATCCAATACACGAGCGCGGAAGGGGCGTCGGTGACATTGCCGTTCAACGCCACGGTGTCGCCGCCGACCGCGCAATTGTCCGCCATGCCGGCATCGCTGGTGGGGACGATGATCGAAGGCAGCCAGACGCTGGTTCAATTCGTCTTGACCAACTCGGGCGGGGCCGCCAGCGGGCCGTTGCAGGTCAATCTGCCGGCCGCGCCGTGGCTGTCGGTGGTGACGGCGCAACCGATTGCGTCGCTCGCGTCCGACCAAAGCGCCCAGATCACGCTGGCGTTGACGCCGACCAACGGCCAGCCGCTGGGCGAGTATCCCGGCTCGCTGGTGGTCCAAGGCACCAATTCTTCGGTGACGGTGCCGTTTGTGTTCACTTCGGTTTCGACGTTGACGGGCAATTTGCAGGTGACGGCGCAGGACGAGTTCGCGAACGTGGGGGGCGCCACTGTGACCGTGGTCGATTTTCTGTCGGGAACAACCGTGGGAACCCAGGTGACGGATGCCAACGGGGATCCCGTGACGTTCACCGGCCTGACGTCGGCCTACTACACGGTGACAGCCCAGGCGCCGGATCACGGCAATTTCAGCACCACGCTGCTGGTGCAGGCGAACACGACGACGCCGTTGACCGCGTTTCTGCCGGCGCAATTGGTCGATTACACCTGGACGGTCACGCCGACGACGATCCCTGACACCTACGATTTCACCTTGACAACGGTTTTTGTGACCGAAGTGCCGTGGCCGGTGGTGACCGTGAGTCCCGGGGCCATCAACTTGTGCGACTTTGTGAGCGGCGATCAAGTGAATCTGGTCATCACCAACAGCGGACTGATCGCGGCGGAAGGTCTCCAGCTTGTCATCGACGAATCCAACCCGGACTGGCAGATCGTTCCACTGTCAACCAACCTCGGCAACCTGGAGGCGGAATCGAGCATTGTGGTGCCGGTCATCCTGACCCAGGTGGGGACGTCAACCGACCCCAGCGTGCCGTCCTCGATTTCGGCGGGCGTGAATTGGTATGTGGCGGCGCTGAACTCAACCGAGTACAACACCACTCCAATTTTCATCTATAACGCCAACCCGTTGAATTGCAATCCGGCCGTGGGCAGCAGCACGCCGGTGTACAGCCCCCCGGCAGGGTACGGCCCCTCAGGCGTTGGCGGCGGTAGTGGCGGCGGTGGCGGTGGCGGTGGTGGTGGCGGCGGCGGCGGCGGTGGTGGTTCATCCCCGCAACAACCGGTGGTTTCGCAACCGAGTTACAGTTTCCCGCCGCCAGCCAGCGGCGCGGTCGTGGCTGTGACCCTGCAGATCGACCAGTCGGCCGTCATCAGCCAGAACGCCTTTCATGCCACGCTGAACCTGGACAATAGTTCCGGCTCCCAAGTGACAGACTTGCAAGTGACGATCAACCCGGTGGACACCAATGGCAACCCCGCGCCGAACGCGTTTTTCATCCAGCCGCCGACCTTGACCGGGATCAACGCTGTCGATGGGACCGGCTCGCTGGCCAATGGCGTGTCGGCGCAGGCCAATTGGACCATCATCCCGACCACCAACGCCGCCCCGCTGGGCACGACGCCATACGCCATCGGCGGCTCCATTTCCTACATGCTCAACGGCGAGCCGGTGACCATCCCGCTGTTCGCGGTGCCGATCACGGTGTTGCCAGACCCACGGTTGTATCTCGATTACTTCCTGCAACACGACGTTTACAGCCAGGATCCGTTCACCAGCGTCATTGAGCCGCCGGTGCCCTTTGCCTTGGGCCTGCGGGTGCGCAATCTGGGGTTGGGCGAGGCCAATGAGTTCACCATCACCTCCGCCCAACCGACCATCATAAACAACGCCAACGGCCTGCTCATCAATTTTGAAATAATCGACTCGCAGGTCGGCACCAACACCACGCCCGTGCCATCGCTCACGTTGAATATGGGCGACATTGATCCGGGCACCAACGTGGTGGGGGTTTGGTGGATGACGGCGTCACTGGAGGGCAACTTCACCAACTTCCAAGCCACCTTCCAGCATAGCGATGCCCTGGGCGGCTTGGAGACTTCGGTCGTCAGCAGCGTCCAAATCCATGAAATGAACCATGTCGTGCGCATCACCTGTCCCAGCGACGACGGCATTCCGGATTTTCTCTGCAACGACACCACCAACGTGGACGCGTTGCCCGACGACGTGTATTCCAGCGATGGCAACGTTTACCCGGTCACATCCCTGACCGGCGCCGTGGCCAGCGGCGTGGTTTCCGGCGGCGGTTCAAGCGTCACCCTCAACGACGTGGCAGACATCATCCCTGGGGGGTTCGTCTATTTCCAACTGCCCGATCCGTCCGGTGGCACGGTTCCCATCGCCAGAGTCACGCGTTCGGACGGGACCGAATTGCTGGTCGGGCCAAATGTCTGGCAGACGCCCTATCGCCCGAACATGGTGCCGCCGCAACTGGCCAATCTGGTTCACATATTCGACTGCAACTCCACCGGCTCCTACACCGTCACCTACGCGGCGCAATCCGCCGTCTCTTGGACTGCGCCGGGGCCAATTACTTACGGAACCGCGCTGAGTTCGGCCCAACTGAACGCGACAGCCAACACACCGGGCAGTTTCAGTTACGATCCGCCGGCCGGCACAGTCCTGACCCAAGGGACCCAGACGCTCACCGTGATCTTCACGCCGACCGACACGGTCGATTATAGCAGCGTCACCCAAAGCGTCAGCTTGTCGGTTTTGAAGCCTTCGTTGACCATCATGGCCAACACCAACCTGGCCAAAACCTACGGGCAGACAAAGACGTTTGCGGGCACGGAATTCACCGCCACCGGATTGGTCAACGGGGACACCGTGACGAGTGTAACCCTGACCAGCGCGGGAAGCCCGCCAACGGCCACCGTGCCGGGTTCTCCGTACCCGGTCGTGCCGGGCGCAGCGGTCGGGACCGGGTTGGCCAATTACCAAATTAACTATGTGGACGGCTTGCTGACCGTCAACCCCGCGGGGCTGACCGTCACCGCGAACAGCGTTTCCCGCGCTTTAGGCTCGTCCAATCCGACCTTCACCGGCTCGATCTCGGGCTTGCAAAACGGAGACAACATCACGGCCTCCTACGCCACGACGGCCACGGTGAACAGTCCGGCCGGCCCCTATCCGATTGTCCCCACGCTGATTGATCCCAATGGCAAGCTGCCCAACTACTCGGTGACGACCAACAACGGCACGCTCACCGTGACACCGGGATCGCTGTCGTTGACATGCCCGGCGAACATCACCACCAATTACACCATGGCCGAACGCGGCCAATTGGTGGCGTTTGCCCCTGTCGCCACCGGCGTCCCGACGCCGGTTGTGACCTGCTCACTCAATGGCGGCGTCATTCAATCGCCATTCCTCTTCTCAGTCGGAACCAATGTGGTTGTCTGCACCGCCAGCAACGCGGTTGGCGTTGATCAATGCAGCTTCAGCGTTATTGTGATTGACACTAATCCGCCGGTGGCCGTCACCAACGCGCTGACCACCTACGAAAACACGGCGACTTCCGAGGCCGTGGCCAAGGTGCTGGCCCGCGACAGCGCCCCGAGCAAAGGCCCGTTGAGCATCACCAGCGTCACGTCGCCGACGCCCAATGGCGCGACTGCGACCCTTGGGAAGGGCCTCATCACCTACACGCCGGCGAAGTCGTTTATCGGGCTTGACACTCTGACTTACACGCTGAGCGACAGTTACGGGACGGTACCGGGGACCATTTTGGTCACGGTGCTGGCGACGAACCTCCCGACGCACAACGTGATAGCCATTACCTTGTCCTCCGACGGTCGCACGGTGGTGTTTGCCGGCGTGCCCAACGCCAATTACGAGATCGAATCCGCCCCGTGCGTGACCGGCCCGTGGAGTGACCTGAGCGGCGTGATAACAGCCGCCGCCAATGGGCGGATCCAATACACCGACACCACGTTACCCGTCCCGCCGGTGCGCTTCTACCGGGCCAAATATATTTCAGGACCTTGAGCATCAACCAGGAACAACAGGAATGACCATGAAACTCATAGCAGCAACAGCCCTTGTGACGATGTTCAGCACCAGCGCCTGGGCGCAAGTGACAGTCAGCGCCAGTCAAACCGACAACGACCTGATTCCAGACTACGTGCCGGGCAATCTGAGCATCGTCTCCGAAAATATCAATCTCAACAACACCGGCATTCAGTCCATCACCAGCGTCTCGGTCACGCTGAACGTCGCCGCCGGGGACAACGGCGTCCCGTGGAACGGCGACTACTACGCCTATTTGACGGACCCCAGCGGCTCCATTGCCATTCTCCTCAACCGGGTAGGCGTCACCGACGCTTCCAATCCCAATGATTTCGGCTATAGCGATGCCGGGTTCGACATCACGTTGAGCGACAGCGGTCCGGACATTCACGATTACAACAACTATAGCCCCAGCTTCAATGGCGATGGACAACTGACCGGAACATGGGGGCCGGACGGCCGCAACAGCAGCCCGTTCAGCGTGCAGGCATCCGATCCGCGCACGGCCCTGCTGGATGTGTTCGACGGATCGGGCGCCAATGGCGCCTGGACCCTAGCCATCGCGGATGCGTCGTCAGGCGACTTTGGCGTGCTGGATGGCTGGAGCCTGGAAGTGAGCGGGACTGGCGCGACCCAGACCGTGCCGGACGGCGGCGGCGCGTGGGCGTTGCCGCTCCTGAGTGGATTGGGCCTGTTGCTGTTCGCCCGCCGGTCCGCCCGGCCGCTGACGGTGGCTCAGGGCAAGGCGCGGTAGAATTGGCACGGAGTCCATCACCCTTCCCGCTCTCCCGCTATTTTGGGCCAGTCTCTTTTTATTTCGCGAAGAAAAGACTTGAAATAGGCTATGTCTGGTGGGAATTTCCCCGCATGAAGACATTGACCGTGGATGATCGGCAGCGGATTCGGCTCCCGAAGGCCAAGGCGGGACAGGTTTTCGCATACGAGCCCAACTCGGACGGGACGATAAAACTCGTTCCGGTGATTCCGAAGCCCGGACCAAGGCGGGTTGTTGCCAAACTGGTCAAACGAGGAGAAAGGCTGTTTTTCCAAGTTCCCAGTGGGTACAAGCTCGACCCTGAAGCCATCGGCAAGGCGGTGGCGGAGGAACGGGAAAGCCGTTCATGAGGACATATTGGGACACGTCGGCGGCGATCAACGCCGCCCTCTCGCCTGAAGTCTTTCGTCGGCTGGACAGTGGAGAGCATGTGGGCAGCTTGCATCTTCTGGCGGAGTTCTTCGCCACCATGACAGGACGCGGCGTGGAGATCACCGACGAAGCCGGAAATGCCGACCGGATGGTGTTCACTCAAAACGAATGCGCGGCCTGGCTGAGACAATTCGCGGGCAGACTTGAGTTTGAGGAGTTAACCGAGGATGAAGCGTTGGACGGCCTGGACAAGGCCCAAAGCTTGGGCGTCCAAGGAGCGCGGGTGTATGATTATTGGCACGCCTTGGTATCGAATAAGGCGAAGTCCAACGAACTTATCACGCGCAACACGCGCCACTTCGAGGGTTTGGCGGGAAATGTTGTCTGGCCCTAAAACGGCTCTTCCGGGACATGCCGCTGGTGGAAAGCAATCAAATAAGGGGCTTGCAATGCCAGCCCCATTTGTGCGATAGAAATATTGGCAATGGAGTTTGCCCGCTCGCCCGTGGCGAGGAAAGCGCCTGTTTTTTCAGAGCTGATGACTCCTACCGAACAATGCGTGTCGGCAGGAGTTTTTTTTATGCTCGATTATATTTTGGCCGCCGTGGGCAGCACAGTGGGAGAAATCCCGCGTTTCCGGATTTCCGGCGTCCTTGCCAATCGCCCCGGCCAATCGTTCCCAGAGATTTGAAGGAATTTGAATGGACAACATCTGGTTCATCGCGGCGATTTGGATGGGACTGGCGTTGGTGGCGAGTTTCATTTCCATTCGCATCGGCATTTCTGTGGCGCTGATCGAAATCGTCATCGGCGTTGCCGCGGGCAACGTCCACTTTGGCGAAGGCCACCAAATCCTGCGTTCCACTGACTGGACGAACTTCCTCGCCATGCTGGGCAGCGGTGTGCTGACGTTTCTGGCCGGAGCGGAGATTGATCCGGTTTCGTTGCGGGCCAACTTCCGGGCGAGCATGTCCATCGGCATTGCGGCGTTTCTGCTGCCGTTTGCCGGCGTTTGGCTCTTCACGCAATTCGTGCTCGGCTGGCCGGTTCACCAGGCCCAGATCGCCGGCATCGCGCTGTCCACGACTTCGGTGGCGGTGGTCTATGCGGTGATGATCGAGACGCGGCAAAGTGAAACGGCGCTTGGCAAAATGATTCTGGCGGCCTGTTTTATCAACGACCTTGGCACGGTGCTGGCGCTCGGTCTCATCTTTGCCAACTTCAACCTCTGGCTGCTGGCGTTTATCATCGTCACCAGTGTGGTCCTCTGGTTCATGCCCAAGTGGACCGAGTTCATCGTCGTGCGCATGGGAGCGACGCGGGTGAGCGAGCCTGAAATTAAATTCATTTTCTTCGTCCTGTTCTTCCTGGGCGGTCTTGCGTCCACTGCCAAAAGCGAGGCCGTCCTGCCGGCTTATCTCATCGGCCTGGTTGTGGCCGGCGTATTCCTGCGCGACAAAACGCTGGTGCATCGGATGCGCAGCATAGCCTTCGCGATGTTCACGCCCTTCTACTTCATCCGCGCCGGTTCGTTTGTGTCGCTGCCGGCACTCTGGACTGCGCTGGGCGTCATCGTGGCGCTGCTGGCGCTGAAAATGGCCACCAAGTTCGTCGGGGTGCTCCCGTTGTCGCGCGTGTTCTTCATGCGCTCGCGCGAGGCCAATTACACCACATTGCTCATGGCCGCCGGGCTGACCTTCGGCACGATTTGAGCGCTGTTCGGGCTGCAAAACAAGATCATTGACCAGAAACAGTATTCGATTCTGGTCACGGTCGTCATTCTGAGCGCGTTCGTGCCGACGTTGATCGCGCAGAAGTTTTTCCAGCCCACGATTGAAACGATGGTGGAATGGGGCAGGATTTACAGCGGGAAGATGAGCAACAAAGAGCCGCGCCAATCGGCGCAAACCGGAAAGTGAGGCGTTATGTTTAAAAAAATTCTTGTGGGATACGACGGCTCAAAAGGAGGCAAAGCCGCGCTGCAACGCGCCGCCGTAATGTCCAGGCAAGTCGGCGCTGAGATCACCGCTGTCTGGGTGCGCGAACCCCTCCCGCGCCACTCCGATTTGCCGGGCGAATACGAGGAAGAAGCCGAAGCGGCGGATGAATACTTCAAGGAGCGGCAAAAAGAAGTGGCGGAAGCCGCCGCGCAACACGGCCTCCAGATCAAGTGCGAAATCCGCCGCGGACATCCGGCCAAGACCATCGTGAAGTTTGCCGACGAGGGACGCTACGACCTGGTGGTGGTCGGCCACAGCGACCACTCGGAGCTTTGGGGTCGTCTATTGGGTGATACGGCCGATCGGATCAGCGATCACGCCCAATGCAGCGTGTTAATCGTCAAACAATGAGCCTGGCGCTTCCTTTCGTCGGTCGGAGAAAGGAATCGGCACAGCTTCAGCGGCTGCACGCGGAGCGCAAGCACGCGCTCATTCTTGGCCCCGCCGGCGTCGGCAAGACTACGCTGGTCAATCATCTGAAAGAAAAGCTCGATGTGGTGATGTGCCCGCAGTCGGAGCATTTGGGTTCAATTTGCGACAGCCTCGAAGAGGCGCTTGGTTTGGGGGCGGACGGACTGAAACTCATCCAGCGCAAACGCCGATTGCGGGCGGCTTTGGCCGAAACCGGGCGCACGATTGTCTTCGATGGCTTGAGTTGGGGGACACCGAAGCTCAGTTCCTTTCTTGAAAGCGTTATGCAGAACGTTCCCATGTGGATTTGCGCGCGCTCGGAACACCCGTGGGACGTTGGGCATTTTTGGACCTTGCTCGTTCGGTTTGAAAAAGTCGAACTCCATCCATTTCTGCCGGCAGAGACACGAACGCTTGCCCGTGCCGTGATCGAGTCAGGGCTGATTCCAGCCGGGGCAATAAACATCGTCGAGCGGCTGCATCAACGGTCAAATGGCATTCCTCTTGTTCTTCGTGAACTATTTGAGGAACTGGCTGCGCATTCTTACGACTTGACTAATCCCCACGCCCTTCGCCGTTTGGACCTTGGCCGCCGCATCCATGAGATTTTCCCGATGGCACTCGCTCACGGATCGCGATGAACAAGAACCACCAACGCCACCTGCTCGCCACGTTTCAATACGTGGACAATCTGCTTTCCGAGGCGGAACGTCTCATGGCCTCCGCCGGGTCAGGCTCGCCCTTTCAGGAGTATTCGCAAGATACCACAGCCATTCAGCGCAAGGTCACGCACGATTACGTCGTGCGCGTGCGCGAAGCGATGCGACGGATTCTGGACGAACTGAAGATTCCCAGGAAACAGCCGGTTTCCAGTGCGATTTGGGCGGCGCGCAGTCATATAAACTTTGCCGGCATCGCCATTGCGGAAATCGGCTCCAAATACATGCGCGGCTACGGCGAGCTTTCGGAAGAAGATGCGCGAACGATGGACCGGATCGTTGCGGAATTGAACGCGGAGCTGGCCCGCATCACGAATTACCTCGCAGAAGGAACGACAGCAGATTAGCAGACTCTTCGCGGTAGCGCGTGCCATGCTCATCTGCGGTAATGAGAAGGGCTTGACAATCCGTTGGACAATGTTACTTTGCGAATGGCAATGGAATCTGCCTCCTCCGAACACTTTCGGAGGAAATCGCCTCGTGCTGATGACTCCTACCGGCAAAGAAATGTGGCATGGTAGCGAGTCATGAAAATCCTGCTCATATCTGACATTCACGGCAACTGGGCCGCGCTGCAAGCGGTGTTGGCTGCCGAACCGGATGTTGACCAGATCCTTTGCCTCGGCGATCTGGTCAACTACGGCCCGCAGCCCGCGGAATGCGTGGCGTGGGCCATGAAAACGCTGACTTCGGATTGGTTGATCCAAGGCAATCACGACCGCGCGGTTGCGCTGGACGATGACCCGCATTCCTCCGTCCCTTATCAACCGCTTGCCGCCGCCACTCAAGAACTGAGCAAGTCGGCGCTTGCTACTGGGATGAAGCAGTTCCTTGCGCGATTGCAGCCGCTGCTACGGTTCAAACTGGATGAAGCTGTGTGTGTCGCGTGCCACGCGGTGCCCTCGGAACCTCTTTACGAGTATTTTTCCCAGAACAGTCCTGTGACGCTGTGGGAATCCGAATTGAACAGCGTCAATTATCCCGATTTCCTGTTCGTTGGCCACACACATTTGCCAACGAAAACGCGCATTCGCCGAACGCTCGTAGTAAATCCCGGCAGTGTTGGCCAGCCAAAGGACGGCGATCCCCGCGCGGCTTACGCGGTATGGGAGGACGGCGAAGTGTCCCTTCGCCGGGCTGGATACGACGTGGAGAAAACCATCCGGGCGTATCGCGGCACGCGGCTTGAGCCGCACATCGTGAATGTTCTGGCTGGGGTGTTGCGCACCGGCGGACATTTGCCATTCGGCCAATCGCTTCAAGGAGCTGACCCAACATTCCGGATGAAAGATTATGATTCAAGTCAACGGACTTCTTGATCACGTCGCGGATGTGGCTGACCGGTTTCACCTGGTCAACCTGCGACCGCAAATCGCTGCCTGCCAGCAGCAGCTTGGGGCGCCGGAACGGGTTGACGTGGCGGTGTTCAGCCGATTCAAGGCCGGCAAAAGCTCGTTCCTGAATCACTTGGCCGGGCGGGCTGTGCTGCCCGTTGGCGTGCTGCCGTTGACGGCTATTGTCACCCGCCTGCGCCACGGGCCTGTCGAGAGGGCCGTGGTGCGCTTTCTCGACGGCAGGACGAAGTCAATTACGCTGGACGACATCGGCCTTTACGTGGGCGAGAACGAAAACCCGCGCAACGCCAAGCAAGTGGCGGGCGTGGAAGTCGAGTTGCCCGCTCTCCAATCCTTCGCGCCGGTGGAATTCGTTGACACGCCGGGCCTGGGGAGCGCTTTCGTGCATAACACCGAGGCCACACTTCATTGGCTGCCCAACGTGGGCGCGGCCCTGGTGGCCGTGAGCGCCGATGCGCCGCTCTCCGAGCGCGACCTGAACTTGCTTGATGAATTGCGCCGGCATACGCCCAAGATTGCCCTGCTGCTCACGAAGGCCGATTTGCTGACGGAGTCGCAGCGAGCCGAAGTTGGGGATTTCCTGCGTCGCCAACTGGCCGAATGCCGGGGCAACGATGGCCTGCCGGTGTTCTTCTACTCCATCAAACCCGGGTTGCCGGAGTTGAAAACGGCCTTGGTGGAGGGTCTCCTCGAACCGCTTCGCCAGGATCGCGGCGTGGCGGCGGAACAAATCCTGCGGCACAAACTTGTCTCGTTGATCGGCCAGGCCCTGGACTATTTGCGCGTCGCTCTGGCGGCGGCGACCCAGGCGGAAGCTTCGCGGCAGGCGCTGCACGACCGGTTGTTGGAAGAACGTGGGCAAGTCGACGCGCTGCGCGAAGAGATGCACTTGCTGGCGCACGACGTGGCCGGGCAGGCGCTGGAACAATCCGTGCAACGCCTGCAGCCGATTCAACAAAAGCTGCAAGCCAAAGTCACCACTGATTTGGAAACGCAATTGGGACAATGGCGGCTGCGGTTGCCGCCACTGGTGGAAGCCTGGCGGGCCTGGTTGAACGATTTCCTCAGCCGCGAACTGAGTGAAGTGTCGCAGGCGCAACGCGGGATGTTTTGCGAGCCGCTGCAAAGGGCGCGCGAACGCCTGACACGCGCGTTGCGCGCCTTTCAGGACCGGCTGGCTGAACACGTGAAAGCCGCGCTCGGCGTGTCTCTGACGCGGCGCGAGTTCGCCCTCGAAGTGCGCGAGCCGTCCGCACCCCCGGTGCATGTGTCCCATGCTTTCGACGCGGCGTTTACTACGATTGGCTGGCTCATTCCGCTGACGCTTTTCCGCAAGCCCATCGAGCGCGTGCTGCTGCGCAAAGCGCGGTGGGAAGTGGAAAAAAACCTGTCGAGGCTTGCGGCGGACTGGCAGACACGCGTCAGCGCCGGCGTTCAGGAGTTACGACGCCAGGCCGGGCAATATGCGCTGAATGAACTGGCGACTCTGGAAAAAATGCCGGCCCAGGGCCAATCCGACCAGCCGCAACTGGAGCAGGCAATCGCGCTGTTGACCGGGGCGCTGGCGAAAATTCATGGCCCATGATTTGGAACAATTTCAGAACCACCTGCGACATGCAGGCAGCACAAGCGCAGTCGGAACGCGACGCGCCCGCCGAGTCATGGATTAACCCGCGTGACGGTTCAGTAATGCGGCTCATACCTGCGGGCGAATTCACCGTGGGTTCGACGCCGGCGCAGATTGAAGCCGCGCGGCTCATGGACATCGGCGGTCATGAGTTCACACTGCTGGACGAGTTGCCACAGTTTCGCGCTTTCGTGCCGGATTACTACGTCAGTGTCCATGCCGTGACCAACGAGCAGTTCGCGGCGTTTCTTTCCGAGACTCGTCCAACGCCCGAACGACTCAAACGTTGGATTCCCACGCCGGAACGAATCAGCGTTCCCGCGAACAAGGGCGAAGTTTATCAGGCAGCGCCCGGCTTCGAGCGGCATCCGGTCATTCACGTCTCGTGGTTCGGAGCAGAGGCATATTGCCGCTGGGCCGGGTTGCGGCTGCCGACGGAAATCGAATGGGAAAAAGCGGCGCGTGGCATGGACGGACGACTTTACCCGTGGGGCAACGAGTGGCACGACGATTTTCTGCGCTGGGACGGAGACAAGCTTCGCAAATACGAAACCACCGCGCCGGTGGACGCCTATCCCGAAGGCCGTTCGCCTTATGGCATCTTTCAAATGGCGGGCAACGTGGATGAGTGGTGCGCGGATTGGTATCAATGGGATATTTACCGTCGTTATGCGACCGGCGACTTGCGTCCGCCGCCGCGCGGCGAGATGCGCGTGGTGCGCGGCGGCACATGCGCAGGTTGGAAGAAGATTCGTTTTCGTTGCGCGCACCGGCGTGGCAACGACGCGGCGATTGTCAATGTGCTCTACACCGGCATCCGTTGCGCGTGCCGCGCGCCGTCTCCGGCTGCGATCTGATATGGAAGCGCCCACAAACCGGCGGAAGGAGACAAGCGACCGCCACACCGCTGACGCCGCTCATCGTGCCGAAGACCCAGTCAAACAGCCGGCTCCACCACAGGAACCAATCGTGCCAACGGCGCTCGTGAAGTCGCCCGCAGTTCCGAGCAGGAAACGCGATCTGCCAACGGACCTGCAAACGCGCGGCTGCCCGGCTTGCGAACATTCGGTCCGAACGGTCTTTGAGTTTTTCGCCCAATGGCAATATGCCATCGTCATTGATGAGCACGCGCAAAAAGCGTTTGCTGCGGAACTGGGCTTTTGTCCGTTGCACCTATGGCAACTGGCGGCGGTGTCCTCGCCGTTGGGCGCTTCGGTGGGATGGGCGAAACTCGCGGAGCAGCTTTCGCTGGCTGTGACATGGGCCGCAACCTCGCCATCCGCCGCAAAAGATGCGTCCGCCCTCGTGCGCCGTTCCGCCGACTGCCGCGTTTGCCGGCTGCTGCGCGAGACGGAGAAGAAGTATGGTCAATGGTTCGCCGCCGCCTTGCGCGAGCCGCAGAACCGCGAAGCTTACGAGCGTTCACAAGGCGTGTGCCTACGGCATCTTAGCCTGCTCCTCGGCGCTTCGCCCAGCGAAGACACCAGGCGGTTTTTGCTGCGCCACGCTGCCCGGCGCTTCAAGGAAATGGCCGAAGACATGCAGAGTTATGCAATGAAAACCGAAGCGCTGCGACGCGCCCTCCTAAACGCGGATGAGAAGGATGCGTATCGCCGCGCGCTGGTCCACCTGGCTGGCGCGAAGGCGGTTTGCTGTCCTTGGAACGAGGATGGCGAGCTGTCAACCGAAGAAAGGACAAAACAGGAGGCTGGCAAACCATGAAAAAGGACTTTTGGGACAGGTTTGCCAGCAAGCTGAAATCGGTGGACGAGGCGCCGGAGCCACTTCGAAGCGCCATGCGGGCGGCGCTCAAGCCGAATGAGTCCATCCGGCTGCTGGTGTTCAGCCCTGCCAACAAAACGTTCGACAAGTGTTCGCCCGCAACTCTGCTGGCAGTGCTGGATCACGAATGGACGGTCGTCAGCGGATTGGAAGAGATCCCGTCGCAGGTTGCGCGGGCGGAGTTTGCCGGCACGTTGTTCGTGGAGTTGACCAACATTCTTCTTTACGGGCGCTTGAAGATTGATTTCGTGTCGGAAGGCGTGACGCAATCCGTGGCGATTGAGTTTAATACCGTCATGGAACGGCTCTACCAGGAAGCCGTCCAACTGCTGCTCGACGGGATGGACGGCGTATCGGGGGCCATTCCAATCGAAGACAGACAGGCCGGCTCGTTGCTGCGTTCATTGCCGTTGAAATTCCGGAACGCGGTCATTGAGTTCAGGCCGGTATCACAACATGTGCTCGCCGTGCTGCATTGGCCGGCGCTCCTGGGCGGCCGGCGGCGCTGGTTCCAACGCGAACTGTCGCCTGAAGCCATATTGGTGCTGACCGGGCGCGAATTGTTGTTTATCTCCGAGGAAAAAACGTGGTCTTGGATGCGTATTGGCCGGGTCAACAAATACGGCAGCATCGCGACCCATTGTCCCCTATCGCGGCTGAAGCGGTTTCAAATCAACGAGCGCGGACCATTAGCCACGCTCGAACTGGAGCTTCGCGCCAGACAGGGCGGCGCAAAAGTGGAAGTTCCCTTTCCCGCCGCGCAACGCAAGGAAGTGTCCACGTTCATGGAACGCGCCCTGCCGCAAGATTCCTCCTGGCCAATTCCCGCAAATGTGGAAACGCAACAATGACATTTTGCTCCCTGAACCGGCAAACGCCACTCAAAATGGACATTCTGGTGGAAACGTTGCAATCACGTCGTCGAGTTCAGGATGCGCCCGCTGCGGCACTGCTGGCGGATAAATCGCCGCCTCTCTCTCCGATTCCGCCGCCTGCCGGTTGAATTCCGCTTCGCGCTCCCGCGTGAAAATCTATTGACAATTCGCTTCTTCCCGGGCGACATTATGACGGTGAAAATCACACGGACAGGACAGGTCACAATACCTCCGGCGATGCGCCGCAAGCATGGGCTGCTGGCGCAGGCTGAAGTGGAGTTGGTGGACCAACCCGATGGGGTGCTGGTGGTCAAGGCCGTGGGAAATTCGCGCGGCAAACGCGTCCTGGCAACTTTGCTCCGCGGAGGCAAGATCAAAGGCCGGACGAAAGACTGGCTGCGATTGACACGCGGATGATTCTGGCAGATACCAGTGTCATTGCCGACATTTTTACCAAGGATCCTGATTGGTTCCAGTGGTCCAGCGCCCAAATCGAACGCGCCGCCAGCCAGGGACCCATTGCCTATGACACCATTGTTTTTGCCGAACTGGCCGTCAAGTTCGACACCCAAAGGGAATTGGAGAACCGGCTCTCCGCCTTCACGTATTTGCCACTCCCTCTCCACGCCGCTTTTCAAGCCGGGAAAGCGTTTGAAAAGTACCGGCGGGCGGGCGGCAAGAAGGCGCGTCCGTTGCCGGACTTCTTTATCGGGGCGCACACCTATGTCGCCCATCTCCCATTGCTCACGCGCGACCCCCGGCGTGTCCGAACATTTTTTCCTTCCGTGCGACTGATCACACCCTGACGTAAGCGGTTAACCACTCAGAGCAGGGCCGGCAGCAGGGCGTAAAACTCCGTGGCCCGCACCAAGTCGGCCAACGGCACCTGGTCGAGCACGCTGTGAGCGGTGGTTTCGTCGCCGGCCGCAAAGATGATGGTCGGGATGCCGGCCTTGCCCATCCAATAAATGCCGTTGGTGGAAAAGTTCAGCTTGCCGGTCTTGGGCGTTCCGCCCCACAGCATCTGCGCCGCCTTGAGGCCGGCCTGGACCAAAGGGTGTTCCTCCTCGAGCGCCCAGGCGGGGAAGTACTTTTCCACCGGATAGACGAAGCCGGTATAGCTCGGCGTGTCGTAGTGCAGCATTTCGACCCGGATGTGGCCGCGCTGATTCTCCGGGATGAGCATCTCCACCTGGGCGATGGCCTCTTCTTTCGTCTCGCCAAAGGTCAGCCGGCGGTCAATGTAGATGGTGCATTCGTCCGGGACGGCGTTGATCGAAGGGGTCAGACACTCGATCTTGCTCACGGTGATTCGGCCCTGGCCCAGGAACGGATCAATGTGAAGGCGGTCGTTGAGTTGCTCGATTCCGGCCACAATCGGCATCATTTTGTAAATCGCATTGTCCCCGAGCTGGTTGGAAGCGGCGTGAATCGAGCGCCCCTTGGCCACCACTTTCAGTTCCACCCGCCCCTTGTGGCCGCGGTACACATTCATCTCCGTTGGCTCGCCGACGACGACATAGTCCGGGCGGAGGCCCTCGCGCTCGACCAACGCCTGGCAGGCCAGCCCGTCGCAATCCTCCTCCATATTGCCGAAGTAATACACCGTGAAACCGTCCAGCAGGCCGAGTTCCCCGGCCAGGGCGATGCCGTAGAGCATGCCAGGTGTTGACTGCTTCTCATCGCCGGCCCCGCGAGCATAGAGGATTCCATTCTCAACCTTGCCCTGAAACGGGTCCCAGCCCCAGGCCGACCGGTCGCCTGTGTCCACTGTGTCGATGTGCGAATCGTACAGAAGAATTTTCCGGCCGCGCCCCAGCCGGCCGAGAACGTTGCCCATCCGGTCAAAGCGAATATCCTCAAAACCCAGCCGCCGCATTTCCTCCATGACGCGTTTCCCAACCTCGCCAATCCGGCCCATCACACTGGGAATGGCGCAGATGTCCCGCATGAAGCGGAGAATCGAATCGCGCTGCCCGGCCACGCGAGTCTGGATGCTTGGGACAATTTCGGTTTTGAGGTCTGTTTTCATAATACTAGTCGGCGCTGGAAAGCGAAGCCAGCGTGTGCGCCAGGACGGTCACGCCCGTTTTTATCTGTTCCGGTGAAGAGTATTCATCCGGCCGATGGCTGTAACCCTCCCGGCATGGAATGAAAATCATCGCCGCCGGGCAAACCTGCGCCATAAATGAGGAGTCGTGATAGGCGCGGCTGATCATTCGCTTTGCCGGCACACCCAGGGCCGAACAGGTCTGAGCGATCAAGCCGACCAGTTTCGGATCGCAAACCACAGGCGGGTCGGTTGCCACCCGCTCAAGGTCGCTGCTCACACCCCGGCGGCGACATATCTCCCGGACGGACCGCTCAATTTGAGCCAGGGCGCAATCCCGGGTGCGGACTTGGGTGTCGCGCAGGTCAATCTCGAGATGGGCCTGACACGGGACACTGTTGACCGCTCCCGGCTCAATGCGAAAGATTCCAGTGGTTGCAACCATATCCGTGCTGCCGGAAGTCAGGGCCGCCTTTTCCACCGCCAGGGCAATCTCCGCACCGGCCAGCAGCGCATCGTGGCGCTCCGGCATTAGAACCGCGCCCGCGTGACCGCCCACGCCCGTCAGTTCGAGGCGAAGAGTGCTTGGCGCGGCGATTTTCTCCACAATGCCAATGGGGATCTTCTCTTTATCCAGGAGCGGGCCTTGTTCGATGTGCAACTCGACAAAAGCTGAATAGCGATGTTGCGGCAGGCGGACCGAGCCTAAATCGCCGTCCGCCCATCCCACTTGCCTGCGCCAGCTTTCGAGGGTCGTTCCATCGCGGTCCTTCAAGAGGGCGGCCCTTTCAGGCGAGAGTGTTCCCGCGAGAAGGCGGCTGCCGATACAACCGAGGCCGAAGCGCGTTGGCTCTTCCGCGGTGAAAATGATGAGTTCGATGGAGCGTTTGGGATGGATGCCGGCGCGTTGAAGAGCGCGGATGGCTTCCATCGCCCCCAGGACTCCAACCACGCCGTCAAACTTGCCCGCGTTGGGAATGGCATCAATATGCGAGCCGGTGGCAACGGCGGGCAAATCGGGATTTTGGCCGGCCCATCGAACAAAGAGGTTGCCGATGGCGTCCTGGCGCAGAGGGAGTCCGGCATCTGCGGCAAGCTTTTTGATGAAGGCGCGCGCGCGCAGGTCAGCCTCGGAAAACAGTATCCTGGTTACGACTGGCGGCGCGTTTTCCGAGATGAGCGCCAACTCATCGATCTGGCTTTGCAGCCGGTTTTCATTGATTGACAGCTTTGCAACTTGAGGCATTGATCAGGCCGGTTCTTTTCCCTTGGGCTGCTCGATCAGTTCGATCTCGTAGCCTTCGGGGGCGTCCACAAAGGCAAAGCCGCCGCCGCCGGGACGCATCGTCGGGCCGTCGGAGTATTTCAGGCCAAGCGAGGCGAGATGCCGGGCAAAGCCGTCCAGACTTTCCACTTCGAAAGCCAGGTGTGTCAGGTCGGGTTGAACTTGCACGGGGCCGCCGGCCGGAAAGGAGCACAGTTCAATCAATTCCGGGCTGTCCGCCGCCCGCATGAAAACCAACTCGGAACCGCGCGGCGATTTGTGACGGCTGACTTCAACCAATCCGAGCACGTCCTTGTAAAATTTGACGGTCCGTTCCAAATCATTGACGCGGTAGCGGGTGTGCAGCAATTTTCCGACTTTCATGGCGGAAGGATAATCCGGTTTGGGAAAATGTCTAATGACAAAATCCTGATGACGAAATATACAAACAGGGATGCGAAGATATGGAATGCTGCCCCTGGTCGTGGCCGGCTTGCTGATGAATGGCGCCGCGCACGGGCAACTGGACCCGGTGAAGCGGGAGCTGATTCAGGCAGGCTTCGACCAGCCTTTGCAGGGAGCCGCGCCTGTTCAAGGCTATGGCTATTATTATCTAAACGAACCGAACTTCTTCCACACCAACGTCACGTTGCGCCTGGCGGTGGCGCCGGTTTATCTGGATTCTGAAGCGGGCTTTGTCGGATTGCTGGGGCCAAATACCGATTTTGGCCTCGGTTTGGCCGGCGGCGGGTTCGCCGATACCTATTACGAATTTCACCGCGGGAAATATCTGCCGGAGGAATCTTTCTTCGGACACTGTCTGGAGATATCGGATTCCGTTTATCATCTTTTCAATCCGGGGGGCAAAATTCCGTTGAACGGGATTTTCCGGATCAAGGAGCATTATTCAGTTTATGCGCGTGACGATACGAGCGGGGCTTTTGCGCTGCCCAACGATCATTCCACGATTGATTGGCGCGCCGGATTGCGCTGGGGCGGGCGGGAACCGCTTTTGCATCCTGACGTGGCGATGGAACTGTCCGTCTGGTACGAAGGACAGTATCGAACCGATTCGGGCTCGTACGGTTTTGACGGGGACCGCGTTCTGAACGCGAACTCGGAATTGTCTTGGGGGCGGGCGCTGCTGATTTACACGCTGCCCAAATCGAAGCAGAGGTTTGACATCAATTTGACCGCAGGGGCAGGCATGGATGTGGACCGGTTCAGCGCCTATCGAGTGGGGGGGAACCTGCCGATGGGCTCGGAATTCCCGCTGATCATTCCGGGTTATTTTGAAGGCGAACTGAGCGCGCGCGATTTCATCTGTCTTAACGGGCAATACACAATTCCCCTGGATGCTGGCAAAAGATGGAGCCTGAATCCAATCGGCTCGATTGCCACCATGGATTATGCGCCGGGAATGTCCCAGCCGAGCCACTTTAATTCCGGCGCCGGCATTGGGCTGAGCTATCAGTCGCGTTCCGGTGCCTGGCGGGCGATGGCCAGTTACGGTTGGGGATTCGAGGCGATTCGTTCTGATGGCCGCGGCGGGCAGAGCATCGGGGTTTCGTTGGAAATCAATTTGGAAGCCCGCCATCCCAACCGGCCCAGCGAACTGGAACATATCACCAGGTTTTTGCTCGCACCCTTTTAGAAACCCGGAAAATTCGTGTCAATATAAAGGAAAAACTATGCAACCAGAATCCAAAACGTCCTTCGTGGACCGAATCGGAACACCGATCAAACAGATGAACCCCCTGCTCAAGGAGTTTCGGGATTTTGCCATGCGCGGCAATGTCGTTGATCTGGCCGTGGGCGTGATCATCGGCGCCGCTTTTGGCAAGATCATTGATTCGCTGGTCACCAATGTGGTGATGCCGCCGCTGAGCTTGTTGACGGGCGGCATAGATTTGTCCAATCGGGCGTTGATTTTGTCGAGGGAATCCTATCCGGACCTGGCCGCGGCCAGGGCGGCCCACGCGCCGATGATCACCTACGGCGTTTTTTTGAATGCGGTCATTTCCTTTTTAATTGTGAGCTTCACAATTTTTATATGCGTTCGCACGATCAACAAGATCCATCGCAAGCCTGAACCGCCGCCGGCGCCGCCGACAAAGGATTGCCCGTTTTGCTGTTCCAGCATTCCGCTCCAGGCCACGCGCTGTCCGCAATGCACCTCGGCGCTTGGGCCGGCCGTGCTGCCCGGGGCAAAGACGTGAGGCCGGCGCGGGGTGGACGGGGTGGACAGAATGGACGGAATGGACAGGGGGGCGCGTTACTTGGCCGGCGCGGGCTGCGCGGGGGCGTTGGTCGCGGCCTTGTTGATCGCCTCGTTGAGATTGCGCGAGATGCGGCTTTTCAAGGTGGCGTACATCGAATTGGTCACCACGTCCAGGTTCCGGCGCGCCTCATCGTAATGGCCCAGCTTGAGGTTGATTCGCGCCAGATGAATATAGACTCCCTCCCGTTCGACGTCGTCGTGGGCGATTTTTAGCGCTTCGGTCCAGGCGGCCAATCCATCCTGCCAACGCGGCGGGTTGGTTCCGTAAAACGACTCGGCGTAATCGCTGAAGAGTACGAAATTGTCCGGGTCCAGATCGATGGCCTTGCGGTAGAGTTCGAGCGACTTGTCGAACACCTGTTGTTCGGTCAAATGATAATACTCACAGGCGTCCTTGCGGAACAAATAAACCGTCACGGCCAGGTTGTGATAGTAAACGGATTCGTGGGCATCGAGTTCAATGGCTTTGGCGTAATACTCGAAGGCCTTTTTGACCGGCGAGCGGTGGCCGTAATAATTGGCCAGGTTGTTCCAGGCGGCGGGATTGGTTGGTTCCAGTTGGCGGGCCTTGTCCCATTGGGCAACGGCCCCCTCTTCGTCGTGCGTGTCGTTAAGAAAACTGCCGTAAGCCAGCCGGGCGTTGGCATGGTTGGGATGCTGCAAAATAAAATCCTCGTATTCCGCCTTGATTCCGTCGAGCCGCCGCCGAATGCGGGCATTGAGGGTGACCCCCGGGTCTCCCGCGCCCGCGCGGGAAAAAGAGCCGGCGTCGTCCGACCATTTGAGGACATCCTTTTCCGCGGCGTCATCGTCCAACAAGATTTGGCGATAGGCGGTTTCCACGGGGTCGTTGGTATTGACAACATGGATGGAGACGCCGGTTTTCTCCGCCATCAGATTGCTGACCGCGAGGGGCGGGTTGGTGGCAAGGGCCGCGCTTAAAAGGCCGATGAGTAAATTAGTCACGGTGGAATAATCATCATATCTGTTTGACCACGCCCCAATGGACGTCCAGCCGCCGGGCCAGGTAGAGATGCACCGCCTTGACCAGCACCCTGGCCTCGAGTTTTTGGCCGGCGGCCATGATGTCCCGGAGGGTGGCGTTGGCATGGATGGCCACGGCGGCCTGGGCGATGATGGGGCCTTCATCCAGGTGCATGCTGACAAAATGGGCCGTGACCCCGATGATTTTGACCCCATGCTCGTAAGCCTGGCGATAGGCTTGCGGCCCCGGAAAACTGGGCAGCAGGGAAGGGTGAATGTTGATGATTTTGTTCTTGTAACGCCAGACAAAGTTGGGCGACAGAATCTTCATAAAGCGCGCCAGCACCACAAAATCCACTTCATATTGCTCCAGCACCCGCAAAGCGCGTTTTTCGGCGGCGGCGCGGTCATGCCACGAAATGAAGACAAAAGGCAGACGGGCTGACCGGGCCAATGAGGCTAAATCGCGCCGGTTGGAAATCATCACCGCCGGAACGGCCTTGAGACGGCCGGATTTGAGGGCGGCCAGCAAGGCCACAGCGCAATGCGGCTCCCCGGTGACCATGATGGCCATGCGCTGCCGGCGATTGGGGTCGGTCCAGCGCACTTTAATTTCCATGCCGAGCTGTTGGGCGAGTGTGGCCAGGCCGGCAGTGATGGCGGCCCTGGGGGCGATGCGACCGGGCCAGGAAGCCTGGAGCGTCATGCTGAACTGGCCGCGAGTGACCTGTTCCTCCAGCGCCTCGATATTGGCGCGTTGTTCGAAGAGAAAACTGGTGATGCGCGCCACGACACCCGACCTGTCGCGGCCAATCACGGTAAGAATCGCAAAATCTTTCATGGTCAATGCCGTTGTGGAAGGGTGTCTGATTTCCGTTCATCTGACAATGCCGAAACCGTGTCAGCCGAAACCGTGAAATGCGCCCAGCGCCCTACAGCGAAGGGGACGGGGCGCCCGGCTGTTGCTCAAGGCTGGCGCGCGGTTGCCTGGCGCAGCTTCCGAATCAGTTCGTCGCGTTCCGCCGGCGCCGTGGCGAGCGTTTTGCGGACCTCCCATCCCAGCAGTTTTGCCATCGCGACTGCCGCCTGATCGCACATCCGCCAATCCTTCGCCAGGCCGCGTCCTTGTGGGACGATAACAGCCGTTTCGTCAAGCAATAGGATCAGTTTCGCGGCATCCACTTTGGAAGCCGATGCAGAGAGTGAGAACAGTGCAAGTCCGCGCGCATCCATGCTGGCGTGTTGATTGAGGGCAAGTTCCAGCAAGGCTGGCTCCAAGCGCTCTGGCGCGATTTTCCTCAGAGCCTCAACGGCGCTATCGTGGTTTTCGCCCCCGAGTTTCGACAGCAAAACCGCTATCGCCGGTTTGTAATGCAACTGACCTAACGCTCGAATCAAAGTGTCGTTCTGGGAAAGGCCGATGGGACGCGAGAAAGAGAACCATCCTGGCAGGATTCGCAGCGGATCTGCTGCCACGTCAAGCCCGAACATGGGAATGGGATCTCGTTCGTAGGAGTAATAATTTAACTCCTCTAAGCTTCGAATCTGTCCCAGAGCCGCGAGTTGGCGCTGGCATTCCTCTTTCGACAGAGGCGGTTCCTTGGTTGCGACCTCGAGACTTTCCAGCAGAGCGGGCGCGGCATTGGTTGAGCCGAATTCACCGAGGACATAAGCCGCGGCGGCCCTGACGAGTCGGTTCGTGTCGTTCAGGCGGCTGACCAAGGCATTGACAGCGGTCTGATCATTCCACTTGGCTGCGTAAATGGCTGACGATGCTTGCCGTCGCACACCTGCGTCGGCGTCTTCCAAAGCTCGCAGCAACGCTTGGCGCGCCTCAGCCTTGGACGCAGCCACGCCGAAAAGCTTGCAATAAAAGATGCGTCCGTTCGTGCCTTGCATCGCGAAGCCATCGCTCAACGAACGCACGTCAATCGCTTCCGGGCGCGAGGCCAGCACATAAGCCGCCGCAGCCCCAATGTCCAGTTTCGAATTGGAGAGCAGCCGGATCAGTTCCGTCTGGTGCGGCGGCCATGAACAATGGGCAATACCCTTCGCCAATTCAGGGACAACCTCGTCAACCATAGTCGTGCTGCGGCATTGGATTTGCGAGAGCAGGCCAATAAGCTTTGGCACATCCTTTGGCGTCGCCAGGCGCGACACCGCCCTTATGAGCGGTATGGCCACGTCGCCGCCGTTGTGCCTGAGTTCTCGTAAGAGCCTCAACAGATCCGGCAGATCGGACGGTTGGGCGCGTGAGTAGAGGGCTTCGGCCGCCACTTGCGTTTTCGGATCCGGATCATGAAACTCTTCGCCTTCGTCCGTTAACACAACATCGTGGCGCAGAATGTCTATCAGCTCCTTGGAGCCGGCCTCGGCATAGAAACTGCGCGTGAAAGCCGGCGCGGCCGGAACCATCCCTTCGGAAACCGATTTGCGCCATGTTTCGTCGTTCAGCGGGTCAGCCAAGTTTCGCGCAAATTCTCGATAGGTCATAACCGCGCCTTGGTAAAGGCGCAACTTAAGCCCTTCGGAAACGATCACGTAAAGCGATTGGGGCCGGGCCAAGCCGGCGTACAGAACCGAGTGTATCGCAGGACTGGCAAAGACGCGTGTCACGATTGGAAAGTCGTCGCGCGGCACAAGCCATGAATTGCCATCGTAGAAATGCAATTTTGCCAGCGTGACGCCATAGTTTTTGATCCAATCGTCGTCGGTTTGGTTGAGCGCCTGGCCGGCGAGAGATTTCCTCGCCAGTTCGGCGAGACGCTTGCAGACGGGCGCAAAATCTCGAAGCATCTGCGGGATTGGATCACGCGCACCGGCAAACTGCTTTAATATCTGCATTTCGCTCTCGCTGGCTTGTCCGCTGTCGCTGACGCGCCGTGCGATGAGTTCGAGATCGGCGAGCGTTTGATTCCACTGGTTCTTCGACTGTTTCAAGCCCCTTGCCTTCAACTGCTGGTCGTAATAAGCTGCGAAGAAGCTGTCGAATTGCCTCGTCTTGGCGGCCTCGGACATCACTTCCTCCTCTTTCATGAGCCCCGTTTCATACGCCAAACGCCAACGCTTGGAAGCATTGATTTGGCCAAGCATTTCAGCTGCGGCTTCTTTGGCCGATAGCGAGTCGGCCAGCCCGGCTTGCTCAAGTGCATTTGCCGTTGTGCGCGATAACGCGGCGAGGCCGAGGAAAAAATCCGGGTACGGAGCCGCCATTCCGGTCGGCGATTCAGCTCCGCCCATATATTCCACGTCCAACTTCGCCTGAAGCGCCCAAGTATGCCGTTGCTCGGCCCATGCGCCCAGTTGCGTCCAAAGATGCGCGTCCGCCCAGGCGTCGCTGCGAAATGCAGGCGGCGCTGTGGCCGGAACCGGCTGCTGAAGCAGAGCCAGCAACCGCATCGCCTCGCCGTGCGTCGTGGCGGGAAAAGGCTCGCAGTTGAAATTCTGCGCCGCCGCCGCAACTTGTTTCCCGGACTGAATCTCCAAGGCATGAACGGCCGCGCGCGACCGCAGTGTCGGCGAGGAAACAAAAAAATCAAGCCCTGACGGCATCATCCGTGCGGGAATGCTGGGGTCCGTGGTGTGCTGAAATGTGACTGCGCACGGCAATCGCCGCGAAGGCAGCAAACGAAAACCTTTGATTCGTTTTCCAAAGTGCGTGTAATCACCCGGGGAGAGAAGTTGGTCATTGACCGACGGATCGGGCAAGCGGAGGACAAGTTCCCGCTGGATTTCCGCGATGCGGCTTGCCACGAGCGGAGGCGTCCATGCCGTACCGGCCTGCTTCGCGGCCGCCGCGCTGTAGGCGCGCACATCACCGTCGTCAGCGGGAGCTAGGAGCAGATCGAAAGGCTTGGAAAGGCGCACCCACAAATTTGACAATTCGAGGTTGCCATGGATCAGCCATGCGAGGTCGAGGGCCAAACGAGTTTCGCGCGCGTCTTCGAGACGGAAATCAACCGTTGCGTACCACTGGCGCGCGGAGAAGTATCCGGCCAGCGCCGGAGATTCTGTATAGAAACCGGCCGGGGAGAAATTGGCGGCCAACAAAGGAAACCCGATTCGCGCCGGAACCATGCCGACGCCGGACTGTAACGATTCCACAACCCGCCGGTCGGCAGCGTCAAGCGATTCGGCGTGTTTGGCATCCTGAAACGCCAAGCCGAACGACGCGTAGGCGGCGAGTTCCACAAAATCCGGCTGGCCGTCTGCGGCCCTGGCGTTGGCCGCCTGCAGGAGCAGTCGCGAGAATTCCTCCAAGCGCCAGCCCTGCATTTCTTCAAGTTGTCTGATGCCCTCTTCCAAAAGCACATGGTAGGTGTCCCAGGCGGAATCCGTCGTAATAAACACCGGCAGCGGATTTTCGATGTACGGCTGGAAAAGCTGCTTGAAATACGGATCAGCGACCACAAACCGGTTCTTGGCGAGCAGTTTCTTTGCTTCCACACCGCCTTGGAAATGATCCATCCCATCAACATTTCGCAGATCATAAGGCAACACGGAATCCGCAGCCAGCGCCGGCAGGCTCGCGCAAGTCAAAATGCCAGCCAGCCACAAAGCCAAGGCGGCAGCTTTCGAAGCTGAAAGGTCCTTCTTAAATAGAACTGTTTGGGAGCTCATGGCAACAGCCGCACTCCTCCATCCTCCGGGGTGAAGCGGCGGTCCGGGCGCGCTTCTCCTCCACCTCTGTTGGCTTTTCAACCTTGCGGCTTTTGGGATTTGCCGCCGTCCTGGGATATATGTTGCGGGGACAATTTAAAGACGGCTTCCCGCATCTCCTTGCCGGGCTTGAACTTCACCACGGCGCGGCGGGGAATGGCCACATCCTTGTCCGGCTGATTCGGATTCCGGCCAACGCGCGCTTTGCGCACCTTGACTTCGAAGACGCCAAAATTGCGCAGTTCCACAGTGGCCCCTTTCGACACAGCATTGGAGATGTGATCAAGGGTGCTTTGCACCACTTGCAGCACTTGTTGCTGAACGATGCCCGTTTCTTCGCTGATTATGACTACCAAATCACGTTTTGTCATAGGCTTTTACGCTCAAATTCCACCGGCCTCACGACGGCTTAAACCTTCAGGCTCAAACCTTTATATGTTGAGAAGACGCATAAGGTTTATCGCAACCCGCCATCAGGGTCAAGCGCCATGATGAGAAAAAAAAGGATTTTTGTAGGTGAAACCCCTAGACTTTTTTAGCTTTCGATGACGCCAATTTCGACCGGCTCGACCTTGATGCCCTGTTTCTCAAGCCATTGAACGGCCGCCTTCAAGTCCGGGGGCTGGCCGCTGAGTTCCAGGCAGACGATGCCGATTTCGTCCGTGACACTGGCTTGGCGGACGTTGGTGACGACGGGGTATTTGCGGGCCAGTTCCCAAATAACCGGGCTGGCGATGAGTTTCGGGGGATACATCAACCAGAGACGCGATTGGGCGGGTGGCGCGGTGCGGCGGGCTTTTGCCGTGGATTTTTTTTTCATAAGAATGTCCTCCTTCAGCCTCCGGCAATGGCGGGGATGATGCTGATTTCATCGCCGTCCTTCAAAGAGGTGTCCTGGTTTTGGAGGAAGCGGATGTCTTCCTCGTTGACATAGACGTTGACAAAACGGCGCACGCTGCCGGCGTCGTCGGTCAAACGTTCCTTGATGCCGGGGTAGCGGCTTTGCAGCTCGGCAATGGCGGCGCCGACAGTGGCGGCGCTGACGTGGACAATTTCTTCGTCGTGCGTGAGTTTGCGCAACGGCGTTGGGATGCGAACTTTTATTGGCATATCAAATCCATTTTGAGTCAGGCATGGGCCTGCAAGCGGGGTTCAGCGTCGAGCAAGGCTTCAAAGTCGCGCAGGCTCGGCTTGATCTCGCGCGCATGGCCGGCGTGGCCGGCCATCGCCTCGAGCGTCTTGAGTCCGTTGCCTGTAATGCAAAGCACGGCGGAAGCATTGGCCGGAATGGCGCCGGAAGCAATCAATTTCCCGGCCACGCCGACGGTCACGCCGCCGGCGGTTTCGGCAAAAATGCCTTCGCACTCGGCCAGCAGTTTGATGCCTTGGCGAATCTGGTCGTCGGTCACATCATCGCACGAGCTGTCGGTTTCCTTCATGGCTTTCAAGGCGTAAAAGCCATCGGCCGGGGTGCCAATGGCCAGCGATTTGGCGATGGTGTTGGGCTTGACGGGTTTGAAGAAATCCAGGCCGGCTTTTTGGGCGGTGGAAATCGGCGAGCAGCCCGTGGCTTGGGCGCCGTGGATGCGGTATTGGGTTTCCGGGGCCAGGCCGAGCTTGATGGCTTCCTGGTAGCTCTTGTGAATTTTGGTCAGCAACGAGCCGGAAGCCATGCAAACGACGGTATGAGGCGGGACGCGCCAGCCGGATTGTTCGATGATTTCGAAGCCCATGCTCTTGGAGCCTTCGGCGTAATAGGGGCGCATGTTGACGTTGACGAAGGCCCAGGGGTATTTGCCGGCAATT
>Ga0326728_10005767_pt1 | contig 34178 bp, 25 predicted proteins | sample MB3enrmetagenome_FD_207602 | JGI IMG/M metagenome (GOLD analysis project Ga0326728, IMG submission 207602) | Lab enriched peat soil microbial communities from McLean, Ithaca, NY, United States - MB31MN | ecosystem: Environmental > Terrestrial > Soil > Wetlands > Peat | place: USA: New York...
GTAGCTGATGTCCAGGATGTTTCCCACGCTCGAGGCCGTGCAACTGCTGAGGGCCGTGTCGCTGGAATTGACGGAGATGCGGCAGGGCTGGAGACGGTTGTTGTAGTAGGCGCTGGTCAGCAACATCGAGCTGTTCAGCAGCGACGCCAATTCTCCGGGAGCGGTATAGAGCGCTGCACTGGCATAGTTGATGTGACTGGACGTGGTGGAGTCCGTGGCGGAAAGCGGCAGGCTCCTGGTGTCCACAGCGTACGTGACGCCGTCCCCGAAAGGATAAGTGATGGAGCTGGCCGAGCCATCGTCGAAGTAGGTGTAGCTCGTGGCTTTCGTCACGCCATTGGTGGTGCGCTGATCGGCCGCGACCCGTCCCATCGCATTGTACGCCCAGGATTCCGATCCAGCCGCGTCCGTCATGCCTGTGCGACGGCCGTTTCCATTCGCGCCCTGGTCGTAGGAATACGAGGCCACCGGCGAACTCATTGGGCAAGATTGCGAGCTATAGGCTTTGCTCAGGAGGCGGTTGAGCGCGTCGTAGCAGTAGGACAGGGTCACCGTGGCCGTGCCCCGTTGATTTTGCGCGGGCATCGTCTTCGACAAAAGATTCCCATTCGCGTCGTAGATGTAGCTCATGTTGCCCGATTCGGGGTTGAAAGATGTGACCAACTGCGAGAGCGAATTGTAGCTAAACGTGCGGTTGCGCCATTGGGCCGTGTTGGTCGTGCCGCCTTGCTGCTGCACTTGGAGCAGATTACCGAGCACGTCGTAGTTGTAAGTCGTGATGAGCGCATTGGAGCCGATCTGGCTGCCGGCGCCTCCGCCCGTCAGAGTCGAGCCGGAGACGAGGATCGAGAAGGACGATGCAGAGAACAGTGTGGGCTGGCTTGTCGAAGAGCCCGCGGAGAGTGAATAGTCGGAGGAAGCACCGGTTCCCTTGCTCGTAAGGGAAATGGTTGTGCCGCTTGCCAGGGCAGTCACATAGGCGGCGCTGTCGTTGTTGATGGCCGTGGCGAGCTTGGAGGCGACCGTCGTGCTCGTGTCGCTCTGACCGTAACTTGCCGAGGTCTGATGGCCATTGGCCGTAAGCCAGACCGTGCCGGTGTCGTAGGTCGTGCCTGCGTTCTGGCCGCCAGTTAACGTGCTCCCGGAGGCTTGCGAATTGATTGAACCCGACCCGAAGTATTGGGGATAATTTGTCGAGTTCGAAGTAGACAGCGTGTAATCGGTGCTGATGCCATTGCTGGTGGCGGTGATCGTTACGTTCTGGCCGGTAGCAGTGGCCCTCACAAAACTCATGGAACTATTGATTGCGGAGGCCAAAGAGGAGGCCACCGTAGAAGCCGTGCTGTATTGCCCGTAGCCCGCAGTGGCCGTCGTGCCGTTAATCGTGACCGATATTGAGCCTGAATCATAAACCGTAGTCGTATTCCAACCGTTGTAGTATTCATAAATACCGTCGCTTCCGTTAATCGATACCGTCCCTGTGCCCGGCGCAGCCGAGGTCACTGTGCTCTGCTCGCTGCCGGACGCAGCCGCCGAGCCCGTCCCTTGTGTCGAGACGGAGGATGGATTGGGCTCTTCCACCTCGATGAGGCGGCCGAGGCCGTCGGTGAGCGACTCGCGCTGATTGCCGGCCTCGTCCGTGACCGTGGTGGTCGTGCGTGGGTTGCCAAAGATGTCAATTCCGACGGAATAGGAAGAGGCCACTACGGACTGGTCGGGCTCGGTGACGGAAGTGGTTCGGTCCAAGGGATCGTACGCGTAGGTGGTTGTGCCGTCCGTTGGGCTGGAGACGCCGCTGCCGCAATTCGGATTGGAAACTGTGTACGGCCTCCCCTCTCCGTCGTAGGTGGTGTACACATAAACCCACTGGGCGCCGCAACTCAGGTCGCTAGTGCCGCTTGGGGTTCGGGCGAGCGTCTGGGTTTGGATCGTGTGGCCGGCCCCGTCGAATGTGGTGGTGTCCGAATGGCCAAACGATGCGCCGTTGATCGAGCGCGTGTGGGTGATGCTCGGGACGGAGTCGTTATAGGAGTACGTCTCCGTTCCTCCGCCGGACGGGTAGGTGACATTGGTGAGCCGATTCAATGGGTCGGTGTACAGGTAGCTCGTGAGATTCCCGTTCTCGTCGGTCGAGGAAAGCAGCAGGCCACGTGCATAGTCGTAGCAATAGCTGACGACGTGGCTCACGCCGTTAGTCGAGGGATACGTGACTTTGGTGACGTACGCATCGCTTGGGCTCGTGGGCGGCGCGGTGCCGCCAGGACAGCCGTAATTGTCTGTGTAGTCGTACTTCGTGACGTTGCCGCGCGCGTCCGTCGTTGTCAAGACTTGTCCGTTCTGATCGTACGTGTGTTGCGTCGTGGGACTGCCTTGGCTGCACGCCGAACCCGATTGCAAGCACTTCTTCGTGGCCAACGTCAGGTTCCCTACGGTTGGCGTCCCGCCGTCGTACTGGTAGTCGGTTTCGGCCAGCAGGGTTCCGCTTTGTTGCCCATTGGCATACACCTGCACCTTCGTAGGGATCGTGTAGACGTATCCTCCCGCCGCCGTCTGCGGAAATGAGGATGGGTAGCTAGTGACCGTCTCCCGCGTCGGCGTGGTGCTAGGCGGGGTCGTCTGTGGCCCGGATGAACCGCACGCAGCGGGGGTCAGGAGACCGAAGTCATATTCGCGCTTATCAGTGAGCTGCCAGTTAGAGCCGTAGACATACCACGTTCCGGACGACTGTCCGCTCCCCTGCCCGTTGTTTGGGTACTGATAATCCGTGTCCACCTCACAGGCAAGATGATAGGTGTCCAACCATCCCTTGGTCACCGTCCGAAGCAGATTGTTTTGTGAGTCGAAATAAGAAATCGAGCTCTCCACAGGCGTTCCCGTCGGCCAGGTCGGCCAGCCATTTGAATTGGTAAAGTTCGAGTAGTTATAGACAGTGGACGTGGACTTGCCCGTCACGTCGTCCACATCGGCCACCGTTGTAGTTTTAGTGTTCCAAGCCAAATTATTCACCCAATTTGTGGTGTATGTGAAATTTTGGGTCAACGCTACCGAACTGCCGTTATAGCTGACCACCCTTTGGGTAACGACCGGAGTGTTGTACTGGGACAGGCAAGTGTTAGGTGGTTCGGTAGCCCAATAATACTCATAGTTTTGGCTCTCTCCCGGTACCGGCAGGTACGCCCCAGCGCTCCAGCCCGCCAATTCGTTCATTCCCTGGAACGTCCAGGTGTATTGTACCCACGCGCCGGTGGGATAGTCGATTTCGCTGATCAATCCAAAGGGATTCGTGGGCGCATTGTGGGGAGTGCTGTCCGTGCCGTAATAAAAGGTGAAAGACTTCCCATTCGGCAAGGCAATGCTTTGGATAACCGTCTGGCTCTGCGTATTGGCGGGGATGCCGGTGCAAACGTCAACGCCGACATCCACGGGCGGTGTGGAGGGGGTGGTATAGTTCGGGTTGGTCGTCTTCCACGTGACCTGATAGGTGAGGCCGCCCACCGTGAGTGTGTTGGTCGATCCGCTGGGACCAAACCCATTTGAGGAGATCAGGGTGCGGCCGATCGTGTCCTTGAAACCGAACTGGAAACTGCTGCCACTCCCGCTCCACGTCGACGTGATTTGGTTGCCGTTGCGGTCCGTGATCGTGTCCGGCGGGTACGCGTCTTCAGGCGCCGTAGGCACCTGCTCTTGGTTGTAGCCAGGAATATTGCCGAAGTGGTATACGGTTCCGTCCGGCGAGGTCACAAGGAAGGGCGTGGGTGGCGGGGGATAGGTCGGGGGGAGGCCGACGTTATAACTCTCGCCCGTCCACGGGGGGAAGTTAGCAAAGAACTGGGAATCTCCGCTGCCAGAGGCAAAGGGCCCCCCACCCCAACTGCACTGCGCTCCGTTGGCATTGGCCCACGGAGACGCAGTCCATAAGCCCAGATTATGCAGGCCGCCGGATGGGTCACGAAATATATAGTTCGAGTCGACCGAGCAGGTAAACGTAGCATTGTTGCCATTATATTCCGTTTGTTGGCTCTGTCCAAAATTGGCGCTTGGATACCCGTAGCTCCAACCCCCTTGTATCAGTGTCCCGTTGTTGGGCGCCCAATCGATTGCAATTATGCCCGGAGCATAAAGATGATTCACGCTGCCGGAATCGTAATCGATGGAAAAGGGCAGCGATATGCCGCGCCCTTTCGGCGTGGGCAATTGAATCCGCAGACTCACCGTTCCGCTTGCCGGGTTCACTGTTTCCGAGAGCATTTGGATATAGTCGTGGCCAACGCCTGGAGTCGGCGTGGAGGTGGTATCGTCCACGTTCGCGATCTGCGCCCTGGCGGCCGACGGTGCGAGCGAGATGCAGAAGAGAGAAGTCAGGAGAGCGTAGAAAGTTCTTCGGGGGATGAGCACAGGCCCCTCCTTAAGTGCTACAAATTGCCGAGGGTTGTATTACCTCGTAGGAATCGTGTCAAGGGCAATGTAGAGCGTTCGAGATATTTTAGTCTTAGGGCAATACTCAAGAGGACGGAGGGGAGGCGAGGACCGGAGCTTAGTCGGCGGCGACGGTGGAGCGGAGGTAGCGCATGGGGTTGACGGGGGCACCATTGATGCGGACTTCGTAGTGGACGTGGGGCCCGGTGGAGCGTCCGCTGACGCCGACGTAGCCGATGACTTCGCCGCGCTTGACCTGCTGGCCGACGGTGACGTTGAAGCTGGAGAGATGCGCATACCAACTGGTGACGCCAAAGCCGTGGTCCACGACGACGAGGCGGCCGTAGCCCATGTGCTCTTCGGCGTTAATCACGACGCCGTCCGCAGTGGCGTGAATCGGATCGCCATACGGAGCGCCGATGTCCACGCCCGTGTGGAACGCGCCTTCACCGCTGAACGGGTCCATCCGCTCGCCGAAGCTGGCGTTGATGGGTCCCTGAACGGGCCAGATAGAGGGCATGAACGCCGTGGCGCCCAAGCCGGGCTTAGGCGACAGATGCATGCTGTAGTTCGCCATTCCGACGGCTGAGGCATTCGTCTCCAGAAACTGGAATTCAGCGACTGAGCGCTGGAAAGAGGTATCGGTCAGGGAAGGGGCCGCATCTTCCGAGAACGGGCTGCGCGGCAATTGCGCGATGCCGTAGGTCATGGCCACTTCCGTGGCCAGCGATTGCAGGGAATTCAGGCGCTGATCGGTGTCCTTGACGGCGTCCTGCAACTGGCGATACTGGACGGTGAGGGTGTCCTGCTGGCGGCGGAGGGCGTTATAGTTGCCGACCTTCCAGAGCATTCGGGAATAGGAACCGAGCAAGCCCAGGACGGTCACGCCGCCGACAATCGCCAGAACTGCAAGTAAATGAACGGCATAGCCGGGAACCGTGAACTTGCGCACGCTTCCCCGGCGATTGGAGGCCAAGAAAAATGTGTAGGAATCGCTCTTCATCTGTTCCCAAGTTCGGCGCGAGTGGGACTTACAGCCGTCAAGTGCTTTTCCCGGACGGCCTGACTAGCCTAATTCTCGACGGGCTGCAAGTTCAGTCCGCAGCCGGCGAGCCAATTAAGACCGAGAGCACTGGTCCGTAACCTGCTGAAGTCTATGGGGCCGCAGGTTGCGGAGTCAACTGATTTCTTTAATATGTGCCGTCTCGGCTCGCCGGGCTCCTCGCCCGCTCCTATAATACGTGCCATTATGGAACCACAAAGACTGTGCCAAAAACAACTGTACTGACGGCCAGGGAAGATACACTGGTCGCGCGAATCAAGCGCGGGCTGCCTTCGAGCCGGGGTGCCGGATTGCGCACAGGCGCCGGAGATGATGCGGCTGTGTTCGGATCCGCGCGCGGGCGCGAGTGGGTCATCAGCAGCGACGCATTCCTTGAAGACGTGCATTTCCTTGCGCGTGCGCATCCACCGGAAGTCGTCGGGTACAAAGCGCTCGCTCGCGCGACAAGCGATCTGGCGGCCATGGGCGCGACGCCGCGTTTCTTTCTTCTGAATCTGGCGCTGCCGCACGAAAGAACCGGAAGATGGCTCGACAAGTGTCTTCGGGGGATGGCCAAGGCCGCGCGGCGGTTCGGAATGAAACTGGCCGGCGGAGACACAGCGCGGAACCGGATGATCGCTCTCAATTTGACGGTGCTGGGAGAAATCGCGCCGGGCCGGGCGGTGCTGCGATTGGGGGCGCGCGCGGGGGACCGGCTCTTTGTGACCGGCAAGCTTGGCGCGGCGCAGTTGGGACTGGAAATCGTCCTGCGCGGGATCTCCCGTCAGGCTCGCTGGCGGAAGTTCCTGGCGCCGCATTACTACCCTGTTCCCCCTGTCGCGCTGGGCCGCTGGCTCGCCAGCCGCATGTTCGCCTCCTCGATGATGGATCTCTCTGACGGACTTTCCACCGACTTGACGCGGCTTTGCCAGGCGAGCGGCGTCGGAGCGCGCATTTGGGCAGATCGCCTGCCGATGGCGGACGTGCCCCGCGCGCTCAGGCGGAGCGGCCTCCGATTCCCCGGGCCCCTCCATCTCGCGCTGCATGGGGGCGAAGACTATCAATTACTGTTCACAGTTCCCGAGCGGCTTGCAGACCGAATCCCGGATAGTCGGGATGGCGTGAAGATCACGAAAATAGGGGAAATGGTTCGGGGACATGGAATTGAGCTATGCACGCCGGACGGGAAGAGCACGCGCGTCGCGCCGCAGGGGTGGGACCACTTCGCCTTGCGCAAGTGAGGCGCTCACGGAATGGCACTCGGCGGGATACTTCAACAAACTGCTAAGGCTGGGGCGGTGCGGCGAGGGTGCGCGGCGGGGTGCTGCTGGGAGATGACTGATTGTTGGGCGGAGAGGATGGCTCCTCTTCCGTCGGGGCCGTGTCCGGCGTATCCACCTGGATGCTCTTGGTGAGGGCAACCTTCTCCAGCGGAACCACGTTCGGGAAATCCTCGACGGGCATGTTCGTCGTTGCGGCCTGCATGAATTCCAGCCAGATGGGGAGAGCCGCGACCGCGCCGGTCTCGTGCTTGCCGAGAGAGACCTGCTTATCGTCGTAGCCGACCCAAACGCCAGCGGTGATTTGCGGCACGAAGCCCTCGTACCAGGCGTCGGTGAAATCGTTGGTCGTGCCGGTCTTGCCGGCGGAGGGGCGGCCGAGTGCTTTGGCGCCCTGCCCGGTGCCAAATTGAACGACTTCCTCCAGCATGGCCACCATCGTCCGTGCGACATCGGAGGGAATGACGTCGTGCACGGCGGGATGCGCCTGTTCGAGCAGAGCGCCGTCGTACGTCGTCACCCTGCGAATCATGTGCGGGTCTACGCGGATGCCATCCGCGGGGAAAACCGTAAATGCGGAAGTGTGCTCGAGGAGATTCAAATCCGCGGCGCCGAGAGCCAGGGGAAGATACGGGGGCAACGGGCTGGTGAGGCCGAAGCGGCGAGCGGTGTCAATCACGTTGTTGATGCCGATTTTTTCGGTGAGCTTGACGGCAGGGACGTTGCGCGAGCCGGCCAGGGCGCGGCGCAGCGTGATGATCCCTTCGAATTTTTCGTCGTAGTTATGCGGCGAGTAGGGTTGGCCGCCGCTGATGGTGGTGAAGGGAGCGTCGAGGATGGTGTCGAAGGGAGTGAAACCCTGCTCGATCGCCGTGGTATAGACATAGACCTTGAACGAGCTGCCCACCTGTCGCTCCGCCTGAATCGTGCGATTGAATTTCGATTCGCCGAAATCGTAGCCGCCGACCATCGCCTTGATCTCGCCCGAAGTGTTGTCGATCGCCAGCAGCGCGGCCTGCGGGCCGGGGTCCTGCTCGAGCTGAACCTTGGCCGTCGTGCCGGAGAGGCCCTTGATTCCGACCATCGGCAAATCGCCGACTTTCAGGAGTTGCGCGGGCGAGGTGCGGCCGGTCCAGGAAAAATCCGGCGCCGTGAGCGTGGCGCGGTAGAGGCCGATCTTGATGGTCGCGGTCTTGGAATCGACGGCGGTGACCAAGCCGTGCAAGTACGTGCCCTTCTCGATGTCTCCGTGCCAATCGTCGTCGTCGTAAGTATCGAGCGTGGCCCGGTGATCGGCGAGGATGTTGTCGAGGTGGCCGCGCCAGCCGTGGCGCCGGTCGTAGGCGTGCAGGCCGTCGCGGACCGATTGGTTCGCGGCGCGCTGCATCGCCACGTTCAGCGTGGTGTAGACGCGCAAGCCGCGCTCGTGAACGGCCTCGGTGCCGTAGGTGCTTTCGAGGTACTTGCGAATTTCCTCGACGAAATAAGGCGCCAGGTCATCTCGCGGCACTTCGAGGTGCAATCCGAGGGGTTCCGCGGACGCGAGCTTGGCTTGCGCCTCGCTTATCTTCCCGAGCGAGGCCATGCGCTCCAGCACGAGATTCCTGCGGGCAATGGCTCGCTGGGCGTGCTGAATCGGCGAGTAGCTCGGGCCGCGAATCAATCCGGCGAGCATGGCAGCCTCGGGGAGCGTCAATTGGCCGACGGTCTTGCCGAAGTAGTATTCGGAGGCGGCCTCGAAACCGTAATTGCCGTGCGCGAGGTAGATTTGATTGCAATACATCGTCAGAATCTGCTGCTTGGTGTAGTGGCGCTCGATCTGGATGGCCAGCAGCGTCTCCTGGATCTTGCGGCGCATGCTCACGTCGGAGCGATTGAGAAAAAGCGTGCCGGCGAGTTGCATGGTGAGGGTGCTCGCGCCTTCCGGACGGCTGTGCGGGCGCGTCAGGTCGCGCCAGGCGGCGCCGAGCACGCGCGTGAAGTCCACACCCCAATGCTGCTCGAAATGCTGGTCTTCGGCGGTGAAAATGGCGTCCTTCAAGACAGGGGGAATCTGCTCATAGGACAGGAGAATGCGGCGCTGCAGGGCGAACGTGCCGATCAATTGCCCGTCGTCGGCATAGAGTTCGGTGACGACGTTCGGCTGGTAGTCTTCCAGGGCGTGGATTTGCGGCAGATCGCTGGAGTAAACGAAGAGGAGTCCCGCCACGGCTCCGGCGGAAATCGCGGCAATCAAGAGCAGCGTGAAGGCCAGCCGGCCCGCCAGTTTGCGGCCTCTCAAACGCAGGGTGATCGGCGGAAGAGGATCCATCGCGGCCCTATTCTAACCCGGTTGGACGATGCGCTGGGGCGGACATTCGAAGAGTCTTTCCGAAGTCGCGCGGAGACATGGAAGGGAAAAAGGAAGCACTAACTTCTTCGGGCCGCGCGCCGGTGAGCCACAAACGCAAGCCAGGTAACCGCGAGTGACAACGCGAGGAAACAGCCGTCGCGGAAGATGGTCCAGCCGGTGAGCCTCTCGTTGTTGCCAAAACAGCCGCAACTGATCTCGAAGTGGAGCATGTACGCCCGAATGATCGCGAAACAGAAGACGCCAATCAGGGCGGACGTCGCGGCGGCGGCCCAGCGCAGCCAAAGACCGAGCACCAACATCAGACCGAGCAGTATCTCAAACCACGGCAGCACGCGTGCCGCCAGTTCCACAGCCCAAAGCGGCAGCACGTGGTAAGAGTCAATGGCCATCGCAAAGAAGAAGTAATAGTCGTACAGATGCCATTGGCCGTCGAAATGGAGTTTGGTATAGGCGGCGAAAATAAATATGCCCCCGAGAACCAAGCGTCCCAACAGGAGAAACGCGCGCGGGAGAGGGCCGAGTCGCGGAGCGGATCCTTCGATAGCCGTCGAAGCCGCCATCATCAGTGTTGTTCCAGAAGGTAATCGAGGTATTGCTTCATGAGCGGATAGCTGATCCCGCCTGGCGGAAGTTCGTGGGTCTCGCCATGCGCCGTGACAAAGACACTGGGCGTCGAGTCAATATTCTTGGACCTGCCGAGGTTGTAGTCCGTCTCTACGACGGCGTCCAATTCCGTGGCCGACTGCGTGAATAGAGTTTTGACCTTCCTCATGTCCGCTGGAGAGAGGACCGCGGCCACGACGGGCTCGATCTGCCCGTTGGCTTCCCACTTTTCCTGACTCGTGAAGAGCGCCTCGTCCACGGTCTCGAAATCCCCGGCAACCGCCGCCGCGGTGGCCCATCGCGCGGCGTCCCGGGAATAGGCGTGCATCGCGAGCGGGAAATCGTGGTGGATCAAATAGACTTTGCCGGTGGAGACATAGTTGTCGATGACGGGCCGCAGAGTATTCAGATAAAAAATCCGGCACTGCGGGCATTGATAGTCGCTGAAGACCTCGATCCGCACAGGCGCCAAGCTCGAGCCGAGCGACTTTGCGTAAGTCACCGAGGCCGGCGTGATTCGCGTCTGCGCAGCCGACGGCGATGCGCCGCCCGAAGCAGTTTTCGTCTTGCCCGGTACCGCCATTGCGGCCACGACCGCAACCCCGAGCAGCAGCGTCTCCGCAATTAGAACTCGTGCTTTCAAGCTATCCTCCCGTCACCCGATATTTTGCTGAGGCGATATTCTACCTGACTTGCGCCGAACGTACTCAGTTTCGTTGCATAAGATTTAGATGCGAAACTCGGCTGGCGCGAAGGAGCGGCCGCACCCAAGCATCGGAACCGAAACCTTCGACAGCCTTTCGTCAGGATGGATTTCCTCCTCTTGCGCGAGGTGATACTGACGGCCTCGAAGGCACCGGCGCGACGCCTCGGGCGGCGATACGTCAACAATTCTCTGCAGTTTGCAATGAATAGCGGGCGGTGGTGAGGGCAGAGTTGCGGGCGTGTTGGCAGTGTGCAGGGCAGGCGGCAGTGAGGGTTAGTCCAGCCCGCGACGGAAGTAATCGAGCTAAGTCACTTATAATAAGCAGTTTATGCTTTATCAAACGACTTGACAATATCCTGCTCAAGGTTTACAATGCGTCGAGTTTGAGAGCGGGCGCGCCTTGATTTCATCGCCCGAGACCCAAGGAGTCATTCAACATGAGCAAGATTATCGGCATTGACCTCGGCACGACCAATTCGGTCGTGGCCGTGATGCAGGGCGGCGAACCAGTTGTGATTCCGAACCAGGAAGGCGGCCGCACCACGCCTTCGGTTGTCGCGGTGACGAAATCCGGCGAGCGGCTCGTGGGACAGGTGGCCAAGCGCCAGGCGGTCACGAACCCGGAGAATACGATTTACTCGATCAAGCGATTCATGGGGCGCCGTTACGACGAAGTGAGCGCCGAAATGAAGATGGTGCCGTACAAGGTGGTGACGCAGCGCGAACACGTAGCGGTTGTCGCGCAGGGGAAGGAATACAGCCCGCCTGAGATATCGGCGATGATTTTGCAAAAGCTGAAAGCCGCGGCGGAAGATTTTCTTGGCGAAAAGGTGACCGAAGCGGTCATCACGGTGCCGGCATACTTCAACGACGCGCAACGCACGGCCACGAAAGATGCGGGAAAGATTGCGGGCCTCGAAGTGAAGCGCATCATCAACGAGCCCACGGCGGCCGCGCTTGCCTACGGCCTCGACAAGAAGAAGGACGAGACGATCGCGGTGTACGACTTTGGCGGCGGCACGTTCGACATCTCGATTCTGGAGGTCGGCGAGGGCGTCATCGAAGTCAAGGCCACCAACGGCGACACGCACCTTGGCGGCGACAATATCGACCAGCGCATCGTGGAGTGGCTGGTGGAGGAGTTCAAGAAGGACGAGGGGCTGGACCTCCGCACGAAGGGTAACGAGATGGCGTTGCAGCGGCTGCGGGATTCCGCGGAGCGCGCCAAAGTCGAGCTCTCCACTGTAATGGAGACGGAGATCAACCTGCCCTTCGTTACGGCCGATGCCACGGGGCCAAAGCACCTGGTCAAGAAGCTCACGCGGGCAAAACTGGAAGCGATGGTGGAGGATATCGTCCGCCGCTCGGTAGAGCCCTGCAAGCTGTGCATGAAAGACGCGGGCATCGATGCGAGCAAGATCAACGAAGTTGTGCTGGTGGGCGGACAGACGCGCATGCCCATGATCCAGCAGCTTGTGAAGGAGCTGTTCGGACGTGAAGGGCACAAGGGCGTGAATCCGGACGAAGTCGTCGCGGTAGGCGCGGCGATTCAAGGCGGGGTGCTCGGCGGCGAAGTGAAGGACATCCTGCTGCTTGACGTTACGCCGCTTTCGCTGGGCGTCGAGACCCTGGGCGGGGTCATGACGGTGCTCATCCCGCGCAACACGACCATCCCCACGCGCAAGTCGGAGACGTTTTCGACGGCCGCGGACAACCAGCCGTCGGTGGACATCAAGGTGCTGCAAGGCGAGCGCAAAATGGCCGGCGACAACCGCACGCTCGGGAACTTCTCCTTGATGGGCATTCCTCCGGCTCCGCGCGGATTGCCGCAAATCGAAGTGACGTTCGACATCGATGCGAACGGCATCCTGAACGTCACGGCCAAGGATGCCGCCACGAGCAAGGAACAGAAGATCACGATTACGGCCTCGACCGGTCTTTCCAAGGATGAGGCGGAGAAGATGCGCGCGGACGCGGAAGCTCACGCTGAGGAGGATCGCCGGAAGTTTTCGGAGATCGAAGCGCGCAACATACTCGACAACCGCATCTACCAGATCGAGAAGCTCCTCCGCGAGAACCGGGAGAAGCTGACCGAGGCGGACGCCAAAGCCGTCGAGGAGGCGCTCGAAAAGGGAAAGTCCGCGCTGGCCGGAGGCACCCTCGACCTGATTCAATCGGCAACGCAGGAACTCGAGCGCGCATCGCACCGCATGGCGGAGACCCTGTACCGCGCGGGAGGGGCGTCGAAGGGCGCCGGTCCGGGCGCGGCTTCCAGCGACGCGGGCGCACCGGAATCCGGGGAGCAGAAGAAGCCCGGCCAGGGCGACGTGATCGACGCCGAGTACGTGGACGTGGACGAAACGAAACGTCCGAATTGAACCTAAGGGGCTCGCTCCTCGAGCCCCTTAGAATTCCCCGCGGCCGATCGGCGAGGAGTTGTGCGCCGGCGTCGTCCGGGGATGGATCAAAATCGATTTAGGGAGATTGCGATTGAGCGCCACACAAGGCGTCAAGCGAGTTGGGCCGCCGCAAGCGGTGCAGAAGCTCCGCGAAGACTTTTACATGGTGCAAGTGACGCTGAGCGAGACGCCCAGCGCGGATTGGAAGCGCGTCTTCTACGAGACGCAGTTGGCGCCGCCTTCCGATTTCCACCCGCGTTCCGTAGATATCAGCGGAACTTCGCTTCGTTTCCGGTCCGACAGCGCAACAGTCGAGCAAAAGATAGCTTGGGTGGACCGCTGGGTCACCCGCGCCAACGAAAAGGAAGCATCCATGAGCGGGCGGCTGGATGAAGAGGGCAAACGGCGGCGCGAGGCGCACGCCAGAGAACAGATCGAATTGGCCGAATTGACGGCGCGCTGGACGAAGCTCTAGTCGTTACCGCATTTGGGGAAACCGATTCAGCGGCTGAAGATTCCGCGGCGGGTGACGCGGGCAGGCGGGCGGGCCGGGAAGACCAACGGACGATGCCGACAACCTCAAGACAAGATTATTACGAGATGCTGGGTGTCTCGCGGAAGGCCACGCAGAAAGAGATTCGCGCGGCCTATCGCAAGCTGGCGCGCAAATATCACCCGGACCTGAATCCCGGGGATAAATCCTCAGAAGAAAAATTCAAACAAGTTCAGGAAGCCTACGACGTTCTTTCCGACGCGAAAAAGAGGCAGATGTACGATCAGTTCGGCTTCGAAGCGCCCGGAGCGGGCGGCGTTCCCCCGGGAGGCGCGAACGACGTCCATTTTGATTTTGGCGGGTTCGACTTCGGAGGCGCCGGGGGCCCTGCCGGCGGAACGAGTTTCCGCGATCTGTTCAGCCAGTTTTTCCGCGGCAACGCGGGCGCGGCGGCGGCGCAGGAAGGCCCGGAGCCCGGCACGGATCTCGAATACCAGATTGACATCACGTTTTGGGAAGCGGTGCGCGGCACGGTGCGGAAATTGACCGTGGCGCGCCTGGAAGTTTGTTTGGAATGCCGCGGCACGGGAGCGGTCGGCCAGCCGCAATCCTGCTCCGTGTGCGGCGGCACGGGCCAGGTAACGCAAACTTCAGGCCGGATGCGATTCAATGTTTCGTGCACACGTTGCGGCGGGACCGGGCGCGTCCGCACCATCTGCCGCGTTTGCGGAGGCGATGGACGCGTGCGCCGGGCCGAGACTCTCGATGTCCGCATTCCCGCCGGCGTGACCAGCGGCTCGCGCGTGCGCGTGCCGGGCCGCGGCAACGCAGGAACGTCCGGCGCGCCGCCGGGCGATCTCTACATCATCACCGATGTCCAGCCGCATCCGTTCTTCGAACGCCGCGGCGACGATCTCTATACCGTCGTGCCGATCACAGTTTCCGAAGCTTCGCTTGGCGCGAAGATCGAAGTTCCCACGACGGACGGACGGGCGCTCCTGCGGGTTCCGCCGGGAACGAACAGCGGGCAGCGCCTGCGGCTCCGCGACAAAGGCGTGCCCAGCGCCCGCAGGTCCAACCGGCGCGGCGACCTCTACGTCGAGCTGCAAGTGGTCGTGCCGAAGCCCGTGGACGAGCGCGTCCGCAATCTCCTCAAGGAGTTGAGCAAGCTCGATCCCGAAGATCCTCGCCGCGATATTTTTGCGCGCGCGGGCACGTGAGGCATGCGATGGCTCCCCGCTCCAGCACCGCTCGCAAAAAAAAGGCCCGCGCCGGTTACATGATTTCGGCCGTAGCGGAACTCTATAAGCTCCATCCGCAGACGCTGCGCCTGTACGAACGCGTCGGCCTCCTCAAGCCTTCGCGCTCGCAGGGCAATACGCGCCTTTACACGGACTCCGATCTCGAGCGCCTGGAAGTGATCCTCACCTTGACGCGCGAGATGGGGGTGAATCTCGCCGGCATCGAGATCATTCTCAACATGCGCGAGAAAATGGGCGAGATGCAACGGCAAATGCAGACGTTCGCGGAATTCGTGCAGAACGAGCTTGCGCGCGGGCTGCGCTCCGCGTCCGCGCCCGCATCCCGCAACGCGCTGGTCCGCGTCGGTCCGCCAAAAGTGATTCGCGTCCAGAAGTCCGACTCGCCGGAAAAATCGAAGAACTGAATTCGCAGCCCAGCCTGCGTCGCGCAAAACGGTTTCCACAGCCGGGAGATCTTTCCACACCAGGCCCAGCTTGCGCCGCGCACCCCCAGCGCCTATCCTTGCTTTCATGGCGCAACCGGATTGCCCAAAATGCGGAGGCAGCGGCTGGAAGACCGTCGAACGCGTAGCCGCCGATGAAGACGCGCGCCGCGTCGCGGTCCAAGGGGACGTGCGGGCGGGCGGCGTGAATTCCGGCGGCGTCCCGGCAGGCAGGGGCGCGGCCGCTGCTCCGGCGACCGCGACGTCGGGCCCGAGCAAGCTCGTCTGGGCCGTGCCTTGCGACTGCGTGGGCGAGGATCGGACGGCGCGCGCACTCGCGCGGACGCGGCTTCCGCTCCGCTACGAGCATTGCGACTTCGAGAACTTCGACACCGATGTCTATGAAAGCGAGCCCGATGCGGAACATTGGAATCGCAGCCTTAAACAAGCGCGCATCGTCATGGAAGCGTTCGCGCGCGATTACCCCGCCGGCGCCGAGAGCGGCATTCTGCTCATGGGCCCTTGCGGCGTCGGGAAGACGCACTTGGCGGTCGCCGCGCTGCGAGTCCTCGTCCTGCGAGGCCATCAAGGATTGTTCTACGACTACCGCGAGTTGCTGAAGGAAATTCAGGCGAGCTACAACCCGGTCAGCCAGGCGACCGAGATGGGCGTGCTCGAACCGGTCCTCACGGCGGAGGTCCTGCTGCTCGACGACATCGGCGCGAGCAAACCTTCCGCATGGGCGCTCGAAACCGTGGGCCACATCCTGAACACGCGCTATAACGAACGGCGCGTCACGCTGCTGACCACCAACTACCTCGACGCTCCGGGGCCCGCCACTGCCGGCGGAGGGAAATCAGCTTCCGGCTCGCGATCGATCGCGACGTCCGGCGCAACGTTCGCCGTCGCCCCCGCGCAGGAAGATTCCCTCACCGACCGCTTGAGCATGCGCATCCGCTCGCGCCTCTACGAAATGTGCCGCACGGTTGAGGTCGTCGCACCGGACTACCGCCGCGAGATTCGCCAGGCGGGCCGCGTGCGGTCGTAACCTTCTCTGACCTAGAATGAGCAGCCAAGGTTGGATTGACACCGGCGTATAGGCGCTAGTATCATCCAGCCGATACAGCTCTTTGCGGGCTGATGGCATCTCCTTCCTTGCACTCGTTCCGTGACTGGGAAGAATCTCCGTAGGGCCGGGGTCCTCGGAGTATCGGGGTGGCGGTGGTAGGGAGGCGGTAGGGATGTGTCCTGAATCTGAAAATCCAGCAGTTGGAAGCGCCGAGCCTTCTTCGCACGAAGAATCTTTGCCCGAAGAGAAGACCGCGCAAACGCCCGTGACAGCAGCTGAGGCTGCTCCCGAGCCTGAGACGGCAATCACGGCTCCGGCGCAAGAACCGGATGCGGCGGCCGCAAGTTCCGCTGAGCCCAATGGTGCGCTTGCCGGCTCCTCGGTACCCTCCGATGGACCCGCCGATGCGACGGCAGTTGCTGCGCCAGCAGGCGAATCCAGCGACGCAACTCCCCCGCCTGACGCCGAAACCTCCGCGGACTCCACTGAGTCGGCCGAGATGGATCAACTCCTCGACCAGTACGCCGCGCCGCATCAAGCGCCGTCCGAAGGCGAAATTGAATCGGGCCATGTTGTGGCGATTACGGATCTTGGCGTGGTCGTGGATTTGGGCGGCAAGACGGAAGGTTTAATCCCGGCCATTGAAATTGCTGAAGCCGAAGTTCCGATCTCGCTCGACCCCGGCCAGCCGATTGAGGTTCTCCGCACGGGGGATCGCAAGGACGGCTATGTCGTCCTATCGCATCTCCGCGCGCGGCGCCGGCGCGCCTGGACGAACATCGAGAAAGCGTACCGCGAGAAGACAAACTTGACCGGCCGCGTCGTGGACCACATTAAAGGCGGCTTGGTGGTGGACATTGGCGCGCGAGCGTTTCTTCCGGCCTCGCAACTGGACCTGCGGCCCGTCCAGAACCTGGACTCGTGGAAGGATCAGGAGATCGAGGTTCGCGTCGTCAAGCTGAATCGCAAGCGGGGAAATGTGGTGGTCAGCCGGCGCGCGGTTCTCGAAGTGAATTTGGAGGCCGACCGGCAAAAACTGATGGACTCGCTCGAGGAGGGGCAGGTGCGCCGCGGAGTGGTGAAAAACGTCACCGGCTACGGCGCATTTATCGACCTCGGTGGACTGGATGGACTATTGCACGTCACGGACATGTCCTGGGTCCGCGTGGCCAGCCCTTCCGAGATTGTGCGGCCCGGCGACGAAGTCGATGTGCAGGTCCTGAAATTCGATCGCGCCAAGATGCGCGTGTCTCTCGGACTGAAGCAAATGCAGGCCGACCCGTGGGCGAGCGTGGCCGAGCGATTCCCCGTCGGAGCGCACATCCCGGGTAAAGTGATCGGCCTAGTGGATTACGGCGCATTTGTGGAGATCGAGCCCGGCATTGAGGGCCTGGTGCACGTAAGTGAGATGTCGTGGTCGAAGCGCAAACAGCACCCTTCCAAGCTCCTCAAGCCGGGAGACGCAGTGGAAGTCGTCGTGCTGGGCGTCGATTCCGCCGAGCGCCGGATTTCGCTGGGCATGAAACAGGCGCAAAGCGATCCGTGGCAGACGCTCGCGGAAAAATATCCCGTGGGCACCGTGGTCACGGGGCGCGTGCGCAATTTGACGGACTTTGGCGCGTTCGTCGAGATCGAGGAAGGGTTCGACGGCCTCGTGCACGTGAGCGATATCTCGTGGACCAGCCGCGTCAAGAATCCGTCCGAACTATTGAAGAAGGGCGATACGATTCAGGCCAAAGTCCTGAAGATCGACGCCGCCGGCCGGCGCGTCTCTTTGGGCATCAAGCAGGTGAACGATATCTGGTCGAACTGGTTTTCGGCGCACAAGGTGGGGGATCTCGTGCACGGCCGCGTTTCGCGGCTTACCACGTTCGGCGCGTTCGTGGAGCTGGCGGATGGAATCGAAGGGCTGTGCCACATTTCGGAGATCGAAGGCCGGAGGAAACCGGACCAGCCCCAGAACCAGCCGCGCAATTCGAAGTCGGGCGATCTGTTGCACGTCGGGCAGGATTACGATTTCAAGATCGTGAAAATGAGTTCGGACCAGCACAAGATCGGGTTAAGCTACCGCGCTGCCCAGCGGCAGGTCGAGCGGCGCGAGATGGAGGACTATCGTTCGTCGAAGTCCTCCGCGACGGCCACGATTGGGGACGCTATCATGGCCAAGCGCGAGATGTTATAGTCCGGTCGAGCGGTCGCGCCCAGCCCCCGCGGCAGCAGAAATCGATTCCCTGATCTTGCGTTTAGTGATAGGAAGGGCACCCAGAGGTGTGCAGGAGTGCCCCGTTACTCGCTGTGTCCGGCGATACGGCGGATGCGGCGTTCTGATTCTCGGCGGAGCGAACGAAAATGAACGATTCCACATGGACCAAGGCCGACTTGGTTGAAGAGGTCGTGAAGAACACGGGCCTCCCGCGCAATGAGTCGGAGGTTATCGTCGAGACTATTTTTCTGGGAATTATCGGCGCCCTGCAGAAGGGCGACAAAATCGAGATTCGCGGCTTCGGCAGCTTTCGCACGCGCAAGCGCCGCGGCCGCGTGGGACGCAATCCGAAGACCGGCGCCAAAGTGGATGTTCCGGCAAAGCGCATCCCTTTCTTCAAGCCGAGCAAGGAATTGAAGGACTTCGTCAACACCGCCGGCTCTTCGGCGTCCCCGGCGGGTAAAGCATAGGGCTTGGCGCGGACGGCGATTCCGTCCGCGGCTTCGCGCTGCGCGCATCATGGACTATCTCTGGACTCCCTGGCGCTACCGCTACATCTCGCAAGCCGGCAAGCACGATAGCTGCATTTTCTGCGACGCCGCCGCCGGCGACGACGCCACGAGCTTCATCGTTCTCCGCGGAAAAAAGAATTACGTCATTCTGAACCGATTCCCCTACACGACCGGCCACGTCATGATCGTGCCGTTCGCCCATCTGGCCGAATTGCGCGAGTGTGACGCGGAGACGCTCGGCGAAATGATGAGCCTGGCGCAGCGGGTGCAACTCGCGCTGGAATCGGTCTACCATCCCGAAGGCTACAACCTCGGCATGAATCTCGGGCGTTGCGCGGGCGCCGGCGTGCAGGGACACATTCATCTGCACGTTCTGCCCCGCTGGTCCGGCGACGCGAATTTCATGACCACCGTTTCCGAGACGCGCCTCGAGCCCGAGGAGCTTGCGACGACGTACGAAAAGCTTCGCGGCGCCCTGCAGGCCTGACGCGCAGCCACCGCGGCAAGGAACCGGCCGTGAACCTCGAATTGACCGAAGAACAGAGGCTGCTGCAGCGCACGGTCCGCGAATTCGCCGAAATCGAAGTCAAACCCCACGCAAAAGAAATCGACGAGACCGGCCGCTTCCCCATGGAGACGTTTCGTAAGGCGTCCGCGTTGGGGCTGGCGGGAATCGCGTTTCCGGAATCCGTAGGCGGCGCCGGCTTCGATCACGTGGGCTACGCCATCGCGATCGAGGAAATCGCGCGGGTCTGCGCGTCCACGTCCGTGATTCTCTCGGTGCAGAACTCGCTCTTCTGCGATCCCGTCCACCGGTTCGGCGACGAGGAGCAAAAGAAGAAGTTCCTCGGGCCGTTCTTGCGCGGCGAGAAAATCGGATGCTACGCACTCACCGAGCCGCAAGCCGGCTCGAACGCCGCGGCTTTGCAGACTCGCGCCGAGCGCAAGGGCGATGCGTACGTCGTCAACGGCACGAAGACTTGGATCACGAACGGCGGCGTGGCCGATGCGGCCATCGTCTACGTGAACACCGATCCCGCCAGCGGCGAAAAAGGCATCACCGCGCTGATCGTGGAGCGTGGAACGCCGGGCTTCGGCGTGGGGAAGGAAGAAAGGAAACTCGGCATCAGCGCAACCGCCTGCGTCGAGCTTTCCTTTTCCGATTGCGTGGTGCCGGCCGCGAATCGCCTCGGCCGGGAAGGCGAGGGCTACAAGATCGCTCTCTCGACGCTCGATTCCGGCCGCGTCGGCATCGCCGCGCAAGCCACGGGCATCGCGCAGGGTGCCTTCGAGCACGCGCTCGCCTATGCGCAGCAGCGGCAAGCGTTCGGCCATCCGATCGCGGAGTTTCAGGCGATTCAATTCATGCTCGCCGACATGGCCACTGAAATTGACGCTGCGCGGCTGCTCGTCCGCAAGGCCGCGTGGAAACAGGATTCCGGCGCGCGCTTTTCGCTGGAGGCTTCCATCGCAAAGCTTTTCGCCTCGGAGATGGCCACGCGCGTCACGCACAAGGCGATCCAGATCCATGGGGGCTACGGCTACAGCCGGGAGTACCCGGTCGAGCGGATGTACCGCGATGCGCGCATCACGGAAATCTACGAAGGCACGAGTGAAATCCAGCGCCTCGTGATTGCTTCGTGGGTTCTGGAGTCGCTCTGAACGCCTCGCGCCCGGCTGTTTCCCGGTTCGCCGCACTCGCGGATCAAATCCTCGTTCCCAGTTCCTGCGCTGCGGCCTGCCGGTATAAGCTTGGCAAATGCTCGACCTCGATTGCGGCGCGAATTTCGATCCCGCGCGCGACGCCGATTTCTTCGCGGCGCTTCCGCCGCGGGCTGCCGTATTTCGCATTGAGCCTCGCGCGGAATTCCCCGGCGCCGAACCCTATTTGCTGCGTACTGCGGACCTCCGCAAGCGCCTGGAGCGACTTCTCGGCCCGCGCGACTTCGCATCGAAGCGCCTGAACCTGCGTGAGTTCGCGCGCGCCGTCCGCTTTCGCCTCACAGGCTCGCACTTCGAACAAGGGTTCGTCTACCTGCAACAGGCGCGCGCCGCATGGCCCGCGCGGTATCGAGAGCGCATGCGGTTGCGCCCGCCGGCCGTGCTGAAGGTGAATCTCGCGAACGCCTATCCGCGCTGCTACACGACGCGGCGCTTGGGCCTTTCCGGCGCCTACTACGGCCCGTTTCCCTCGCGCCGCGCGGCCGATCACTTCGCCGGGCGCTTCCTCGACTTGTTCAAGATTCGCCGCTGCCAGATCAAAATCCGGCGCGATCCCAGTTTCCCCGGCTGCATCTATTCGGAAATGAAAATGTGTCTCGCGCCGTGTTTCGCCGGATGCACGGACGCGGAGTACGGCGCGGAGGTTGAACGGGTCGTGTCGTTTCTCTCCTCGCGCGGCGCTTCGCACGAAAGCGAGCTGCAAGCCGAGCGTGAGGCGGCCAGCGAACATCTCGATTTCGAGCGCGCAGCGGCGTTGCACCGCCGGCTCGAAAAAGTCGCAGACGTGCTTCGCGGCATGCCCGGCCTCGCCCGGCGCATCGAGGACCTCAACGCCGTGATTCTTCAACCGGCCGCCGAACCGCAAGCGATCGCCGTCTTCGCCGTGCGGGGAGGGCTCATCTCGGAGCCGTTCTTCCTGCGTTTCGGCGAACTGGCCCGCCCGGGCGAAGCGGCGGACGCGCCGCGTTCGGCCGAGGAAATTCTGCGGGGTCACCTCGAATCGGACTCCGGGCCGGCGCGCGAACGCCACCCGCGCGAAATCGAAGACCATCTGGCATTGCTTGCGCGGTGGTTCTACGGCAAACCTCGCGCCGGCGAAATCCTATTTCGCTCGGAGCTGCGCGCGAATTCGCGCAAGCCGGCGAAAGAGGAATGGCCGTACCGCCACATCCTTCGCGCCTGCTCGCGCCTCCTGTCTCCCGCCGCAAACTCGGCTGAATCCGAAACGTCTCCGGCGCCGTAGACTCGAACTGCCCTCAGGCGCGTATACTGTCCTTCTTTCTTTCCCGCAGAGCGGGATCGGAGGACGTGTGGCCGGGGTGACACCGGAAGGAACGCAGCGGTACGCGGCGCGGTTTGCGAGCCATGCCGCTCCGGGGCATTTCCGGGAGCAGCAAGGGCTGCTGCTCTCCTCGATCGGAATCGGCACTTATCTTGGCGAAGCCGACGAGCCGACCGATCGCGGTTACACCGACGCCATCGTCGCCGCGGTCGAATCCGGCGCAAACGTCCTCGACACGGCGATCAACTACCGTTTTCAGCGCAGCGAGCGCTCGGTGGGCTCCGCGCTCGCGGAACTCGCCCGGCGCGGCTACGCGCGCGACGAGCTCCTCGTCTGCACGAAGGGTGGCTTTCTCACGACGGACGGAGAGATGTCCGCCGATCCCAGCGACTACTTTCAGCGCGAATACGTCGAGCGCGGCCTGATCGCCGCTGCGGACGTCGCCGCCGGCTGCCACGTTCTCGCTCCGCGCTTCCTCGCCGATCAAATCGAGCGCAGCCGCCGCAATCTCGGCGTCGAGACGATCGATGTCTATTACCTCCACAATCCGGAAACCCAGCTCGGTGAATATCCTCGCGAGGAATTTGAGCGCCGAATTCGCGCCGCGTTCGAGCTTCTCGAGGTGGCGGTCGCGGAGGGAAAGATCCGCTTCTACGGCCTGGCCACCTGGAACGGTTTCCGCCAGCCGCAGAACGCCAAGGATTATCTCTCGCTGGGTCAGATTGAGATTATCGCCCGCGAACTTGCCGGCGACGCGCACCACTTCCGGTTCGTGCAATTGCCGTACAACCTCGGCATGACCGAGGCCCTCAGCCGCGCGAACCAGCCACTCGATACGCGCACGCTCCCGATGATCGAGGCCGCGCACGCGCTCGACGTCACGCTCGTCGCGAGCGCGTCGCTGCTCCAGGGCAAACTCGCTCGGGATCTCCCGCCCTTCATCGCCGAGGCGCTTGGCCTCGGAAGCGATGTCGAACGCGCGCTGCAATTCGTGCGCTCGACTCCGGGCATCACGACGGCGCTGGTGGGTATGAGCCGCGCGGAGCACGCGCGCGCGAACTTGCGTTTACTGGGCATTCCGCCCGCGTCGCAGGAACGCTTTTCAAAATTATTCGAGCGGGGCGCGCCCTGACGCGATTGACCGGGGCGCTTCCATCCGCGCCCGGACCCATTCCGAGATCGCGCTCTCGACGGCCCCCAGGTGTCCCGCGAAAAAATGATCGGCGCCCGGCACCAGGATCAGTTGTGTTGCTGCGCGCGATTTCTCCGGCAGCGCGGAAACGATCGCTTCCCATTTTTCCTTCGGCGCGTATCGATCTTGGTCCCCGCTCATCAGCAGCTTCGGCTTGGCGCATTCGGAAAGATAGGAGACATCCAGGTTTCCCACCGGCAAGCCCAATCCAATCAGCGCATGCACGCGCGCGTCGCCGCAACCCGCGCGCAATCCGACCGCTGCCCCAAAGCTGAATCCGGCAACGAACAGCGGCGCGCCGGGAAAACCGGCCGCAAGAAAATCCAGCGCCGCGCGCACGTCGTCCAACTCGCCGCGCCCGCGGTCGTATTTCCCGGCGCTCAACCCCACGCCGCGAAAATTGAATCGCAGCACGGGCAGACCCAAACCGTGCAGCGCTTTGGCCGTCCGATACACGACTTTGTTTTGCATCGTTCCGCGGTAAAGCGGGTGGGGATGGCACACGACCACGGCGAACGCCGCTTGCGCCGGGACGCCATTTCGGTTGTTTCGTTCCACGTCCCAGAAGAGCGCTTCCAGTTTGCCTTCAGGCCCATCCAGCATCAGGCTGCGATGCGCTCGCGCGTTCATCGGCTCTCCATGCCCCATTGCCAGACCCATCTTATGCGCCGCGCCAGGGCCGGTCAAAACGCGCGGGCTTGAGAGGTTTTCGTTGCGCGGATTCCCTTTCAATGCTAGCTTGTGCTCACACGGTCGCCGCAAACCCTGTGGATTCTTGTTGCGTGCGATTCTTGGAAAGCCTTCTTCCAGGAGAAGAATGGCAAACGGAATTGAACGCCGGGCCTCCCGGCGATTCACGATGTCGTTGCCGCTCATGGTCCGCTCCTCGGATTCCGAGGGGGCGGCGGAGCGAAGCGGGAAGACTCGCGACGTGAGCTTCCGCGGCCTCTACTTCACCATCGACACGCGCTACGAATCCGGCACGTCGCTCGAATTGGTGCTCACTCTTCCCAAGGAAATCACCATGGCCGGCGACGTTCATATCCGTTGCTTCGCCCAGGTGGTCCGCGTCGAACCGCTCAACGGCCATTGCGGCGTTGCGGCCCGGATTCACCGCTACGAGTTCCTTCCCGCTCCGGCCTGACGCTTCGCCTGTCCCGGCTTTTCGCTTCGCCTCTCCTGCAGCACTCCCGCGAATCGCGGTACAATGAGCGTTCCCACTCCCGGTTGGAGGAACGATGTATCACTACGACGCCAAGACCGCCCTCGAAGAACTGAACGAAGACGCGCTGCTGCCCCACCCCGTGCGCGTGCGCGACATGATGCTTCGCACGCAACTCGGCGCCGACGACGCTCTCGACGTGAACCGCGAGTTTCAGAGTTACCTCGCGCGTTTCGGCGAAACGCAGCAGATCGCGCGCGCCATCCTCGAGAAGCTCGCCTCGGGCGTGCCCAAGCGCTCCTGAGGCGCGGCCCAGCACAATGGCTCGCGAAACGCTCCTCATAGACGCCGACGACACGCTCTGGGAAAACAACGTCTTCTTCGAGAAGACAATCGAGGCGTTTCTCGGACTCGTCGAGCCGCTCGGTTATTCCCGCGCGTACGCGCGCCGCATCCTGAACGAAACCGAGCGCCGCAATATCCGCCAGCACGGCTACGGCGTTCGCAGCTTCGGCCGCTCGCTTGAAGAAACCTATTTGAAGCTCGCCGGCAATCTCGCCCGGCGGACCGTGCTCGACGAGATTCATCGCAGCGTGCAGGAACTCGAGCAGACCCCGCCTCACGTTCTCGACGGCGTGCCCGACACGCTCGCGTATCTGGCCGAGCGGCATCGGCTCATCCTCTTCACCAAAGGCGAAGCCGCCGAGCAAGCCGCCAAGGTCGAGCGTTCCGGCCTGCAAACACACTTCGAGGCCATCGAAATCGTGGGTGAAAAAGACGTGGCGACGTATCTCCGGCTCGTCAACAAGCACCACGTCGTGAAGTCGCGCGGGTGGATGGTGGGCAACAGCCCGCGCAGCGATATCAATCCCGCTCTCGAAGCCGGACTCAACGCCGTTTTCATTCCGCATCCCGCCACTTGGGAGATGGAACATGATGAAGTGCAGTGCGGCGTCGGCCGGCTCGTGATCGTCGGGAAATTCGGCGATCTTCGCGCTCATTTTTGAAGGGCATTCACGCCCCATGACCGACTGGCGAAAAGAATGGTTTGAAATTGAAGACGCCGTTTATCTGAACGCCGCGGGGCAGGGCCCTTTGCCGCGCGCGGCCATCCGCGCGGCGCAACAGGCTCTCGAATGGGAAAAATTCCCGCACCACATTCCTGAATCCGAGTACTTCGGGCTGCCGGGCCGCGTGCGCGGCTTGCTGGCTCGGCTCATCGGCGCGCGGCCCGAGGAAATCGCGCTCGCCACGGGCGCAAGCGGCGGAATGCAAATCGTCGCCAACCGCCTCGAATTGCGCCCCGGCGACGAAATCCTCATCGCCCGCGGCGAATTCCCCGCTCACTTCGCGACGTGGCTGCCCATGCAATCCGCGACGGGCATCACGGTGAAAAGTATCGCTCCGCGCGGCCGGTTTCTCGCCGCCGATGATTTCCTCGCGCAGATTGCGCCGCGCACGCGCTTGATTTCCGCCAGCCTCGTGCGCTTCAACGACGCCGCGCGCCTCGACGCGCGCCGCGTCGCCGACGCCGTTCACGCTGCCGGTGGTTTTCTCCTGCTCGACGCATCGCAATGCGCGGGCGCGATGCCGCTGACGGCCGATTCGCTGGGCTGCGATTTTCTGACCGCCGCGGGCTACAAATGGCTGCTCTCGCCCTATGGCACGGGTTTTCTCTGGATGCGCAGCGGCGTCATGAAAACATTGCGCGAAGGCCCGGTCTACTGGCAATCGCTCGAAAACGCGGCGAACTTTCATTCCCTTCCGTCCGGCAGCTACGCCCGTTCGGAAAGCGCGCTTCGCTGGGATTCACCGGAAACGGCGAGTTTCTTCAATCTCGCCGCGATGGAGGCTTCCCTCGAATTTATTCACCGCACCGGCGTCGAGACAATCTGGCGGCACATTCGCGGCCTCATCGACGAGCTCATTCGCCGCCTGCCCCTGGACCGCTGCGCGCTCGCCAGTCCCGCGGATCCGGACGCGCGCGGCCCGTTCGTCTGCGTTCAACCGCGCAAACCCGATGGCGGGCCCGCTCTGCACGAGAAGCTGCAAAAAGCGAATATCGTCGTCAGCCTCCGCGATGGCGCTCTGCGCATCTCGCCGCATCTCTATAATTCCGAGCGCGACCTGGACCGCCTTCTGACCGTCCTCACCGTTTGAATGAAACTGTCGTTGGGTTTGGCCCGCATTTCTCACGAGTCATGGGAATGGAGGCGGTCGACCCTTTATTTCTCTGCGTGGCTCAGCGCTCTCTGCGCCTCTGCGTTATCTTTTTCGTGGCGACACGCCGTCTAAACGCTGAGGAAGAACAAGGATAACGCAGAGACGCGGAGTACACAGAGATCCGCAGAGAAAAGCGCCATCATTTGGATCTGGTACCCAACCTGGGGAGAAAGCCGGCTTTAGCGTTCCGGGGCGACTGCGCGGAACGGGATGCGCACGATGGCCACCAGCTCCACCGGCACACCCCCACGTTCCGCCGGACGGAACTTCCACCCGGCCAGCGCGACCATCGCGTTGTTATCGAGCTCGGGGTCCACGCCGCGCACCAATTGAATGCTGTCCACCGATCCATCCTTGCGAATCACGGCGTACAGAATCACTTCGCCCTCAACTCTATCCTTGCGAAGGTCCTGCGGATACCGCGGGTCCACTTTGCGCAGCGGCGCAGGGCCCACCAAACCAGCGGACTGCGGCCCGCCGCGCGGGTTCACCCCCGTACGGGGGTTCACCGCGAGCGGCCCGTCGCCGCTCGCATCCATTTCCGCGAAGCTGAGGATCCAGCTGCCTGACGCGCTCGTCAGATTCGGCATGTTGACGTGCATCGAGTAAACCTGCCCCGACCCGAGGAGCAATTCCGGGCGAGCGTCCGGTCCCAGCGCCGCGAAATTCGAGGGAGTGGGCGTGGCCCCAGGATCCAGGGGCGCCGAAGATCGCACGGAATGCGCCGCAGTTCCCGGCGCATTCACGCCATGGCCTGACGAGCCGTTGCCGACGCCGGAAACCGGCGTGTGCGAGTTTGGCGCGCCGCCACTGATCGAAATTTCCGGTGCGCCATTTCCCGCGCCGCCGCCCGTTCCTCCTGTTATTCCTGCGGCCCCATCGGCCGCGCCGCCGGGCGTGCCCGGCTGCGTTCCTTCAGGAGAGATGGAAACGCGCGCGGTCAGATTTCCTTTCGGCACCACCGGAGGAGGAGCGGGTGGCCCGGGCGTGGCCGAGATCGCAATCAAATGGCCCGGGTCGCCGCCGATATCTCCCCCAATGTCCGGCGCAGACGTGTCTGCCTCTGCGTGGCGCGCGGCTGCGTGACCCGCGCTCATGCGTTGAATGGTCAATGCCGGTTTTGGGGCGTCAGCGGAGGATTCACCAATATCGATCGGCCCGGCCTGAAGTTGCGGATTCGCGATATCGGGAACCGCGACCGGCTGCGTGTCTCGCGGCCGGCTGGCTGCCGGATGCATTCGCGCAAACGCTTGCTGCGAAATGTTCAATCGCGGTCGGGCTGGGGAGCCATCCGACCACTCCACGATGTTCGGCAACGCGGGGAGAATTTTCGGCGCCACGTCCGGCGCGTCCGGCTGAATGAGCACTTGGCGCGGATGGGTGGGGTGTAGCGGCGCGCTCAGAATCGTCTGCCGCGGATGATAGGCGTCAGCGCCGGCGCGAGGCAGCGGCTGCTTCGGCTCGGCGATAGAATTTTGTTTCGTCTTCGGCTGCTCGAATGGAATCTGCGGCAAGTCCTGATCGGGGCCATACCAGGTGAGTTCCGCTTCCACGGTGATCGGCCGTGGCGTGATCAAAGTCCAATGCGGATGCAGCAGAACGAGCCCCACTTGCAGAGCCAGCGCAACCACAACGGCCCGCGTCGGCCACCGCGAAGCAACCCAGCAATCGCGAAAAAATGGTGCGCCCTCAAACTTCTTCGGCGGCGTCGGCCCGCGGAACACTGCGAGCAGACTGTCCCAGAAGTTTGCGCCCGGACGCGACCACGAAACTTCCAGTCGCACTCCCGCCTCGGCCGGAGATTCCCCTCCGTGCGTCTCCGAAGCCGGCAAAGCCGCATTCGGACCGGGCGCGTCTAAGTCTGGCATGGCCTCGTGATTATACGCCTGTAACCCATCCGCCCCTTGTAATCTGATGCGTGTCGCCCGAGAGAAGAGTTGCCGCGCGGGCACTGGATTTGCAACGATAGGAAGTCCCGGTTGCGCCGGATGAAGCATTGAGCGAGCCAAACACAGCTGCGAGTCAACAATCAACCACGCCCCGCTTGCGCCGTGGCGTTCCAAAGTGGGCCAAAGTATGGTTGGCGGCGCTGATTTTCGTCATCGCCGTGGGGGAATTGGCTCCATACATTTTGAATCTGGACCGCTATCGCAGTGAGGTTGCGTCGCTCCTCAGCGAGCAGACCGGCAGGTCCGTGCACTTGGGCAAGTTGCGCGCGCAGTTCCTGCCTCGCCTGGGATTCGTTGTGGATAGCGCGCAGATCGGCAATCCTCAAGGATTTCCGCCAGGCAATCTCGTCTCAGCCGACGAGATTCGCGCGACGATCGCGTTCTGGCCGCTCCTGCGCCGCCACGTCGAAATTAATTCCCTCGAGTTCGTGCGCCCGAAAATCTCTCTGATCGAGAACGCGCAGGGACAATGCAATTATTTCTTCGCCTCCGCGCCTAATGCTGAAGTGGTCTCCGAGGCTGGCGCGGCGCTCACCGACTTTTCCTTCTCATTGACCGGCATTGCGAATGTTCGGCTCACGGACGCGGAAATCCGGCTCGGCAAGATCGGGCCAGGCGGCGCGGTGACGCTCGACCTGGATGCAAAGCATCTGAACGCGAACCTGAGCAGCATCAGCCTCTCGCCGCTCGATTTGCAGCGTTGGCAAGGCGAAGCGAATCTGCAAGGGCTTCAGGCTGCGCTGCCCGACTGGCCGCAGCCGATCGCGTTTCTCTCCGGTTCGCTCAAGCTCGACGCCGGCCGCTTGAAAGCGGATTTCTCCGCCGACCTCGGGGCCGCCGGCGACCTCCGCGGAAGAGTTTTCTTCAACGACATCGCGGACCCCGTAGTCCAATTCGATCTCCAATCGAACCAGCTCACTCTCGACGCGATTCCAACCGGAGCGTTGCCCGGCCCGGCGGCGCGTCCCGCTGACACGGTGGGCGATCCGCCCGAGCTGCCGGCGGTGAGCCGACTCGTCGCACAAGGGAGGCTCAGGGTGCAGCGCGTGCGGTGGCAAACGTACACGGCCGGGCCGCTCACCGCCGAGCTTCGGTTGTTCAACGACCGCGCGGAACTTTGGCCCTTCACACTTGGCGTATATGGCGGCGTCGTTCAGGCGACGGCGCGCGTGGATCGCGTCGCTACGCCACAACGTTTTTCCGCCAACATACAAGCGCGGACGCTGGACGTGGGACGAATGCTCGATGATTCGCCGTCGCTCAAAGGCAAACTCTACGGCGTCGCGGAATTCGATCTGCAAGCATTCGGCTCGCTCGAAGCCGCGTGGCGAAGCTCGCTGACCGGAACCGGAACTTTTTCCGTGCGCGACGGCCATCTGCCCAGCGTGAATCTAAGCAGCGCGCCGGGAGCCGCGGCGGATTCGAATTCTCCCCCGTCGCCCACACCCTTCCGCCGAATCGCGGGCGATGCCGCAATCGCCGGCCAGCGTTTCACGAGCCGCAAGATTCACATCGACGCCCCTTCGGGAATTGTGGATTTGCAAGGCAGCCTCAGCTTCGGCGGCGCGATCAATTACCAGGGCCAGATTTCATTTCCCGGCGGCGCCGCGCCTTCCGCTCCAAATGCGACCGAGGGCATCGCCGGTTATCTGAATGCAGTCCTCAGAAACGCTGCGGGGAAAGTCGTCGTTCCATTCGCGCTCAGAGGAACCCTGGCGCAACCTCAAGTCTTGCCGTCTCAGGCGGCCAGCGCGAGACGATAAAAGCTGAGCGACGTGTCGCCCTGCTCGACCACGCGCACACGCTCCAGACTGCCGAAACGCTCCGCCAGCGCGCGGCGGCTCGCATGCTCGGCGACCACGCAACCGCGCGGCGCGAGCAAATTCGCCGCGCCGAGAAAATCGAGCGTCTCGTGGTACGCATGGCCCCGCTCGTACGGCGGATCGAGATAGACCAGATCCACGTGGCTCCGGCGCAACTCAAGCCGTTCCAGCGCGCGGGCGGCATCCATGGAAACGATCTCCGCTCCCGCCGCGATGCCGAGTGACTTCAGATTCTTGCGGATCAACGCGACCGCCGCGGCGTGAAACTCCACAAAGATGGCCTGCCGCGCGCCGCGGCTGAGCGCTTCGATTCCGACCGCGCCCGTTCCGGCGTAAAGATCGAGGAAGACGGAATCCTGCACCATCGGCCCGAGAATATTGAAAAGCGTCTCGCGCAGGCGATCGCTCGTGGGGCGCAGCTTCATCCCGTGCAGCGCGGTAATCCTGCGGCCGCCGAATCTTCCTGCTACCACGCGCATGAAGTTATCCCACCGCCGCAAGCTGGTAGCGGCGCTGCCAATCCGGAGTGAGCGATTCGAGCAATTTCCTGCGCGCCGCATCCGCCGCGGGATTTTCCACCAGCGCGAACGCTTCCGAGCGCGCGAGGTTCAGCAATTCCGAATCGCGAATGGGATTCGCGATATGAAAGCCGAGCTCGCCGTGCTGGCGTGTGCCGAAAAACTCGCCGGGGCCGCGCAATTTCAAATCCGTCTCGGCAATCTCAAAGCCGTCCGTCGTCGCCACCATCGTATCGAGCCGCACGCGAGCATCCTCGGAAACGGTTTTCGGCGCGACGAGAATGCAGGTCCCCTTGCCGCCACCCCGGCCGATGCGGCCGCGCAACTGATGGAGTTGGGCGAGGCCGAAGCGATCCGCGTGCTCGATGACCATGACCGTCGCGTTGGGCACATCCACGCCGACTTCAATCACTGTTGTCGTCACCAGAATTTCGAGAGCGCCGCGGCGAAACTCGTCCATTACGTTTTGTTTTTCCTCGCTCCGCAGGCGACCGTGCAGCAGGCCGATGTGCAGCTTGGGGAAGACGCTCCGGCGCAGGCGTTCGCACTCGACGATCGCGGCCTTGAGCGAGCGCGCCGACTCGGCCGACTTGGACTGCTCGATGACGGGATAGACGACGTAAGCCTGGCGGCCGCGCGCGACTTCGCCGCGCAGGAATTCCCACACGCCGGCGAGGCGATCCTCGGCGGTCCAGCGCGTTTCAATGGGAGTCCGGCCGGGCGGCATCTCGTCGATCACGGAGATATCGAGATCGCCGAACAGGGTGAGCGAGAGCGTGCGCGGAATCGGCGTCGCGGTCATGACGAGAACGTCGGGCGTCGTTCCCTTCTCGATGAGGCGTTTCCGCTGCAGGACTCCGAAGCGGTGCTGCTCGTCCACGACGACGAGGCCGAGGCGGGCGAACGCGATGGGATCCTCGATGAGCGCGTGCGTGCCGACGACAAGCTGCGCTTCGCCCGACGCGACGCGCGCAACCGCGTCGCGCTTCTCGGCGGTTTTCATGCCGCTGACCAGCAACTCGGCGCGATAGCCGGAGCGCGCGAAGACGCGGCGCGCGGCCAGAAAGTGTTGCACGGCGAGAATCTCCGTCGGCGCCATGAGGGCGACCTGGAAGCCGTTCTCGATGACGATGGTCGCCGCTTCCAGCGCGACGATGGTCTTGCCGCAGCCGACGTCGCCTTGCAGCAGACGATTCATCGGAATCGGCCGCTCGAGATCGGCGGCGATTTCGCCGAGCGCGCGCTTCTGCGCGCCCGTCGGCTTGAAAGGAAGAATGCCCTTGAGCGCTTCGCGGATTTGCGGCTCGCGAACGCGAAACGCGATTCCCTTCTGCTGCTGCGCGCGCTGCCGCCGCAGCGCGACGCTCAACTGATAGAAGAAGAATTCCTCGAAGATGAGCCGCTGATGCGCGGGGGAACGGAATGCGTTGAGCGCGTCCACGGATTCCGTCTGCGACGGAAAATGGACGAAGCGGATGGCGTCCTCGCGCGAAGGGAAGCGATAGCGGGCGAGGAGATCGGGCGGCAGGAAATCGGGCAGCGTGCCGGAAAGATCGCCAAGGGCCGAGTAAATGATGCGGCGCAGCGTGCGCGAGCCAATCGAGCCGATGGCTTCGTAGATGGGAACGATGCGGCCGACTTCGGTGGAGTCTGCGGAGCCGGAAGTGAGAATCTCGAATTCCGGATTGACCATCTCGATGCGGCCGGGATGATATTTATCAAGCTCGGCGCGGCCGTGCAGAACGAGGCGCTGGCCGGGTTTGAAACGATCGGCGAGATAGCCGCCGTGAAAAAACTTGCAGGCGAGCGAACCGCTGGCGTCGCGGACGAGAAGATAGTAGATCGCGTCGGCGCGGCGCCGGCGAAAATTCGGAGCAGGACGGCCGTAGGCGACCGGCGCGCCGCTTGAAACGATCGCTTGCAGCGTGTAGATCCCGCCGGGCCGGACATCCCGGATTTGCGCGAAATGGATGCGGTCCTCGTAGCGGAACGGCAGATAGCCGAGCAAATCCTCGATGGTGCGAATGCCGCGCTCGGCGAGGAGAAGGGCGCGCTGCGGGCCAACGCCTTTGAGATATTGGACGTCCGTCGAGGGGGCACACGGCATGGCCTCTTTATATCATCGCAACGGACCTTCGGGCAGGATGCGAGCCCGCCACGAGGGCGCAGCAGAAGCAATAACCCTCGCTTGCAAAAGGGCGGGGCGAATCGCTAGAGTGGGCGGGCGTCAAATGCTTGGGAGTGGGGAGGGCCGCAGTTGGAGCGACTGACCGCGAGCGATAAGAAGACGCTGCTGATCTGGATTCTCTGCGCGCTCATCGGCGGCGGAGTCGCCTACAAATATTTCTTCCGGGCGTTCCCGGAAGCCTCGATCGATTTCCGCGTGTCGCGGCACGCGGCTGCGGGTCTGGCGCGGCAATTTGCAACGAGCCAGGGCGCGAATCTCGCGCATCACCGGTCGAGCATCGTGTTCAACGTGGACGACACGGCGAAGACGTACCTCGAACGCGAGCTGGGTCTTCAGCAAGCAAACCAATTGATGTCGTCGCAGGTCCACACGTGGTATTGGAGCGTGCGATTCTTCCAGCCGCTGCAACCGGAAGAATTCGATGTGAACCTCGATCCCGCCGGAGAAATCGTCAGGTACGAGCACAAGGTCGCGGACGAGGCGCCGGGCGCGCGGCTCGGTCAAGCGACGGCTCGGGCAAAGGCGGAATCCTTCCTGCGCGACACGCTGCACAAGGATCTCTCCGCCTACGATTACCTGCCCGAGGAAGCGAATTCAAAAGAACATCCGAATCGCAGCGAGTGGGACTTCACCTGGGAACGGCACGGATTCCGGGCGAAGGACGCGCCGTACCGGATGCAGGTATCGGTCGAGGGTGATTCGATCAGCGAGTACAAGGAATTCTTGAAAGTGCCGGACGCCTGGCAGCGTGACTTCGATCGCTTGCGCTCGAAGAACGATTTCATCGAGAAAATCGCGGTACTCCCGTACGGCTTGCTGTTGGGCGCGTGCCTCTGGGTGATCATCACGCTAGGGCGCCAAGGCGTGCTGAAGTGGAAGGGTGGGCTGATCGTCGGCGGGGTCCTGGCCGAGCTTTTCTTCCTGATGACGCTGAACGACTGGCCCTCCACGCTGGCGGGGTACGACACGACATCGTCCTACTCAAGCTTTGTACTGACGCAGATTGCGCTGGCCGCAGCGGGCGCGGTGGCCCTGGCGCTACTTGTGGTGGTGGCGATCGTGCCGGGCGAGCCGCTCTACCGCGCGGGCCAGCCGTCGCAAGTGCGACTGCGATATTTCTGTCGGCTGCCGGGCATCCGGACGCGTGAATTTTTCCGGTCGTGCGCGATCGGGGTGTGCATGGCGGCGGTGCACATCGGGTACGTCGTAGTGTTTTACATTGTGGCGGGAAGACTCGGTGCCTGGGCCCCGCAGGACATTCAATACGACAATGTGGTCAGCACCGTGGCGCCGTGGATTTTTCCGCTGACGATCGGCCTCTACGCGGCGGCGAGCGAGGAATTCCTGTTCCGGCTATTT
>Ga0326728_10005768_pt1 | contig 34175 bp, 28 predicted proteins | sample MB3enrmetagenome_FD_207602 | JGI IMG/M metagenome (GOLD analysis project Ga0326728, IMG submission 207602) | Lab enriched peat soil microbial communities from McLean, Ithaca, NY, United States - MB31MN | ecosystem: Environmental > Terrestrial > Soil > Wetlands > Peat | place: USA: New York...
CAACGACTGGCTTTCGCTACGAGCTCGGAATCACGGCCTCCACTTCGTTGGAATAGGCGCTTTGCTCGCCTTCGGCGTTCACCGACGTTGTGACGTAGAAGTAGGTTGTCCCGGCGGCCACCGTATCGTCTGTGTAGTTGGTGGAGGGATCGAGCGCGGAATTGATCTGCTTGAAGGGGCCTGCCTTGGCAGTGCCGCGGTACACATTGTATCCCACTACGCCATCGCCCGCTGCGTCCCAGGAGAGAGAAACATATTGGGAAGCCGGAGTCTCGCCCGTACCGGTCAATTTTTCGACCGTCGGCGAGTCGACGGCGTTGCTGGTGAATTCGGCTTGCCCGGAGGCCGTGCCGGAGGCACTTGGCGTGAATTGAATGGTGACGGGAATGCTTTGTCCAGCCGGAATCGTTACGGGCAGGGTCAGTCCGAGTATGGCAAACTCCGAGTTCGTCGATTGGTCCGACGAAATGGTTATGGCGCCTTTAGAGGCGGTGAGGGTGGCCTGCAAGCTGGCGCTCGATCCCACCGTGACGTCACCGAAATTGAGGGCCGTTGGCGCGATTTCCAGTGGGTACGCGCCGGTACCTTCGACATCGATCGTAAGCTTGGGATCCTCAGCAGTACTCACCAGCGTAAAGCTGCCGGTGGTGTATCCCGCGGCAGCCGGGGTGAAAATAATGGGCAATTCGACGCTGGCGCCGGGCAAGATCCGCACGGGCACAGGGAATGTGCCGAACGAGAAAGCGCTCCCATCTTTGGATTTGGAAGTGATCCGCAGGGCTTTGCTCCCAGTGTTCGAGAGCTGGATGGAATAGGAAACGGAATCTCCGACCTGGACCTTGCCGAAGGCATGAGTGCACGGTTTGCATTGAAGTTCCTGCGCCCATGCGGATGCAGGCGCCAGACTGCAGAGTATGAAAGCGATTAGGATTATGGGGAAGGATCGCATGGATTCTATCTTCAAGAGCCGCCCGGTCTCAAGGCAAAATTGGAAGTGCATTTGAGCAATCCTTCGTACCGATTTGGGTACGGGGCAGCCAGCTTCGCGCAACCCGATGCGGCGGTGTGTGCTATGCTGCGCGTGAATTCGAGGCCGTAGACTCAAGATCGCCCTGAATGCAAAGATCGTCAGGAATGGATGCAGAGACCGTGATGAATTGAAGGTAGTGGGACCCCTATGCTGGCCGAACTTCGACTGGAAAATTACGCGGTGATCGACAATGTGGCGATCGAATTCGCGCCGGGTCTGAATCTTCTGACCGGCGAGACCGGGGCGGGGAAGTCGATTCTGATTGAAGCGCTGGGATTGCTGCTAGGGGACAAGGCGTCGTCGGATGTGATTCGGACAGGCGCGGAGCGGGCGGTGGTGGCGGCGGTGTTTGAGAGCGACGGCGCGGCGGCGCGTGCCATCGAAAACATCCTGGAGACGAACGGGCTGGACGCGGAGAATGGCTCGCTGATTCTGCGGCGCGAAATCGCCGCGGGCGGCAAGGGACGGGTCTTCATCAATAATCAGCCAGCGACGGTCGCGGTGCTGAAACAGATTGCGCCGCACCTGGCCGTAATCCATGCGCAGAATGAATCCATCGTAAATTTCGATGCCGCGGCGCGCCAGGACCTGCTCGACGCTTACGCCGGAGTCGAGTTGAAGGACGTGTGCGCAGCATTCGCGCACTGGAAGCAGATTCGCGGACGCATCGCCGATCTCGAACGGGACGAGCAGGATCGTATGCGTCTGCTCGACCTGTGGAGTTTTCAGTGCCGCGAAATCGAAGAGGCGCGTTTGCGGACGGGCGATAGTGCACAAGGATATCCGCAAGAAGATGAGCAACTGGAAGCCGAGAAGCGTGTCCTAGCCAATGCCGAGAAGATCTACGGCGCGGCCATCAGTGCTTTCGACTTGCTGTATGAAGGCAACGCCTCCACTTCGTCCAGCTTGCGGGCGGCGCAGAAGCACCTGGAAGAGCTGGCGCGTTATGAGCCGAAGTTTCAGGAAGCGCTCGCGGCGTTGGAGTCGGCGCGTATCAGTGTGGAAGATGTGGGAGCGACGCTGCGCGATTATGCGGGAGGAATCCAGGCTTCGCCGGAACGTCTCGCGGAGATTGAAGAGCGGCTGGCGCTGCTTGATCGGCTAAAGCGGAAGTACGGACCTACGCTGGCGGAAGTGATTGCCTTTGGCGAGGATATTCGGCGCAAACTCTCGGAGATGGAGAACAAAGATCAAGCACTACTTGAACTTCGCGAGATGTTGGCGGTGGCAGCGGACGAGTATCGCAAAACCGCCCGCGCGGTTTCACGGAAACGCCTGGAGGCGGGACGGAAACTGGAGAAGTTGGTGGAGGCGGAGATCAACGATCTGGCGATGCGGGCGAGTTTTCGGATTGCAGTGGAAGAGAATGAAGACGAGGCGCATTGGACTGCATCGGGCTTCAATCAGGTCGTGTATCGCATCTCGACGAATGCGGGAGAGACGATGCGTCCGCTGGAGCAGATAGCGTCGGGCGGCGAACTTTCGCGGGTCATGCTGGCGCTGAAGGCGAGCGTGGAGGCGGGGACGAATCCGGCGCCCGATCCAACGAAAAAGAAGAAATCGGCGGCGGCGCAGCGGACGTTAGTTTTTGACGAGATTGACAGCGGCATCGGAGGACGCGCGGCCGAAGCTGTGGGGAAGAAGTTGAAGGCGCTTGCGAAAGGCAATCAGGTGCTCTGCGTTACACACCTGCCGCAGATTGCGACCTTTGCCGATCATCATTACGTGATCGAAAAGCGCGAAACGGCGGGGCGCGCGAAAGCCACTGTCCGAGAGATCACGGGCGAAGAGCGTACCGAAGAAGTCGCGCGGATGTTGTCGGGAGCGAAGCTGACGGAGACTTCGCGGAAACATGCGGAGCAGATGATTCGGGCGAATGGGTGACGCGTTTGACATTGAGGTACCCCCCTCCCCCCTTTATGGTCAGTCTATTGGAATTATGGACTTAGAGGTTGAATCCACGCAACGTATTCAAAAATAGATAGAGCGTGTTTCAAAAATAGGTTCGGCCTCACCTTAGGTACTTATGTGTAAGGCAGGTTAGGGTTGAGCTTCTGTCATGAAGGATCGACAGAGGCTGTTGACAGACGAGCAATGGGAGTTGGTGGGAGCCATGCTTCCACCGCCCAGAGTGCGGGCGGATGGGCGAGGCCGTCCGCCGTCTCCCAACCGAGCTTGTTTCGAAGGCATTTTGTGGATTCTGCAGACCGGTGCAGCGTGGCGGTTTTTGCCCGACGAGTTTCCTTCGCCCTCGACCTGCTGGCGGCGACTCAAGCGGTGGGAGGACGAAGGCGTGTGGCTCAATGCTTGGCGGGCGCTGCTGGGCGCGCTGGACCATGAGGGGCTGTTGAAGTGGGACGAGGCCTTTCTCGACGGCAGCTTTGCCCCGGCCAAAAAGGGGGCTCTGCCGTCGGCAAAACCAAGCGGGGCAAGGGGACGAAGTGGATGGTACTGGTCGACGGTGAAGGTCTTCCGCTGGGAGTTCGGCTGGAAAGTGCCTCTCCGAGTGAAGTTACGCTTGCGGAGACCACGCTCGCCGAGGTCCGTGTCCCGCGCCCGAAAGGCCGCCCGCGGCAAAAACCGAAACGCGTGATTGCGGACCGCGGCTACGACTCCGATCCGCTGCGCCAACGCCTGCGCCGCCGCGGCATCGAACTGATCGTACCCTATCGGGACAACAACCAACATCGGCGCTACGAAGACGGGCGCAAGCTGCGGCGCTACAAGCGTCGCTGGATCGTGGAGCGGACCCATGCTTGGCTGGGACAATTCCGTCGGCTGCTGGTTCGTCATGAGTATCTACTCTCCACCTATCGCGCCTTCTTCTACCTCGCCTGCTTCTGGATTACGCTCAGGAGGTGTTTTTGAAACACGCTCTAGTTATATGTAACGTATTGGAAATAATGGGTTATGGGCAGTTGCAAGTATCCAGTAACGAGTGCGCGATACTCAATTACAAAAAAATTATACGTCGATCTTTTAGAATCAAAGATTTACGTAGGCAATAATATAGCTGACTGACTATAGAATGGAAGCCGTGACAGGGCTACGATTTCCTTTTCTTGTGCTCAAATGCCTGAACAAGCGCGTCGATGTATCTTTCGGCCCAATCCCGAAGCTGCGGTTCTGTGAAGAACGAAACCTCGAAAGTTCCCCTAAACGAGGACAACTCCTGCCATGCGAGTTCGGCAATCCAGTTTATCTTTCGATTGGAGAGCCTCTTGTGCATCTGTTGCAAGGTTGTCCATGCCAGGATATCGGCGGCCTGTAACGGTAGAAATAAAGTCTTACTCTCGAATGAGTAGCCAATCAGCGGCGGCACTCCCGTGGTCTCACTCTCCTTCTCCGATTTGGTGATTGCCGCATCCATCACCGCCATGATCTCGCCCTTGCCTTGCCGCGCTCCCATGCGGTCAAATACGTATCTCATCGAAGCAGATTTATAGTTCTTCCTGCGCCACTCAGCAATTTTGGTAGCGCACGAGCGCACTGCAAAGGTGTAGTGAAAGTGGCCGCAGAATGCCCGTAATGGATCATCCGGTATCACAGCATCATAGATTTTCTTCGGAACCGCGACGGCATACCCCGCTTTGACGCGGGTATTGATGATGTTGCAGAGCCGGATCAAGACCTTGCGTTTCTTGGGATCGCTCCACCCGGCGAACTCCCCATGGCCTGCTGCAAAATCCACCATGTGGAATGTGTTGAAGTGGGCGTCCCGCTTCGCATCATCCCAGTTGCGCGTGAACTCTTTCCACTGTTCGACCGTGGAAGCGTAGCAAGCGCCAATGGCTATGCTTGACTCGGGATGAGTCCCGCTGTCATCAAAAAATATAGTGACGAAGTTCACGATCCCACTTTTCCCGTCGCCGGGGAAAATGCTCAAAATCAGGTGGTCGAGGGCAGTGAGTTGACTTTTGCGGGCGGACACGACACACTTCTCCTGTCGTGTCGCAAAAGCCAACTCGCCCATCCCACTCCGCCAAGAATGTTGAAGGCGACTTCGGTCAGTTCACGAATTTTATGAAGCGTCTAGTGGCCGTGCCTCACTCCGAGATCAAGGCAAAACTCGACGCTGAGAAACGAGCGAAGACGCGGAAGCGGAAGGCCGCTTCCCGCGCTTCCCGCGCTTCCCACGCAAAGGATTAGCAGGCCGTTTCTTGCACCTTGCCAGTCACCTCCGCAAAGGTCAACCGCTTTCCCGCGATCTGCGATATAGCTAGGTGAAATCTGTCCGCGTCGGTCAGTGGGTTGCTCTTAGTGGCGCGGTTATTAAAACGAAAAATTTGCTCGTCAACATAACGGAACAAATGAAACGGCTCGACTGAAACATAGGTTCCATTCAGGCCGCGCTTCAAAAGCGACCAGAAGTTCTCAATGCCGTTCACATGCACGCGCCCACGGACGTAGCTCACGGTTTTGTTGACTACTTCATGCACGAACCGCGAATGCAGTTTGTCGTAGGCAACCGCATCATCGGTATAGACCTTGGTTCCATATCTCACGTTGGTGAGAACCTGAGTTTGCAGAGTGTCGCGCTGAGTGTTCGGCACAATTTCCGCGCGAACCTTCTTGGCGGTACGATCAAGAATACCCTGAATGATCGCCTTTCCTTGCGCTCCGCCCTTCTGCTCGTAACGTAGAGCGCGGGCCTTGTGCATGTTTCTTTTGCGACCGTCGACGAAAGTCTCATCCACTTCGACTTCGCTCTCCGGGCCGCCCAGCTTGGTCATGCCGCCAAATCCTTTTCCGTCTCGCACGGCTGTGCGAATCCGATGGAGCATGAACCATGCCGACTTTTGGGTGACGCCAATGGCTTTGGCCAATTCGTAAGAGCTGATTCCGTTCTTGCAGCTTACAAGCAACCAGACGGCAGGCAGCCACTTTTCCAAAGGGATCGGCGAATCCTCAAACACGGTGCCGACCTTGAGCGAGAATTTCTGCTTGGGGTGATCGCCGTAGCAACGATACAAACGCGCCTTTTCGAGATAGGTGATCTTCTCGGAATTGCAGCGCGGGCAGCGGACTACGCCGTCCAGCCAACGGACAGTAACCATGAATTGTCGGCAGTTTTCGTAGTCGCTGAAAAATTGGATTGCGGTTTGAAGTGTCTTCGGTGTTTCCATGCTTAAAAGTTAGCACGGAATCAACAGTCAGTCAAGTATATTATTGCCCTTACGTACAAAAACTTCCCAAATCTTTGAGTTTTAAGGACTTATTCGTAAAATATTCCGGAATAAGGACTTAGAGGTAAGGCCAGGGTTCAAAGTTTCAAGGTTGCAGAATTTCAAAGGAAAAACTCATACTTATCGATGATCAACTTCTGAACTAGGCACACCAATAAGAAAAGGGTGCGGGAGTGATCCGCACCCTTTTCTAACTCTATAAGTCTATTATAGCAATTTTGACCCACCCACACCGACAGATTTGCCAACTTTATTTTGTCAAGCAATGCTGCGAGTTACGGGGAAAAACGTGAAAATGGTGGGTTGACAAGATTTTGTGAAATCGAGATTTCGAAGCTGGGCTGGGAAAGGCGTTTACCACGGGGGACACAGTGGAACACGGGGGAAGGCTGGTATGCTTTGCACGGACCCAGGTTAGCGCCCAAAGAACATGCGCGAACCCTTCGACAAGCTCAGGGCAGGCTCTGGTGCACCGGCCACGCACCGGCAACGAACTTGCGGGACACAACACTGGCAGGTCAGTGTGCAATGGTCTCCCAGTGTCCAATTTCGAACGGTCCGCAACGAAAACGGACACTGGCGCGCGTGGCGAAAAATGAAGACGCGCTAAGTTCAACTAAATACAAGAGAACGAACTGACGATTTTTCGCTTTTGTGGTGAAAAACGTGCACGCGGTATGCATTCAAGGAAGATCATCTTCGATATTCGATCAATGGACATACAAGTATCGTTTTCGAGGTCAAAAAAGAAATTCCGGTTGGAACTAAAATTCCGATTCCGGCGCTGGAAGATATGGAACTAGTCTAATAAAGGGAGATATGGCAGATGATGGTAGCGATTCGTAGGGCTCGGGTTCTATCGCTGGTGTTGAGTGCCGTGTTGCTGTGGACGCTGTCAGCGGTTGCGCAGGTTGCGGCAGGGAAAGCAGAGAAAGGCGAGGTGAAGACTCCGGCGAGGTTGCAAGTGGATCCGCACTTAATCGCCGAAGCGGGAGAAGTGTGGGGGCTGATCGCGTCCCCGATTAACCCCGTCTGGCTAGGATGGGACGCATCCAGCACGCCTGTGCTTTTCTACTTGCCGGGGGAGCAGGACGTTTTGATGAATCACCCGCATCCGCCCAAGGGGTTCGTCCCGTATGAGGGCGAGATTCAGTTTCCAGGTGGGCGAATTTTCCTCAAGAATGGCCCGACGCTCATCGACATGGACGGGCAGAACACTTCCATGGACGTGGAAGGAGTCCGTACACTTGTCGTGGCCGACAGCCTCTCCAATTTGAGGAACACCGTCTTCGGCCTCATGCAGGATCCGAGAGCGGCGGCGGATAAGATGCAGACTCTACGCTTCTCGGACTTGGCGACGGATCCCTACGACCAGCTTGCCATGGTGGTCCACGAGGCTTTCCACGTCTTCCAAGACAAGCAGGCTCCCGACAAAGGTGCGAACGAGATGCTGTTGTTGTACTATCCCGTCCTTTCGGTGCAAAACAACGTGGGCTTTGCACAAGAGGGATCGGCCCTCGCCGACGCCTTGCGTGCCACAGACGCGGCGGTGTTTCGGCGTGCGGCTTTATGCTGGCTGGCCCTGCGCAAGAACCGTCGCTCGAGTCTTCCGCAGAAGGCCGTGGAATACGAGGATGGCATCGAATTCACCGAAGGACTGGCGAAGTACACAGAATACCGTTTGTTCCAAGTGCTGGAGAGCCGGCGGCCGGGACCGGCAATGTCATGGGTACAGGGATTTTCCGGCTACGCCGACCTCGCACCGCAGCGTGAAGAACTCATCGAGAAGATGGTCCAGAACATGAGCGGCGCAGTCAATGTCAACAACGACCCTTACGGGACGGCCCCGCTCCGCATGCGGTTGTACTACTCAGGCATGGCCGCCGCAGTTATGCTTGATCGGCTCGATCCTGCTTGGAAGAGCCGAATCTTCTCACCGGATGTTTCCCTGACCTCGCTGGTGGAGGAGGCGCTGAAACCCTCGCAGGCCGAGTTGGATCAGGCGCTTAAGGAGGCGAAGGGCGAAGCAGTCTATGCTTCGCTCGTGGAGAACAAGACCAAACTGGCGCAAGAGGGCAAGGCCCGTGCCGAGGCTGCGGTCAATGAGATCGAAGAGGGCCCAGGCATCGGTCTTATCGTGGACTACTCGAAGCTGGATTCTCCCAAGCTCCGCATGGGTTTTACACCCTTCGGCATCACAGTGGTGGATGGGGAGCGCACCATCTTCGCGCAAGTTCCTGTGAAGGTCGCTTTTGGCCAGGCGGACGAGGTGGTGCAAAAAGTGCCCACGCCACTCTTGCGAGACACCGGGCGGAAGCTGGTCCGGTTCCGGCTGCCACAAGGCACGACCCGAGCGGAAGTGGAGAAGGTCTTGGGCGCAGCGCAAACCAGCGGCGACACGGTTGCCAATCTGGCGCTCGAACTTCCGGGTGCGACAGTGAAGGCCGCCAAGGCTCAAGTTAAGTGGAAAGGCGAGGATCTCGTCGTCGTCCTACTGAATGGCAGCGAGGCGAAATAGAAGTCGGGAAAAGAATGGCAGTTGGTCAGAAAAATTACTAGCTATGGTTTGCGAGTGGGAACTGGCGAGTCCCGAAAAACTGAACGGTTGCTATTCACCCATCCGTTTTCCCCACCCGCTGCTAATCCCCACACCTTCAAAGGCTTACATTGACCTGAGGGTGCATCTTTCGGTACTCTTAGAGCATCGTTTCCAACGAAGAAGAGTACCCTAGTGGGTGGGGGATGCAGCTTGTCTGAGACCAAGACCTTACTGTTATTGAAGCCGCGCGGGTTCTGCGCCGGGGTGGTGCGTGCGATCGATATTGTGCGGATTGCGCTGGAGGCCTTTGGGCGGCCGATTTATGTGCGCAAGGAGATCGTCCACAACCGCTTCGTGGTCGAGGAGTTGCAGCAGAAGGGCGCAATTTTTGTCGACAATGTGGATGAAGTGCCCGAGGGTGAACGCGTGATTTATAGCGCGCACGGCGTTTCTCCGGAGGTGCGCGAGGCGAGCAAGGTGCGGAAGTTGCGGGTGATCGATGCGACGTGTCCACTGGTCACCAAGGTGCATGTGGAGGCGGTGAAGTTCGCTAAGGAAGGTTATTCGCTGGTCCTGATCGGGCATCGCGATCACGACGAAGTGATAGGCACGCTGGGTGAGGCGCCGGCGGTGACTCATGTCGTGGGATCGCCTGCGGAAGTCGCGTTGGTGACGTTGCCCGATCCGAACCGGGTGGCCTATTTGACGCAGACGACGCTCAGTCTGGATGAGACGCGCGACATTATTGGAGCGCTGCGAAAACGGTTCCCGAACATTAAGGGACCGGCGGCTCAGGACATCTGCTATGCCACGGAAAACCGGCAGGTTGCCGTGAAGCACGTGGCCTCGGACGCGGACCTGCTGCTGGTGGTGGGATCGAACAACAGCTCAAATTCCAAGCGCTTGGTGGAAGTTGCTCGCAGTTTGGGCACTCCGGCGCATCTAATAGACGACTGCCGCAATATTCGACCGCAGTGGCTGGACGGCGTGAAGACGGTGGCGTTGACGGCGGGAGCATCGGCTCCCGAACATTTGGTGCAGGAAGTGGTGCAATACTTGGCGGAACAGGGATTTGGCGAAGTGCAGGAATTGGAAATCATGCCGGAAAATGTGCGCTTTGGATTGCCGCCGGAGATTGTAGCCACGATTGCGGCAGCGCCCGCAATGGTTGGCGTGGAGACATAAATGGAAAAATCCTCCCCTGTGAATACGGCCACGGTGCCGCAGATGCGATTGGGAAAGATCGACGGCCTGGAGGGCCGGATCGCGGTCGCGGTCGATGCGGCGCGCGATTATCTTTTCTCAGAGCAGTACCAAGAAGGCTACTGGTGCGGTGAACTGGAAGCTGATACCACCCTGGAATCCGATTACATCCTGTTGCACGCGCTGCTGGGGACGGGCAACCAGGAGCGCTATGACAAGGCCGCGCGCTACATCTTAAACCACCAGAATGAAGACGGTGGATGGAGTATCAGCATCGGCGGGCCTTCAAACGTCAGCGTTTCGGTGAAGGCCTACTTTGGGCTGAAGCTGGCGGGATTGAAGGCGGAGCATCCGGCGCTGACGCGCGCCCGCAAGAAGATCCTCGAAATGGGCGGTGTAACCGAAGTCCACACATTTGCGAAGATCTATCTCTGCTTCTTTGGCCAGTACGATTACGACGCGGTGCCGGCGGTGCCGCCGGAGATCGTGCTATTTCCCAACTGGTTCTGGTTCAATCTCTACGAAATTTCTTCGTGGTCGCGCGCCATTCTGGTGCCGCTTTCGATTTGCTATGCCAAGAAGCCGTTCAAGAAAATTCCCGACGAAATGGGCGTGGAAGAACTTTTTGTCGGCGGGCGCGACAAGTCGCGCATGCACTTGCACTGGGACAAGAAACTGGTTTCGTGGCGGAATTTTTTCTTGGTGCTGGACCGGATTGCCCACTGGGCGGAGCGGGTGCATATACGCCCGCTGCGTTCGATCGCTCTGAAAATGGCCGAGAAGTGGATGCTGGAGCGCTTCGAAATGAGCGACGGACTGGGAGCGATCTATCCCGGACTTATGAATTCGGCCATCGCCATGCGCTGCCTGGGGTATTCGGTGGACGATCCGCAGGTCATACGGGCGCTTGACGAATTTGAGAAGCTGGGGATCGAAGAGGGAGACACGTTCCGCATGCAGCCCTGCAAGTCTCCAGTGTGGGACACGGCGTATGCACTGTTTGCGCTGGGCGAGGCGGGAGTTCCGGCGACGGACCCGCGGATGGTGAAGTGCGCCGATTGGATATTGCAGAAGCAGGTGCGCAAGCCTGGAGATTGGAAGGTCAAGAATCCGAAAGGCGAGCCAGGCGGCTGGTACTTCGAGTTCAACAATGAGTTCTATCCCGATGTGGACGACACGGCCATGGTTTGCCTGGCGCTGAGCCGGGTCGAGCATCCGAACGGGCGCTATCAGGCGGAGTCGGTGCAGCGGGCGATCGATTGGATTTTGTCGATGCAGTGCAAGAATGGAGGTTGGGCCTCGTTCGACAAAGACAACGATCGCATGGTGTTTCAATATGTGCCCTTTGCCGATCACAACGCCATGCTCGATCCCGCGACCGTCGATGTCACGGGCCGCGTGCTGGATTGTCTTGCGACCTATGGCTACAACCGGAATCATGCGGCGGTACAGCGGGCGATCAAGTTTATTCGCCAAGAACAGGAACCGGATGGAAGCTGGTTCGGACGCTGGGGCGTGAACTATATCTACGGCACGATGCTGGTGTTGCGCGGGTTGGAAGCGGTGGGCGTGGACCGTAACGACCCCATGATCCAGCACGCGGCGGAGTGGCTGCGCTCGGTGCAGAATGCCGATGGCGGATGGGGCGAGACGGCGGTATCGTATGACGATCCCAATCTGCGCGGGCAAGGCGAGAGCACGCCGTCGCAGACGGCGTGGGCCGTCATGGGACTGCTGGCGGCCGGCGACACACGCAGCGAATGCGTGGCGAGCGGCGTGGCGCATCTTTTGCGCACGCAAAAAAAAGACGGTTCCTGGGACGAGCGTTTCTACACGGGGACCGGCTTCCCGCGCGTGTTCTATCTGGCCTACCATCTATATCGCCAGTATTTCCCGCTGATTGCGCTGACGGCGTATGCGAAGGCGATGGCGGAAAAGGGCGGGAACTAGCTGTCAGCTGTCAGCTCTCAACTATCAGTTTATGCCTTTTAAGTACAAGACTAGCGAGGGTATCCGGAAAGGTGATTTGGGTGAATTTCACGGAATGCCTGGCCGAATAGAGTTCGTTGCTGAGTTATTGACCGGCGACCCTGAGATTGCCTGGTATGTGAAGAAGTTCGGCGGCGGTGTAATGATCCTTGAACCAAAAGTTTTTGGCAGGGTATTCCTAAACGAGACCGACACGGCGGAAGATCTGATCGTAGTTTCGAGAGCAGATGAGGCATTACCTGGACAGTTGAGTCAGACTGGGCCAGACACTGAAAGCTGAGAACTGATAGCTGATAGCTGAATGCTTGCTTTTGTCACTGGAGCCACCGGATTTCTGGGCAGTCACGTGGCGCGCGCGCTGGCGGAACAGGGCGCCGAGTTGCGACTGCTGGTGCGGCCTACCAGCGATTTGCGCAACCTTGACGGGCTGAAGGCCGACCGCGTGGCCGGCGACTTGCGCGACCCGGCGTCGCTGGAGAAGGCGCTCTCGGGCTGCGAAGTCGTATTTCACGTGGCGGCGGATTACCGGCTGTGGGTGCGCGATTCCACCGAGATGTATCGCTCGAATGTCGAGGGCACGCGGTCCTTGCTCGAAGCGGCGCGGAAGCAGGGTGTGCGGCGCGTGGTATACACGTCGAGTGTGGCGACCATGGGATTTATCTCTAACCACGGAGCTGCCGAGCTGCGCTCGGCTTGGACGGGCGAGGGCGCCCGTCCCCACACAGGCACGATGGCCGACGAAGAGAGTCCGGTATCGCTCGCGGACATGATCGGACACTATAAGCGTTCGAAGTTCATGGCGGAGCAGGTGGCATTCGATGCCGCGAAATCCGGCGTCGATGTGGTGATCGTGAATCCGACGACGCCGATTGGCGAGCGCGATATCAAGCCGACGCCGACGGGAAGAATTGTTGTGGATTTTTTGCAGCGAAATTTTCCGGCGTATGTGGAAACGGGATTGAACCTGGTGGATGCGACCGAGTGCGCGCGCGGCCATAATCAGGCGCTGGAGAAGGGAAGAACGGGCGAGCGCTACATCCTCGGTGGAGAGAATCTTACGCTGAAGCAGATACTGGACCGGCTGGGTGCGATCACAGGCTTGCCGTCGCCGACGGTGAAGATACCGTATATGGTTGCGCTGGCGGCTGGGGCGTTCTACGAGATGGTGAGTGGGCGGCTACTGGGCCGCGAGCCGCGCACGTCGATCGACGAAGTGCGCTTGTCGCGCAAGATGATGTTTGTGAGTTCGGCGAAAGCGGAGCGCGAACTGGGCTGGCGGATGGTACCAGTGGATGGGGCGTTGCGCCGGTCGGTGGATTGGTTCCGCGCAAACGGATATGTCTAGAACAAAGACTGTGATCGTCGCCGCGATGGAACGCGAGGTGTGGCCGCTGGTGCGTAACTGGAAAGTCCGTGCGATTGAGCACGGCGGGCGGCGCTATCGGCTTTTTGAAAGCGTTTTTAAAAATGGCGACGCGGCGTTGATATGCGGCGGAATTGGCGCCGAGGCCGCGCGCCGCGCCACCGAAGCGGTGATTCGGGAAGTTAAGCCCGCGCGGGTGATCTCAGCCGGTTTTGCCGGGGCGCTGGATAGCGCGAGCAATGGTTCGCTTGAGATCGGGCAGGTGCTTGAACCGCGCACGGTGATCAATGCCGCCGACGGAGTTCGGATCGAAATTGGCTCGGGTGAGGGAATTTTGGTGAGTTCTGCCATCGTGGCCGGCAAGGAGCAGAAAGCTCGTCTGCGAAAAGCGTATGGCGCGAACGCGGTGGACATGGAAGCCGCAGCCGTGGCGCAAGGAGCCGAGGCGCGGGGAGTCGAGTTCGGAGCTTTGAAGGCCATCTCCGACTCCGCCGATTTCAGCCTGCCCGCGATGGATCGCTTTGTAGCGAATGATGGGAGCTTTCGCTCCGCCAGCTTCGCGTTACATGTTGCGTTACGCCCGTGGCTGTGGAGAACGACGATTGCGCTGGCTAGGAACAGTGCCAAGGCAAGCCGCGCGCTTTGCGGCGCGCTCGTGAGTTATCTTGGCCGTGAGAGTCTTGGTCGTCAGATGTTGCCGGATGAGTCTTTGGCGACTGCCGGGAATCCAAGAGAAGTTGGCCCAGAGTTCGTTGGCGCAGACACTGGTGCTAAGGGGAAACAATAGACTCTGCTATAGCAATGGCTCAGACATCGACATTGACGGTTGAAAACACAAGGCTCGAGATTCCTTCAACGATGAAGGCTGCCGTGTATCGAGGGGTAAACGATGTGCGTCTGGAAGAAGTGCCGGTGCCGGAAATTGGACCGGGAGAGATTCTGGTTCGCGTACACACCTGCGGAATCTGCGGGACCGACTTGAAGAAGATCGCGACCGGGTCGCACTCCGCGCCGCGTATTTTTGGACATGAAACCGCGGGCGTGGTGGCGAAAGTGGGCGAAGGCGTTCAGAAATTCAGCGTGGGCGAACGGGTCGTGATGTTTCATCACATCCCGTGTGGAGAGTGTTATTATTGCCGCCACAAAACCTTTGCACAGTGCGCCGGGTATAAGAAAGTGGGATGTACGGCTGGGTTCGAGCCGTCGGGCGGAGGCTTTGCAGAATACGTCCGGGTGATGGACTGGATTGTCGAGAAGGGGACGGCGCGCATCCCAGACGGCGTCAGTTTCGAGCAGGCATGTTTCGTTGAGCCGGTCAATACTTGCATCAAAGGAATTGAGACCCTGCGGTTGCAAGCCGGCGAGACCGTGCTGGTGATTGGGCAGGGTCCCATTGGTCTGATTTTGGCGAATCTGGCAAAGCGAGCCGGGACTCGGGTGATCACTTCCGATTTGTATCCGGCAAGGCTTAAAATGGCCAAGAGCTTCGGTCTGAACCTGACCATTGACGCTTCCAAGGCTGACGCCGGACAAACGGTACGCGGAATGACGGAAGGGCGCGGGGCGGACGCTGTGGTTCTGGCAGTCGCCGGGAGCGGCCTGATTCGCCCGGCCATGGATGCGGCGCGTCCGGGAGGCCGGGTGTTGCTGTTCGCGCAAACTGCGCGAGGCGAGGCGACGATCGACCCGGCGGCAGTGTGCGTTGACGAAAAGGCATTGCTCGGATCCTACAGTGCATCGGTGGAATTGCAGCAGGACTCAGTGCGGTTCGTCATGGACCGTGAAATGGAGTTGGAACGGCTTATCAGCCACCGTTTCCCGCTGGAAAGCGGTGTGGAAGCGCTGAACCTGGCTGCCCATCCGCAACCGGACTCGATGAAGATCGTCATCCAGTCGGGCAGCGCCGGGGCCCCCAGTACGCGCGGTATTGGCGTGATGGGGTGGAGTTCGTGGGAAGGACATCAACAGTGAATGGCAAGATGACAGCTGCCGTCCTCTACGGCAAGGAAGACATCAAGATTGAAAGGGTGCCGATTCCGCGTGTCGGTGAGGGCGAAGTTCTGGTCAAGGTCCATGTGGCGCTCACCTGCGGCACGGATTTGAAGGTGTATCAGCGCGGCTATCATGCGCGCATGATTGTGCCGCCCGCGTTGTTTGGGCACGAATTGGCCGGCACGGTCGAGGAAGTTGGCGAGGGCGTGCGCGGCTTTAAGAAGGGCATGCGCGTGGTGGCGCTCAACTCGGCCCCCTGCGGCAAGTGCTTCTATTGCTCCAAGCACCAGCTCAATCTTTGCGAAGATTTGCTGTTCAACAACGGCGCCTATGCCGAGTACATACGGATTCCGCGGCGCATTGTGGAATCCAATATGCTCGTCGTGCCCTCGAATGTGAGCTTCGAGGATGCGGCGATGACCGAGCCGCTGGCCTGCGTGCTTCGCGGACTGCATGAAACGGGAGTCGAAATCGGCGACACCGTGGCAATCATTGGCGGCGGACCGATTGGCCTGATGTTTGTGCAAGTGGCGAAGGCCATCGGCTGCAATGTGATCGCGGTGGTCAAGCGCGATTCGCAGGTCGCGCTGGCGCGCAAACGGGGCGCGCACGAGGTCATTCAGATTACCAAGGTGATCGATCCGGTTGAGGCGGTGCGCGGGTTGACTCCGGATCGGCGCGGCGCGGATGTGGCCATCGAAGCCGTGGGCCGTTCGGAAGCCTGGGAGTGGGCCGTGCAGATGGTCCGCAAGGGCGGCACAGTGAATTTCTTCGGCGGATGCGCCACGGGGACCAAGGTGCAGCTCGATACCAACCGCTTGCACTATTCGGAAATCACTTTGAAAGCGACCTTCCATCACACCCCGGAGACGGTGCGCCGGGCTTTCGGTTTGATTGCCGAGAAGAAAGTTTGCGGCACCGACTACATCACCGGCGAAGCGCCGCTTTCGCGCCTGCACGATGTGCTGCGCCACATGTTGAACCGCAACGGGGACATCAAGACCGCGATTATCCCGGGCCACTAGCGGGAACAGCGCCATGAATCATGCGATGGAGGGACGGGCGTCTCGCCCGTCCAGCCGGGCGAGGACGCCCGGCGCTCCACGAGCAAACTGTATCCTCATGTGGCTAAGAATTTTTCGATGACAACTGCTGCCAGCCATCCCCCGACTGCGCCGCTCTCCTCCGCCTGGAGTGAGCTTCCCCCGGAGTACGCCATCCCCGAACACGCGCCCTCCGAAGCCGAAGCTCGCGAATATTGCCGCCGCCTGGCGCGCTCGCATTACGAGAATTTTTCAGTCGCGTCGTGGTTTCTGCCAGCCAAGCTGCGCCAGCACTTCTTCAACGTCTACGCGTATTGCCGCATCTCGGACGATTTTGGCGACGAGGTGGGCGACAGCGCCGCATCTTTGCAGTTGCTCGACCAGTGGGAAAACGAGCTCAATGCGTGCTACGACGGCGATCCTACCTGCAACCGGCATCCCGTATTTGTCGCGCTCGCCGAGACGGTGCGCAAGTTTGAAATTCCGAAACATGAATTCGCGGATTTGCTGACCGCGTTCCGGCAAGACCAACGCATCAGCCGCTATGAAACATTCAACGATTTGCTGGGCTACTGCCGCTTTTCGGCAAACCCGGTTGGGCATATGGTGCTGTATCTCTGCGGCTACCGCGATTCGGAGCGGCAGCGGCTTTCCGATTTCACCTGCACGGCGCTGCAACTGGCGAACTTCTGGCAGGACGTGAGTGCGGATTTTGCCAAGGGACGAATTTATCTGCCGCTCGAAGACCTGCGCCGTTTCGGCGTGAGCGAAGAAGCGGTTCGCGACGGCGAAAACACCGCCGCGTTTCGCGAGATGATGCGGTTTGAAGTGAAGCGCGCGCGGGAATGGTTCGCGCAAGGCTGGCCGCTGATCGCGAAAGTCGAGCGCTCGCTGGCCATCGACATCGAACTCTTCAGCCGCGGCGGGCAGGAAATTCTGAACGCCATCGAGCGCCAGGATTACGCCGTGCTGGGCCGGCGTCCGGCAATTTCGAAAGCGCGAAAACTGGCGCTGGTCGGCCGCGCCGCGCTGGGGAAGCTGCTGGGGAAGCCTCTGGAGAAGGAAAGATGAGCGCCGCCCTGGAAAATCCGCCCGCGCAATTTGCGCCGACCGCTTCACAAATCGAGATGGCGTACTCCGTTTGCCGGAGCATCGCGCGTTCCGCCGCCAAGAATTTTTATTACGGGTTTTTGGTGCTGCCGCAGCGCAAACGCAACGCGTTGAGCGCGGTGTATGCCTTCATGCGGCGCTGCGACGATATTGCCGACGACCTCGCGCTCAGCCCCGGCGCTCGTCACAACAAGCTCGCGGATTGGCTGGATAGCGTCCACCGCGCGTTGGCGGCCCAGCCCACGGACGATCCCGTGCTATTGGGGCTTACCGATGCGCAGCGCGCTTACCAGATTCCGGTGGGGCTGCTCGACCAGCTTGCTTACGGCACGGCAGCGGACCTCGATACCGGCCAACTCGAGACCTCCGTCGGCGCGCCGCTGGCAGCGCGTTACCAGACTTTTGAGGAGTTGCGCGAGTATTGCTACGGAGTGGCATCGGTAGTCGGACTGGTGTGCATCAAGATTTTCGGTTATCGCGATCCCGCCGCCGAGCCGCTGGCCGAGCGCTGCGGATTAGCATTTCAGCTCACGAACATTATTCGCGACGTCAAAGAAGACGCCGCCATGGGCCGCGTTTATTTTCCGCAAGAGGACTTGGCGCAGTTCGGCCTTTCGGCCGCCGATCTGGCCGCGCCCGATCTTGCCCGCATTCGTCCGCTGCTGGCGCTGGAGGTCGACCGGGCGCGTGAGTACTACTGCTCTGGAGAAGAACTGATCCCGCTGGTGAATGAAGACAGTCAGCCCGCGTTGTGGGTGCTGATTACCATCTACCGCCGCCTGCTGGAAAAGATTGCATTCAAGGAGTACGACGTCTTCAGTGAGCGGGTCCGGTTGACGGTCCCGGAAAAACTCTCCGTCCTCGGAAAAGGAATCCTGAAACGCCTGTTGTGATGCCGCCCTCGACACAACCAAATACGACACAGCCATCCACCGTCGCCATCGCCGGAGGCGGGTTGGCCGGCCTCGCCGCCGGCTGCGCCTTGGCCGAAGCCGGTTTTCGCGTGACGTTGTTTGAGCGCCGGCATTATCTTGGCGGGCGCGCTTCTTCGTATCAGCATCCCGGCACTGGCGAGGTCATCGACAATTGCCAGCATGTCTTGCTCGGGTGCTGCACCAACCTGCTCGATTTCTATCGTCGCGCTGGAGTTGAGGACAAGATCCGCTGGTATGAGAAGCTGACGTTCCTCGAGCCCGGAGGCCGCGCCTCCGTGATCGAGCCGTCGGCCCTGCCCGCTCCGCTGCATACCTTGCCGTCATTTTTGCGGGCCAACTGTTTGAATTTTCGCGACAAAATGGCCATTAGCCGCGCTCTGGCGGTACTTGCACCGTCCGCTCCGCCGGACCGCGGCGAGACGTTCCTCGACTGGCTCAAACGCCACGGGCAAACCGCGCAAGCCATTGACCGTTTCTGGAAGACAATCCTGGTCAGCGCTTTGAACGAAGATCTGGATCGCGTTTCCGTCCCCTACGCGGCGCTGGTGGTGCGCGAATCTTTTCTGAAATCGGTGGCCGCTGGGCGCATGGGACTTCCAACCGTGCCACTCACCGATCTATACAGTAAAACTGGAGATTACATTCGCGCTCGTGGTGGAGAAATCCAGTTTCGCGCGGGTGTGGAGTCGTTTCAGACCGTGCCGTTTGCCGTGAACGTAACGGCGAATGGAGAGGAACAAAAATTCGACTATCTGGTGCTGGCGGTGCCTTTCGATGTGCTGGGGCGTATTTTGCCCGACACTCCGGTGGCTGCGCCTTTGGTGGCAGCGCTCAGGCAGTTCACGACGTCGCCGATCACCGGCATTCATCTCTGGTTCGATCGCCAAATCAGCGATCTCGATCACGCCGTGCTGCTCGACCGCACCATCCAGTGGATGTTTCACAAATCGCGGATCATTGCAGCTCGGGCCAATGACGCTCGGCAGCAGGTATCTGGCGCATCTGGCGCACCGGGGAACGGGAACGGAAGCTACATCGAGCTGGTCGTAAGTTGCTCCCGCAGCCTGATGGATAAGTCGAAAGCGGAGATCGTCGAAATGGCGATGAAGGAAGCGCAAGAGTTCTTCCCCGACGCGCCCGACGCTCAACTGCTGAAATCGGCCGTGATCAAGGAAGTGCGCGCGACGTATTCGCCGAATCCGGGAATCGACCGGCATCGGCCTCAGCCAGCGACGGCATGGCCGCGGGTCTTTCTGGCGGGCGATTGGACCGCGACCGGCTGGTCCGCTACCATGGAGGGCGCAGTCCGCAGCGGCTATCTTGCGGCAGAAGCGGTGGCGCGGTTCGCCGGCGGACAACGCCCTAGCTTCGTTGTCCCGGATTTGGCAGCGCGTGGATTGATGCGGCTGTTTCGCTAAACCTATCTCGCCAACTTCGATGACTTCGGTTCCCAAGCGCACGTTACCCTGAGTGACTCTCAAGAATCTCTATCCGAAGTCCGATATTATAAGCATGGCTGTGCGCCCCGACGCAGAGGACGATCGCCGCCGCAGTCCTCGATTTAGCTGCGGCGGTTACGCCAAGATCGATTGCCTTCCCTCGAAAGGCATCTTTGTTCCAGGAAAAATCCTCGATTTAAGCCTCGATGGATGCTGCATCGATACCCCGCTGCCGATGGATTGCGGAGCGCGGGCAGAGATCGTCGTGCGGGTCAACACTGCCACGTTTCGGGCGCTGGGCGAGGTGAGGGAGATACGGGGCCAATCCAGAGCAGGCATGGAGTTCGTGCGCTTGAGCGCTGGCGGGAAAGGCGTGTTGGCGGACCTGATCGCGGAGTTGGCGAAGTTGCAGGCGGCCATGAACCAGCTCCGATCCACCCGCTGCGAGATGGATGCGGAGACGCTCCGAAAGCAACTGGAGGCGGGCGAGATTCTGGAAGCGCTGTTGCGCGCGAGGTATCTGTTTCACGAGAGTCCGGAACCGGGCCAGAATGAAGAAGAGAAGCCGCGCGTGATTCCCGTCAATATATTCGGATAGAACCATTTTCGCAACGGCCCGTAGTTCGCGCCCTCAGCGGCTAAGTCCGCATTCGAAGCAATGCAGCGATCGCAGGGTGAACCGCTACGCCACCCAAAAGATTACGCGCGGATCGATCTTATCCGTACTACTTCGACAGATTGGAACCCTGGAGCGGCGCCCGCATCATGCGAGGCAGCGATGACTTTGCTCCCGGCTTCATGTTCCCGTGGCCGTCGATGACATCCCATCCCGAGTTGGCGATGTAGTAGAAATCGCCGCCGATGATCACGCCGTGGGTGGGATCGCCGAGCGTCGCCGTCGACCTTTCGATAATCGTCTCCGTCTCAATTCTGGTGAGCGAGGCGTCGAGCGTGAAAGCTACAACGCGCTCGGGAGATGTCCCATTCTGCACAGCGATCAATTTGCTGCGATCGAAATAAAGGCCGTCAATTCCGTCGAGCGCGAATCTTCCTTCCATCGAAAGCCAGCGCACCTGCTTCGTCGCAATCTCCAGCACGCCAATCCCGCGTACATAGTCGGGCACGAAGATATGTTTTCCGTCCGGATGCATCGCCGGAGTTTGAGGAGAGATGAAATCCCCGCCGTCCAGACGTTCCAGCGTGGCGCCATTCGCGGGCAAGCGGTACACGCCGCCTCCGTCTCCATCGCTGACGATGACATCGCTATTCGCCGTCAGTGCCATGTCGCCCAAGGCGCTTCCACGGGGCCCTTCAACACGCCGCAGCAATTTGCCATTGGTCAGGTCATAGCAAAGCACGGCCGATTTGCCCCAATCCGATTCGGGAGCGAAGTTGAAGCCTTGCATCGCAACCTCGGTTGCCCACAGCAAGCGATGCGAGGGATCGACCTTGAGAGCCACTATTGGCCAGCCATCGGGCGCTTTTGCAAAATCGGCGCTGACGCCGCTGGCCTCGACCGAAACGATTTTCTTCTCGCGCACGCTGGTAATGAAAAACCGCTTGGCGCTCGGATCGTAGTCGACATCCTCGGCCAGAAGTTCAGAGTCGGGCAGCGGAAAGGCCGTTGAAGCGAGCGAAATCGAAGCGCGGTTCGCCTCCATGACGTGCTGGATTTTTGTGTAGGCCGCGTTTTTAACGAGTGCGGCAAAATCCGGCGACGTTGCCAGTAGGTCGGCAGACTGGCCCATGCGGACGAACTGCTCCAATTCGTGGAACGCCGCATTGAGGTCGCCGATGCGCACGTCGGCGCGGGCAACTTCCAACAGTGAGTCCGGCGCTTCGTTCAACAGCTCTTTCAAGTCCTTGGCACTCGCCAGATTCGAGCGCCAATCGTTGGCGGTGTGCGACACGCGCAACTTCGTCTGAAGAGCCTGAAACTGTTCCACCGCGGAGCTTGGTTGTTCCGCGGCCGACGCTGTGGCCAGAATGAGCGGGAGCAACACCAGAGCGAGTTTGCGAGATTGCGAAATCATGACAACGCCTCCGAATTCTTTGCCGCTTCTACCTGACTTCATCGGGAAGTGTCGGTTCGTTGTGTACATTACCACAGCAGCCAGCGCGACTCAGAGCGCCATTAGCACGACGCCGCTGGCCACCAGCAACGCCGCCATCCAACGCCGGTGCCCCACGCGCTCGTGCAGGAAGATGCGCGCGGCGATCGCGTTGCCGATAAAGCTGAGCGAGGCCGAAGCGGGCACGACCAGACTGAGGTTTCCCCACGAAAGGCCAAAGAGCAGGCTGAAGAACGCGGCCGCCATCGCCATCAAGCCGAGAGCGAAGGTGGGCGTCCTGAGCACGTGGCCAAGCACCGGCAGGACGCCGTGCCGCTGCCAAAGTTCGGCGACGTCGCCGACTCGTTTCATGGCATGGGAAAGCAGCACGTCTCCGGTGGTAGCGGCGAGAGCGATGAGCCCGATCACGGCCCAGGCCTGGCTGTCTTTCATGACTCCATCTCCGGCGAAACCGCGTTTGGGCAAGCGTCCAAGGAATGCCGGACTTGGCGAGCGGGAGTCACGGAGGGGCCGGCGGAGACAAAGCCCACGCCAGCGGCGATCAGCGCGATGCCCAGCCAGCGCGCCGGCGAGATATGTTCATGGAAACTGTAGTGAGCGATCAGAGCGACCAGCACATATCCGAGCGACGTGGCGGGCAACACATAGGTGAGGTCGGCCCACGACAGCGCGGAGATGTAACAAGCGAAAAACGCAAGCAGTAATAGGATCCCCGCAATTACCGAGGGATGGAGGACGGCCCCGATCAGGCGGGACAGATGGTACAGCGAAACAGTGCCGAAATCCTTCATGCCGCGATTCAGCAGGGAATCACCCGCCGCTCCGGACACGGCAATTCCCACCAGCACGAGGTATTTGCGGAATGTCACTGCCGGTCCAACACGATGCCTACGCCTTGGCCGCCGCCGCCGGAGCGGGCGCCTCTTCCTTGCGGTGTTCCTTGACCCACTTGTGGCGCTGGGCGCGCAGTTTAAGAAAGGCCCGCGCTTCTTTGTAGAGGCGCTTGCGCTCGGAGGTTTTGAATATCGCCTTTCTCAGAATGCGGTACGCGGCCTTGGGGCGGAAATAATAAGCGTCGTAGAAGCGATGGACCGCCTCCATCAGTTCGGCGGCAGGCAGGCCGGGATACTCAACCTGTACCATCTGATGGCCGCCATCGTCGACCATCTTCGACTGGCTGGTGATGAAGCCATTCTTCAAGGCGTATTCGTGCAGTTCCGTTCCGGGGTAAGCGTGGGCCACCGAAACCTGGATCGTCTCCACGTCGAGTTCCTTGGCGAACGCGATCGTGTTTTTGATGGTCTCGCGAGTTTCTCCCGGCAGGCCGAGGATGAAATCGCCGTGGACCGCCAGCCCCAGCTTGTGGCAGTCCTTGGTGAACTGGCGGGCGCGCTCGACGGTTGCGCCTTTCTTGATGTTCTTCAGGATTTGCTGGTCGCCCGATTCATAGCCGACAATCAGCAACCGGCATCCCGCTTCTTTCATGGCCTTGAGCGTTTCGAAGTCGGTGGTGACGCGCGAGGTGCACGACCAGGTCAGGCCCAGCGGCTTCAAATGGGAGCACAATTCGACGGTGCGGGCCTTCTGCAGGTTGAAGGTGTCGTCGTCGAAGAAAAATTCCTTTACGTAGGGCCAGTAATCTTTCGCCTTGGCCATTTCACGCGCCACGTCGGCGGCGGAGCGTTTGCGCCAGGGGTGTCCGCCGAAGGTCTGCGGCCAGAGGCAGAAGGTGCACTGCGCCGGACATCCGCGCGAGGTGTAGAGCGCGACATACGGATGTTGCAGGAAAGGCACGGTGTAGCGGCGGACATCGAGGTCGCGCCGGTAAATGTCGGTGACGTGCGGCAGCGAATCCAGGTCCTGAATGGCCGGACTGTCGGCATTGTGCACGACCTGGCCGTTCTTGTGGTAGGAAATGCCAAGGATGTCTTCGACCGGCTTGCCCTGCGCGTATTCCACGATGGAGTAGTCGAATTCCTTACGGCAGACCACGTCGATCACTTTATTTTCCAGCAAAGACTTTTCCGGCAGCACGCTGACGTGGGGGCCGACGAAGGCGATTTTGATGCGCGGATTGCTGTCTTTGATGGCCTCGGCGATGCGGATATCGCCGGCGAAGCCCGGAGTGCTGGTGAAGAGCACGAGTAACTCGTAGTCCTGGCAGGTGCGGATGGTTTCTTCCGCCGTGATGTGATGGGGCGGAGCGTCCAGCAAACGCGCGCCTTCGAGCATTCCTGTCGGATAGGCAAGCCAGACCGGATACCAGTAGGATTCGATCTCGCGCGTGGCCGGCCAGCGCGACCCGGCACCCCCATCGAAATTTTCAAACGAAGGCGGATTCAAAAACAGCGTTTTCATTGGCATATTGGGAGTCTCTATTCTAGCATTCTTGCGCGCGCGCACACCCCACTCGACGCTACCATTCCGGTACGTCTCGCGCTGCGTCGAAAGCGTGGAAACCTTTGTCCAAGTGTGCCTTAGCGGGGCTGAATCCGCAAAAGAACCGGGCCGAACGCCGCTTTCGCGCATTAAAAGGCGAGAATTGGGCAGCGGTTGGATAAGGTGTTGGATGCGCTATTTCGAAACCGGGTTTGAAGAAGCAGTGTCTGGCAGCGCCCATTTCTCCAAATCGCCGGTGGCGCGCAGCAGGCTCATGCGGACGCGCTGGTACTCAAAATCGGCATCCTGGAAGAGCAAATATTTTTCGGCGGCCAGCGCCCGCGTATCGGCCAATTCGTGCAAGGTGCCGGTCTTGGCGTCGATGCGGGTTTGAGCCGCTTCCAGGCCCGACTGCGCCAGTTGATACTCCAACTGCGCCACCTCGCGGGCGGCTTCGAGTTGCTCGGCGGCGCGCTCGAGTTTCAGCGTTTCCTCCGCCACCTGATTGCGGGCCGCTTCGGCCTGCTTCTTCGCTTTGAGGGCTTCGGCCTCGGCCGCCTCTGTCCGGGCGCGCTGGCTGGCGCTGAACAGTGGGAACCTTATGCCAACGCCGATCGTGGCATTGTCCTTTTGAAAGGTGCCCGGCCGGAAGTACTCGGCGTAGTTATTGAAGTCGGAAAACCGCGCATACTGGGCGGAGAAATCGATGGACGGCAATAAGGAGCGATGCTCGCCGGAAGCCTGCAACGCTTTCACCAGGGAATTCTGCTCGGCCAACTTAATGGCAGGGCTGGAGGCAATCGCCTTTTCCGGAAGACCTTCCTCAGCAACGACCGGCGGTAGGGCCGGAATAGTTTCGGGCGCGATTTCGATGGAGGAAACTAGCAAGCCGGTCAGCGTCGAGAGATGCTTTCGCAGCACGTCGGCGGAGCCCCGCGCCTCGGCCCGGTGCAGACGCATGCGCGCGGTGGTGAGCTTGGCTTTGTTCAAGTCCACGGCGCTGTCCACGCCGGCCTGCAAGCGCTCGGCCACGGCTTGTTCCATTTGCTGCGCCTGGGCTTCGTCCTGCTGCAAGCGCGCGAGTCGCGCCTCCCACTTGGCCAGCTCCGCATAGGTCAAGACCACGTCCTGGATAACCGCATTGCGCTGGTCTTTGTCCTGAAACTGGGAAGCCTGCCACTCCGCTCTTGCTGCACCCAGAAACTGCCGCTGCGCGGGGTTGAAGATCGTGCTCTGTGCGACGACATTCGCCAGTGCCGGAGCATTCCCTTCGATGCTAAGGGGGTATCCATAGGTATAGCCGAGGCCCGAGCCGAGAATCAGTTGCGGCACATAGCTGTTGCGGAGTTCGCGGTAAGAGGCAATAGTCCGCTGCACGTCGGCATTGGCAATTGCCGAACTCGTGCTGTGCGCGAGCGCAAGACGAATGGCGCGCTCAAGAGGCAGCGGTTCAGCCCGCCCGCGCGTTGCGATCAGCAGTACAACCATAGTTAGGACGAGCGCGTTTAAGGAGTGCAAGCACTGCGGCAGTCGAAGTTTCATCTCGTCACCTTCATCTCGTCAGCAGATGCATCGGCAAACCTGCATCGGCAAATGTGGAACAGGCCGCGGCCACTGCGCGACGCACGAATTGTAGTGCGCCAGACGCGCCCGGCGCAGTGGCTTTGCAACGTTATTGCAAACGCCACGCGGCGTGGGGGATATTTCGCCATCCTCAGTGCGTAACTCGGTTAAGAGCTTGCTGGGCCATGCCGAACTCGCGGGCCAATGACAGGGAAGCGCGGTATTCGCGCGCCGCGCCTGCTCGATCGCCTTGTTTTTCCAGCAGCACGCCCAACAAATAGTGGGCCCTGAACGCGGGAGCCGCTTCCACCGGACCGGCTGCGAGGTAGCGGCGCAGCAGGTCCGTAGCGAAGGGGTAGCTGCGGCCGGTGCCATATAGGATCTGGGCCGCTTCCATCAGCACATCGAGTTTGGGCATCGGCGCCTGGCTGAGCTTGACCAGGGCCTGCTCCATTTCGTCGAAACGCTTCTGGCGGCGGAGAAAAAAAGCCCAGTCGAGCCACGCTTCGGCGTCACCCTTGCTCAGGGCGATGGACTGGCGATACTCCCGCTCGGCGGTGGCGGCGTCTTTTTTCTTTTCCGCAATGCGCGCGTATACCCAGTGTTCACGGGCAGGGTTCAGCGCTGCCATGAACTGCGCTTGCTGGCGCGCTTTCCGCTCGCCGCCGCCCATGATGCCGGGCGCTTCAATATAAAACTCCGTTAAATTTTCCCGCGCATCCATGTCTTTTGGATCCAGTTGTACCGCGCGTTCGAATTCCTCGCGGACTTTGCCGGCCAAGCCGGCTGCGGCCATGTACCCTGCCCGGTCCGCCTTTTCGCCATACACGCGCCCCAGCCAAAGATGGAAACGGCCATTGCCCGGAGCGAGCACGACCGCTTTTCCGCAGGAGGATTCCGCCCGTTTCCAATCTTCCAGCGCGTAGTAAGCGCGGCAGAGCAGGTTCGAGGCTTCCGCGTCCGTTGGGGCGGAAGCGATACGGGCATGCAATGCGGCGATGGCATCGTCGATCCGTCCGGCCGCCAGCATGTCATGGGCGGAGTTTGCCGCGCTGGCCGCGAAAGAGGCAACGACAATGACATTGACAATGACATTGACAACGACTACGACAACGGCCAAAACGAGAGAAACCTTAACGAGATAAACCTTGCAAGCGCGCGCGTTCATCTAGAACTTGACCTGCGTCCCATCGCCAATCGGTTTGCCGTTCAATGAATTGATCGCCACCACGTCTTTGGCGGAGAGGCCGCGGATGATTTCGACCTGCGTGAGATTGGAAAGGGAAGTTTCCACCTCGTGGCGCTTGAGTTCGTGGCCCGAGACCAGAAAAACATAAGGCTTGGAGTCGTCCATCCGCACCGCTTCTCGCGGCACCACCAGCGCGTTATCGTGCTCGGCAGCGATGATCGACACCCCGACGTTGATGTTGGGCAGGAGTTTCAAATCCTTGTTGTCCACGACGCTGGTCGTTTCGCCGACGTTGCGGGAGCCGCGCAATTTCACCGTCGATGGGATGGCCGTCACGGTGGTGCGCCAAACCCGTCCAGGGACGGCGTCCCAGGTAATCTCCATCGGATTTCCGATGGCAAGTCTGGCCACGTCGGGTTCGTCGACGAAAGCCCGGATCAGCACTTTTTTGAGGTTCGCCACTTGCAGCAGAAGATCTCCGACCGCGACGAAGCTGCCTTGCTTCGCGGGCACGGAGTACACGATGCCATCGAAAGGGGCGCGGACACTTGATTTCGCGAGAACGTCCTCGGCGGCCTCGTAGGCGGCCTGCGCTTCCGCTTGCTGCGCTTCGACGCGCGCCAGCTCCGCATTCGAATATCGTTGCGTCTGCTTTTGCCGGAAAAAGGTGAGTTGGGCATCGGCGCGGGCCAGAGCATTTTCCGCTTCCCGCACTTCTCCGACCGAGGCCGCGCCCTGCTGCTCCAGCTTTTTCAGCGCGTCAAAATTGCGCTGCGCGGAATCGCGGTCGGCGGTGGCCTTTACCAGTTGGGCTTCCAGGCTCAACACTTCTTCCCGATTCCCGCCCCGTTGCGCGGCGCTCAGGTCGGCCTGCGCCGCCCGTAATTGCGTTTGGGTCCGGGCCGCTTGGGCACGAGCGTCGGCGTCATCCAGTACGAGCAACAGTTGGCCCTTCTTGACGGAATCGCCTTCCTTGATTAAAACGCGGCGCACACTCGCCGCGACCGGAGCGTGCGCCTCGAAGTTGTCGACCGGCTCAATCTTTCCGTTGGTGGAAACCAGGCTGCGGATCGCGCGCTGCTCGACGGCCGCGGTCCGCACCGGCACCGCCGCGCCGTCGCGGTGCAAAATGAAAGCCGTCAGCACAACCACCGCCCCGAGGACAGCGAGCGCCGTTATCCACCAGCGCCACGGCTGGTTTCCCGAACTATTCCCATTCGATGGCATGAAGAGATAAGCGCAAACTCCAATGTATATCATCCACGTGCCGCGCGGAGAGGGCAAATGCGCGCTTGGGACTTGCTGGTTTAGATGCGTCTCGCCGGCCGCTTGCGCCAGATGCCGCGCGGAATCGTCACTGCGAAGCGGCCCACTGTACAGCCTCGGCGCTAGGTACAATGAACAAATGCCGAAATCCCCTCGTACATCCACTCCTCGCCACGCTCCACGCCGTTATACCGCGGAGCACGCCAGCGCCGGGCTCGACCACGATTTCCCGGAAATTGAAACCTGGCCAAACCAGTTTCCACCTTCTGGCCAAGCAGGATACGAGATTGTGGTGGACGATCCCGAATTCACCTCCGTCTGTCCGAAAACTGGCTTGCCGGATTTTGGCAACATCGAGATCCGCTACGTGCCGGATCGAAACTGTCTCGAGTTGAAGTCGTTAAAAGAATATCTTCAGGCGTATCGAAACCTTGGCATCTTTCAGGAGAACATCGTGAATCGGGTGTTGGAAGATGTTGTCCGCTGGGCCAAGCCGGTGTGGGCCGAGGTGAAGGGCGAGTTCCGTCCGCGCGGAGGGATTTCGACCGTCGTGATTGCGCGCTGGCCGCGGGCGAAGAAGAAAATCACTTCGTGACTGGTGGGTTCGCGCCGCCGGTATTTTCGCCGACAGTTAACTGGCAAAGCAAAATATTCTCACCGAAGGTCCGAGGCGCAGAGCAACCAAGGTAGTGGTTCCCGCTGCCGAGTGCTGGCGCCAAGTCGGTGATCCACCCGGCCTCGAACAGCCAGACTTTGCTCCCCGAAACGAGGCCATAGGTTTGCGCAACTTCCGCCAACTGGCCGGGCAAATCGGTCGCGTGGAAATCCCACTCTTCCGGACGCGCGGTAATGACGGTGTAAGGGCCGCAATCGTTTTTCGCAAAGCGCTGCGGCGGGGGGAACACCTGGACGACACCGTGGCCGCAGGCGTAGTAGCCGAGCAGCAGCCCGCTCTGATAATCGGTGAGAACGACCGATCCCGGTGGTGCGGATTGTCGTAAATAGCCCACCGCGTTTCTCATCAGAATCTCGGAGTGGTCTCTGGTCTTGATCAACCCCGGAGGAGCGGGGAAAAAGTTGCAAAAAGCCAGGGCGAGGATGATCGCGAGGGACCTTGCCCAAACCCGGGCGGGCGTCCAAATGGAGAGTCCGAGGGCTGCGCCGGCGACCGCGAAAGGCGCAAGAAACACACTATGCCGCGTGCCGCCATAGGGATAAAGCCCGACGAATGCGGCGCCGCAATTGGCCACAAAAGGCAGCCCGAGCAGAAGCGCTAGCTGTCGTGGAGAGGGGCCGTCGTTATCCCGCACAGTCTGATTCCACGAAGTTTTGTTAAACAGAGTCTTCCGTCGCCAGAGCGAAACCATGCCCGCTAGAAAAGCCAGCAGCGCGAATGTGCCCACAACACCCTGGCTGCACAGGTGGGTAAAGACGCGCAGGGTTTGCCACGAAGCGAAAAGCACCGCGTTGCGCTCGCCAGAATGGAAAATGGATTTTCGCAGCCAGGTATCGGCAATCTCCTGTGGCATCCCCATCTCTCGCAAGTGCGCGACGTGGGTAATGAGGAGAAACGCTATAAGGAGCAGCGCGCCGATTTGGCCGCCCGCCCAAACCGCGAACAATCGCGGCCGCTTTCCATAAGGATAGAGTCGCGAGAGCATGTACACTCCCATGGCGAGGGCGAAAAGAAGGGAAGAATAGTGCGAGAGGATCGCGCCATAGAGGGAGAGTGAGAACAGAACCATCAAGGCCAGCGAATCCTTCTGAATCGCGCGCTCGGACACGAAAAGGCATCCCGCGATAAAAAACAGCAGCAGCGCATACTGCCTGATTTCCGCCGAGAGGCCAATCAGCGACGGAGCGAACGAAACGAGCAACAACCCGATAAAGGCGGTGGAGCGGTCCGTGACTTTCTTAAGCCAGAGATAGACAAGCCAACAGAAAGCCGTCCCCGCCAGCACCGACGGCATACGAAGCATCAGCGGCGACTGTCCGAGCCAACGCCAGTAGTGCAGCACGAGGAGCAACAATGGAGGATGAGCAGTCGTCAAGTGGGCCTTGTAAGCAAGCCCCACCGTGGACTGGCTGGCCAAAAGGTTGTGGAGAGCTTCGTCGGGATTGAGGAAGTACTCCTTGGCCTCGATCAGCCTTGCGCCCAAGCCAGCCGCCAGTACTATCAGGGGCAGCAAGGTGCCGGTGCGGGAAGGGAACTCGCGCCCGTTCAGCGATGTTTCTTGGTTGGCGATGGTCTCAAGCACTGCGCAAACATATCGTTGTGCAATTCTTCATGTCAATCGTTATTGACCTCACTCGATGTCGGACGGGCGCGGCCCTTCTTGGACGTGCTATATTCGCTCGACCGTTATTCACTCGATCTTTTTTACTTGATCTTTATTTATTTGACCCGTGGCCCCGACCAAACTCTATCCGCGTACGGCACTGGCGCTGCTGACGGCGCTCAACCTGCTCAATTACATCGATCGCTCCGTTCTGTTCGCGGTACAGGACCTCGTCAAGGCGGAGTTCCATCGCAGCGACGCGGCGTTCGGCCTGCTCACCAGCGTTTTTTTCATTTTTTACATGTGCGCGGCGCCTTTCATGGGGCCGCTTTCGCTGCGTTTTTCGCGCAAGCGCGTTATCGTCGCCGGGGCGCTCGTATGGAGCGTCGCCACTCTGCTCACCGCCGTCACCAGGAACTTCGATGAACTCCTCATCCGCCATACGCTGGTGGGCATCGGCGAGGCCAGCTTTGTCATTCTTTCTCCAACCTTTATCGCAGACATGTTTCCCGTCGAAAAGCGAGGACGGGTGATGGGCGTGTTTTATCTCGCCATCCCGGTGGGTACTGCGCTGGGATATTTGCTGGGCGGTTTCCTGGGACCGACGCACGGCTGGCGCGCTCCGTTTTACGTTGCAGCCGCGCCCGGAGTGCTGCTGGCATTGCTGCTGTTGTTGCTTCCCGAGCCGCCGCTCGGCCAATTCGATGCGCCCGAAAGCAAGGCTCCAGAGCGCGACACGCTGAAAAGCTTGACCCGCAATCCCGCATTCCTCACGGCAACACTGGGCATGGCGGCGATGACGTTTGCGCTCGGAGGGCTTCAGGTTTGGATGCCGACGTTTTTGCACCGCGCGCGCGGATACAGCCTGCTCGATGCGAACATTCTTTTTGGCATGAGTACCATCGTCAACGGCTTGGTGGCGTCTCTCGCCGGCGGCTGGATCTCCGATTGGCTGCTGCGTCGAACTAAGTCCGCCCACTATCTCGTCTCCGCAGTCAGTCTGGGACTGGGCATTCCAGCCATGTGCGTTGCCTTGTTTGCGACCGGCAGGCCCATGGTCGTGGGTATTTTCGTGGCCGAATTTTTGCTGCTTCTGAATACCGGCCCGCTGAACGCCGCCGTGATCGATTCGGTCGGGCCGCATGTGCGCGCGGCCGCCTTGGCGGCAAACATCTTTATTTTCCACTTACTTGGCGATGTGCCCTCCGCCACTCTTATCGGCTACATGTCGGACAAGTATTCTCTGCAACTCGCTTTTCTGGGGCCGGTCGCCGCCATCGCGCTCTCTTCTGCCATACTGTTTTATGGCATGAGATTTGCGCCGGCAGTGCGCGCAGGCGAAGAACCAGCGGCGCCGCAACTTACTTAAGGAGCATCTTACCAAGCACAATGCATTGGCAAATCGTGAATTGGATTGCAGGCGGCATCCTCGCGCTGGCCTGGTTTTCGCGTTTCGTGGACGCGGCCATCGGGATGCCGCGTGTCGCCAACATCGCGCGGCCCGAGTGGGACCGCAGGCCCGCGACCGCCAATGGCGAGCCCAGAGTCAGCATTATCGTTCCGGCGCGCAACGAAGAGGAAAATATCCGCGAGACGCTGACACGGCTGCTGGCGCTCGAGTATTCCAACTACGAAATCATTGCCGTCAACGACCGCTCGACGGACCGCACCGGCCAGATCATGGACGAAGTTGCGGCGAGTCCTCAAGCCCGCGATTTTCTGAAAGCAATCCACGTTTCAGAACTGCCCGCCGGCTGGCTGGGCAAAACGCACGCCATGTGGACAGCCGCTCAACAGGCGAGCGGGGACTGGTTACTTTTCACCGATGCCGATGTGCTCTTCAGACCCGACGCTCTGCGGCGCGCCATGGCCTATGCGGATGCCGAGTGCGCCGCCCACTTAGTCGTTTTCCCGTGCATGATCATGAAGCAGCCGAGCGAGAAAATGATGATCGCCTTTTTCCAGGCGCTTTTTGTTTTTGGACACCGCCCGTGGAAAGTCGCCGATCCCAAGGCGCGCGACCACATGGGAGTGGGAGCTTTCAACTTGGTGCGGCGCTCGGTCTACGACGCGGTCGGCACTTATCGCACACTGCGCATGGAAGTGCTCGACGACATGAAGCTGGGCAAGGTCGTCAAGAACGCAGGTTTCGCCCAGCGCAATGTTTCCGGCGACGACCTGATTTCCATCCACTGGGCAAAGGGTGCTTTCGGCATCGTCAACAATCTGACGAAGAACTTCTTTGCAGTACTTTCTTTTCAGTGGCCGCGGACCGTGGCCTGCATCCTGGGTCTGGGTTTTCTGAATCTTGGGCCGTTTCTGGGCGCCGGACTGGCCCATGGATGGGCGCGAGCGCCTTACGTCATCGCTCTCGGCTCAATGTTTGCGATTTATTGCGGCATGAGGCACAGGTCGGGAGTCCCGCCGTATTACTTTCTTCTGCATCCAGTTAGTACCAGCCTCTTCATGTACACACTACTGCGTTCCATGGTCCACACCTTTTGGAACGGCGGCATCGTCTGGCGGGGGACGAAGTATCCGCTGGAAGAGTTGCGCAAGGGGCTGGTGTAATGTTAGTCGCGAGTAACCGTGACGAACTGCAGACGTTTTGCGAACCAAGGCATTTTCCGAGTGTCAATGTTTCGATAAAGTGCGCGGGTTGAGAATGATGGCCCTATTGGGCCGAAAGCAACAAAGTAAGTTGTTTGGTTCTGGCGAAGACCATATCCTCGGCGCTATACGCTACTAATAATTGGCGGAAGATTGTAGCTCAGACATCTGAGACTGGCGCATTATCCCTGTATAGATCAGCTATCTTGGCAACCTACTGACGGCAAGCTGTATCTAAAATCTGAAGAAAAGCTGAATCTAAACTCACAAAGGAGAGGAAATGCAAAAGCTTATCGTGTTAATTGTCCTGCTAGGCCTTTTATCACTTCCATTGATGGCTCAAGACAATCCCAAGGTAGAGGTGTTCGGCGGTTGGCAATACCTGCACTTTGGCGGCGACAATTCATACATCGGTAATGCCTCTAAGGGCTGGGACTCTTCCTTGACAGCCAATGTTAACAAACATTTTGGGTTGACAGCGGATTTCAGCGATGCTTACAAAACTCAAAATATTACGAGTGAAACGCCTGAAGGTATTGTTTCCGCTAACATTCACTCTCACGTTTACAGTTACACCTTCGGTCCGGTGGTTTCCATGGATTCCGGAGGCAAGATAAACCCATTTGCCCATGCCCTGTTCGGAGGAGCCCATGTGACCGAGTCGGGATGCGTCGTCTTGGAAGAAGGTTCGGGCTGCGGCTTAGGTTCACAGAACGGATTCGCCATGATGCTCGGTGGAGGCGTGGACGTCAAGGCCAACAAATTCATGGCCCTCCGTATTCCCCAGGTGGACTGGGTCTATTATCGTTTCAATGGAGTCGGCGAAAGCAAGAATGTGAGGATCTCAGCAGGTGTTGTATTCCGCTTCTAGGTAAAAATAGCTGACAAGGGGTGCTTGAAGTTCCCGCGCTTGAAGCGGCCCTATTGTTCTACGGCTCGCCGGGATCTTCGATCGACATAGGATCGCCCTGCTTGGTCTCCGTCTTTT
>Ga0326728_10005769_pt1 | contig 34171 bp, 19 predicted proteins | sample MB3enrmetagenome_FD_207602 | JGI IMG/M metagenome (GOLD analysis project Ga0326728, IMG submission 207602) | Lab enriched peat soil microbial communities from McLean, Ithaca, NY, United States - MB31MN | ecosystem: Environmental > Terrestrial > Soil > Wetlands > Peat | place: USA: New York...
TATGCGGAGTTTCTGCTGGAGGGGCCCGGCGGAGAGCAGTTGGTGCTGCTTGGCCAGACCGGCGATACCATCGACGGCTGCGATCAAAACCAGAATGCCGACAGCTGCGACGGACTGCAGGGCACCACCACCGGCAGCCACCCGGACACCATTACGATCGAGGATGGTGCGCACTCTGCTCCCAACGGCGCCGGATCCCTGGGCGAACAGTATGAGGGATGGCAAACGGCGTATATGCCTTATACGGTTGAGCCCAGCTCTTACTATAATTACAATGGTGACTTCCCTCCTCCGCTCCCAACGTCGGTAGACCTTGCCGACTACCCGCAGACCGATGGCACCGATACGCTGAATGGAAGATTTGGCGGGACAACGGCAAATGGCACCTGGACGCTTTATCTGATCGACAACAACTTCGTCGGGGGTGGTAGCCAAAACGACCCGTTTTCAATCACCGGGTGGAATCTGATCCTTACGTTTGCCCAGGCCACCACTACCACGACTACGCTTAGCAGCAATGCATCCAATCCGGCCTTCTACGCCAATTCCGCCTCCAGTACTTCGATCACCTACACGGCCACTCTCAATCCCAGTTCAGCAACCGGCACGGTGACCTTCCAGGCCAACGGCTCGACCATCTCCGGCTGCAGCGGCGTCGCTCTGAGCGGCGGCGTCGCGCACTGCTCGGTCTCGCTGGCCCAGGGCGCCAATTCGATTACCGCAGCCTACACGCCGACCGGGAATTACGGGCAGAGCGACGCCTCCATGACTCAACTGGTGGAAGTCACCCCAGCGAATCCCTCCGGGACCACATGGTGCAACAACAGCTTGATCTCCATTCCAGGCAACGATAACCCCGGGCTGGCTTATCCCTCCGTCATTGGCATCTCCGACTCCTCGTACAACGGCAAGACGGTGGGCAATGTGACGGTAGAACTGGAGGGAATCCAGGGGCTGAGCAACGGAATTAACGGTCAGTACCTGCTGGTTGGGCCCGGCGGCGGGTCTTACAACCTGGATTTTATGGATGCGGGCTTTACGGATAGTGGGGCGACCAGTGCGGTGAATCTGACCTTTGAAGATTCCGCCAGCGAGACGGTGCCCTACGACACCGGGACGCCCGGCGGCGGCCCTTACCTGCCCACCGACAACAACAATGAGGTAAACCCGGACTCGTTCCCCGCATCGAATGCGCCGGCGGTCGATTCAGCCATCCCCCAGGTTCCGGGCACGATCAATTTCGCGCCGCCTTATGGCACGGACACCACTCGCTACACCCATACGAACGTATTGACCTTCGGCGAGGCCTTCAATGGCGCGTCGGCGAATGGCAAATGGTCTTTGTACTCCGTTGATCCCTCTGCGGTGAACATTAACAGCGGCTGGTGCATCACCCTGGATCTCAACACCGGCACGTCCACCACCACCACTCTTACTCCCAGCAGCAATCCCGCGACCACCGGGCAGTCCCTCACCTTTACCGCGACGGTAACCGCCGGCGGCGATCCGGTGACCGCGGGCGGCACGGTCACCTTCCTGGACAACGGCGTGGCTCCGGCCGGCACCGTGAGCGGCAACAACGTGGTGACGCTGAACGGCGGCGGAGTGGCGACGTTCAGCACCAGTTCGCTCGCCGAGGGCGACCACATGATCACGGCGAACTACAGCGGCGTGACAAACGAGGACAATGAAAGCTTCTCCGCCGTGTTGCATCAGCGGATCAACACCGCGACCACGGTGGCGAACGTGAACAGCGACACGTGGAAGTACTGCGATCCAGGAGCGGTCCAGGGTACCACTGCCGACCCCGCCGGGCCATTGACGCCAAATCCATCCAATATCTTCGTGACCAATCTTCCCGGCACCCTCAACACAGTTACGATACAGCTCAACAGCTTCTCCGTTCCCGCCCCGGAAAACCTGGACCAACTGGCCACGCTGCTGGAGGGTCCGACGGGAGCCGCGCTGGACTTCTTCTCCAACACCACCCAGGGCGCCGGCGGCTATAGCGAAGTTTCCCCAGCCGGCAACTTTACCTTTGAAGACGCCGCTGCCGGCCTGGTGCCCGTTGGGAGCGGCAATTCCAATGACTACTACTATCTGAGCCCCGGCACCTACAAGCCAACCGCCTACGAAAGCTATCTCGATGCTGGAGATACCTTCACTTCCAGCGCCAGCGGCTTCTATCCGGCGCCCACCACATTCCATTATGCCGGGCCCACGTCCCTCGGCTCCGACTCGACCTTCGCCGACGTCTTCACCAACGGCAGCAACGCCAACGGCAGGTGGAGCTTGTTCTTCAATACGGGCCAGTCCAGTCCGCAATCCACCATGGGCGCGGCGGGCGGCTGGTGCGTGAACCTGACCGAGAATCTGCCTTCCATCGCGACGCCCGCCCTGGCGCACGTCGGTACTTTCGCGCAAGGCGAATCGAACGCACAATACACGGTGAACATTACCAATAGCGGAACCGGAGGTCCAACCGGCGATCCGACCGGCGCTAATCCGATGACCGTGACCGATACGCTGAACGGAGCTTTCGCGTTCGCGAGCGGGTCGGGCACGGGCTGGACCTGCTCGGCGTCGGGACAGACGGTGACCTGCAAGAACGACTCCGCGGTTGCCGACAACGGCGGAACCTACCCTGAACTGACGATCAACGTAAATGTGGCCAATGGAGCCACCGGGAGTATCAGTAACCAGATCTCCGCAAGCGGCGCCGGAGTCAGTGCGAGGACTTCAAACACCGACACGGTGACCATCGAGCCTGCCCCGGTGCTGTCGGTGGCGAAGACGCACACCGGAACCTTCACGCAAGGCTCGACCGCGCAGTGGAACATGGTCGTGAGCAACGCGGCGGGGAGCGGGGCGACCTCCGGCACGACGAATGTTTCCGACACCCTGCCTTCGGGCTACTCAGTGAACAACTTCGGCAGCACCTCCTTGGCCGCCTGGAGTTGCAGCGGCACGAGCACGGTCAGTTGCAGCACCACAGCCGGTCTGTCGGAACCCGGCGGCAGCAGTTTCCCCCCGATTCAGGTGATCGTGAATGTGCCGGCCGACTCTCCCACCTCGGTGACCAACACCGCGCTGGCGTGGGGCGGCGGCGATTTGACCCACACCAGTTCGGGAACAGCCGCGTCGGGGAGCGACAGCAACGTAACCGTAGTGCAGGTTCCGGAATCGATCGCCATCAACGGCAGTGGGACGCAGTCGACGCAGATTTCGACGGCGTTCGGATCCCTGGCGGTGACGGTGAAGGACGCGGCCGGCGTAGCGGTACCGAATTCCTCCGTGACTTTCACGGCGCCGTCTTCCGGAGCCAGCGGAACCTTCAGCAACAGCAGCTACACAATCACGGAATCCACAAACTCGAGCGGCGTCGCCAATCCTGGGACGTTCACGGCAAATGGCGCCGCGGGCGGTCCCTACTCGGTCAGCGTCACCGACGGCCCGGCTGCAACGAGTTTCTCGCTGACCAACGATCAGGCTCCGTCCTTTACCACCGCCAACAACACCACCTTTGAAGTGAATTTGGCTGGCTCGTTCAGCATAACGGCCTCGCCCGGCTATCCCACCAGCGCAGCCACGCTGGCGGTATCGAACGTTCTAAACGCGATCGCGGGAGTCAATCTTCCATCCAGCGGCACCGGCTCGATCACGCTCAGCGGCACGCCGACCGCGACCGGCACTGAGACGTTTACGACCACGGCAACCAACGGCGCCGGGTTGACTGCCACGCAGAACTTTACGCTTACCGTGGTCCCGCATGTGTCCATTTCCCCCAGCAGTTGCCCCGCAATAACATTGAACACGCCAACTTCATGCTCATTGACTGCCTCGGGTGGCGTCGGGACCAGTACGTTGACCGTATCCAACGTACAAAATGCGGTCGCGGGACTCAATGTCTCAGGCAGCGGCACCGGCGCGATCACGATCGGCGGCACGCCGACCGCGACCGGCATCGAGACCTTTACGATCACGGCAACCGATAGCCTTGGCGGAACTTCCGTGCAGAACTACACGCTGACGGTGGACCAGGCTCCGGCCTTCACCAGCGCGAACAATACCACCTTCACCGTGAACACGGCAGGCACCACGTTCGGCATAACTGCCACTGGCTTCCCCGCGCCCGTGACGCTGGCGGTATCGAACGTGCAAAACGCAGTCCCGGGAATCAATGTCCCCAGCAGCGGCGCCGGCACTCTCACCATCAGCGGCACGCCGACCGCGACCGGCATCGAAACATTTACGATCACGGCAACCAACGGCGCCGGGCAGACCGCCACGCAGAACTTCACGCTGACGGTGGACCAGGCTCCGGCCTTCACCAGCGCGAACAATACCACCTTCACCGTGGGCACGGCAGGCACGTTCACCTTGACCTCCACTGGTTTCCCCACCGCATCGCTGAGCGAAACTGGGGCTCTGCCCAGCGGCGTTACATTCGTCAACAACGGCAACGGCACGGCAACCCTCGCCGGCACGCCGGGCGCCGGAACGGGCGGCGCCTACAACATCACCGTGACGGCGCAGAACGGCGTCAGCCCCAACGCAACGCAGAGTTTTACGCTGACAATCAGCCAGACAACGGCCACGGTGACGCTGGGCAATCTTCTGCAGACTTACTCCGGCGCGCCTCTTTCGGCAACGGCAACGACCGTTCCGGCAGGCTTGCCGGTGAGCCTGACTTACAACGGTTCCCCGACCGCGCCGACCGCGGCTGGAAGTTACTCTGTTGTCGCGACAGTCAACAGTTCGGGTTACACCGGCACGGCAAACGGAACGCTGGTAATCGCAAAGGCCCCTCTGACGGTGACGGCGAACAACGCCAGCATGGCAGTTGGGGCCGCACTTCCCGCATTGACCTACACCATCACCGGGTTCCTCAATACGGACACCTCTTCGGTGGTGGGCGGTACGGCCGCTGAAACGACAACCGCAACCAGCTCATCGCCGGCCGGGACCTATCCGATCAGCTTCTCGACGGAGGCGCTGACGGCGGCCAACTACACCTTCACATTTGTCAATGGAACGCTCTCGGTGGTCCAGGCTCCCGCAGTGGCGATTACCGCTGCGGCGACGCTGACCAAGGTGTCGGGGGGGTATAAAGCAACGGTCACAGTGACGAACACGGGCACGGGAGCCGCGGCCAACGTGCAACTGACTACGGCCACGCTGGGCTCGGCCACGGGATCGCCGCTGCCGCAGAATATGGGAACGCTTGCCGCGGGGGGGGGATCGGCCACAGTTACAGTGACCTTCCCGGCCAGCGCGGGCAGCGACGGAGCGACGGTGGCTGAAAAATACGCGTGGACTTATACGGGAGGCTCGTTCTCCTACAGTCTTCGAGCGGCGACGCTGCCATAGCCGGGGAGAAACACATTTTGAAGATTCAAAGAGTCCTGGAGAAGAAAATGAAGAGCATGAGAAGTTTGCTGGTTTTGTCTCTGATGATTGCGGGTTTTTTGCTGGCCGGTACGGTGGCGAAGGCAGATACGCTTTCACTGACCTTGGCCTCGCCCGATCAAAGTGGCGTGGGTGGAGAATTGCTCACGTTTGATGCGACCCTGACCGACATTGATCCCACCGAGGTGGTGTTCCTGAACGGCGATATACCGTTGGTGGATTCACCGTTGATCATAGATGACAGCCCATTCAACCTCAATTATCCCCTGTCCTTGAATCCGCCGGACACGTATACGGGCGAGCTGTTCACGGTGTTCATACCCGACGGAACGCCGGCTGGTCTCTACACGGGATCATTCGAGATCGTGGGCGGAAGTGACAGCAACGCCCAGGATGCGTTGGTCTCCGCGAACTTCGACGTTGAGGTTACCCCGGAGCCGTCCAGCCTGGTGCTGTTGCTTACGGGCATGGCCGGACTCGCAGGAACTCTCCGCCGCCGGCTGATTCGATAGCGAAGGCCTGAACCGGAGGAGTCTGGCGCTGAGACAGCTTCTCTGCCGGTCAACTTGGGGGCCATGCCTTCGGTGGCGTTTTCCCCGGCAGCTCCAAAGCCGCTGCCAGCGCAAGCTCATTCGCCCTTGAGGCAAACGGAGTCCTGAATCTTCTCCTCTCGAAGACCGTGCTAAACCAGGGTAGAGGTCAAAGCCGGGAAATAGGTAGCGATATGTCGCCTTGGGAGAAGTTTCAACGCCGACGTTTTATTGATCCGGCCAGAAAGGATTGCGGTTATGCGGCATAGCTGTCTTCCGGATGAAGGAAGTAGCGTTCTACCCTGGCGGGCTGTTTCTGGATGCTGTGCAGGGCCTTGGACGTGGTTTTGACCAGTTGCACCTGTGTTTTGGCCGGAACGGCGGCCGTGACACGTTGTTTGAGGTCGGCGTTGAGTTGTTCGTCTGGATTGAGTTCCGGCGAGTAACCGGGCAGATAGAAGACCTCGATCTTGTCCGCGTTCTCGGCCAGCCACTGCTGAACAGCCTTGGCGTGATGCACGCACAGGTTATCGAGGATGTCGGGAACATGATCGCGGATCAGGCGCTGCACCTCGCGCTCCTGCTCCGGGGCGGGCGCGCGACCTGCGCCTTTGGGACGATGCCCATGGCGAACCGCCACCGGCGGCCACCGGTTCGGTAGGTCGATCCTATCGGGAAACGCCGAACCTATCCCAAGCCGCCGACCCCTCACCGGCCAGGATCGCAAGGCCGTGAATCGGAGCTTCGCCGGCGATGATTTGTGTCAAGATGCTTGAGAGGAAGGCTGTTTCGACCCAAATTCCGAATCTTTGCGCGAGCCGCCGAATGCATGGGTGGCGTGGACAGCAACGCGGGTTCTTTCCAGCGAGAACGAGAAGCGGCTTCCGCGTCCAGGCTCACTCTCCACCGTCAACTCTGAGCCGTGGCGGTCGGCAATCCACTTGGCAAGCGCAAGACCCAATCCTGAACCGGCGGGCGCTGGGTCGCCGGCAGGCGTGGCGCGGAAGAAGCGATCGAAGATGCGCGGCTTGTGCTCGGAAGCGATTCCAATGCCGTTGTCAGCGACGGAGAGAACAACGCGCGTCCCCGCGGACGCCGCGCACAGCTTCACGAATCCTCCCGGAGGCGTGTATTTGCTGGCGTTTTCAAGCAAGATCGAGAGCAGGCGCGGGAGAAGATGCCTGTCGCCCAGCAGCGCAATATCCTCGCCTTCGATCTCTACGCGAAAGTCGAGCAGCGCTTGATTCATGGCGTTCTTCCAGCTGGCGGAAGCTTGCCGGAAGAGATCGTCGACCCGGATCGGAGCAAGCGCGATGGTCTCCGCGCCGCCGTCGGCCCGCGCCAGCGAGAGCAGGTTCTCAACCAGGCTCGTCATGCGCAGAGTCTCTCCATGCAATCGTCCGAGAACATCGCGATACTCCACGGAATCGCGCGGGCGGTAGAGGGCCACTTCGATCTCCGTGCGCATGAGCGAGATGGGCGTGCGCAGTTCATGCGAGGCATTTCCTGTGAAAGTGCGCACGCTGGCGAAGGCCTTGTCGATGCGCTCCAGCATCTGGTTGAGTGTGCGGGACAAGTCGGAGATCTCATCCAGTGCGGCGGGCTCCGGCAGACGGATATCGAGGTTGCGGTCGTTGATGCGGCGCGCCTCGGCTGCCAGCGCGGCCACGGGCTTGAGCGCCTTGCGGCTCATGAAGTGGCCGGCAATCGAGGAGACGAGCAGACCGATGCCGGCCAGCAGGAGGAGCTGGATGCGGAGATTGGATAGAATCGCCAGGGTCCTGTTGAGCGTCAGCCCAGTCTGAACGGTGTAGCGAACGCCGTGAATCGAGATGGGCTCGATGAGGGCGCGGACCGAAGAGGACTCCGCCGTGTAAGTGAAGTAGGAACCGGCCTCTGGAGCTTGCCGCGGAAGCACCAGGTTGGGGTATGCGGCGGCGACGTGCGGGGAGCGGTAGATCCAGTTGCCCTGCTCGTCGATCACCTGCAGCCATTTGTTGCCGTGGCTGACGTTGTATGCGGCGGTGATGGCGTCGCGCAGTTGAGCGCGCGTCTCGCCCGGCGGGCGGCTCTCGACGAAGCGGCGCACGCTGCGAACGCGCTGCTGCAACTCTTCCCTTTCAAGATCGTCGATGGCGCGGTGCACCATCCACAGGGAGACGAAGCCAATGGAGAACATGGCGGCCGCAATTGCCAGTGAGTACCAAAGCGTAAGCCGGACCCGAATGGGCAGGGACTTGATCACAACTCCCTCCCGGCCGCGGAGCGCCTGAAGACATAGCCTGAGCCGCGCACGGTGCCGATCAGCTTCCTGCGATAGGGCGCGTCGATCTTGGCGCGCAAGGCGTTTACCAGGACATCGAGAGCAGTGGCGCCGACCGGACGATCCGCGCCCCAGACGAACTTCATCACTGTCTGCCTATCCACGCACTGGCCAATTCTGCGCACAAGACACGTGAGCAGCAGAAACTCAAGACGCGTCAGGTCGATGGCTTCGCCGTTGCGCCTGACCGTGTGCCGGACCGTATCGATCACGAGATCGCAGGCCTTGATCGTCCCGTCGCCTTCTTCGCGATGGCGGCGCGTGATGGACTGCAGCCGCGCAACCAGCTCGGGAAAAGAGAAGGGCTTTGTCAGGTAGTCGTCCGCGCCCACGTCGAGACCGCGAATGATGTCGTCCTCCGCGTCGCGCGCGGTCAACATCAGCACCGGGGTGGTTCGGGCCCGCGCTCGCAATGCCTGCATCAGCGCGTATCCATCCAGCTTCGGCAACCCGATGTCCAGCACCACCGCGTCCAATTCATGCGCCGTGGCAATCTCCAGCCCGGTCTCGCCATCGGTGGCCGTCATCACGGTAAACCCGTGCTCATAAAGCCCCTTGCGCAACAGCTCCAACATGCGCGGCTCGTCTTCGACGATGAGGATTCGCATTGGCGGCTCCGTCTTCTTTAGCGTAACCGCGAACTTGAAGAAGAGCGCCAGCCGGGCGATCGAATTCATCGCACATTCACCTGTGGGCGGCGATCCGCGCTTCGACCTTAGGAACTTTTCACTGTATTGTTAACGAGCCTTTAACGAAGCGGCCTAGAGTCCAGCCTGTAGCCAGCCGGAGACCATGCCTCGCCCTGAAAGATCGTTTCCGGCCGCGCAAGGAGACCCTATGAGACGCTTGTCGCTTTTGTTCGCCCTGCTGGTGTCGATCTGTGCGCAGGCCTGCTGGAGCCAGGCCGCAAAGAGCACCCTGACGGGAACCGTGGTGGACAACTCCGGCGCCGCCCTGAAGGGAGCGCGCTTGGAACTGAAGCCGTTGAAACTGGTCGGCGAGACCGATGCCGAGGGCGCATTCATTCTGCCCGAGGTTCCGGCCGGGAGCTACACGCTCTCCGTCTCCTTCGTCGGCTTCAAACCCACGGATACCAAAGTTGAGCTGGCCGCGGGCGAAACGAAAAGCATGGAGATCAAGCTGGGCGTGGCCTCGGCGAGCGAAGACATTCTGGTGGTTGCCGAACGCGTGCACGGCGAGGCGGATGCCATCAACGAGACCCGCACCGCGGACAACCTGCTGCAAGTGTTACCCGCCGAGGTCATCGTCAGCCTTCCAAACGCCAATGTCGCCGATGCCATCGGCCGCCTGCCCTCGGTTTCCCTCTATCGCATCGAGGGTGAGGGCGTCTACATACAGGTTCGCGGCACCGAGCCCCGCCTGACGAATGTGACCGTGGACGGAATTACCTTGCCCGCGCCGGAGCCGACGGTTCGCCAGGTTCGCCTCGACGTTATCCCCTCGGCGCTGGTGGACGCGGTCGAACTCAATAAAACGCTCTCTGCCAATATGGATGCCAACGGCATCGGCGGCTCGGTGAATCTGCGCACCAAGACGGCAAGCGAGCAGCCGACTTACGACCTGTTCACCAAGGGCGGTTACACACCTATTATGAATGGCCGCGCCGTGGAGGAGTCGGGAGGAACCTACGGCCAGCGCTTCGGAGCGACCAAGAGATTCGGCATTCTCATCTCCGGCTCCTACGACTACAACGGCCGCGGCATCGATAACATACAGCCGGCCCTCGATCCCCTTTCGACTTTTGCCCAGCCATTCTATGACGACGACACCATCCGCCAATATCGCTACTACCGCTATCGGGACGGCTTTGCCGGCAGCGCCGATTACAAATTCAGCGACAACACCAACTTCTTCGCCCACGGCCTTTACTCCGACCTCAAGGACTGGGGCGACAAATGGTACTACGAGCCGGTATCGAAGGCCCTGTCCGAATCGAACGGTGTGATCACCGCGCCCAGCCCTACGGCCGCCTCTTCGAGTCCCAAGTTTTATACCTCCAGCAAGCGCCCGAATGCCTCAGCGGGCAGCCTGATCCTTGGCGGCAGACACATCTACAACAACTCATGGCTGACCTGGCAGGTATCGGCTTCGCGCTCCTATGAGGTCGACTCCGCGGGCAATCCCAAGGCCGACTTCTCCTGGGTCGGACCTACCGTCTACTGCAACTACAACCCGGCGCTGCAGACGGATCGATATCATCCTCACTTCGGCAACTGCGACGGCCCCAACTCGGTACTTCAGACAGCCACCGACTGGGCATTCAAGGACATCACCATCTCTACCGGCATGGTGGGCGAACTCGACCTCACCGCGGCCGCCTCGTATGCTCATAACTATACCGTCAATGGGCACTTCGGAACCTTCGAGGCCGGCTTCAAGATCAGCAACGCGCATAAGTCGCAGGATTCCACCGAAACCGTTTACGACGGATGGTCGACCAAGGCCGGTTCCGACATCCCGATGACCTCGGTCGAAAGCGGCTTCGACAACACCAACTATTTCAACAGAAGTTACTTCGGCGGGAACTTCGGGCCGGTCTCCGATTTCAATAAAGTCGAGAGTTATACGCTCACCAACCTCTCCTCCTATGTCGATGGATACAAGACCGCCTCCGATACCTATCCGAACATCTTTCACACCATCGAGCGCATCCCCGCCGGATACCTGATGAACACCATCGACATCGGCAAGGCGCACCTTCAAACCGGCCTGCGCTTTGAAGATACGCAGATGGACACCTACGGCTATACGGTCACGCTCTACGCGGCCGGCAGCTCGCAATGCGGCGGACCAACCAACACCGGCTGCGGCGTTCCAGCGGGCGTGTCCAACAATCCAACCTACCTGGATGTATTGCCCAGCGTGCAGTTGCGCTATGGGATCGATGCGAATTCCAACCTGCGCGCGGTCTATGCGCGCGGCATTGCCCGTCCCGACCCCTATCAGTTGGTTCCCTATGTTACGGAGGACGACTCAACCAGCCCAGCCACGGTTTCGATCGGGAATCCCTCTCTCAAGCCCGAGCGCGCCAACAACTACGACGTGCTCTACGAGAACTATCTGCACCCGCTGGGTATGATCACAGCCGGCGTCTTTGTCAAGCAGCTCACTTCGCCCCAGCTTCAGTTCGTCATTCCCGCAAACGTCAACCTAGCCAACCTTCCCCCGAACTCGATTCCTCCCAGCCTGCTGGCTACGATCGAGCAGTACTCGACCGGCGGAAACTCCGATTCGGTCACCCAGTACATCAACGGCGAGAATGCCTATCTATATGGCGTTGAAGTGGGCTACCAGCAGCACATGAACTATCTTCCGGGGGTGCTTAACGGAGTCGGCCTCTCCGGCAACTACAGCTATACCGGCTCGCGGGAGAAGGGCGTCCCGTTGCGCACCGATCATCCGCGGCTGATCGACCAGGCCGCGAATACATGGAACTTCAGCCCCACCTACGACACCAAGCGCTTTTCCATGCGGATTGGGCTTACTTATAACGGCGCAAGCCTTTTCTCTTATAACTGGATTTCGCCGGCCCTGGCGCCGGGCGCGGGAGCCGACCCCAGCGGCCTCGGTCCCACCGGCCCCTCAGGCGACGTTTGGACTCTGGCCCACCTTCAGTTGGACGCGCAGGCTACTTGCAGGATCTGGCGCGGCATGAGCGTGCTGGCCTCCGGCCTCAACCTCAACAACGAGGTCTTCGGCTACTACACCGGCAGCGACCAGTTCGTGAATCAGCGCGAGTACTACAAGCCCACTTATACAGGAGGCTTGCGCTATAACTTCGGCGCGGCGGGCAAGGAGAAGAAGTAGTCCTTTCTGCATCTATCATCGCGGGCGTTCGGAGATTCCCTGAGCGCCCATGCGCCTTGCCACCTCGATTGTGGACGGGTAAACTGCGGGGATGTTCTGTGCCGTAAGTTCCTGCCGTCTGGACGGTCTTGAATCCGTGGGCCGGGAACGGAGAAACTCGATGAAGCATCGCGATCGCGGCATCTCAACCATGGCGCTATGCGCCCTGTTATGCGCGGCCTGCGGTCTTCTTGCGCAGACGCCCACTGCGAGCTCATTGAAGGGCGCGGCGCTTCAGCGCGGCGAGTTGAAGTTCGCGGTCATTATCAGCCGCCACGGAGTGCGTTCGCCCACCGGCAAACTTGAGCAGCTGAATCAATACTCCCGGCAGCCGTGGCCTGCATGGAGCGTCCCACCGGGCTACCTGACCGAGCATGGCGCGCGGCTCATGACGCTGTTCGGAGCTTACGACCGTCAGTTACTGGCTGCGCAGGGTCTGCTTGCACCAGGCGGATGCGGCGACGCCGCTCACATCAGGATCGTCGCCGATTCCGACCAACGCACGCGCGAAACCGGCAAGGCGCTCGCCGCGGGGATTGCGCCGGGCTGCGCGCTTGAAGTTACTGCCCTTCCGGAGGGAAGCGCCAACCCGCTCTTTCACCCCCTGCAGGCGGGAGTGGGTCATCCCGACAAGTTGCTCGCAACTGCGGCGATCTCCGGCCGCATCGGCGCCAATCCGCAGGGATTGACCGATGCGTATCGCCCGCAACTCGAAGCGCTCGAAGAGGTACTGCGGGGTTGCAATCCTGCTTCTGCCTGCACCGGCTCGCCGGCGCAGTCGCTCTTCGATATTCCATCCTCGCTCGCGCCTGGGAAGGGCGATCATCTTGTCGAGCTGCGCACGCCCCTTGGAGTTGCCTCCACCATGGCGGAAAACCTGCTGCTCGAATACGCCGAAGGCATGGATGCCGCCAAGGTGGGCTGGGGCCGCGTGGACATTCACAAGCTGCGCTATCTTCTGCAACTTCATGCCGCCAGCGAGGACATTGAGCGGCGCACGGTCTATCTGGCGCGGGCGCAGTCTTCCAACTTGCTCTTTCATGTTCTTCAGTCGATGAAGCAGGCGGTGGACGGAAACCCTGTTGCAGGCGCATTGACAAGGCCCGGCGACCGCGTGCTGATTCTGGTTGGGCACGATACCAATCTATCCAGCATCGGCGGCGCGCTGGGTCTCGACTGGCTCGTGGACGGCCGCCGCGATGATACTCCGCCGGGTGGCGCACTGGTCTTAGAGTTATGGCAAGCGAATGGGGGTGGAGAGTATTCGGTGCGCGCGTTTTACACCGCGCAGACGCTCGATCAGATGCGCAGCGCCACGCCCCTCAGCCTTGGCAACCCTCCCGACCGCGCGGCGCTGTTTGTTCCCGGCTGCAGTCAGGCTGATGCCTCCTGCGGGTGGAAGGCATTTCAGAATTCAGTACTGGCAGGAACCAATTCAGCTTTTGTAAAGTGATCCGAACACTTCGTTCCCGTTGGTTCGCCTTTCCCGAGTTACAATCCGGACGTTCGCGGGCTTCGGGCCTCGGCCAAGTCGTCGCACTCAAACGCGGACGCCGCCGGACCGATTTCCATCGCGGAGATTCCCAGGGTCTTTGCTTCCTGTCTCCATCGCAGCACGGCTTTGGCCGCTTCATCGGCGGTCTCCCGCGCCTGAGTCTGCGTGGAGCTATCATGCTTTGCGACGCTGAATGGCCGTTCGAGCCATGCATGGTCGCTTCGATCATCAATCGGGGCAGATAACATGCTTGGCCGAAAACCGCACTGGAACCGGGTTCAAATCATAGGCCGAGACAGCCTTCAGCCTCGATGCTCTTCATAGAGCTTTTCCACCGCAGCCCCAACAAGCCGCCGCGGCGGAATAAGGCGAAGGTGGAGCACTACACCATCGGTGAGAATGCCTCGCGGCCGGCGCTGGTTGCGCACGGCGCAAGCGCCATTCTCTGCCCGGAAGTGCGTTCTCTTGCGGCCTGTTGACCTTATCTCCACAGGGTTCCGGGCGCGCGGTCGTGTATCTTGGCCGCAGAGATCGATTTTCCCGCTGGAGGGCAGCGCCAAGCCCTATGCCTACGTTTGCCGCTATCGATGTCGGTTCCAACTCCTGCCGGCTGAGGATCGCCAAGGTTGTGGCGCACCGGTTGAAGACGCTGGCCGAGGATCGCGAGGTGACCCGGCTGGGAGCGAGCGTCTTCGAGTCGGGACTGATTTCGCCGGAAGCGATGGCGGCGACGCTGCGGACGCTGAAGCGGTTTCAGCGGGCGGTGCAGGAGCACGGCGTGGACCGGATTCGGGTGGTGGCCACGTCGGCCATGCGCGACGCGCGCAACGCCCCAGCGTTTCAGGCTTGGGTGAAGGCGGAGACCGGCTGGACGCTGGAGATCATTTCCGGACTGGAGGAGGGGCGGCTGATCCATCTCGGCATCATGGCGGGCGGCGGGACGGGGCCGGAGCCGGGCGTGGGCGGCCGGGTGCTGCTGGTGGACCTGGGCGGAGGAAGCTGCGAGATTACACTCTCCGAGCGCAAGCGGATCAAGGAGACCGTCAGCATGCCGCTGGGAGCGGTGCGGCTGACCGAGGAGTTCCTGCCTGCCGACCCGGCGCCGGCGGAGGGTCTGGCGCGGATGCGGCAGTTCATCGGCCGTGAACTGAGACGGGCGCACAAGAGGATTCAGCCGGTGGGCGTGGGGCTGGCGATCGCCACCTCGGGGACGGCGGCGGCGTTGAGCGAGGCTTGCGCGGACCGGAGCAAGGCGGGAATGGCGACAACGCGCGCGGTGCGCAGGCTGGCCGCGAGACTCGAAGAGATGACGCTGGCGGAGCGGGAGGCGGTGCCGGGGATCGGACCGCGGCGGGCGGAGATTATCGTGGCCGGCGCGCTGGTCTTCGCCAATCTGCTGGAGAGCTTTGGATTGGCGGGTTTTCGCTACTCGCCGCTGGGGCTGCGGGACGGGATTCTGGTCCAGATGCTGGCCGAGAGGGACGCGCGGGCAATGGCGCACCGCGAGTTCGAGCACGAGCGGTGGGAGAGCGTGCTGGCGACGGCGCGGCGGTATGGGGTCGATCCCAAGCAAGCCGAACTGGTGCGGGCGCACGCCTTGCAGCTGTACCGGGACTTGAAAGCGCTGCACCGGCTGCCGGAGGAGTATGAGAGCTGGCTGGCGGCGGCCGCCGTGCTCCGCGATACAGGCAAGTTCATCAACCACCAGGGGCGTCACAGGCACACGCAGTACATCATCTCCAGCTCGGAGATTTACGGATATACGCAGCTGCAGCGGACGGTGATTTCAGCCATTGCGCGCTACCTGGGCAAGAGCCGTCCGCAGCCGGGGGACCGGGCAATGCGCAATCTTCCCGCCGAGGAGCACGGGCACGTGGATCGGGCGGTGGCGCTGTTGCGGCTGGCCGAGGCGCTGAACCAGGACCGGGCCTCCGACGTGCTGCGGGTGACGGTCAAGGTCTATCCGAAGCGGGTTTACCTGGAGCTGGAGCCGGGCCGGACGGGCGCGGAGATGGAACTCTGGAGCCTGCGCAAGGAGGCGGACTACTTTCGCGAGGTCTTTGGCAGGGAACTCTTTGCCACGCTCAAGTAGATGGAGCGGGCCATGCGGGGATCGATGAGCCACTGCAAGAGGGGCGGATGGCGATCGAGGTCGATGCGGGCCACCGAGCCCTTGCGCATGCGGATGGCGGCGGCGCCGTTGCCGCTGATCAGGCGGCCGAGGAACTGGAAGACGCTGGGGTTGTGACCGACAGCCAGCACGCCCTCACGGTCGGCATACTTGGCCAGCAACTGCTGAAAGTCGGCGAATTCCGCGCCGGGCGCGAGAGCCGGGCTGACTTCGACTTTGGCCTCGTAGCCCAGCTCCGTGCCCACAAACTGCGCCGTCTGCAGGGCGCGCTTGAGGGGGCTGGAGACGACCACATCCACCTGCACCTTGAGCGCGCTCAAGACGCGGGCCATCAACATGCACTGCTCCTTGCCCTCCTTGATGAGCGCCCGCTTGGCGTCCAGAGCCGGGTTTCCGCGGGCGAGTCCGGCATTGGCGTGGCGCATGAGATAGAGGTTCATCGAGTTCGTTTCGGCGGCGTCGGGTGGGGTCCGCCAGCTCCCTGAGGTTCCATGGTAACACGGCGTTAACGTTTCAATAGAGATAAAGTGGGTTTGCCGTCGGGCTTCGGGGAGCCGGAGCGGTTTTGTCGGATCGAAGTTCGCCGGCAAGGGCGCTCCTGGAGAATGGGCTTGCTGCGAAGCGGCTCAAATCTCAGACCGCGTGACTTCGTGCTTGGCGATTGAGTGCCGCGGTATCCCACCCTAGCCGCAAGGACAAGAACGCGGCGAGGGCAAGGCACCCGGGTTTTGGTACAACAACAAGCGGCGCAGCGGCCTAGGTTCGAAACTGCGCCAGATAGTACGCAAACAAGCTGAGGATGATAACGATCATGACGACCGCAACGCGGCGGCGGAGCAGGAAGAGATCTCGCGGCGCGCCGATCCGGGGCACCAACGGCGTCGCAAAGAGCAGCCCGCAGCCAAATCCTCCCAAATGCGCCATGTTGTCGATGCGCACCAATGAGCCTGGAATCATGGTAGCGATACCAATCAGCAGGTTGATGGCGGCAAAATAGATTACAGACCGTCGCAATCTGCTCAACTCGTACTGGGGAATCGGCAGCCGGGGCGATTTGAGCAGCACGATCAGCACGCCGGCCAGGCCAAACACCGCGCCGGAAGCACCCGCTCCCACCGGGCCAAACAGACCGGCGCTGACCTCTGCCGGGTGGTAGTACCACAGCCGATTCACAAAAGTGGACAGCAGGTTTCCGGCTGCGCCAGTGAGGATATAGGCCGCCATCACCCCCGTCGACCCCAACAGCGGCTCGGCCAGCAATCCCAGGTTCCACAGGCACCACATATTCGTGGCCAGGTGAATGATTCCCACATGGACGAACATCGCGGTCACAATCCGCTGCCACTGGCCATTGATCAGCACCGCGCCGGCGTTGTTCGCTCCCCACTGCAGCAAACTCTCAGGAGAGGGATTCCAAATGCTGACATGATTGGCCGCCATGGCCAGAAAGACCGCGCAGTTGATGCCCACCAGCAGATACGTGGCCGGGGCGACCGCCCAATAAGGCCGCGGGCGGCGGACGGGCGGCGGCGGAGCGTAACCTGCGTCGGGAGGAGGAACCGCGGGCGCGAAATCGTGGTCCTCGCGGACGGATCTTTCTCCATGGGGCGAAGTTGGGGTGGGAAAACTTCCCATGACTCAACTCTAATGCATTTTCAGTTTTGACGCGGGACGGGGCATGGGATTCGCTGTCCCGAGAGGCGCATCGGGAACAGGGGATCGGGCATCCCTTCGATGTAATCTGGAGTTTGGTTCCCGCGCGCCACGCCGCGGCTGTCGCTGTGCCTGAAACCTGCGCGTGGATGAGCGGGGGCCGATAAGGAGCGAGACTGTGAGTGCGGAGAAGCCAATTCGGCGGGCGTTGCTGAGCGTTACGGACAAGACCGGCCTGGTGGAGTTTGCCCAGGCGCTGGCCGGCTTTGGGGTTGAACTCGTCTCCACCGGCGGGACGGCGCGGGCGCTGCGCGATGCCGGGCTGGAGGTCAAGGACATCGGCGATCTGACCGGCTTTCCGGAGATGCTGGACGGCCGCGTCAAGACGCTGCACCCGCGCGTTCACGGCGGGCTGCTCTACATTCGCGGCAACCGGGAGCACGAGGCCGCCGTCGCCGCTCACGGCATCGAGCCTATCGATATGGCGGTGGTGAATCTGTATGCCTTTGAGAAGACAGCGGCGCAACCCGCCGTGGCTTTCGGCCATCTGATCGAGAACATCGACATTGGCGGGCCGTCGATGGTGCGTTCCGCGGCCAAGAACTTCGAGGACGTGGCTATCGTGACCCGCGTATCCGACTATCCCGCAATCATCGAAGAGCTGAAAAGAACCCAAGGCGCGCTGAGCCGGGAGACCCGCTGGCGGCTGGCGCGGCAGGCCTTCGCCACCACCGCGGCCTACGATACGGCCATCGCCAATGCGCTGGACAGGATCGCGGAGGCGCCCGCGCCGGATGCTCCCGCCGCGCTGGAACCTTCCAACCTGCCCACGACTCTGCGCATCAACCTGCCGCTGGCGCAGCCGCTGCGCTACGGCGAAAACCCCCACCAGCGCGCCGCGCTCTATGCGGACGGCACGGGCCTCGGCGTCGCCGGCGCTCGCCAGCTCCAGGGCAAGGAACTGAGCTTCAACAACCTCGTCGATCTGGACGCCTGCTGGGAGCTGGCCCAGGAGTTCCCATCCGGCGAGTCTGACCCGGCCGTCGTCGTCATCGTCAAGCACACCAACCCCTGCGGCGCGGCCACGGGAGCAACCATCCTCGAAGCCTACCGGAAGGCGCTGGCGTGCGACCCGGTTTCAGCCTACGGCGGAGTTATCGGCATCAACCGCACGGTGGATGGGGAGGCGGCGGCGGAGATCGCCAAGCTCTTCGTCGAGGCCATCGCCGCTCCGGGCTTCACCGCCGAAGCCCGCGAGCGCTTCGTCGCCAGGAAGAACCTGCGGCTGGTCGAGGTCCGTTCCGCTCCGCCACGTCCCGTAGTCAAGCACGTGTCGGGTGGACTCCTGCTTCAGGATGCCGACACCGGCCGGGTCGCCGAGTCCGAGTTGAAGGTGGTCACCTGGCGTCCGCCGACGGCCGAGGAACTGCGCAGCCTGCTCTTCGCCTGGCGGGTTTGCAAGCACGTCAAGTCCAACGCCATCGTCTATGCGCGCGACGGCCAGACCCTGGGCGTGGGCGCGGGGCAGATGAGCCGCGTGGACGCCGCCCGCTTCGGGGCCATGAAGGCCGCGCTGCCGCTCCAGGGCTGCGTGGCCGCCTCCGACGCCTTCTTTCCTTTTCCCGACGGACTGGAAGCCGTGGCCGCCGCCGGAGCCACCGCCGTCATCCAACCCGGCGGCTCGGTGCGCGACGAGGAGGTGATCGCCGCCGCCGACAAGCTGGGCATGGCCATGGTCTTTACCGGCATCCGCCACTTCAGGCATTGAGGACCGGCCTGGATTGGTGCACGCCTGGCGCGCGCTGTGCTGCTGATCAGGAGCCTCGGAGGTTCCCGTGGCGGCATCGCCCCATACCACCTAAAGGTGGAGGCGCGTCCACCCGCCGGGATGCGAGAATGGCTTCCGTGATTCCTCGTTTCGCCTCCCTCGCCCTGCTGCCAACCCTGTTGCTTCTTGCCGCGTTTCCGGTCCGCGCTCTCGACGGCGCAAAAGCCAGGGCCGATGAACAGGCCGGCGCGCTCCTCTTTGCAGAGAAAGGCTGCGTCCACTGCCACGGCCCCGGCGGCTCCGGCGGCAAGAAAGGCCCCGACCTGGCTAACCTGCGCAAAGACAAGCTCTGGACCCCGGCCAAAATCACCCATCAGATTCTCAACGGCGGCCAGAAGATGCCGGCCTTCAGCGATGCCCTCACCGACCAGGAGATCGCTCAGCTCGTCGCCTATTTGCGCGCCAAGCACCGGCCCGCTCCGCCGCCGGCCCAATCGGATCATGGCCAGCCCGAATTCCGGCCCTGATTTCTAGTCCCTACCAGCCTCTGGTGAAACTCCCGACTCCTGAAAGCTCCCCGCGCCGGCTAAAGCCGAGCGTTGATTCCATTGCGCTTGCGGCACGGCTGAAGTCGTGCCCTTTCAAAACTCGACCTTCGCCGCAGGCTGTCAAGCAGAGGGAGCCGCGCCGCCGGTCTGGATGCGCAGGCCCTCGCCGGCAATGCGGTAGGGTACGAATCTCCCGTTCTGGGAATGCTCTTGCGAGAGCGCGGCGCGCAAGGCCGAGGCGGCTTCGGCGTCGCGGGCCACCATCATCAGGAATCCGCCTCCGCCGGCGCCCGCCAGCTTGGCTCCGTAAATATAGGGCCGAGCGCGGTCGAGAATCGCATTGATGGGCGCATTGGTGGTATGCGGATCGAGCACCTGATTCAACTGCCAGTGCCGGTCGAGCAGCTCACCCAGATGCTTCCAATCGCCCTCGGAGATGGCGTAGGACATCTCCACGGCCAGCGTCTTGATGCTGTGCAGCACCTGGATGGTCGCCGTTTCGCGGGCCAGATAGCGCGAGACCACCTGGCGAAGGAGATCCTTGGCCACGCGCTGAATGCCGGTATTGTAGAGCACCAGGCGCCGGCAGAACTCGGCTTGGCGCTCGCCGGTCCAGACCAACTGCTGCACGCGAATCCGCTGCCGCAAGCCGGGCCCGGTGATCAGCAGCTTGGCGCCGGGGAAGATGCCTCCCGCCTGATCCTGCCAGCCGCCGCCGGTGGTCATGCGCTGTTCGAGCTGCATGACGGCCTGGGAGAGCGCATGATCGCCTAGCTCGCGGCCCGACATCACGGCCAATGCGCGGATCACGGTGGCGGCCAGGATGCTGCTGGTGCCCAGGCCGGAGCCGATCGGCAACCGCACCTGACAGCGGATCTCGAGGCCGCCGCCCAGTCGCGCCAGAGTTTCGCTGAGCGGCTGTCCCGTCACCGGAAGGCCATGCAGCCGCAGCGCCGTGCGCGGGATGGAAAACACGCTGCCCGGCCCGCACAGCTCCAGCAGCTCTTCGGCGCCGCGATACTCCGCGATTGCGCCGTGACCGTCCGCGCGGCAGCGAATCACGGGCTCGGCGATGCGCTGGATTTCGGTCTCGATCGGATACTCCCCGTCGATCTCCAGCGCGCAATTCAACACCGTGCCGCCCCAGTCGAAGCAGAACGGCGGCGTGTCGGACCATCCGCCGCCCAGATCGATGCGCGGCGGCGCAGAGACATGAACGCGGTCGAACCGCCAGCGGGACGGCGGCTGCTCGACCTCGCCGGCAGTCCCCTCGCGCACCGCATCCTGGATGCAGGTGAAGGCCTCGGCCTCCGCCTGCGCAGCCTCCCGCTCGAAGCCCGCGCGTTCCAGCAACCGCGCCGCCTGCATCAGGTGGCTGGCGGCGTGAGTCAAGTCGTCCGGACTGCCCCGGCGCAACTCCTCCGCGTGCGTGCGCAGCGTGCGTCCAGCCGCGGCGGCCGGCGCCAGACCGGGCAAGTTGGCCAGCAGCGGCCGCAAGTCGGCGCCCGACTCCGCCAATTCGACGACGGTCTCCTGCCAGATGCCCTGCAAGCGCCGGTTGCGGGCTTCGGCCAGGGCCTTGCCGTCAGCGCACTGCGCGCTCCCGGCCAGCGACATGCGCCGCGCCGCGCGCCAACGGGCCGCTCCGTACTCGCTTGCGTAGCCCATCATCCAGCGCGCGCAGGCCCAGGCCTCGTCCGGCGTGGTCACGGGAAAGAGCGCGGCGTTCCAAAGTGTCGGCTCCTCACCCGGGCTCCAAACCTCGCCGGCGCTCAGCCCCAGCCGTTCGAGCGTCTCCAGAATCGGCCGGTTGAACCAGGTGGCAGTTTCGATCGCCTGTTTCGGATCGTCCTCGACTCCATAGACGCGGATGACCCAGCCGTTTCCGCCGGCCGCTTCCACAGGCAACTGGTGAACCACGGTGTCTTCGGGAACTTCCACGGGACCGCTCAAACCCGTGAGCCCATGCAGGATGGCGCCGCGGCTGGCGGTCACCGGCCCGCTCAGATCGCATTCCAGGATCACGGCTTCATGTCCGGCCTGGCATCCGCCTCCAATCACACTGTCGAGAACTCCGCCCGATCCCGCCGCCAGCGACCGGAACGAGCGCGTCGTCCCCGCATGAAGGAACTCGCCCTCGACCACCGCGCAGTGGAACTCCGCCGGCCGTTCGGGCGCGCGCAGGATTCTTTCCAGCTCCCGCCAGAACAGCCCCGCGTCGCTCTCCGGCTTCCACTCTCCCGTCAGCCCGCGGGTGATCTGGTCGTAGAGATCGACCGCGGGAAGCGTCTTGAACCCCGCCAGCTCCGTCAGCGCCGCCGTAAGATCGGGGTCGAAGCGGAGCAATCCGACATCGACGGCAACCCGCCCGTCCTCCAGCATCCCGCCCGCGGCTCTTATCTCCGCCGGCGTGGGCTTCTGCAGGAAGGTATAGACCTGGTCTCTGGCTCCGACCACGTAGACACCATGATGGCCTCCCGTTTCCACATCCAGCCGCATGGCGACGCCGGTCACGCCGGACCGGTTCCATTCCACCTCGCTCGCGTCGAAGCGCAAGACCACGTCGCCTGAAGCCACCAGCAACCCGTTCGCAATTCTCTCCGCCCAGGCCGCCGCGAGCGCCAGAGTTTCGTCGAAGACCGTCGTGGTTCCGCGCGGCTGCGTGCGTGACGGCAGCACGCCAAACAGCTTGCCGCCCGGCGAGTATTGCGGCAGCCGGCGCGAATCGCCGCCGGAGTGAATGAGCAGCGCGCGATGCCGGTCCCACCACTCCCGGTCCTTGCCCAGAACCCCGAGGGCGTTGATCGTCGCTCCGCCGCTGCCCACCCTGCGGTCGTCCGGGTCGGGAATGACCAGAAACTCCGTCTCTTCGGGCAGCATCCCGGACAGTCTCCGGCGCTCGATCTCATCGCGGTACAGTCCCGCCTGCCGCGACGATGAGGCCGTGACCATCACAACGTCCCAATTCTTCACCGTGCTTCTCCGCGCTGAGAGGGAATGAGAGCACATTCGGCTACGGACTCAATATACCTGAGCCGCCTCCATTCGCGATCTGGCCAGCATCCGCTCCCGAGTCTGAGGCCCGGGCTCAAGAGGAAACCGGCGCCATTGTTGGAATGGCCGCTTTGTGCTTCTTCATCGGCCTTTCGGACTGCACACAGCTTGGGCCTCTTGCCAGACTCCATTGAAACTGCTCGCCGCGGCGAGCGTCAGGGCGCGACTTCACTCGGGCCCTTGTTACAAGGCGCATGAATTCAATAGCGTGAGCGGTGTTTCCTCTTCCCGTATGGAAGCGAATCTAGATGCGTTTGCCCTGCGGTATGCGCCTCCGGCGAGCCGCTTGCATGCGGCGGACTCCAGCGCGGCGCATCCCGCCCGGATCTATATAAGGGAAGCGCGGAGGAAAACATAAGGACATCTTTTTGAAATCATCATGGGTTCTTTATGCAATCTTTGGCTTACTAGAGTTAACGGAACCGGCCGGACCCCCTCAGGGAGAACGGGAATCCTCATCCAGGACTCCCATGCGGGAGTCTTGTCCGCGCGGCTCCGAAGGCCGGACCGGCGGGGAGATTCCACCGTAGAGAGTGCTGCCTTTGGTCCTTGTTTCTTGGCTGAGTTCATTTTGTGTAATACAACCAAATTCTTTCTTGGAGGAATAGTGCCGATGTCCATGAATCCGAATCGCATCCTGCAAACCCTGGCCGGCGCCGCAATGGCCATGGCCATGATGGCCGGCGCGCAGACACCGGCTCCGCCCGCGGCAGCGCCCGCGCCCGCTCCCGCGGATCAGGCTCCGGCTCCAGCTCCGGCCGCGGCTCCAGCCGCGCCCACCTGGAGCCTCGGTCCCATGGACATCAGCGGATTCATCGACGGCTACTACAGCTTCAACGCCAACCGGCCGACCGTCGCCGCCAATGGCCAGATCAACGATCTTTATAACTTCAACGACAAGACCGACCAGTTCAACCTGAGCGCGGCCAAGCTCACCCTCAACCACGATCCCGATCCGGTCGGCGCGCACGTCGACTTCATCTACGGGCGCACCAACGATCTGATCAACGCGGCCCCAACCAACAGCAGTTCCGCGGATCAGCTCAACTACATCGAGCAGGCGTTCCTGAGCCTGAAGCCGCCCAAGGCCAAGGGGTTCGAACTGGACTTCGGCAAGTTCGTCACCTCGGCCGGCGCGGAGGTGATCGAGGCGAAAGATAACTGGAATTACTCCCGCTCGCTGCTGTTTGTCAACGCCATTCCCTACTGGCACTTCGGCGCGCGCACCTCGCTGCCGGTCTCGAAGACCGAAACCATCGGCTTTCAACTTGTCAACGGCTGGAACAACGTCTCCAAGAACAACGGCGGAGTTACCGGCGCCATCACCAGCGCATATACCAAGACCAAGTACACCTGGGACGTCAACTATTACATCGGCCCGGAGAACAACAACACCGCGTACGGAGTCCGCAACCTGATCGACACGACCCTGCTGCTGACGCCCAACGCCAAATTCAACGCGTATATCAACTACGACTACGGCTCCAATCGCGATGCTTTGGAAGACCAGGGCAACAACAAGCTGAATACCTGGCAGGGCGTGGCCTTTGCGGCGCACGGACAGGCTTCGCCCAAGCAAGCTCTGACGGGAAGGTTTGAATACTTCACCGACCCGGAAGGCTTCATGACCGGCACGGCACAGCATCTGTACGAGTTTACCGGGACCTATGAGTACAAGTGGATTGAAGGCCTGCTGACCCGGATCGAATACCGCGGAGACTTCTCCAACGAAAAGGTCTTCCACAAGCAGACCACGCAGATGGTCGATCAGCAGTCCACGGTAACGGTGGCGTTCATAGCTTTCTTCGGCCCCAAGCGCTAGGCTATGAACGCTGTGGGGGTTGTCCTCACCGTCGTCGCGATCTACGTTGCCTTCGTCGCCTTCTTCAGGCCGAAGAGCTAGCAGCCCGGAATCCCGTCCAGCCCATCCTGAGACGGTCTCAGGATGGATTGGGGAGAGGTGTTTTTCAAAAGCTCCGGCGGACCTTTCACTTCTCATTTCGGAAATGCAGGCGACTCATTTCGGTTTCCTCATTTCATCCTTATCGCCGCGGTCTTAGCCTGCAAGTAACTCATTCAGCTTCCTCGCAACTGTCCAGCCGGCAGGCCGGGGATGGGCGCGACTCACAGAATCCCGGGGGCCGGCCGCCGGGAGCAGCCAGACGAACTTCATTCATCAGGAGAATGCTCATGGCAGATCAAAACGCACCTCAGATGCAGGCCACCCTGGGCCTTACCGGGCTGACCGCAAACGCAATGGCCCTCATCGCCCCCGGCGCCTTCCTGTGGCTCACCTTCGTTATCCAGGCGGGCACCGGAACCACCGCGCCAACCATGTGGCTGGGCATCTTCGCCGCCCTGCTGCTCTGCCTGGCCACCGCGGTAGCCTATGCCGAGATCTCCAAGCTCTATCCCGGCACCGGCTCCAGCTACTACTACGCCGAGCAGGCCCTGCTCTCCAAGGAGAAGGCCTTCAAGTACGCCCGCGTGGCCAAGTTCATCGTCGGCTGGGGCTCGCACCTCTATTACTGGGTCTATCCCGGCGTGATGGTGGCCGTCACCGGCATCTTCGTCGGCTATGTGGTCGGCTTCCTCTATCCGAACTTCATGAACGGCTCGAACCCTGGGCCGGTCTTCATGGCGCTGGTGGCCGTGGCCTTCTCCTTCTTCGTGGCCTGGATCGCCGCCAAGGGCGCGGGCGCATCGACGGCCGTTAACATCGCCATCAACGTGATTCAGATCTCGGCGCTGGTCCTCTTCAGCTTTCTGGCGCTCGGCTATCGTATCAGCCACCCCGCGGGCAGCAGCGGAGAAACCGCCTTCCAATACGACGGGCAAACGCTGGCCACCTACAACTATCAGTTCGCCACCGCCAAGGACGGTTCGACGATGCGCGACTCGAGCGGCGCGCCTCTGCCCTTGCTGGACTCGAATGGCAAGCCGGTTCCCTACGTCATCACCTACCCCACGACGGACTCCAGCGGCAACTTCCTATCGCACGAAAACGCAGCCTCGGTGATTGGGGTCCACAAGTATCAGTTCATCTTCATCCAGGCCACCGTCGCCATTCTCATTCTAGTCGGCTTCGAATCGGTAACCTCGATGGGAGGCGAGGCCAAGAACCCCACCAAGCACATACCGATCGCCGTCATCGCCTCGCTGCTGATCCAGGGCCTGGTCTGCTACCTGTTCGAGTACTTCGCGGCCAACTACTTCCTCAACTCGGGGTACACCATGCAGAACGCGGTCAGTTCGGCCGCGCCCATCGGCGACATGATGATCATCGTCGGCGACGCCCTGCTGGGCCACGGCAATGGTAAATACTTCATGCTGGCGGAGGCCTTCACCGTCTTCCTGGCGCTGATCGGAACAACCCTCGCGTGCATGAACACCGGCGCTCGCGTCACCTACGCCATGGGCAAGGACGACGAGGCGCCCGAGCACTTCGGCATCCTCCACGCCAAGTCGCTGTCGCCGCGGAAGGCCATCTGGACTCTGGCCGTCATCTCCGCGGTCATCGGCGTCATCGCCGTCACGCTGGTCTTCGGCGACGCCGGCGCGCCCACCGATGCCACCATCGCCGCGCTGCCGCACGGCATCTTCTCCAACTTCGGCTACCCCTCCCACGACACGCTGGCCGGGCTGCCCAACTCGCTGCTGACGGTCACGCTCACCTCCAACTTCGGCACCTTCATCCTTTACGCGCTCAGTTGCTTCCTGTGCATCGTGGCTTACCACAAGCGCCCCGACTACAACGTGGTGCTTCACCTGCTCATTCCTGGGTTCGGCCTCTTTGCGAACCTGATCTGCATGGCCTTCTACCTGATCAGCCCGATCTGGGGCCTGGGCACCTTCAAGGAGCCGCTGCTGGCGCTGGGAATCTCCGCCATCTGGGGCATCTACGGAGCCATTTACTTCCTTCGCTCCTCGAAGGTCAAGGGCAAGGAGATTCTGCTCACCGCCAGGTAGAATCCCTGAACCGCACGGCAACCAAAGCCGCTGGGTGGAATCTCTCCTCAACTCTGTTGAGAAAGACGAGGAGCGGAGAACCACCCGGTGGCTTTTTTGAGGTGGATGTCTCACAATCCGTAAGAAGCGTCTTAACCGCGGCAAGGCGGAAGACGCTTGAGGCGATAGCGCCCATGTTGGAAGTTCAGTTCGGCCAGGCAAGCGACTTCGGCAAGGTTCGCGCCAACAATGAAGACGCCATGGGATCGTTCCTTCCCGCATCGCGGCGGCAGGCCCGGACGCACGGGTATCTGTTCGCGGTGGCCGACGGCGTGGGCGGCCTGGATCTCGGCGAGGTTGCCTCGGCCACGGCCGTGTCGGTGGTCACCGGGGAGTTCGCCAAGGCGCAGGCAGGCGCCATGCTGACCAGCCTGCTGCCGCGGCTGATCCAGCAGGCCAACGCCGCCGTTCACGATTGCACGCTGACGCCCGAATACCGGGGCAGGAAGATGGCCACGACCATCGTGGCCTGCGCGCTCCGCTACGACCAGGCCGTCGTCTCCCATGTGGGTGACTCCCGCTGCTATCTGGTCCGCGACGGCCTGGCCAGACAGATCACCCAGGACCACACCCTGGTAAATGAACAGCGAAAGATGGGCCTCATCACCGCCGGCGAGATGGCCGCATCCGAATCCCGTCATGTGCTCATCCGCTCCCTGGGTCCAGAGATGTTCGTCTCGCCGGACACCACCGCCATCGCGTTGCAAGCCGGCGATGTGCTGGTGCTTTGCACCGACGGCCTGCATGACGAGATGCCGGAGACGGCTATTGCCCAGATCGTCTCCCAGAAGAAGAACATCGAAGAGATCGCCCGCGAGCTGGTCGCGCGCGCCGTGGAGATCGACGGCAACGACAATGCCACCGCGCAGGTCATCCGCGTCCGCTCGGTCGAGCAGGTGGGCATGTATCGCGGCCGGGTATACCGGCTGCCCGCCTGACGCGTCCTCGAAAAGATTCCCCGCGCTCTTACGGAATCCTTACTGCCAGGCCGCCCATTTCCCTATACAGTAGAACAAGTTAACCCGACGGAGCAGGGCGCGCGATGGGCTTTTACAACAGCTTGGAGGCCGGTTCCCAGATCGATTTTTACCGCATCGAAGCGCCGGTCGCGCGCAGCGGAATGGCCACCATCTACCGCGCCACGGACCTGCGCGACAACCGCACCGTAGCCCTCAAGATTCCCCACCCCGATCTGGAAGCCGATCCCATCCTCTTCGACCGCTTCAAGCGCGAGGCCGGCATCGGCGAAAAGCTGAACCACCCCAAAATCATGCGCGTCTTTGGCGGCGAGGAGCGCTGCCGCGTCTACATGGTCATGGAATGGTGCGAAGGCCGTCTGCTGCGCCAAATCCTGGATGAAGGCGGCGTCTCTCACGACCGCGCTATCCGCATCGCCATCGGCGTTCTGGAGGCTCTGGAGTACATCCACGCGAACGGCGTGGTGCATCGCGACCTCAAGCCGGAAAACATCATGGTCGATGGGGAAGACAACATCAAGCTCATCGACTTCGGCATCGCCAGCGACTCGGCCGCGCGGCGGCTGACCTATGCCAACTTCACCGCCACGCTGGGCACACCCAACTACATCTCTCCGGAGCAAGTGAAGGGCAAGCGCGGCGACGGCCGCTCCGACATCTTCTCCGTGGGCGTGATTCTGTATGAGATGCTCACCGGCAAGCTGCCCTTTTACGGGCCCTCGCCCCTGGCCGCGATGAACGACCGCCTGCTGAACCACCCCACGCCTCCCAGCGTCGCCGATCCTTCCATATCTCCCCAGTTGCAGGAGGTTCTCTATCGCGCATTGGAACGGAATCCCGCAAATCGGTATCCCCGAGCGCGCGATTTTCAGTTCGATCTCGAGCACCTAGATCAGGTGGGCGTGGAAGACCGGGCGGAGCTGCGCGACTGGCAAAAGCGCAAATCCCAGCTATCGCGCAAGATACTCTATTACAGCGCCCTGGCGCTCATTCCGGTCGTGATCTTTCTGGCGATGTATCTCATTGCGCACCGAAGGTAGGACGTTTCCGCCTCCTCTCTTATTGGAAAACTTCACGGATTCTTTACGGCCGGGACCGTAAGATTCTCTTGGTAGTCCCCACCATTTCCCCGCCAAAAGGATATCCATGACGAAGTACAAACTCGAATACATCTGGCTTGACGGCAAGAAGCCCGTTCCCGACCTGCGTGGCAAAAGTCTGCTCAAGGCGTTTGCGCATCCACCCACCCTCGCCGATCTGCCCGACTGGGGCTTTGACGGCAGTTCCACCATGCAGGCCGAGGGCAAGAAGTCCGACTGTGTGCTGAAACCCGTGGCTCTTTATCCCGATGCAAGCCGCAAGGACGCTTATCTTGTCCTTAGCGAAGTCATGCACCCCGACGGCACGCCGCATTCCACGAATGCGCGCGCCACCATCGAGGACGACCCCGACTTGTGGGTCGGTTTTGAGCAAGAGTATTTTCTCTTTCAGGATGGGCGTCCTCTCGGCTTCCCGAAAGACGGTCACCCCGCGACTCCCCAGGGCCCATATTACTGCGGCGTCGGCTACAAGAACGTCGGCAGCGTGGCCCGTCAAATCGTCGAAGAACACTGGGAACTCTGCCTTGGCGCCGGCATCAATCATGAAGGCATCAACGCGGAAGTCGCCAAAGGGCAGTGGGAGTTCCAGATCTTCGCAAAGGGATCCGCCAAAGCCGCCGACGACACCTGGGTCGCTCGCTACTTACTGATGCGCCTCTGCGAGAAATACGAAGTCGATGTTGTATTGCATTGCAAACCCATCAAGGGCGACTGGAATGGATCCGGCATGCACTGCAATTTCTCCACCAAGTATCTCCGCGATGTGGGCGGCAAGGATTACCTTGAAGCACTCATGGAGGCATTCTCTGAAAACGTCGCCGAGCACATCGCCGTGTATGGCCCGGACAACCATCTGCGTTTGACAGGCCTGCACGAAACGCAAGCTATCGACAAGTTCAGCTATGGCCTCTCCGATCGCGGCGCTTCCATCCGGTTGCCGGTCAGCTTCATCAAGAACGGTTACAAGGGCTATCTGGAAGATCGCCGCCCTAACTCCGAAGGCGATCCCTACCAGATCGTCTCGCGCATTCTGAAGACGGTCGGCAGCGTCCCGAAACCCGATCCGGCATTCGTTTAGTAGTGCCGGACGCACCGTGCGGACGCGCTCGCGGATGCGGGCTACGGGAAGTCTATGGCTTGCCGAGACTTTCGATTGTCGCGGCAGGCGCGTCCGGACCCAGAATCTGCCGCACCGCTTCTTCCAGAACTTCATCCCGGCCGGCCCGGATGCCTTCGACGGTCGGCACTACCGTCTTATCGGGAACGATGCCGATCTGCTGGGTGGGCCTGCCGTCGGGATAAAAGACGCCAAGGCCGCTGATTCCCGTGTTGAGACCGCCAGGCAACAAAATGTTTGAGTAATTGCCGTCTGCCCCGGCCGTGGTGCTGCCGATGACCATTGCTCGCGGCGAAGCGCGCAGGGCCATCGCCGTGATCTCGGCCTGACTTTGGGAAATCTCGTCGACCAGAATTATAACTTTGCCTGCATATTGAGGCGAAGCCGGTGTGATCCGCACCGGCGCGTCCCAATGGAACGCCCCCGGATTCGCCAAGTCGCCGACAGTAAACTTGACAAAGGGCGTTGGCTGCTCGATCAAATGCGAACCGAGGGCATAGGGGACAAACTCCGAGGGGTAGTTGCGAATGTCTACGATAAGTCCTTGGGTCTTTGCCGCAAGCTGAAGATAGCGATCTATATCGGCGACCTTTACCGAGGATAGCTTAAGATAGGCTACCCGATCGGAGAGCAGGCGGAAGGCATCTCCGGGCAAATCGTGCGTGTAGGAGATTCCAGTCATTCCCGCCGCGGGAATGCGATTCGACTTGACGGTGACAGTTTCTGACCCGCGAAGAAGGCGAACCGTTGCTGGACCGCAAGCGCCGTTGGTCATGTTCTGGGCGATGTCGCGCAGGCGGGCGGCCTGGTTGGAGTCAGCGTAGTACGGAGACCAAGCCTGCACGAGCTTATCGACTGGCTGCCCATCGAGATCGGTCACAACGTCGCCCATCTTGAAACCGGCAGCCGCCGTTGCATCCGTGGAGGCGAGGCTATAAATGACGGGGCTCCGGCCAATAAAGCGCAGGTTGACCGGAAGCCTGCACTCTCCCACCGGAGGCCTTACCCGCAGCGAACTCCACAGGTTGGCGTGTGTGTCGTGGTCCTGTGCGATCAGCGCCATCAACTGAAGCTGATACTCGTCCGAAGTTTTGGCCAGCGCGATGCGCGGCAGGAACTCGCGCAGCACTCCATCCCAGTCTTCGCCCACAATGTTCCTGTTCGGAGACCAGTACTCGACGATATTCCAGAAGCGATACAACGCGAGAATCTGGAAACCGGCGTCGGGAAACCGGATAGCAAAATAGGTTCGTTCGTGGTCGAAAGAAGGGTTCTTGGTCGCGGGGACGAGCGAAACATAGAATTGCTTGCCGGCCGGCCTGTTTCGCTGAATGAATTGCAGCGTCTTAGCCAGGTCCTTCCCCAGATGTTTCTCGTCGGCAGTCCAGGCCAAATCCGGGCCGAGCTGAAGTTCACTTGCATCCAATGTCGCGCAGGGACCGCACGGTTGCATCGGGCCCAGGCCGGCGATCCACTTAAGCAAAACACCTTGCGCCGCGGCGCGATCGGGCGCGGCGATGACCGCGGGCATAACTCGGAAGAGTTCGTAGTCCCATTGAAACTGCCCTGTTGTAACCTGGGGGTGGTGATACTTCAGGAATCCCCAGACCTTTCCCAATAGGGCCAGGTTATCAACCTGGATGGGCGTCAAACTGGAGATGAAAATCCCCGAGCCCCCATCAAACTGATGGTCGCGATTCATCGCCGTAAGAGGGTTGTCCTCCTTTGGCGCCTGGGAGGCGGGTTTGCCATCCACCAGTAACTGCAAACCCTCGACCCACGCCTTCCCGGTTCCTGAAATGAGCGCGCCAACCAAAAGCTGTTGTCCGCCGGGCTGCAAGGGCAGGTTGACAGAGACCTCGGACCAGTCGTTGGTTCCCGTGAGTTTTCGATTTTGCAGATCGACGAACACGGCCGTCTCCCCATCTTTCTCCTCGCGCATCCACAGCGTCGCATAGCCCGAGACATCCTCTGTGCGGACGAAGCCGCGCAATTCGACGGTACTGCCGGAAAAGCCGATCGGCAGCGCTTTGGCAACAGACGAGAAGGAGCCGGGACTATCCGCCTTGCGCTCGATCCGGACCGAGAGCGGGCCGGCATGAACAACCTTGTCGTCGACCAGAATGGTCCCGGCCGGGCCGCCTAACCATCCCGCGGGAGCGCTGCCGGCCGGGCTGCCCTCGAAGCTCAGAACGGGATCGGTGACGGACGCAGCGGCAGGAGTCTTAGAGTCAGCGGTCTGAGCCCAGCATGAAACCGCCAGGATCGCACAGAGAATTGAGAAGAGAACGTCTCGCATGGTCCCATGATACTCGTGTTATTCCCGGCCCCGGAATCGGGGCCTGGGGCATCGAAAAGCCTACAAAACAACGAGCAGTCAGAGACCCGCCGCTGATTCCAGGCCAGTTACAGGCAGCCCGGCGGCTGCGGCGGAGCCGGGGGCAATGTCTTCCGTTGAACAGCGCATTCTATCGGCGGTTTCTGTCAGGGAACGAAGCAGTAGCGAACAACGTGAAAGAAGATGGGCGCGGCGAAGCACAGTGAATCGATGCGGTCGAGAATGCCGCCGTGGCCCTCGATCATGGCGCCGAAATCCTTCACGTCGGCGTCGCGCTTGATGGCGCTCATTACCAGCCCGCCGGCGGCCCCGAGCAGGGCGATCGCAAGCGAGATTCCCGCTGCCTCGAGCGGCGTGAACGGAGTTACCCACCAGAGCGCGGCGCCCAGCGCCGTGGCTGTGAGCACGCCCCCGCAAAAGCCCTCCCATGTCTTGTTGGGGCTGACCTGCGGAACTATCTTGTGTTTGCCGAAGAGCTTTCCCCACACATACTTCAGTACGTCGCTCATCTGAGCCACGAGGACGAGATAGAACAGCAGCCTTGCATCGCGGCCCTCGAATCCGGGAATCTTGAGCATCAGCAGCGCCGGCGCATAACTCAAACTGTACAGGCAGATCATGATGCCGAACTGAATCTTCGCGGCGCGCTCCAGAAAGTGCTCGGTGTCGCCGGTCATCGCGATCCGCGTGGGAATGAAGAGGAATGCGAAGGTCGGGATCATGATGGCGAACAACCCGTACCAGCGGATTCCGATCAGGTAATACTGCAGGGGTGTGATGAAGAAGAAGCTCCAGATGAGGGTGCGGTGATCGGCGCGGCGCGTGGGCATGAGCGTAATGTACTCGCGCAGCGCCAGCAGGGACATCAGCCCGAACAGGATCAGCGAGCCGATTCGCCCGACCAGCAAGGTGAGGGCGAAGATGGCGCACATCTTCCACCAGGCGCGCACGCGCGCATTCAGATTGTCGATGGTGGCCCGCGCCGCGTCGCTCTTGGCCGTTCTCTCTAGGATCGATCCGATCGCGCTGGCCAAGATGAGAATGGCCAGAACGCCGCCAAACAGATAGGCCAGTTGGGGATCCTTCAGGTGAGGGACCCAACCGGCCGCCGCGGCCTGCATCGCTCGATAACTCGGCCAGCCCGCGCTCACGATTGTCCTTTCCGGCGAAGCCCCTTGACCGCCGCGCAAGCGCGCTCCAGGAAGCATCGCTTATCTTCGGCTTCTCCAATGTGCATCGGCGCTCCAAAGGTCAGCAGACATATCAGCGGCACCGGCAGCACCTCGCCCTTGGGCAGAACCCGGCCCAGATTCTCAATGTAGACCGGCACGAGTTCAACATCCGGTCTCCTCCGGGCAAGGTGATACAGCCCGCTGCGGAACGGGGCCATCGTCTCTCCCGTCCCGCGCGAGCCTTCGGGAAAGAAGATCAGCGATTCCGTTTCGCCCATGGCCTCCGCGAGCCGGTCGATCACCGTGCGGGCGTCCGCAAACTCCTCCCCCTTACCGCCGGCCTGCGCGGTGCCCCCGCGATGAACCAATACCGCGCGAAAGACTCTTTGCGCCAGATAGGCCCTCACGCCTTTCTCCCAATAATCCTGCGCGGCCACGGGCCGCGTGCGCGCGCGAACCTCGCGGGGCAGGGCCGACCAAAGCACCACAAAATCCAGGTGGCTGGTGTGATTGGCAAAGTAGATGCGCTGCCCGCCATCCGGCCGGCACCCGGCCCAGCGCACGCGCACGCCGCTTATGCCGCGCGCCAGCGCCGCAATCACGTTCGCCAAGGGATGGATTCCCGCGCTCATTTCTTCCCCCCGTCCCCACGCGCCTCGCGCAACGCGCCCCGCGCCCGAT
>Ga0326728_10005771_pt1 | contig 34162 bp, 25 predicted proteins | sample MB3enrmetagenome_FD_207602 | JGI IMG/M metagenome (GOLD analysis project Ga0326728, IMG submission 207602) | Lab enriched peat soil microbial communities from McLean, Ithaca, NY, United States - MB31MN | ecosystem: Environmental > Terrestrial > Soil > Wetlands > Peat | place: USA: New York...
TCGTAATAGAACTTCTCCGCGCGCGCGTACATCAGGTGTCCTTGGCGGTTGGCACGGTCAAGCCAGGTACGGGGATTTAGATCTTCAAATCGCAAACTTTTCAGATTCAGCCCGGCGGCGTTGACGATGATCGAAAAGGTGAACACCGTCATGGCGATGGGGTAAGCCACCCGGGGTTGCAGCACGGGCCGGAGGTATGCGGCGATCCGCTCCCGCCAAGTGGGTTGGCGCTCGCCGATCGTGGCCAGCAGGATCTTGGAAACCAGCCAGGGAGTGGGTTCCGCATCTTCCGCCGCCTTGCATAACTCCAGAGCATGGCGGACGTCCCCCAGCAGCTCACGGCAGGCCGCGCATCCGTTCAAATGCGCCTCCACCGCCTCGCGAAGGGAGGTGTCCAGGAGCCCTTCCAAGTAATCGCTCGCCAGGTTTTCAATTTCCAGATGCGTCATGGCTAGCTCCCCGCCTCTGCGGGGCCTCTCATACCTTCCATACGCTTAAGGACCCGCGCAAGTTCCAATCGACCGCGATTTATTCTTGACTTAACGGTACCCTGGGGCACCCCCAGCACTTGGGCGATTTCCAGGTAGTCCAAGTCGTGCAGGTCACGCAGGACTACCGCCTCCCGCAAGTCCGGCGAAAGCCGGTCCAGCGCATGCTGGAGTTGCTCTTTCCGCTCCCGGGCCTCCAGGTGGCCGGTGGGTCCCATTCCCGGGCTGGGCCGTTCCGCAAGCGTCTCCAGGTCGTCTTCGATGGACCCCGTCATCCGGTCCTTTTTGGTGCGCCGGTAATGGTCCACCAGGTGGTTGCGCGCCACACGGTGCAACCAAGTGGAAAACGACCCCTGTGCGGCGTCAAAGCTCTGCAAGGTTTGGAAGATCTTGATGAAGACCTCTTGCGTCAAGTCTTCCGCTTCCTCGGCCCTGCCCGTAAAGCGGTAGCACAAATTATAGATTTTTCGGGTGTAGACCCTGAGCAGACCCTCCCAGGCGGAGTTTTCGCCGGCGAGGCACCGCTGAAGCAATTCCAGATCTTGGTCCACTACGCCGCACCTCACGCCGGGGTAAAGCCTTGCCGGCTTGGGGTGTTGCCCCGGCCAGCAAGCCGCCGAAGAGATTAGGCGGCATTGTAACAGAAGGCAACCCGTACGGGGGAAGGTTGCAGTGGATTTACCCATCCCTTTTGGTTATAGTTATGACTTCACAGGGCGTTCGTCTTATTACGGCTATAACCGCTTGGGGGAAACCAGCTTGCGAACTCGGCTGCTTTTTACGCTTGGTATCTTCGTCTCCATTGGTTGGTTTTTCAACACCATCAAAACCGCCTCGGTGACCCCGCCACAAACGCCGGTCAAGCCCGTGGATTTCAACCGCGACATTCGTCCCATCCTGTCGGATACCTGTTTCAAGTGTCACGGCCCGGATGAGAAGCAGCGCATGGCGAATCTCCGTCTGGACGACACGGAAGGCTTGTTCGTTGACCGGGGCGGCTATCACATCATCGTTCCCGGCAACGCCGCGCAGAGCAAGCTCTACCAAAAGATCAGCTCCACGGATGACTCCTTCCGCATGCCCCCGACGTACTCCGGGCGGAGCCTGACGGCCAAGCAGATTGAGCTGATCAAGGAGTGGATTGACCAGGGAGCAAAATGGGAAATGCTCTGGTCGTTTGTCCCTCCCAAGCGCCCTCCCGTGCCGGAAGTGAAGGACCCGGCGTGGCCGCGCAATCCCCTCGATAACTTTGTTCTGGCGCGCCTGGAGTCGGAAGGGCTGAAACCTTCTCCCCCCGCGGATAAAGCCACACTTCTGCGCCGGGTTTATTTCGACCTCACGGGCTTGCCTCCCACGCCCGCGGAAATTGACGCGTTTCTCGCCGACCCTTCCCCCCACGCCTATGAAAAGCGCGTGGACCAACTGCTGGCTTCCCCCCATTACGGCGAGCGCATGGCCATGCCCTGGCTTGATGTGGCGCGCTACTCGGACACGCACGGCTACCACATTGACTCGATGCGCGACATGTGGGCGTGGCGCGATTGGCTGATCAAGTCGTACAACCGGAACATGCCCTTCGATGAATTCATCGTCGAGCAAATTGCCGGGGACCTCCTGCCCAACGCCACGCAGGACCAGAAGATCGCCTCCGGATTCAACCGCAACCACATGATCACCCTGGAGGGAGGCGCCATTCCGGAGGAATATCACGTCGAGTACGTGGTAGACCGCGTCAGCACCACGTCCTCCGCCTTCCTGGGCCTCACCATGGGGTGTGCGCGCTGCCACGATCACAAGTTCGACCCCATTACGCAGAAGGACTTCTATCGCTTCTTTGCTTTTTTCAACACGGTCCCGGAGCGGGGTCTGGATGGCTTCACGGGCAACGCGGCGCCGGTTCTGCCCATGCCTTCGCACGAGCAGCAACAGCGACTTGACCAGCTCAAAACCCAGATCGCCGGGACCCTGGCCGCCCTGCCGGAAAAAGAGATCCTGGCGCAGCGCAACGATTGGCAGAAGTCGGCGCTCGCTTCCCTTCCCGAACCCACCCACGACGGGCTGGCGGCTTACTACCCCCTCGACAATGACTTGACCGATGCCTCAGGGTTCCACCACGACGGCAAGGCGGTGCGCGGCGAGGTGGTTTTTGACGAGGCCGTGGTCAGCAAGGGCGCGGACTTCAGCCCCGAAAGTCAGGTCTCTTTCGGCAACAGCGGCGACCTGGAGCGCGCCAAGCCGTTCGCGCTCGGGTTGTGGCAAAGGCCTCCGGGCAACACGGACGTGAAAATTCTGCTGAAACGCACGGCCGGAGAGCACTGGCAGGGATGGGAAATTGCCGACGACAAGCCGATTTTCGATGGGCGCGCGAAGCGCCTGGCGCACATCGTGGTGCGCATGGCCAATCGCTGGCCGGATGATGCACTCGAAGTTCAAACCAAGGCGCCCCAATCGATCGATGCGATACGCCACCTGCTGATCGAATACGACGGCTCAGGAAAAGCCTCCGGGATTGAGATCCGCCTGGATAGCAAGCGCGTGGAAACCGCCATCCTCAAAGATCATTTAAGCGGCGACTTTCGCACTGCGGCGCCGCTTGAGGTCGGCGACAAGAATCTGGGAACGCCGTACGAAGGCAAGCTGGACGACTTGCGAATCTACAATCGCCGGCTGAGCGATTCCGAGATTGACCAGATTGCCGTTCGCCTGCCGGCGCGGGCGCTGCTGTTGACGTTGGACGGGCGCCCGGCGCAGGAGATTGCCGCGCTTCAACCGGAGAAGCCCTCGGCGGAGGACATCCAGATCGGCGAGGAAGCCAAAGCCGCAACCAAAGAACAAATCGAAAAGGGTCTGGAAAAAGACCGGCAGACCCGGTTGACGGAGTATTTCCTCAAGTACGGCGCACCGGAGAAAGAGCGCCAACTTTACGCCCAACTAAAAGATCTGCGGACCGAAAAAGCCAAGGTGGAGGAAGCCATCCCCACGGTCATGATCATGGCCGAGATGAAGAAGCCACGCGAGACATTCGTCCTGGGCCGCGGCCAGTATGACAACCCCAAGGAAAAAGTATCCGCGGGCGTGCCGGCCTTTCTGCCCCCCATGGCGCCCGGCTTGCCGATGAACCGGCTCGGCCTCGCGAAGTGGATTGTGAGTCCCTCCAATCCGCTTACCGCGCGCGTGGCCGTGAATCGTTTCTGGCAGGAATACTTCGGCACCGGCATTGTAAAGACCTCGGAAGACTTTGGCTCGCAGGGCGAGCCCCCCAGCAACCTCGCGCTGCTCGATTGGCTGGCCACCGAATTCGTGCGGACGGGTTGGGACGTCAAGGCCATGCAGCGGCTCATCGTAACCTCGGCCACCTACCAGCAGTCATCGCGTGTGACGCCGGAACTTGAGGAGCACGACCCGGAGAATCGTCTGCTGGCGCGAGGCCCGCGCTTCCGCCTGCCGGCGGAGTTGATTCGCGATAACGCGCTCGCGGTCAGCGGCCTGCTCGACGATCGCATTGGCGGGCCCAGCGTTTTCCCCTATCAGCCCAAGGGCCTGTGGGAAGAAATGGCATTCGGCGCGGGATATAGCGCCCAGACCTACGCGGAATCGACCGGCCGGGACCTGTACCGGCGCAGCATGTACACGGTTTGGAAACGCACCGTGCCGCCGCCGGCGCTCACCACCTTCGACGCGCCTGACCGGGAGAAGTGCACGGCGCGCCGTTCGGTAACCAATACGCCCCTCCAGGCGCTGGTGCTTTTGAACGATCCGACGTACGTCGAGGCCGCGCGCTTTCTCGCCTCGCGCATGATGACCGAAGGCGGGAAGACGGCAACGGGGCGCATCAACTATGCCTTCCGCCTCGCGACGGGGCGCATCCCCGATGCGCAGGAACGCGCCGTGCTGCTCGCCTCGGCGCAGGATGCCCTTGCCGACTACCGCCTGCACAGCGGCGAGGCAGCGCAATTGCTCACGGTGGGCGCATCGCGAAGCGATTCCCGGTTTAACCCCAGCGAGCTCGCTGCCTGGACCACGGTGGCAAGCATCATCTTGAATCTCGACGAGACAATTACGAAGCAGTAGAACAGCGGGGATGTGACCCATGATGGATCCAAAGAATATCAGCGGAAAAGACCTCACTTTGTCCATGACGCGGCGCCATTTCTTCCGGCGCAGCACGGCGGGCATTGCCCTCGGCATCCCGGCGCTGGCGGCGTTGCTGGCCAAGGATGGTTTTGCCGCCGCGGACGGCTTTGACCCCAAAACAGGGGGATTACTGGGCTTTCCCAATTTCCCGGCCAAGGCCAAGCGCGTCATCTATCTGCACCAGTCCGGCGCCCCCTCGCAAATCGATCTGTTTGACCACAAGCCCAACCTGGCCAAGTGGAAGGGCAGCGACCTGCCGGAATCCATCCGCATGGGACAGCGCATCACCGGCATGACCTCCGGCCAATCCTCTTTGCCCGTGGCGCCTTCCATCTTCAACTTCAACCCGGCGGGAAAGTCCGGCGCGACATTGAGCGAGTTGCTGCCACACACTGCCAAGATTGTGGATAACATTGCTTTGGTCAGAACGGTCTATACTGACGCGATTAATCACGATCCGGCAATTACGTTTATTCAAACGGGCTTCCAGCAGCCGGGCCGCCCCAGCATGGGCTCGTGGGTCAGCTACGGTTTGGGAAGCGAAAACCAGAACCTGCCGGCCTTTGTCGTCATGATTTCGCAGGCGAACGCGCTGAACGTGGACCAGCCGCTGTTCTCGCGCTTGTGGGGCAACGGCTTTTTGCCTTCCAAATACCAGGGGGTGAAGTTTCATGCCGGGGGCGACCCCGTGCTCTACCTCTCCAACCCGCCGGGAATCAACCCCACTACGCGCCGGCGCATGCTGGACGGCGTCGCCAAGCTGAATCGCCTGCTGGCGGAAAAGTATGGCGACCCCGAGATCGAGGCGCGTGTGTCGCAGTACGAAATGGCCTACCGCATGCAAACCTCGGTGCCGGACCTGATGGACCTGTCAAAGGAGCCCGCCTCCACATTCGAATTGTATGGGCCGGATTCGCGCAAGCCCGGAACCTACGCGGCTAACTGCCTGCTGGCGCGGCGGTTGGCGGAGCGCGGCGTGCGCTTCGTGCAGCTTTACCATCGCGGCTGGGACCAGCACAACGATTTGCCGCGCGACATCGCGCTCCAGTGCAAGGGCGTGGACCAGGCCTCCGCCGCATTGGTCATTGACCTGAAGCAACGCGGCTTGCTCGACGACACGCTGGTGATCTGGGGCGGTGAGTTCGGCCGCACCGTGTATTGCCAGGGCAAGCTCACGGACACCAACTACGGCCGCGACCACCACCCGCGCTGCTTTACGATGTGGATGGCGGGCGGCGGCGTGAAGCCCGGACTGGTTCTCGGCAAAACTGACGACTACTGCTACAACATCCTGGAGGACCCGGTTCACGTCCATGACTTGCAAGCCACCATCCTGCACTGCCTGGGAATTGACCACACTAAGCTGACCTACAAGTTCCAGGGACGCTATTTCCGGCTGACGGACGTCGCCGGCAATGTCGTAGACAAGGTCTTGGCCTGATCCGCATTTCCTCACCCCACCCGAAATGTCCTCGCCGGGCATTCCGCGGGGCAGGTCTTCCGTCCCTTGGGCGGCTCTCCCCGTCCGCCATCCCTCCGCTCTTTGATTGCAGTCAGCAGCGCAGGGCGCTACAATTAATCTATATTCAAAGGCAGATGTGCCGACCCAGCGCAAACTCCGCTGCGGCTCGGAAAGGACTCCGACATGATTCCATCTTACCCGCTGGGCAGATTTCGCGGATTTATCCTCCCCCTGGGCGTGGGGATTGTTGCTGCCTTGGTCTTGCTGGCCAGTGTATCCGTGCGGAGTGCGCAGAACCCTGCTCCCCTCAAGAATGAGGAGGTCCCGCCTCCGGCGGCTGCCGTAAAAAATGAAGCTGCTCCGCCACCTTCCAATCCGAAGGGGGAGTCGAAGAATCCCAATCTCGAGAAAACAAAAATCGATGCGGCAGAGCTTTCCGCTTTAGCCGACCAACTCCGTGATGAGCTGAAGAAGATGAACGCCAATGTCCTTTCGCTGGATATTATTGATAAGACGCAAAAGGTCGAAAAACTGGCCAAGAAGATCAAGGGAGAGGCCTATGGATATTAAGATGGCACGGTCTCACGGCTTTGCCAGGCTACTGAGAATAATTTTCTCCTGGGGTTTGCTGCTCACCCTGATGGGTGTTGCTCCGGCTCCCGCCCCCTCGCAATCCCAGCAGAACTCACAGCCCCACGGCGCGCGTGTGGGCACACCCATGCCCGATGATTCTTCCAACACTCGTACCGAAATCCCGGAAGCGATGAGCGCCCAGCAGAGGCAGAGCATCATGCGAGCCAATTTCGAAAAGTCGAAGAGCGATGCCGCAGAGTTGGCCGCCCTAGCCAAAGGACTCCGTGAGGAACTGGACAAGCCGAACATCAATGTCCTTTCCCCCGATGTCATAAGCCGCGCCGATAAAATTGAAAGGCTGGCCAAAAAAATTCGGGACGAAACGAAGGGATACTGAAGGGTCTTTGGACGTAGCGATTATTTATCAAAGAACGGATGTTTGGAGAGCGGCAATCGGGGCAGTTCGCCGGTAGCGGGCTTCAGCGTCAGGTCCTCAAAGAGAAGCGAAGGGGCGACAAAGGAAACCAGCGGCGCTCCCGTCTGTCCGGGATAAAGGCGTCCCCCGTAAGCCGCATAGGGAATGCTGTAGACCGTCAAATTAAGCGAGGCGGCGGCGAGGTCTCTAAACGCGGCGTCATCCAAGCCATCAAACTGACCCAAGCGCATCAACTCCTCGTGGCCGTCAGGATAGATTTTATAAATCTCGCGCGCAACCCCCCGCACCACCACACCAAATTCTTTGTTTCGCTGCTTCACCATGCTGAGCAACTGATTTTTCAACTCCTGCTCGCTCACCCCCTCCGTGACCGTGACGAATAAATTGCTAGGCTGAGCGCCAAAGGTGCGAAAACTTCCCGTGCTTTGGGGAATGCCGGAGACGGGATCACGGGCGTTGAGCAAAGTCTTAAGAAAACCGTTTTCCACCAGAGTCGTGGGGCGCGCCCCAACACCTTCGTCGTCAACCGCGTGGCTGCCCACCAGCGGTGTCCCGTGGTAGGAGGCTTGCGTGGGATCGTCGACCACGCTCATATAGCGGGGCAATACGCGCGACCCCAGCCGGTCCTGAAGTTTGCTCACCGTCTGGGCGGCGTAAGCTTCCATCTGGGGATTGTCAGACGCCGGCGTGCGCATGGCGAGCAGCTTGGGAGCAAATACCTGACTGAAGACTTCCGCGCCCGCGGCGCCCTCGAAAAGCACCGGGCCGTTGTAGCGGTCCACCACGGGCGCACGGCGAACCTGCGTAAGGCGGTCCGCCATGGTCCGAATCTGCGATGCCAACTCGGATTCCTTGGGCAGCGCTTCCATCGAGCGTGCCGAAGCCATCACCCAGTCCGGCAGGATGGTCCCATCGAGCGCCTGAGTTTGAGCCACGGCCATAAACGATGCCGCGGAGGTTTCCTCCGTCACCGCGCTCCCTTCGCTATTGAGGTACCAGGAGCGGGTGTCGCTGGTTCCCAGGCTGACCGAGGAGGTATAGATTTCCGGCCACTGGCGGAAGAGGGCGGAAAGTTTTCGCACCAGGGCTTCGGCTTGGGCAAGGTCCAGAGTGATGGGCGCAAAGGGTTCCAGTGCCGTCGCCGGTTGCTCCTTGCTGAAGTCGGGAAGGTTTTCGCGGGCCTTACGATTCTCCAACGCCGCGCGTTTTCTGGAAAGCATCTCCAGAGCCGCTTTGTAAGCCGTGTCCGTGGCCAGCCAAATGTGCCGCCGCAACTCCTGGTAATCGTCGTCGACGGGGAGCAAAACGTTTTCGGTCAGACCGTTTGCCTGGGGCGGGTAGGTCATGAAGTTGCTGTTGTCACTCTGATAGTCGCCCACCCGCACTTGCACCGTCAGGTAGCGGGCGCGTGAAAGGTCACCGGAAAGCAGTGCGCCGAAGGTGGCCGAGGTGTCAAGAGAAGTGCGGTCCTGCATGCGATAGGAGATGAAATAAGGTTTTTCGAGTTGCTCGAGTCGCAAATGCTTCATGGAGCGATCCAACTCGTCGCGCATCGCCTTCATCACCACGTCGTCCGCCGCCGGGGCCGACACCGGCAGCGTCGACGCCGCCAGCAGAAAAATTCCGAGTCCCCGGGAAACCATTTTCCGCATTCCGCTGCTCCTTAATACGTGGCACGGGCCGCCTGCCCCGATCCATCGGGGTCCCGCCCGTGTCGAGTCATGGCCAAGATGGCCATGCTACAATCCCGATCCTTCGAGGCTTCCCTTGCCGAAGAAGTCGCCCGCTTCCCGTTTGCTGCCTGCTGCCTACTGCCTACTGCCTTCTATGGGCGCCGGAAGAATGGGCGCCCGCGCCGTGGATTTCTCCTTTTTCGCCACCTCGATTTGCGAAACGAGCAAATCGGGGGAAGATGCGGACACGGGTACTGATCCTGATTCCGCGCCGCAGATCCCGTTGAACGTGGCAACCTCGGCGTCGCCGGCAACGATTTTGCTGAAGGCCGTGAGGGGCGTGCCGATCAGGTTGACTCCCCTCACCAATTCCTCGCGCCCGTCGGGATAAACGCGATAGACCATAATCGGCAGCACGTTGAAGGCGTTGGGAGTAAATCGGCTGGTCAGCGTGAATCCGCCCTGAATGTCATCGAAATAGAGGCCAAATTTCAGGTTTTGTTTTTTTATTTCCTCGATCAGCCGCTGCTTCAATGCGGCGCGCGAAACGGGGTGATCGACCATCACAACCAGGTTCGATTGGCGGGCCACAGGAGCATTTCCCTGCTGCCGGCGCCCATGGCCGTTGGAGTGTGGAAACCCTTCGATGGGCGAACGCGACATCAAAAAGTTCTTGAAGACGCCGTGGTCCAGCACCACCACCCGCTGGCCTTTCACTCCCTCGTTGTCGAAGTCGTAAAAGCCGGCGAGTTCCACCGAGCCCAACCGCCGCAGGGTGGGGTCGGAGATCACGGAGAAGTTTTCCGGAAGCAGTTTCTCCCCCACCATTTTCTTGAACGTCTGGCCTTCGGTTTCGTCTTTTTGCCGATGGCCTTCAATGCGGTGGCCGAACACTTCGTGGAAGAAAACCCCGCTGGCGCGGCCGGAAAGGATTGCGGGTCCCGTATAAGGATCAACGATCGGCGCCACGCGCAGAGCTTGCAGGTCTTTGATCATCCGATCGACGATTTTCAGCACCGCCTGGTCAGAAGGCAGTCCGGTCGGATCGGGGGAAAAGAAGGACTCGTAGCGCGGCAGATTCATCCCGTCGTCAGCCTTCATCTGAGCTTCCAGGTAGAGGTGATAAAAGGGACGGGAAACCGCGATCTCTGATCCGTCGCTGTTGACATACCAGCGCGTTTCAATATCCGCGAGAAAGCTCGCGCTGGCATCGTAGATGTTGCCGAAGCGGGCAAAGGGCGCGGTATATTTCCGCACCTTCTCTTCCCATATCTTGGGGTTGACGTTCATCACCTGAATTTTATCGAAATGCTGGGCCGCGGGCTCCGGAGAGAAGTCGTCGGACTTGTCTTCCTGTGCCACCTTTACCTGAACGTCGGTGGTGATGGTGGCGAGTTGTTCCACCGCCTGCCGGTATTTGAGGTCGGTGTTGTACCAGAGAACACTCCGCAGGGCATCGGGGTCCGGCTCAATGGGAACGTAAATGGGCGCAGCGGCTTCGTCGGCGTCTTCCCGCGCCCCATGGGTGTTATCCAAATGCGGACTGCCCACGCGCAGGTCGATGTCCAACTGACGGCTGCGTGTTTGCTGGCTGGTTTGGAGTTTCCCAAAAGTGCCGATAACGTTGACAACCTGATCGTCGGTGATTTCGTAGCTGAGGAAATAAGGCTGGACCGGCTGAGCCTTAAATGCCTGCTGCGAGCGCGCCAGTTCCGCCTTCATGGCCCCCAGGATGGTGGTGGTTTCGGCATCCTGGGCTTTGACGACGGGCGCAAGAAGGGCGAGCAAGACAACCGTAACAATCCGTATTCGCAAGGGTAAGCAATGCCTCCGGGGGATACACCATCGTACGGTATGTTAACCCCCTCGTCAAATGAGTCTTATTGTCTTGGGATGGGCCGCTCCCCGCAGCCTCGTCAGTAACCTCGTAGCGTCGGGCTTCAGCCCGGCACTTCCATGCTACGCGCAACCTTGCCAGTCCCGGTTGCCGTAGACGGGAAGTGCCGCCCTAAAGGGCGGCGCTACTCCGGTACTATTGATCCCGTTAATATCCGCGCAGCACGGTGCTTTCCCTTTTCGGCAAGCCCTCTTTGGGAATTCGTTTCAGCACCACGTACTCGATGCCATGCGCGGCGCAGAAAGCTCGCTTTTCGGGTTTGTCACCGTCCTCATTGACCACGTAAAAGTGAGGTTTGACCAGGGCGATCTCCGGCTCCGCGTCCAGCCAGCCATGCCCCGTGGAAATCATGGCCTGGTGCACGCAGCGAACCGAATGCACCATGTAAAGGCGTTCGTCCTGGGACAGGAGGGGGTGGCCTTCGCCCTTCAAGAGCTGGATGTTCGCGTCATGTCCCACCACCACGTTCAAGTCGCCGAGCCCGGAAGCTTCCTCGAAAAACCTGACGTGCCCGGAATGGAACCAGTCGAAGCATCCCGTCACGATCACTCTCTTCTGCGCGGAGTCAGGGGCAGGCGGCACAAACGAAGGCACGGGAAATCCGCTCAAATCCTGATTCCTGATTACGCGGTATGAGATTCCCTGCGCCTGCGCATACGCGCGTTTGCCCGGAGTGTCGCTTTCCTCATGCACAACCCAGGTGTGAGGTGGCGCGGCGCCAAGATCCGGACAGGCATCAGGCTCGATTCTTTCCCTGACGAGGGTTACCTGGTCGACGAAGCGCAGGGACTCGAGCAAATAAATGCGTTCCCGCTCCGGAAACGCAAGCACCCTTCCCGTGAGCGCCTGGAGCGTCTCATCCGACCACAACGCGACGTGCACTTTCCCCCACTTCGCGGCTTCCTGGAGAAAGCGGACGTGTTTTGAGCGCAGATTGTCAAAGCTTCCGGTGACGATGACGCAATCCATAAGAACTGTGGTTAGTGGCCCGTGGTTAGTGGGCAGAAGAACCAGCACAGCGGTAAGCGGTTAGTTGCTTATTTCTATCCACCAGCCACTAAGCACTATCCACTGTCCTTTGCCCTTCTGACCTGCACATGAAGCGCGCCCGGCACAGGCTCTTCCGACACAACGAACAAATATCCACCGCCGCAGCCGGAATACATGGCTCCGGCATACCGGGACTGGTAATGATTCAAAATACCCTTCAAGTCGACGCTGATCGCGGGATGTCGGACCGTGCAGGGGAGAATCGCCTCCCAGCAGCGCATGCACTCGTTCATGGAGGCGCCGAGCGCCGGCGCGTCTTTCGCCAGAATCGCCGCGTAACAATCCTTCCCCGATTGGCCCAGCCGGCGTATCCATTCTCTGTCAAAATTTTTCTCATCGAGGGGACTGTAAAGGTCGGGCCGGGGCGCGATGGGCAGAAGGTGCACCACTTTCTCCAGCCAGCACGCCACAGCACGATCGTTGTTGGTTTCGATGTGCGCAGGGAAATAGCCGCCCTCGACGGTGAAATCGTAATCCAGCCGGCTGATGCCCGGAATAATCAGCCCCGCCATATCCTGTGATCCCGAAGGCGCGGCTTTGCCCTGATTCTCAGCATCATAGAGGATGCGCACCAATTCCCGCGGGTCGCGGTCCGGCAACACGCCGTTCCATAATTTGCGCGCCACCTCGCGCGTGCTGGTGGCCATGCCACTGCGATCCATGAAGCGGAAGGTGGGCTCAAGCCCCACCACCACCATCGACCCCGGTGGAGTGGGGTTATGCATGGAAACAAACGGCTGGTCAATCCATCCCCCTGCGAAAGCCATCCGGTAGGGAATTTTGCCGATGACCGAAGTGATGTCATGATTGGATTGAATGGGCATACGAAGAAGCCTTGGCGACAGGAAAGTCTACCTCACACCTGGCCCTGCTTGCCAAGGGGAAATGGATTCAGATGTTAAAGGTCCGGCCAACCGCGCCGATGTCTATGATGCGGTTGGCTGCGTTCGCCCACCGTTTCTGGGAGTGGATTTCTCCCGCGATTCAAGCGAGAATCGGTAGTGGGTCAATGGAATGTTGCCGCGGCGAGTTGTATGGGTCAGCCGTCGGATCAGATGGCGCGTAAAGCCACCTCAACATCAAATTGACGCAGTACCCGAGAATCCTCCCGATGACCCTCAGAAAGGTGACTACACACATGCCGCTCTCGATGCGAGCTTTTCTTAGCGTAGTGTTCATCACAGTTCTTGCCGTTCCGGTTCTCGCGACGGACCCGCCCCAAGTGCAAAAAGCCTGGGACATTCTCGACGCGGGGGTGAAGGAAAAGAGCTTTGCCAAGCGCCATGATGCCATCCACGCGGTGGGGTTGCTCGCGGGCGACTCCAAGGCCGTGGCCATCGCCGAAAAAGCCCTGGACGATCATACCCCGGAGGTTCGCGAAGCAGCGGCAACCACGCTGGGTCAATTGCATTCATCCTCGTCCCTTCCCAAACTTGAACTCGCGCTAAAGGACAAGGACATCACCGTGGTTCTGGCGGCGGCACATTCTCTGTGGGTGCTCGGGGACAAAGAAGCGTATGAAATCTATTACGAGATTCTGATCGGAGAACGTAAGGCCGGCCCCGGCATGATTGCCGGGCAGGAAGAAATGTTCAGAGACCGCAAGAAGCTTGCGGAGTTTGCCTTTGAGCAAGGAATTGAGTTTAACCCTTTTGCCGGCATTGGGTGGGGCATCGCCAAAGCGGTCCATAAGGATGATGCCTCGCCGGTGCGGGCGGCAGCCGCGAAAGTTCTGATCGATGACCCTGACCCGCGCAGCGGCCAGGCGCTGGCAAAGGCCTGCTCCAACAAAAGCTGGCTTGTCCGCGTGGCTGCATTGGATGCTCTGGCGCGGCGCGGCGACCCCGCTTTCCTCACGGACATTGAACCGCACACGGCCGACGAGAATGACCGGGTGCGTTACACGGCCGCTGCCGCCATCATCCGGCTGAGCGGCGCACCCATGCCACCCAAGCCCTACGCTGAAATAACCAGCGCCCCATGAAAACCCTCGTGGCACGCGCGTCCCGCCCGTGTGGTGTATGGGCACGCCATGGCGTGCCCGTACGGAAGAATTTGCCTGCCGCCGCGGGTTGTGGCAAATTCTTTTACGGGGCTTATGCCGGAAAACATTTCAGGGGAGCAACCACCGCAACGCCGCCGCACGTTTGGCCAATTGGCCAGGCAAGCGGGGCTGTTCATGCTATTCGGGACCATCCTGATGATCCCGCGCATCCGTCGTCTCCGGCGCCGGGTGTGGGCTTGGGCGTGCGTTCGCCTGGCCGCGGCGGTATGCGGGGGTTGGCTGGTGTGGCGATATGCGCGCGCCGGCGCGGGAGCGGTAACACTGGCGGGGGGATTGTTACTCCTTGCTTGCAGTTTGCTGGTCCGCGCGAAGCCGGAGATGAAATCCGTCGATGCCTTAGCCCAACAGTTGAGTGCCCTGATCGTGCTGAATGGCGGACTATTCCGACAATTCCCCGATTCCACCCCCGTCGCGCAGGCCCAGATTTTCGTTCATCCCGAACAGATCATCGTGTTGGGACCGCGCGAGCGCCGTCTTCTGGAGATTCCCCTGGCCAAGGTGCGGAACGTGGCGGCGCACCCCGTCAGCAACGGCGACGGGGCAGGCGGCGAGCCCTGGGAAGTGGAAATCAACTGGGTGGCCGAGGGGCCCTGCACAACAACATTTCACTATGGCGGGGTTTTCGCCGAGCATCTGGCGCGGGTTACTGAATCGACTTTGCGCAGCCAGTGGATAAAGGACCTTCCGGTTATCCACCAGTGATCAAAACCTCTTCCACAGCGCGCGAGCACGCCTTGAGGCCTTGGCCGCCACTGCGCGCTCGTCGACGGTAACACATTCCTTGTGGCGCAAGACGAACCGCCCATTGACGAGGAGAGAATCCACCGGCGCGTTGGCAATACCGAACAGAAAGTGGCCGAACAGGTTGCCGCTGTCGAGGGGCGTGGGCGGAAAATAATCCACCAGCAGCAGGTCCGCCCGGGCGCCGGATTCGATGCGCCCGATTTCCCATCCCCAAATCTTCCTGGCGATGGTGCGGTTGTTGAGCAGCGCGGCGGCGTAAGCCTCAGCGTAAGCCACGCGCGGGTCGCCTTCGCGCAACTTCTGCACGTGGAATGCGGCCTTGAATTCTTCCCACATGCGCGGCGTGTACCCGTCAGAGCCCAATCCCACCAGCACCCCCTGGCGAAACATCTCGAGCAATCGAGCCATTCCCACCGCGTTGTTGCAGTTCGACTGGGGGTTGTGGACAACGTTGATTTGACGCCGGGCAAGAGCCGCAATGTCCCGAGCGCTCACGTGCACGCAATGCGCGGCGAGCGAGCGGTCGTCGAGAATGCCGAGGTCGCGCAGGCGCATGACCGGCGACTTGTGGTACCGCCGGCGGGCGTCATCAAGGTCGCAGCGGTCCTCCGCCACGTGGACATGAAAACCCGCACGCAACGACTTATTCGCCTCCACCGCGCGTCGCAGCGTGCGGTCGCTGAGGGTGAAAGAAGCGTGCAATCCAAAGCTGCCAGAGATCAGGCCGTCGCCTGTGCCGCTCGCGTGGCGCTCGAGAAATCGGATGTTCTCGGCGATGCCTTCCGCCGCGCTCGCGCTGCCATTGCGGTCGGAAGTTTCGTAGCACAAAACCCCGCGCAGGCCGACTTCCCGAAAAGCCTGCTCGATGCGGTCCAGACTTCCCGCGCAGGCGTGAGGGCTGGAGTGGTGGTCCACCAGCGTGCCCACTCCACACTTGGCGGAGTCAATCAGGCCCACTAGGGCGCTGTAATAAACATCGTCCAGATTCAAGGCGCGGTCCAGCCGCCACCAGAGCTTCTTCAAGATTTCCGGAAAGTTGCGGGGCGCGCGCCCCGGGAGCGATATTCCCCGCGCCAGCGTGCTGTAAAGATGCGTGTGGCAGTTAATCAACGCAGGCATCAGCAGCTTGCCCTGCGCGTCGATGATTTCCTGGTTGGCGAGCTGGTTCGTAGGGGTACGGCTTGCCGTACCCTTTTCTAATTCGCGTGAACGAACCAAAAGGGTACGGCGAGCCGTACCCCTACGACTCGGCGAGGAGTCCGCGACCTGCCCGATCGAACCATCGGGAAGAATTTCCACCGCGCCGGAATCCAGCACGCGGTTGGCGGAATCCAAAGTGAGCACACGAGCGTTGCGGATGATCATGCTACTGCCTTCCGCCTTTCAGCTCTTCGGGCCAATTGGTGATGAGCACGGGCGGGTCGGTGGTGCTCACCTCGGGAGAAGTGTTGATCAAAAACTTGCTGCCGTCGCGCGCGATCAACTCATACGGCCCATTGTTGCCCGAAACAGGGCTGATAGCGAACAGGCGCTGGGGATTGCCCAGCTCCACTCCGGAACCAACCTCGCGCACGGCGACGGCCACTAGATCGTTCCCGCTCTGGTAATACAACTCTTTACCGTCACCGCGCCAGAGGGGCACGTTCCCTCCGTGTTCGGAGACTTGCCACTTCGCCCCGCCGCCGGGGAACGGCGTGAGGTAAAGCTCGTATCTCCCAGTATCATTTCCCATATACGCCACGAACTTGCCGTCGGGAGAAAGCTTGGGGACGACGGAGCCAAAATTGTTCTGAACCAGCGGGGACGGTTTGCGGTCGCCGAACAAGGGCAAAGTCCAGATGGCCCGCCCCGAGCCCTCGTTGTGATCATAAACCAAGTACCGGCCATCGGAGGAGATGTCGCTGGGATACGCGACCACGCCGGGGGTGTTCAGAATCGCTTCTTCCGTCCCTGCTCCGTTCGCCAGCCGGGCGTAAATGTGTGTCTGCCCCGCGCGGGTCGACGCGTAATAGATTTTTGTGCCATCCGGCGCCCACGTGGGAACTTCTGCCGACCCGGGATCAAACGTCAGGCGCGTCCGGGTTCCCCGGTCAAAATTGAGAAGCCAGATGTCGCTCTTGCCCGCGTCATCTTCGATTCCCACCGCCAACTGCTTTCCGTCGGGAGAAACGCGCGGGCAAACGTAACGAGCGGCGGGGCCGAGCACGCCAAGCGTTTTTCCACTGCGATCCCGCAAAATCAGTTGCGATCCTCCCGTTGCGCCGCGGAAATAGAGCAGGGTCCCCGTCTGCGCGACCGCGAAGGTGCCATGGTAGTTGTGGAGGACCGCCGAAACTTGTTCGGCAATCCGCACCGCCTCCCCTACGGGTTCCAGGCGGTCCACATCAAACTTCTGCGCCAGCAGATACCCGCCGCTGACATAAACCAAATATCCGGAGGCGTACGCGGCGTTGGTATCGTTGGGAAACAGAAATCGGTGTTGCTTCGAGTCGAGCGAACCCACGGCAATCCCTGTATGCTCGGGTGAAGAGCTGTGCGCGAGAAAAATGTAATGCTTTCCATCCGGCAGGAACCATGGCCAGTTGTGACTGTCCTCCTGCCGTGATACGTCCAGCTCCGAAGCCGCAACCGGAGTGCCGCCTTGCGCAGGGACGCGAAGCAGGGTTTGGGTATTCGCCAGCTTATAGATAATCGTGCCCTCCTGGCTCCAGGACCCTCCCCGGCCGATAGGGGCATCGCAAATCGTCTGCACGGGACCACCCGAGGCGTCCACGCGCTTCAGCTTGTTATGCCCCCAGAAAGCCACCGAGCGCGAATCGGGCGACCAGAACGGGTCAAGCGCATCGTCTGTCCCCGCCAGCGCCTGCGCGGTCAGCGAATTCAGCGGACGGATGTAGAGAACAGGTGATCCCGCCGCGTCGGGCGCCACTACGGCCCAGCGGCTCCCATCCGGCGACAATGCACTGTATCCCGCCCGCCCATTCGGGTCAGATTTGTCCGGAGGGATCAGGAAACTCCTGAGCACCGGCTGCGGCTGATGGCGCCAGCGCCAGTAGCTCATCGCCGTCACTACCAGAAGTGCGAGGAGGGTTGCGGCCACCAGCCACGGCAGCGCCGGGCGAAGCTTCCCGCGGTCGCCTCCGGGGGCCGGAAGTCGCGGTGCGTCACCATGTGCTACCTCCACCTGCTTTAGTTGCAGTTTGATGTCGTGCGCGCTGGCAAAACGCTCTTCCGGGTCTTTGGCCAAACAGGTGGCCACGATGGCGTCGAGCGCGGCCGGCAATCCCGGCTTAATCGAACTCACCGGCGCGGGATCGTTTTCCAGAATGGCCGTCGCCACGCTCAACTGCGATTTCCCTGAGAACGCCCGCTGCCCGGTGGCCATCTCGTACAACACCGCCCCAAAAGCAAAGATGTCCGTGCGTGCGTCGGCTTCTTTGCCTTGCAGTTGCTCCGGCGCCATGTATTGCATCGTGCCCACAATCGAGCCGGCGGAGGTCAGCGGGGAATTTTGCGGGCTGGGGGATGAAATCGTCATGGCCGCGCTGAGCAACGGCGCGGAATGTGAGCTTCCCGCCACCATCATCGTCACGGGTTTGGCCAGCCCGAAGTCCAGCAGCTTGGCGCCCGACCTGGTCAGCATGATGTTGCCGGGCTTGAGGTCGCGATGCACGATGCCGGCGCGGTGCGCCTTGTCAAGTGCATCGGCGATTTCCGCACCGACCTTCACCAGTTGATCGAGGGGCAGCGGGCCCCTGCGCAGCCGCTCAGCCAGCGTCTCGCCTTCCAGGAACTCCATGACGAGGTAATCCACATTGTCTTGCGAACCCACGTCGTGCAGCACGCAGATGTGCGGATGCTGAAGCGCCGAAATGGCCCGCGCCTCGCGCTGCAAGCGCGCTTTCAAATCAGGATTAGAGGCAAGATCCGAAGGCAGAACCTTGATGGCCACCGTGCGGTCCAAGCGCGTGTCGCGGGCACGGTAAACTTCCCCCATTCCGCCCGCTCCCAGCTTGTCCTGAATTTCATAAGGACCGACTTTGGTCCCCGCGGTAAGACCCATAGCCTGCCTTCGCCCATGAAGAGATGAAAGGAATTGTACTATGGAAGACTGGAAGGGGTGAAAGGCATTTGCGGCCGCAGAAGGGCAACCGCAAGGTGGGGGGCCACGATTTGCTGGGGGATGAGGGGATCAGTTCTTCCGCCTACTGCCCACTGCCTTCTGCCTGCCGCTCCACTCACTCCGCAACTTCGTAATCGACAGCCTCATCCGCCATGGTCAAAGCCATGATCGCCTTCGCCGTGTGCAGGCGATTCTCCGCCTCCTGGAAAACCACCGAGTGCGGGCCGTCAATGATCTCGTCCGTCACCTCATTGCCGCGGTCGGCGGGAAGGGGGTGCATGTAGAGCGAGTCGGGCTTCGTTAATTTCATCTTGCCGGCGTCACAGATCCAATGGCGATACTGTTTGGCGATGCGCAGGGATTCCTCCGGCTTGGTGCCCATGGTGTCAAGGCAGCCCCAACTCTTGGGGATAACGATGTCGGCGCCGCGGAAGGCATCGTCCATGTTGTCCACCACGTCGAACCTCACGCCCGCCGCGCGCGCGTTCGCACGAGCCGCCTCCAGCGTTTCCGGCATCAGCTTGTACTCGGGAGGATTCGCCAGCACCACGTCCAACCCAAACCGCGGCATCAGCATGATCAGTCCCTGCGGCACGGAAAGGGGCTTGGCGTAACTGGGTGCGTACGCCCAGGTCACCGCCAGCTTCCGCCCGCGCAAGTTCTTGCCGAGCTTTTCGCGAATCGTCATCAAATCGGCCAACGTTTGGCAGGGATGGTCGATATCGCATTGCATGTTGATCACCGGCGCATTCGCCCAGCGCGCCACTTCGCGGATGTACTTGTTGCCCTCGCCGGGAATCAAATCGTGCCGGATGGCGATGGCGTGGCCGTAACTCGAGAGGATAATGCCCGTGTCCTGGGGAGTCTCACCGTGCGAAACCTGCATCACATCGGCGGTGAGGAAATGCGCGTGGCCGCCCAGTTGCGTGATCCCCGCCTCAAAGGAATTGCGCGTGCGCGTGGACTTGTCGAAAAACATCAGGAAAATCGTCTTGTCCGGCAGGTGGCGGTGGGGAATGCGGTTCTTGAACTTCCGCTTGAGATCGGCGGAAACATCCAGCAGAGTTTCAATTTCCGCCTCCGCCCACTCCTGCGTCGTGATGTAATCCTTGCCTTTGAATAGCGCTTGCTTGGTGATCACGGGTGAGCTCCTTTTAATCGGGGGATCGGGTGATCCGATGATCGGGTGAACAAAGGCATCCGGTGATATGGTGATTCGATGAACCGGCGATCTGTTTTTCTCTTGTTCATCCGATCACCCGACCTCCCGATCGCCCGATATTCCAGCCACGTTCGCAAAATTCACACGCCTTGGATCGCGGATGGATTCCACCAGCAACTTGAGCTGCAAATACGGCAGCATGTCGAGCTTGTAGCCCGCGGCGGAGATTGCCGGCTTCAGCTTCCAGCTTATCACCACGTCGCGGCTCGGTTGAATTTCCACCACGGCGTTCCCGTCAGCAAACCAGGCACGGTCGATGAGCGAGTTCAAGCTTAACTCATACGGCGCGCCGGCGATCGTGCCGTAGATGGTTGTCTGGTCGCCCTCGAACGCGATGTAAAAGCCGTTGCGGCCCGCATATTTCCTGTAGGTTTCGAGGCTGCCAAAAAAACGCGGCTTCTCAATATAGGGCCCGCCGTCTTCGGGGCAAAACACGTCGCAGTTGCCGCAATCGTTGCAGGCGTCGGCGTAGTTGGCCAGTTGATGCGCTCTCGTCACCTTGAAAACGCCTCCCGGAATGCGCTCCGGCGGTCCCTCCGGCGCCAGTTCGAAGTTGTCGTAAGCGATGTCCGCCGCGGTTGTCTCGTACACGAAATTGGCGACGTTGGGGCAAACCGGCACGCACTTGTCGCAGTTGATGCAATCGTAAAGCCAGAGCTTGGATCCGATCTTGCGCGGCACGCCCTTGTTGCGCTCCCACGCGTAACGCGGATTTTCCGTGGCCTCCTTCACGAGGAGGGGAGTGTTGAGCACGCCCGCTGCGTCCACGATCGCCTGCTCGAGCCCCGCGATGGCCCCGCGCAGCATGTCCACCAAGGCTGGGGGAAACTCGGAAATCTTTTCCTCAAACTGGCTGGAAACCTGGCGGCAGATTTCGCGTATGCTCAAGCCATCCTGCGGCCCTCCACAGGCTACCAGAGATGACAAAATGTCTGTTTCCAGCCACGATCCGACGCGGACAATTTGTTCCTGATCGGCACCGACAAATTGTCCGCGCAATGAGTCTTTCATTTCTTGTAGCACCTGGGCGACCGCTGACGTACCACATCCCACGTGGCGAACGACAAAATCCGGCAAACATTTCGCCCCCACCGCGCGCATTTCTTCCCCCAGCTTTTCCATATAGCGAATCAGCCGCGCGTAGCCTCCGGGCCGCAGCAAATCCGTGCACGTGGTCACGGGAATGAAATTCATGGCCACACAGTCCGCCACGTTGTTGGCGTCGAGGCCGGCGGAAAAGGAAATGGGAATCGCCGCGCCCATGTGCTCGCGAAATTTTTGCACGAGGTTGAGAGTCAGCACGTGCAGCGGCGCGCCGGACATGTACATGACATCATCGGTGAAGAAAGTGCGATGATTCTTCACCACCAGCGTGTTGCTGAACTTCACCGCCAGCCGCTTGCCGCGCGAGCGTGCCAGCCGGTCCAGACGAGGGATCATCTCCATCGCCTCAGCCCATTGCAGGTCCTTATCAAAAGCTTCCTGCGTCACCAGCAGTTCGTGGTAACCGAGCACGTCGTGAAGCAGGTGCTCCACGTGGGCCTTCCCCAGCAGTGTGGGATTCAGCTTGACGCAGACGTTCAGGTCCATCTCCGTCAGCAGAAAGCTGACGATGCCTTCGATTTCACCCGCGGGGCAACCGTGAAACGTGGAGAGCGTAAGGGTGTCGCTGATCCGATTGGGGAATGGCAAATCGCGATAGCGCGCCCAAGGGCCGGTGAGCGTGGCGCGCAGCTCGTCCACAATGGCCGTCGCGTCCATCATCGATTCCATCCACGCCCGCACGCGCGGTGAGCTGATGCCTTTCAAATCGTAGCCCACGCTCATGTCGAAGATGGTGTCGCCCCAACTGCCGGGGAAATCTTCGCCCAGCAGTTTGGAGGCCTTCAGAATCTCGATGAACATCGCCGCGCCCACGTACTCGCGCAACGACTGCTCCAAGCGCAGCTCCTGCGACCATTCCACGTTGTAACCGACGTTGATGATGTCGATGCAGGGGCGGGGGATTTTCAGCTCATCGAGAATCTGCACCGTCTTCAGTTCGATGATGCGCGAGCCGCCCAGCCACGACAGCACGATGTTCTGCACCAGTTGATCGTGCGGCCCGGCGGCCGGCCCCAGCGGCGTGGAAGCGGCGTGGCCATGGAAGCGGACGGAGGTGTCAAGCCCCGGAAGGCCGCGGAAAAACTTGGCCTTCGGCAAGTCGAAGATTTTCCCTTCCCGCTCGTATTCAAGAAAGGCCCGACGCAGGAGCAGGGGAAGTGGAATGGGAACCAGTTCTGACATAGGAAAGGAGTGCCTGATGGCGAGTGGTCAGTGGATAGGACCACCCCGCCCTCCGGGCACCCCTCCTGAACCAGGAGGGGAATTCGGACTCCCCTCCTTAAGTAAGGAGGGGTGCCCGAAGGGCGGGGTGGTCCTAGCAGTTAGCCACTACTTGCCAGCCACTGTACTAACGTACGTCAGCGGAAACGCCGCGTAGAACTTGGCAGCTTCCACCAGGTGGCGGATGGGCACGCGTTCCAACACACTGTGCGCCACATCTTCTTCGCCCGGCCCAAAGCCGATGGTGGGCACGCCCATCAATCCCATGGAGCCGACGCCGTTGGTGCTGAACGTCCACTTATCGACCACGGGCGGCTTGCCGTGCAGGGCCGCATAGGCGCTCACGCCCGCCTGCACCAGCGGATGATTTTCCTCCACGACCCAGGTGGGGTAGTACTTCTCCATTGAGTAGCGGAGGCCCGTATAGCTGGGCACATCGTAGTTCAGGATTTCCACCTCTGCGCCCTGGGCACCCGGCAGAGCCTTCACTTCCGCCACCGCGATTTCCTTGGTCTCGCCCGTGGTCAGGCGCCGGTCCAGGTGGATGGTGCACGCCCCGGGCACCGCGCACAGCGAGGGCGACATGGAGCGGATGTCCGTCACCGCAATCGTTCCCTTGCCCAGGAACGCGTCATCGCGCAGGCGGGTGTTCAGCGCTTCAATCTCGCGCACCAGGGGGGTCATTTTATAAATCGGATTGTCACCGCGCTCCGGCGCGCTGGCGTGGCACGAGCGCCCGCGGAAATGCACCTCAATTTCCATGCGTCCGCGCTGGCCCCGGTAGACTTGCAGATTGGTGGGCTCGGTCAGCACCACGCAATCGGCGGGGATGCGATCCTCTTTCAGGATGTAGAGCCAGGCGAGGCCGTCGCAGTCTTCCTCTTGCACGGAGCCCACCACGTAAAGGGTGTAATCACCAAGCAGGCCGAGTTCCTTGATGATCTTTCCGGCGTAAACCAGGCTGGCCATTCCGCCGCGCTGATCGCTGGAGGCGCGCCCGTACACGAACCCATCTTCGACTTTGCCCTTGTAGGGATCCCACGCCCATTCCTTCGGGTCGCCCACGCCCACCGCGTCAGTGTGCGAATCCATCATGATGATTTTTTTGCCGGAGCCGATGCGCCCCAGCAGGTTGCCCATGGGATCGGTGCGAATCTCGTCGAAGCCCACCTTTTGCATCTCCCGCTGGATGCGCTCGATCACCGGCTTTTCATGGCCGCTCTCGGCGGGAATGGCAACCAGGTCGCGCAGAAATGCGACCATCTCCGCCTCATAGGATTCGGCGTAAGCAGCGATGCGCCCCCGCTTATTGACGATTGCTTCAGGTACATTTGCCATGTTAATTGCTCTTGTCTTAGATAAACTTCTTACACTTTGCGATCCAGGATTGGTAATGTTCTCGGGTACCACTGTTACTTTACCTGGTTTAGGGCATTGACAATGTGGTTTCTCGAGTTTTGCGGATTGGCTGGTCATGGTAAATACATTACCGCAACGCCAGCAAACACAAGACCGACCAATCACTAATTTTGCATCAATAGAGTGATTACAACCTGGAAAAACACATTTATATATTGTGTAATTCTTCCTACCAATTCTTACCCTTTTATATTGATGAAATTCATGGCCTTTTGGCATGATATCCTCGCCTTGAAGGGAATACTCCTTACGGACGATTACCCTCTGAGCGGCGTAGCGCGGACCCCCGTTCTTGGGGTCCGCGGCTCTTCACGTGCAAACACCACCAATCTCAAGAACCGGCGCCTGACTTCAGGAATGGAAGCGCGAGCCGAGGGAAGAACCGCAGACCTCAAAAGCGGAGGTCTGCGCTACACGTGCTCGCTGTTTAGTCGTCCCAATCACCAGTTATTTTTTCGACACTGACCGGGTCAGGCTCGACGTCACGATACACTGGAGCAACCCCTTCGTCAGCCAGAAACTCAACAGTCTGTTTGGGTGGGATGTATTTAATTCTGGCGACTACCAGACCGCCATTTTCCTTGACGATGCTACCCCGTTTAACATCTTCTTTGCCCATAAACTTCTTCCAAATACGATAGCTGATGACAACATTTTTCACTGCGACGTCGTTTGGATTGTAGATGCTCCCTTTCACGCCGTACCTGCAGCCCACGCAATCGCCGTCGTTAACCCTCACAAGTTTGTCGTTGACGATTCGCAGCGTTTCCCCCGCAGGCTTGCGAGATGCTTGCTGAGACCACACCGCACCAGAAAAAGCAAACACTACCGCCATCACCACCAACCTTACCCGCCACCTTGTTCCTTGATTTGTCATCTTCGTTCACCTCCCACTCTTTGTTATCACACGTTTGAATCCTAAAGTGTGCCGCGTACCGCCCTGTCTCAATGCCCCACGCCGAGTACCCCAGCCAGGCTTAGCCTGAGGCTTGGCCTGCCCGGGCAGTAGCGTCGTAGCACCAGCAACAAACAGCGATAGGTAAAACCGGAGACTATTTGTTCAACTGTCGTGTTCTCCACTCGTCCTCCTCTTCTCACAACCACCAGATGGTGGCACGGCATTTAGTCGTCATTTCTTGTGAGAAGTGAAACTCTGGATTAGCCAGCTTTTGGGGGTTTTGCATACCACGTCATCTTTGAGGTCAAATACTTCCTTTACCTTCTTGCCGATAGCAGTATTTACGGCTTTGAGTGAATTCTCGTTCACCTGTCTCTGGTATTCACGCATGAGCTCTTCGTTGTTTTGGATGTTGAGGAACACATGGTCAGTGATATCCCTCAAAAATTCGAGAACAACTTTCTCTGCGTATTCGTCTGAGGTCATATCGGACTCCTTGTTGGCTGGGTTGGTTGACGGATATAGCGATGCGGAGATTACACCCAGAAGCACGGGTATGCAATACACAATCATGGCTCACGTCTGCCAAGCATATTATTGCCCTTTTTCCCGCAGCGCCCGCAGCACATCTTCCGGCCGGATGGGTAGCTTTCGGAAGCGCACCCCGATGGCGTGGAAGACGGCGTTGGCCACGGCCGGCGCCGGAGCGTTGATGGGGATCTCGGAAATCGACTTGGCTCCGTAAGGCCCCAGGGGCTCCTCGGTCTCCACCAGAATCGTCGTGAGCTTGGGCATGTCTTTCGCCCCCTGCATTTTGTAATCGAGGAAGGACGGATTAATCACGCGGCCGGAGGCATCCAGCACCATCTCTTCCGTCAGCGCATAACCCAGGCTTTGCGCCACGGCGCCTTCGCTCTGCCCCTCCGCCTGCATGGGATTGATGGCCACGCCCAGGTCCACCGCGGTCACCAGGTGCAGCACGCGAATCTGGCCGGTCTCCGTATCCACTTCCACCTCCGCGAACTGCGCGCAGAAGGGTGGCGGGCTGTCCGTATTCCAGTGCGAGGCGTTTTCCATCACCTGCACCTTTTCCTTGTACATCGCGTAGTGGGCCAGATCCTCCATGCTCACTGACTTCTGGCATTCACACTTGGTCACCACCTGATTGTCACGGCAGGTCAGGTTATCCACCGGGACATCGAGCATTTTGGAAGCGATGCGCAGCAGTTCGTTGCGCACCTTTTCCGACGCCTTCTTCACCGCGCCGCCGGAAATGATGGTGGTGCTGGAAGCATAGGCGCCGACGTCGAAGGGCGTGAAGTCGGTGTCGCCGGAGCAGACAATCAGCTTGCCTAGGGTGACGCCCAAAGTTTCCGCGGCGATTTGCGCCAGGACCGTGTCCGCCCCCGTCCCCAGGTCCGCCGCGCCCACTTGCAGATTGAACGAGCCGTCTTCATTGAGCTTCAGCAAGGCCGCGGCCCAATCGACGCCGGCGATGCCGCTGCCCTGCATCGAGCAGGCCACACCCACGCCGCGCCGCAGGTGTGAAGGTAGGGCCGAACGGCGTTCGGCCAAGGGCCGAGCGCTGCTCAGCCCTACGTTCGAATATTCCTCACGTTTGCGCATCCAATCGATGGCTGCGGCGCCGCGCTCCAGGCATTCCGGCAGGCCGCAGCTCCGAATGTGCCGCGGCAGTCCCTTTTTGCCTTCGCCGAGTTGCGCGGAGAGTTCATCAATATCGCCGAGCCGGATCATGTTCTTCTTGCGCAATTCGACAGGATCCATCCCCAGCGTGTAGGCAATCTCGTCCATCACCGATTCCTGGGCGAAGTAGCCCTGCGGGCATCCATACCCGCGGAACGCGCCTGCCACGGGAGTGTTGGTGTAAACCACGTGGCACTGAAACCACATGTTGGGCGTGCGATAGATGGGAAGGACCTTGCTGCCCGTATTTCCCTGGACGGTGAGGGCGTGGCTGCCGTAGGCCCCGGTGGTGGCGAGGACGGTCATCTGGTTGGCCATCAGCGTTCCATCGCGCTTCACGCCCATCTTGATGTTCAGAATCTGCGGGTGCCGGCTGCGCGCCATGTAGAACTCTTCTTCGCGCGTGTATTCGATTTTCACCGGGCGGCGCGTGGCCAGGGTGAGCGCCCCGCAGATATCCTCCAGCAGCATTTCCTGCTTGCCGCCGAAGCCGCCGCCAATGCGCGGTTTGACCACATGCACGCGCTGTACGGGGATTTGAAGAATCATCGCCACCTGGCGGCGGGTGTGGTAAGGCACCTGCGTGCTCGTGCGGATCACCAGGCGATTGTCGGCATCCAGCCAGCTAATCGTGATGTGCGGCTCGAGCGGGCAATGCTGCTGGCGCTGGGTGCGGAATTCGCGTTCGATAATTAAATCGGAATCGCGGAATCCGTCTTCAACGTTGCCGATTTCCTTCAGAATATATCCGGCCAGGTTGTGCTGGGCGTCGTGAATGCCCTTGGAATCCGGCTCATCGTGGATCACCGGCGCGCCGTCAACCATGGCCTGCTCGATTTCCAGAATGGCAGGCAGAACTTCATATTCGACTTCAATCAGCCGCAGCGCCTCTTCGGCGATGGCGCGGCTCTCCGCTGCGACGGCCGCCACGCGATCGCCCACAAAGCGCATCTTTGAGTCGAGCAGATAGGTGTCGTAAGGCGAAGGCTCCGGCCAACTTTGGCCGGCGGTGGTGTGGGGCACGCGCGGAACATCCTGGTAGGTCAGGACGGCGTGCACGCCCCGGAGCTCCTTGGCTTTGCGGGTGTCAATCCGCTTGATGCGCGCGTGCGCGTGCGGACTGGGAAGAATCTTGCCGTAGAGCAATCCGGGAATGTGAATGTCGTCAGTGAACGCCGGGCGGCCAGTGACGAGCTTTACCCCGTCCACCTTTTTGAGGTTGTGGCCGACGACAGAATGCTTCGTACTCATCGATTCGTTGCTCCCGCTCTAACTCTTCGCACCGGAGAGAAGAACAAGTCAAAAGTCAAAACGCAAAAGTCAAAAGTCAAAGCCGTAGGAAAGACTCTGTTAATTCTAGCCAATCGTGTTCTATGAGCGCGCCGAAGGGTTCGCCACTTTTGACCTTTGACTTTTGCGTTTTGACTTTTGACTTGTCTTTGCCTTTACTGGCTTCGCCGCATGCGCGCGATACACCTTTGCCGCCGCCAGCACCGCTTCCACCGGCTTGAGATAGCCCGTGCAACGGCAGAAGTTTCCCGCCAGCGCTTCGCGCACTTCCGCTTCCGTAGGATCGGGGCGCTCCGCCAACAGGGCTTTGGCGCTCAAAATCATTCCGGGCGTGCAATACCCGCATTGCACGGCGCCGTATTCCAGAAAAGCTTCCTGAAGGGGATCCAATTTATCGCCCGGGGCGACGCCCTCAATGGTCAGGACGTGGCGTCCCTCCGCCTGAGCCGCAAACATCATGCAGGAGTTGATGGGCTTGCCGTCCACCAGCACCGTGCAGGCGCCGCACTCACCCGTTTCACAGCCGCGCTTGACGCCGAAATAACCCTCGCGGCGCAACACGTCCAGCAAAAGGTCGCCGGGCGCGATGTCCCACTGCTTCATTTCGCCGTTCACCATGAGGTCTAGTTGATGATCGTTCATAACCATTAGTCCGAGGTGCGGGGTCCGGAGTCCGGAGTCTTCACCTCTTATCGCGGCCACCTTACCTCGCCATATGGCTTTCGTAGCGGCGAGTTTACCTCGCCATATGGCGGCGTGAAGCCGCCTCTACAGTCTGCGCGGCGCACTCGCGCAGCGCCCGCCGCGTCAGCACCACGCTCATCTCGCGACGATACTCAGCGGAGGCCCGGCCGTCACTGATGGGGCTGACCTCTTTCTCTACCGCTGCGCCCGCGCGCGTCAGCAGGTCTTCGCTGAAGGTGTTTCCGAGCAGCAACTCTTCCGCCTTCCGGGCGCGCAGCGGCGTGGGTCCCACGGCGCCCAGAGCGATTCGCGCCCACTTGATGCGCCCGTGAGCGTCGATTTGTATTCCCGCCGCCACGTTCACCAGTGAAATGTCCGTCTCCGTGCGCCCCAGCTTTTGAAACGACCAGCCCATGCGCCCTCCGCCGGGCAGCGTAGGGATAATAACTTCCAGCAGCAACCCGCTGTCCAAAACGGTCTGGTGCGTGCCGGCGTAAAATTCCGTCAGGGCAATTTTGCGTTTGCGTTTCGAACTGGCCACCACCACCTCGGCGTCAAGCGCCAGAAGCACGGAAGCCGTATCCGCAGCGGGAGAAGCATTTGCCAGATTGCCGCCCACGGTGGCCATGTTGCGGTTTTGAATGGAGCCGCACGTGGCCGCCGCCTTGGCCAGAATGCCCCCGGCAAATTTGCGCAGTACCCACGAATGTTCGAGCGTCGCCATCGTGGTGGTGGCGCCAATCAGGCATCCCCGGTTATTTCCCCGGATGTAATTCAAGCCCAGGCGGGTGACATCCACGAGGTAGCGGATGGAGCGGTCCGCCTGCGTCGCGACGTCCGTGGCACCCGCCACAATCCGTCCGCGCTTCCCCACCTTGCGGAGCAACAGCAGCGCTTCGCGAACAGAGTTCGGTTGGTAAAAACGCTCAATGTGGTCAAACATCAGATTATTTTCGATTGCCGATTGTCGAATGTTTCCAATCGGCAATCGGCCATCAGCAATCGGCAATGGTTTTCCTGAAAGGCTTGAAGTATATCAAAGCAGTTGCGGGCTTCCAACCATTTTGGCGGCAAAGCGCCGATGGCGAGCCAAAACCGGCTCGAGGGCGAGAGTCGTGAGTTCGTGGTTTTCCACCACCACGCGACCTTCCACAATCAGGGTTTCCACCCGAGTGGGAGCGCAGAGCGCCAGGGCCGCCGCCACATCGTCCGCACCACTGTATCCCACGTCGCGGAGATCGAACAGGGCAACGTCCGCGCGCTTGCCCGCAGAGAGACTTCCAATGTCGTCGCGGTCGAGACACGCGGCGCCTCCCAGCGTCGCCATGCGCAGCGCCTCGCGCGCCTTCAGCGCCGCGGCGCCGTGCGCCAGGCGATTGAGCAACAGTGCCTGGCGCGCTTCCGCCAGCATGTTGGAACTGTCATTGGAAGCGCTGCCGTCAACGCCCAGGCCCACGGGCGAGCCAGCGCGGCGCAAGCCCAGAACCGGGGCGATGCCGGAACCGAGCCGCATATTCGAGCTGGGGCAATGCGCGATCCCCACGCGGGCGCGCCCCAGGCGCTTGACCTCGCGGGAATTGAAATGAATCCCGTGCGCTACCCAGGTGGTTTCGCTCAGCCAGCCCACATCCGCCATAAAATCCAGCGGTCGCTTGCCGAAATGCTTCAGGCAATAGTCCTGCTCGTCCCGGGTTTCGGCAAGGTGGGTATGCATCCGCACGTGGTGGCGCTCCGCCATGGCGGCGGTTTGGCGCATCAATTCTTCCGACACGGAGAACGGCGAGCAGGGCGCCAGCCCGATCCGCAGCATTGAACCCGGCGCGGGATCGTGATATTTCCGAATCACCCGCTCGCAATCCTCCAGGATTTCGTCTTCGCTCTGCACCACGGAATCCGGCGGCAGGCCTCCCTTGCTTTGGCCCACGCTCATGCTTCCCCGCGTGGGATGAAAGCGCATGCCGATTTTGCGCGCGGCGGCAATTTCCGCGTCGATCAGCTTGGTTTGGCCGCGCGGGAAAAGGTAATGGTGGTCCGTGGTGGTCGTGCAGCCGGAAAGCAGCAGCTCCGCCATGCCCACCAGCGCGGCCACATGCATCGATTCTTCCTCCAGGCGCGCCCACATGGGATAAAGCGTGCGGAGCCAATCGAAGAGTTCCATGTCAGCGGCCGCGGCGCAGGCACGCGTCAGCGTCTGGCAGAGATGGTGGTGGGTGTTGATCAATCCCGGCAGGGCCACCGCATATCGCGCGCTAATCGTGCGGTCAGCCCGCAGCCGCTTCGGTGGCCGCGTTCCGATCTGCTTGATTTCTCCGCCCTCAGCGTAAATGAATCCGCCACGCAGAACGGTGTCTTGCGGATCGATCGTAATCACCGTGTGGATGTCGCGAATGAGCAGCGATGGTTTGGCAGGATTAGGTTTGGTCATGGCTCATTTTAACGGCAGATATTCAACCCGGCTGACCCACTCTTTTTGGCTCGAAACAAGGGACAGGAATTCCAAGTCTGCGATCATTTCTCCAAGGGTAACGCGGAGGGCAGGAGCGTAAATGACGCCTACGAAAGGTAGTGCTTGATCCTGGCGTGATGCGGCCTCGCGTAAAAGATCATCATCCTGAGTCACCAGCACACGGCCCAAACCTGATGCGCGGTCAAGCAACTGCGAGTCATCCAGCCTGCGCGTGCCATCCTCTTGTGAAGTCAAAACGTCCACGCCACGGCGGCGCAACTGCGAGGTGATAGCGTATGGAATGTGGACGTCCATGTAAAATCGAAGGCTCAAGAGTGCTTCTTAAGGTCGAGAAGTTTGCGATGGAGGGCAGGGTTGGCGGCCTGCCTTGCTATTTCTTCGGCTTCGCGTTCCCGACGGTCGATTTCCCCGTCCATCTTCTCCTTGTTTTCGTAGTAATACGCGAACGCGGAATGAATCTGCGCGAGCGAAAGATGAGGATGTTCACGGTGTATCTCTTCCGGGCCCCAACCGTGCGCGAGTTTGTCTCGCACGACTTCGGTCACCTTGGTGTTCGCGCCGGTAATCCATGCAACACCACCGTCGTCGATTTCGATATGGGATGTGACAGTCGTCGGCATCGAAGGCAACCCCTCCTCCCGGAGAACACATTATAGCACCCGATTACGACCTGCGGTGGACACCTACTATGAGCGTGCACAGATGATGAGGATGGAACGGACTGGAAGGGGTTGGAATAAGCTGGAAAGTGGCGTCTTTTCAATGCGGGCGAAAAGCAGTATGTGCGGGGTTCGTGAGTACGGATGGGGCAATGTCCGAACTAATTTCAGACACTAAGACTGAAAAGAACCGGATTTATGACAGGAAGCCCGCTATTAATTCGGACATCCACGAGTGATCCAGGCGATCAGAAATAAAAGTATAATGTTTTCAGTTGGTTACAATTCGGACATCGGGAGAAACATTACTACAAGGCAAAGAAAAAACGAGTTTAATCTGGACATCACGCGTCAAAGGAATTTTTGGTTACCTTTTAGAGTTAATAACTTAGGTGGGATGATTAGGCCATCTCCCACCTTTATACCCATGAACCCTGCACCAAGTCTACTCAAGAACCCTGCACGCCTACACCTACGGAACCAAATTCCGCTCCTTCAAGATTGCCTCCAGGCCGGTTCCATCGGGTGCAATGTCGAACGGTCTCGTGACCGCGGACTGGGCGCTGCGGATGTCTTTCAGGCCGTTGCCGGTAACCACCGCGAGGACGCTGGCCTCGCGTCCGATGATTCCCTCTTCCACCGCGCGGCGCACGCCGGCAACGGCGGTGGCGGCGGCGGGCTCGGCGAAGATGCCGGCCAGGCGGCCGGTGGTGCGCATGGCTTCAAGAATTTCCTCATCCTCCACATTGATCATGGCGCCGCCGGAGGCTTGAATCGCCAGCACCGCCTTTTTCCAATTCCTCGGCACGCCTACCGCGATGCTGTCGGCAATTGTCTGCGGCTCGACAGGCTTCAGCGCTTCGCCGGTGCGGAAAGCTGTGGTGACGGGCGCGGCGCCCGCCGCCTGCACGCCCAACATTTTGGGAGTGCGCGCGATGAGCCCCAGCGTCTTCATTTCGTGGAAGGCTTTCCACACGCCAGCGATGGTGCAGCCATCGCCCACCGATACCGCCACCCAGTCGGGAACCTGCCACGCAAGCTGTTCGCAAATTTCCAGGCCCACGGTCTTCTTGCCCTCCACCAGGTAGGGATTGATGGCGCTGTTGCGGTTATACCAGCCCCAGCGCTCGCAGGCGCCCTGGCACATCTGGAACGCGTCCTCATAACTGCCGCGCACGAGCAGGACGGTGGCGCCAAAGATCAAAAGTTGCGTGACCTTGGGTTCAGGCGCGCGCTCGGGCACAAAGATCACACTTTGCAATCCCATCGACGCCGCCATGCCCGCCAGCGATGACGCCGCGTTCCCCGTGCTGGCGCAGGCGATAATCTTCTGCCGCTTCTCGCGCGCTTTGACCACGCCCACCGAACTGGCGCGATCCTTTAACGACCCGCTGGGGTTGCGCCCGTCATCTTTAAGATAGAGAGTCTTCAAGCCATAGTGCCTTGCCAGGGAATCCGCCCGCACCACCGGCGTCCACCCCACCGGAAGGGCCGGCAGCACGGCGTCCTTGCGGATGGGCAACAACTCGCGGTACCGCCAGTGGGAGAATTCCGCGCGCTTGGCCAGGGTGCGGCGATTCAGGCGCTTCGCAATCGCCGGGTAGTCATACTGAACGTCCAGCATGCCGGTGATTCCGCACGCCGGACACGTGTAGGGAACGCGCGTGGAATACGTCGCGCCGCAAAAAACGCATTTAAGTCCCGTTACGAATTCCATGTTGAGATCCCCGTCACTCGAAATCATAGGTTACAGCGGTTTACGCTGCAAGCCAACGCCAATGGAGGTTACCATGGGAGGGAAGAAATAAAATCTCGCGCAGAGACGCAGAGGCGCAGAGACGACCTCAAAAGAAAATACAACGAGAAACACCCGGCTGATTTTCTTGGTCCTCCTCCTTCCTTTTGAGTTTTTCTCTGCGCCTCTGCGTCTCTGCGCGAGGTAGCTTCTGGTCCCGGCCCGGCGAGTTGCGGACTCTATCCTTAGGGGGTGGAAAGGCCGCTCCCCACGCCATTCCTTCCGAACTGTCCCGACTTGGTCTGGAGACGGCTATCGATGCCGTCGCTCGCCTTTCGGTGGTTACGCGACCAGCCAAGTGACCGCAAGCAGGCACGGCAACTTCCCAGATGGGGACTTCGGGACCGGAATAGCTTCCGAGTGGCCCGTAGAATGGAGGTTTCTTCGATGGCCCTGGAGTGAAAGGAGAAGGCTGTTCACACTGTTACTCTGCTCGCAGAGCGTCCGTTGGATTCACAGACGCCGCGCGCCGCGCGGGCAGAAAGCTCGCCAGCATCGACGCCAGACCTAGCAATACGGCAACGCCACCCAGTGTCAGCGGGTCCCACACGTGTATGCCGAACAACAGGTTTCGAATCCACAGCGAAGCTGCCGCTGAGCAGGCCAGCCCGATTGCCAGCCCGGTGAATGTAAGCCACCCTGCCTGCAGCATTACGAGCCTGTACACGGAGCTGCGCTGTGCTCCCAGCGCCATGCGCACCCCGATTTCCCGCGTCCGCTGGCTTACTACGTAGGCAATTACTCCGTAAAGGCCCAGGACACCCAACACCAGCGCTATCGCCGAGAATCCGCCCACCAACCAAGCCGAAAATCGGTGCAAAAGCGCCGCCTGGGTGGAGTCAATCCGCTCGTTCATGGTCGCTTCGTCAGAAACGCCAAGCGCCGGATCGATCTGATGAATTGTGCTTACTAGGGTCGGCAGCAGCACCCCAGGGGCTTGGTGCGTGCGCACGGCCAGGCGGAAGTAGTGGCTCAGTGTCTGGTTCATGGGGAAATACTCCGCAGGCCAAGTGACGACGTCAAGTGGTCCCTCCCGAACGTCGTCTATCACGCC